>Ga0302320_10017533_pt1 | contig 14529 bp, 9 predicted proteins | sample Bog_T0_3_FD_202130 | JGI IMG/M metagenome (GOLD analysis project Ga0302320, IMG submission 202130) | Peat permafrost microbial communities from Stordalen Mire near Abisko, Sweden - Bog_T0_3 | ecosystem: Environmental > Terrestrial > Soil > Wetlands > Peat | place: Sweden: Abisko, Stordalen Mire...
GAGCTTCGAGGCCGGCACGAGCATCCGCGTCGGCGCGTTGCAGGATTGGCCGGAATTCTGGAACACGTGCAACACGCTCTGTTTGACCGCTTTTTCGAAATCCGCGTCATCGAGCAGGACGTTCGGCGACTTGCCGCCGAGTTCCTGGTGTACACGCTTGACCGACGCCGCGGCCGCCTTGGCGACTTCGGTGCCGGCCCGCGTCGAGCCCGTGAAGGACACCATGTCGATATCCGGGTGCGCGGCGAGAGGTGCACCGACATGGATGCCGTCGCCATTGACGAGATTGAAGACACCCGCCGGGACGCCCGCTTCGTGCATGACCTTGGCCCAGAGGATCGCACTGAACGGCGAGAACTCCGAGGGCTTGAGCACCATCGTGCAACCGGCGGCAAGCGCTGGGACGACCTTGGCCGCGACTTGGTTCATCGGCCAATTCCACGGCGTGATCAGGGCGCAGACACCGACCGGCTCTTGCACGAGGCGCACGTTGCCGCGCATTTCCTCGAACTTGAACGTCTTCAGCACTTCGACCATGGCACTGATGTGGCCGACACCAATCCGCGTCTGCGAGCCTTTGGCAAGCGTCATCGGTGCGCCCATCTCGGTGGAAATCGCCTGCGCAATCTCGTCGTAGCGCGCTTTATAGGCGGCCAAGATGCGCTCCATCAACGCCAGGCGCTCGGCCTGAGAACTGCGCGAATAGCTATCGAAGGCGCGGCGTGCCGCCGCGACGGCGCGATCCACATCCTTGGGGCTGCCCATCGAAATCACACCCGCCACGGTCTCGTCCGCCGGGTTGATGACTTTGAACTCCTGCGCCTCGATCGGGTCGACCCAAGCACCATCAATGTAGAACTGCCGATTGTCGTACGTCATTCAATTGCCCCTCAAAATGCATTGATTACCGCCGCAGCATTCTACTCGCTGCCCTGGCGCCGCGCAGGAGTCTTGTCGCTAACCGGCGACGCCGCGCCGCGGCCGCCAGGCCGATGTTGCTCGGGGATTGCGGTCATGGTTCGCATTTTGACCGCGCCATTATTGTTAGGCTGCGTCGGTTCCGCCGTGTTTGGTCGGTTCTTGGAGCGTTTATGCCCGTATTCGGTAAAGTGTTGCTCGCGATCGCCTTGGGCGGCGTGTTTGCGCCGACGGCGCGCAGCGCGAGCAGCATGGCGCCGGAATGGAATCCGGTTCAAGCGCGTCCAATCCAAATCGGACCTGAGGCACGACGTTTGGTGGTGGGTTTTCGCGCCACCGACAGCAATGCCGAGGTTAGATCGTTCAAGCCCCGGGCCTGGTCGCAAAATATCACGCTGATCCAGGCGAAGACGACGGACGCCGATGTCGCCGGCCTCGCGCAGCGCACCGGATTGGCAATGGCGCACTCGCGCCAGCTGACGCCGAGCATGCATGTGCTGTTCTTGCAAAAAACCCTGTACGGCGCAGAGCTCAGCGCGCTGCTCAAGAAATTGCGCGCCGATTCGAGCGTGCTTTTCGCCGATGTCGATCAGCGCCGCTACCCGCATTCGTTGCCGGACGATCCCTTGTTCGTGCCGAGCAGCGGGGCGAGCGGTCAGTGGTACCTACAGACACCCAGTGCAACGCCAATCGTTGTCGACGGCTTTACCACCATGGACTTATCCGCGACCGATGCGGTGTCGGCATGGGCGATCACCACCGGTAGCTCCGGAACGGTCATTGCAGACATCGATACGGGCGTGCGCTTCGATCATCCAGATTTGTTGCGCGCCGGGATGGGCGGGCGGCTGCTTCCCGGCTACGACTTCGTCGACCAGGACTACAGCCCGAATACCGGTGCGGCATTGGGCACATTCTTGATCGCCAATGACGGCGACGGCTGGGATCCCGATCCCACGGACCCGGGCGATTGGATCAGCAGCACGGATCAGTCGAGTATCCTATTCCCCGCCAAGAATTGCCCGGTGGAGAACAGCTCCTGGCACGGCACCCGCGTCGTCGGGGTCTTAGGAGCACTCACGAATAATGATGTGGGCGTCGCCGGAATGACCTGGAACCCCTACATCTTGCCGGTGCGCGCTTTGGGTAAGTGCGGCGGCTACGATTCGGACATTGTCGCCGGCATGCAGTGGGCGGCCGGCTTGAGCGTCAGCGGAGTGCCGGACAATCCGTATCCCGCCAACATCATCAACTTGAGCCTCGGCGGCAGCGGCAGCTGCCCGAGCGTCTATCAGAATGCCATCAGCACGCTGAATGCGATGGGCGTATTGGTGGTGGCCTCCGCCGGCAATGAAAGCGGTCCGGTCGATTCACCGGGAAATTGCAGCGGCGTGTTGGCGGTCGCTGGGCTGCGCAATGTCGGCACCAAAGTGGGTTACAGCAGTCTCGGCCCGGAAGTGGGTATCTCCGCGCCGGCGGGCAACTGCGTGACGTCATCCGCTCCGCCGTGCCTGCGCTCCATCGATACGACGACGAATCTCGGGTTGACCACGCCCGGAGCCAACAGCTTCACCGATCAAGCGAATCCCAATCTCGGCACGAGTTTTTCGGCACCCATCGTCTCGGGAATCGCCGCGCTGATGCGCGCGGTCAATGAGAATTTAACGCCGGCGCAGCTCATCGCGCGCATCAAATCGAGCGCCACGCCGTTTCCGCAACCGGCCGGGCTCGCCCAGTGCGGTGCGAGCGGGTCCGATCCGTCGGTGGAGTGCGCTTGCGTGTCGGGGCAATGCGGCGCGGGCATGATCAACGCGCTCAGCGCCGTCAATGCCGCGCTCAATCCAATCGCCGTGATCGCAGCCACCGGCAGCACCACCTTCGATGCCAGCGGCAGTGCGGCGGCCTGCAATTTGACGGTCGCCGCCACGATGTGGACGGCGAGCGGCGGAGTTTCGATCAGCTCGGGCGGCAATTCGCCGCAGGTGAGCGTGGCGGTGAACGGCGCAGGCACATTGATGCTGACCGTGACGGATTCTGCGGGCCACGTGGATCGCGGTACGGTGACGTTCAGCGCACAGGGCGCGGCGACGATCAACGCGCCATCCTCGGCCGGCACCGCGGTGACGGCGTGTCCGACGCCTTTGACCGTCGCACCGGCGGCGCCTACCGTGAGCACGGCATTCTCTCCGTCCACGGTCAACGAAAATGTCGCATCGACACTCACCATTACCTTCAACAACACCAATGGCTTTGCGCTGACCCAAGCCGCATTCACCGAAACCTTGCCCGCTAATCTCGTGATCCAAACCTTGCCCGCGCCGACCACCACATGTGCCGGCGCAACCGGCACATTCACGAGCTCGACCAGCTCGGTGACCTTGAGCGGCGCAATCATTCCTGCCAACGGCAGCTGCTCGATCACGGTGAGCGTGCTGACGGCGGCCGCCGGCAGCTACATCAACTCGATCGCCGCGCACGCCTTGTCGACTGCGCCGGCCGGCGACAATGCGAGCAGCGCCTCTGCGGGTCTCACCGTATCGGCGCCGCCGAGCGGCGGTGGTGGCGAGTTGAATTGGTGGGACACGATGTTCGTCGTCGGGGTGCTGCTCGCCGGCCGGCGTCAGAAGCGGCGCCGCTCGTAACAGCGCTTCGGCTATACTTGCGCCATGGAGACAGCAACGCGGGTTATCGTGCAGCCGGTGAAGACGCATCGCGACGCGCGCGGCGCCTTGTTCGAGCCGTTGACCGATGCGGAGCTCACCGCGCAAAAGAACGTGCATGTGGTTCTCACCCAACCGAATGAGGTGAGGGGCAATCACATGCATCGCACCGCGGTCGAGACCACGAGCCTGGTGGGACCGTGTCTGGTGCGCCTCAAAGAAGCGGGAACCATCCGCGATATTCTGGTGCCGGCGGGGGAGATTTGGCGTCTCACCATCCCGCCGGGAGTGGTGCATGCGTTTCGCAATACCGGAGATTCGAGCATGGTGCTGGTATCGTTCAGTACCAATCTGCACGATCCGAACGGCAGCGACACGATACGCGAGCAAATTCTCTAGCTTGCAAGCTCCTGGCCGCGTTTGAAATCGCGGATATGTTTCTCCATCCACGTGCGCGCCTGCTCGCTGCGCCGTAGCTCGATCGCGCTGGTGATCTTGCCCTGCGCTTGCTGAATGCGTGCACGCGCCTGCGGCACCCGATCGATCATTTGCGTGAGCGCCGGCGCCAGCAGTAGATTCAAGGGCGCCTGCGACAGAGCCAGCACTTGGTTGCCGCTGGCCGCGGCGACGGCCGTGAAATAGTCCACCACTGCGGCGACCGCTGCAGCGGTGTCGGCGCCTTCGCGCGCAAAGCGCGCGCCGGCACGCACCAGGGCTTGCAGCTGCGCGGCGCTGCGCCGTAGCGCCGCGTAGTGCGCGGCCGTGGGCTCGATCGCCATCATCGCCTCCCACAACTCGATGAAGGTCACATCGTGCAGCGCCAGCGCGCGGCTCACGCCCGAACTCACGCGGCGCGGTTCCGGGCGCGTCACGCGCAGCCGCTTCTGGCCGCGCACCCGGCCGAGCAAGCCGTGTGTTTCGAGCTCGCGGATGGCCTCGCGGATGGTCGAGCGATTGACGCCGAACTGGCGCGCGAGGTCGGTCTCCGAGGGCAGGGCGTCGCCGGTTCGTAGCGAGCGTGCGACAATGCGCTCCTCGATAAGGTTGGCGATCTGACGGTACGCCGGACGATCATCGAGAGGCAGGAACAAGTCGGCCATCAGCCTTCCCCGAACAGCTCGCGGCCGATCAACATGCGGCGGATCTCCGAGGTACCGGCGCCGATTTCATAGAGCTTGGCATCGCGCAGCAGGCGCCCGGTCGGATAGTCGTTGATGTAGCCGTTGCCGCCCAACAGCTGAATGGCATCAAGCGCCGCCTGCGTTGCCGCCTCGGCGCAAAATAAAATGCAGGCCGCCGCATCCTTGCGCGTCGCGTCGGCGCGATCGCACGCGCCCGCCACCATGTAGGCATAACTGCGGCAGGCGTTGAGCGAGGCGTACATGTCGGCGAGCTTGCCCTGCACCAATTCGAAAGTGCCGATGGCCTGGCCGAATTGACGCCGCTCGCGCACGTACGGCACGGCGACGTCGAGCGCCGCAGCCATGATGCCGAGCGGACCCCCCGATAGCACCACGCGCTCGTAGTCGAGACCTCGCATCAGCACCCGCACGCCTTGATTTTCCTGACCCACGAGATTCTCGGCCGGCACCTCGCAGCCGTCGAATACCAATTCGCTGGTGCTCGAGCCGCGCATGCCCAGCTTGTCAAGCTTTTGCGCGGGCGTGAAGCCTTTGAAGTTCTTCTCGATGATGAAGGCGCTGATGCCTCGAGCGCCGGCTTGCGGTGCGGTCTTGGCGTACACCACCAGCACATCGGCTTCCGGGCCGTTGGTAATCCACATCTTGCGGCCGTCGAGCACATAGTGATCGCCGTGCAGAGTCGCTTTCAGCTGCATGGAAACCACATCCGAGCCGGCGCCGGGCTCGGACATGGCCAGCGCGCCGACGTGCTCGCCGCTCAATAGCTTCGGTAGGTATTTGCGCTTCTGCGCGTCGCTCGCGTTCAGCGCCAGCTGATTCACGCACAAATTCGAATGCGCGCCGTAGCTCAAACCGACCGCGGCCGACGAGCGCGATATCTCTTCCATCGCCACCAAGTGCGCCAGATATCCCAAGCCCGCGCCGCCGAAGTCGGGACTCACGGTCATGCCAAGCAGGCCGAGTTCGCCCAGCTCACGCCATAAATCGCGCGGAAACAAGTTGCTGCGATCGATCTCGTTGGCGCGCGGCGCAATGCGCTCCTCGGCGAAGCGCTGCACCTGATCGCGCACCGTATCGATGACCTCGCCGAGCCCGAAGTTGAATTCACGGTATGCAGAGTTCGCCATACTCACCGGACCCCCATTGTCAGCGGACCCCAAATCGTTGGATAATCGGACTGTCGGACAATATTGCCACTCTCGAAACAACAAAGCCAATGGCCCAAATCGTCTCGAAAATCGACGTCCGCTCCGCCGAATTTGCCGCCAATCAGGCTGCCATGCAGCCGCTGGTCGAAAATTTACGCACCACCCTCGCGCACAATGCCGCGGGCGGCAGTACGGCGGCGCGCCACAAGCACAGCCAGTCAGGCAAGCTTCTGGCACGCGAACGCATCGCGGTGCTGCTCGATCCAGGCTCGCCGTTTTTGGAGCTGTCCGCGTTGGCGGCACAGGGCGTGTATGGCGAGGAGTTGCCCGGTGCGGGACTGATCTCCGGCATCGGCCGCATCGCCGGGCGCGAATGCATGGTGGTGGCGAATGACCCGACCGTGAAAGGCGGCACCTACTATCCACTCACGGTGAAGAAGCATTTGCGCGCCCAGGAGATTGCCGGCGACAACGCCTTGCCCTGTGTTTATCTCGTGGAGAGCGGCGGCGCATTCTTGCCGAAACAAGACGAGGTATTTCCGGACCGCGAGCATTTCGGCCGGATATTCTTCAACCAGGCGCGACTCTCCGCGCAGGGCGTTGCGCAAATCGCCGTGGTGCACGGCTCGTGCACCGCCGGCGGCGCGTATGTGCCGGCCATGTCGGATCACGCCATCATCGTGCGCAATCAAGGCCGGGTGTTCCTGGGCGGCCCGCCGCTGGTGCGCGCGGCCACCGGCGAGGAGATCGATGCGGAGACGCTCGGCGGCGCCGACGTGCATTGCCGCCGCTCCGGTGTGACCGATTATTACGCCGAGAACGACACCCATGCCTTGGCGTTCGCGCGCCGCGCGGTGGCGCGGCTGCGGGCGCCGACGCTAAGGCCCATCAGCGGCGCCGGCGGCGGCGAACCTAACTACGACCCGGCGGAGCTCTACGGCATCATCCCGCCGACGTCGCGCAAGCCCTACGATGTGCGCGAGCTGATCGCGCGCTTGGTCGATCGATCCTGGTTCGATGAGTTCAAGGCCCTGTATGGCACGACCTTGGTGTGCGGCTTCGCCGAGATTCATGGTTCGACCGTTGGCATACTCGCCAACAACGGGATTTTATTTTCGGAGAGCGCCTTGAAGGGCGCGCACTTCATCGAGCTGTGCTGCCGCGAGGCGATACCCTTGGTGTTTTTGCAGAACATCGCAGGCTTCATGGTGGGCCAGGCGGCCGAGGCGGGCGGTATCGCCAAAGACGGCGCCAAGCTGGTGACGGCCGTCGCCTGCGCCTCGGTACCGAAGTACACCATCGTCATCGGCGGCAGTTTCGGCGCCGGCAATTACGCCATGTGCGGCCGCGCTTACAGCCCGCGGTTCTTGTTTCAATGGCCGAACGCGCGCACCTCGGTGATGGGCGGCGAACAAGCGGCGAGCGTGCTTGCGACCATCAAGCGCGAGGCGCTGCAACGCAGTGGCGCCAGCATGAGCCCGGCTGAGGAAGAGCAATTGAAGGCGCCGATCCGCGAGCAATTCGAGCGCCAAGGCCACCCCTACTATGCGTCCGCGCGTCTCTGGGACGACGGCGTCATCGATCCGCTCGACACGCGCCGCGTGCTCGGCCTGGCGCTCGCCTTGACGCGGGCGCAAGAACCGGTGGCAACGCGCTTCGGCGTGTTTCGAATGTGAGCGAGCCGATGCTGCGACGCCTGCTGATCGCCAACCGCGGCGAGATTGTCTGCCGCATTGCGCGCAGCGCGCGCCAGATGGGCATCACCAGCATCGCGGTGTACTCGGAGGCCGATGCGACGGCGCGTCACGTGCGCCTCGCCGACGAAGCGTATTACCTCGGCCCTTCGCCGCCGGCGCAGAGTTATCTCGACGCTGCGAAAATCGTGGCGCTCGCGAAGCGAGTCGGCGCCGATGCCGTGCACCCGGGATACGGCTTCCTCTCGGAGAACGCCGCGTTTGCCGACGCGGTGGTCCAGGCCGGCTTGATATTTGTCGGGCCACCGGCGGCCGCGATTCGTGCCATGGGCTCGAAAAGCGCGTCCAAGGCCGCCATGGCGGCGGTCGGCGTGCCCGTGGCACCTGGCTACCATGGCGATGAGCAAACCGCGCAAAAGCTAGCTGCCGAAGCGCAGCGCGTCGGTTTTCCGCTCATCATCAAGGCCAGTGCCGGCGGCGGCGGCAAGGGCATGCAGGTGGTCAACTCGGCGGCCGAAGTAGCCGCCGCGGTCGAGTCGGCGCAGCGGCTGGCACGCACTGCGTTCGGCGACGACCGGTTGTTGCTGGAACGCTATTTCCCGCGGGCGCGCCACGTCGAAGTGCAGGTCTTCGCCGACTCGCACGGCGCCACCTTGAGCCTGTTCGATCGGGATTGCTCGGTGCAGCGCCGACATCAGAAAATCATCGAAGAGGCGCCGGCGCCGGGGCTGCGCGACGAGGTTCGCGCTGCGATGTCGCAAGCCGCCATTCAAACGGCGCGCGCGGTCGGCTACGTGGGTGCGGGGACGGTCGAGTTCTTGGTCGACGAGTCCCAAAAGTTCTATTTCATGGAAATGAACACGCGCCTGCAGGTGGAGCATCCCGTCACCGAGTTGATCACCGGCTTAGATCTGGTCGAGTGGCAGTTGCTTATCGCGCAGGGCGAACCGCTGCCAAAGTCGCAGAGCGACATCCGGCAGCGGGGCTACGCCGTCGAGGCGCGTCTGTACGCGGAGGATCCGCTACACGGCTATCTACCGAGCGTCGGGCAAATTACCCATCTACGCTGGCCTGAAGCCGCACCGCAGCTGCGCCTCGACAGCGGCGTCGATTGCGGCGATGAAGTCTCGACATTTTACGACCCGATGTTGGGCAAGGTCATCGCGTGGGGCGAGTCGCGCGTCGCGGCGGCCGACCGGCTGCGTCGGGCGCTCGCCGACATCGAGATCGTGGGCGTCACCACCAACCGCGCGCTGCTGATCAGCGTACTCGGCGATGAGGAGTTTCGGCAGGGTGGCATTGCCACGAATTTTCTCGACCAGCGCCGCGCCGAGTTGGCATTCGGCGATCCGCTTGCCGGTGACATCGACGCCGTGCTCGCAGCCCTATGGTGCGCGACCCGCCGCACCGCGGTCGATGCCTTGTGGGAGGACACTCGCGGCTGGCGGCTGGCGGCGCCGCCGTCAAGTGCCTGGTCCTTCGGCGAGCGCACGGTGAGGCTCGAGTGGCGCGCGCCCGAGCACTACGTTGCGCGCCTCGGCACGCAGGACTACGCGCTGCGCATCGCCGCGCGCGGTGCGCAGGCCCTGGAGGTGGAGGTCGGCGGACAGATGCGGCGTGTGCGCATCGTCGAGGCCGATCAGCAATTGCACTTGTTTCGCGACGGGCATGCGGTTCAATTGCGTCTGTCGCGCACCGAAGATGCACTCGCCGTCAGCGCCGTGGCCGAGCAAGGCTCGCTGCTGACGCCGCTGCCGGGCACCGTGGTCGCCGTGCACGTAAAATCCGGCCAAGAGGTGGTGCGCGGCGCGCCCTTGGTCACCGTCGAGGCGATGAAAATGGAACATACCTTGAGCGCACCGTACGACGGCACCGTCACGCGCATTGCCGCGGCGGTGGCGGAGCGGGTTGCAGCGGGGGCGATCTTGGTGGAGCTAGCGCCCCGCGAGCCTTAGGCGACCCGCTGGTCCGGGTGCTCTTGGCCGTCGGCGGGCAGCGAATTGCTCGGTTGCATGTCCACCGACTGCAGTGCGTTCGAAGGCTCTTGTCCCTCGCCGCTCAATAACGCGTCGGTGGTGACCAACGACGGCAAAGTGATCTTGAACCGGGTCTCGTGACCTGGCAGCGTCGCGAGCGCGATACGGCCGCCGGACTCATGAACATAGCGCCGTACCATTGCCATGCCGGTGCCATGCGGCGCTTCGCCGGCCGCCGAGTCCAAGGTCGTATAGCGTGATTTGAAAATCAATTTGATCGCCTGTCGGTCGCGCATGCGGGTCGCCGCATCTTCATCGATCACTCCCTTCGCAACCGCGGTGGCGCGCACTTTGTCCGCATCGAGGCCGCAGCCATCGTCCTGAAAGTGCAGTTCGTAACTCTGGTCGCGCAGGACCTTGAACTCTAAGTGCAGGGTTCCATGCACGGTCTTGCTCGCGGCCTGGCGCGCCGCGGAGTTTTCGATGCCATGCATCACGGCGTTACGAATCAATTGAATCGCGACTTTTTTGATCGTTGCCTGGTAGCGCGGCGGAATCAGCTGCAGGCCGACGCATTCGAGTACCACCGTCTTGTGGTGCTCCTGGGCCACGAGTTCGGTCAACGCCTGCAGCGTGCTGTCGAGACTGCCGGCTTGCGCCGTGCGCTGCTGTTTGGCCGGCGCGGATTTTTGCTCCTCGGCAGCGAATTTCGGCGCCGAGATGATGGCGGTGCCGTTGTCGGTGAGCGGTGCCTCCGCAGCGGCCTCGTCGGCTTGCACCACGGGACTTGCCTGCGTGACGAGTGAGCGCAGCAATGCGAATTCGCCATACAACTGATCGAGCTTCACGGCGAGCGGCAGAAAGTCGCTGCCGCTCAGCTCGCCGCGGCTGCCCAATTCCTGCAGCGAGTCCTCGAGCAGGCGCGCGGCGGCTTCGAGGCCAGTGAGCTTGAACACCGCGGCATCGCGGCGCACGCGATCAACCTCGTCCAAGGTTTCTTCGAGCTTGCTGCGAAACGCGTCCGCCTGGCGCGCCGGCTTCTTCAAAACTCCGTTGATGGTGCGCATCGCCGCGTCGGTGCGCTGCAGGAACTCGCCGAAGCGCGCGCCGCCGCCCATCAGCACGCCGCGCAAGATCTCGGCATGGGTGCGCACTTGGGTGCGCAAATCTTCGAGCTCGCGCACTTGCTGCACGCGTGCGGTGATGTCGGTGATGCGCACCAGCCAGGCGCGCGGCTCGCGCGGCAGCACCACCGGGTTGAATTCGAAACAGTAGTGCACCGTCGCGAAGCTGCCGTCGTTGTTAGGTAGCCGAACTTCGACATCTTGCAGAGGATTTTCCGGCATCTCCTCGGTGGCCAGGGCGGTATCGAGTAATTTATTGACGTAGGTGCGAGCGATGCTCAAGCTCTTCGCGGAGACCACCGGCGCGATGAGTTTCTCGAAGCTTAAGTTGGCGAAGTCCTGGCGCCGAAACAACGTGCTCAGCGAATTTGAAATCTGCGACAGAACCTTGTCTTTTGAGTCGAGCAGGAACAGTCCCTGCGGGCTGCCCTTCAAAATGGCGTCGGTCAGGCGGGTGCTTGAGCCCAGCAGATCTTGTATTTCGCGCTCGTGGCGCTTCAGGGAAATGAACATGTATCAGGAGATTGCCAAAGGTCGCCCGCAGGGGGCTTGATGGCGTTCACAGTAGGATCGGTCGCCTACCTATCGCGCGAAAAGTTCAACGGCGTCTGAGACTCACGTCACAGTCACTGCGTTGCTCGGTATGGCCGGCCCTAAATCCGCCAGCAATTCATCGACCGAGAAATAGCGCGAATTCGGTCGCTTCGCCATCAGCCGATCGAGCAGCGGCTGTTGCGCCGCCGAAATTGCCGGCAAGGTCGGCACCGGCTCGGTCGAATGTTGAGTCATGATGGCCAACGCGGTCTTGCCGAGATAGGGTTTTTGGCCGGTGAGCATTTCGTAGAACATCACCCCGAGGCTGTAAAGGTCGGTGCGGGCATCGACGCGTTGCCCTTGCGATTGCTCCGGGCTGATGTAGTAGGGCGAACCGAGTACCTGGCCGATGCCGGTGGTGCTCGAGTCGTCCATCGCGCGGCGCGCCAAACCGAAGTCGATCAATACCGGCGAATTATCGTCGCGCAACATGACGTTCGCGGGCTTCAAGTCGCGGTGCAAAATTCCGAACACGTGAATGACGCGCAGCGCCTCGGCGATGGTGCGCAAATAGTACAAGCTCTCGTCCACGCTCATGGGATTGCGCAGGCGGTCGCGCAGGTCGCCGCAGGGAAAGTATTCCATTGCGAGGTACAGGTGCCGCGGCAGCGAGCCGAAATCGTAAATCTCGGCAATCGAGCGATGCGTGATGCTCGAGATGATCTCGTACTCGCGTTGGAAGCGTTCCGCGTCGTCGCGTTCGCGCTGCGATTCGCCGCGATTCATGACCTTGAGCACGACGTTGCGGCGCAGTCGTTCGCTGCGCGCGAGGAACACTTGCGAGAAATTACTGGTCGCGATGTCCTTGACGATGCTGTAACCCGGCACCTCGATGTCGCTCGCCTCGCTGCCCGATTGGTTCAGCGCCTTGGTCGTTTCCTTGGCAGCCTCTGCGGCCGCGCGCCGCTTCGACCAGATCTCATTGATCGCGGCCAGCAGCTGATCGCGCGTAATGCGCGCCAGCGGCAAGTAGTCCTTGGCGCCGGCCTTCATGGCGCGCACCGCCGTCAACTCGTTGCCGTTCTCGGCGAGCACTATGCAGTGCAACGTGGGACGGGCCTGCACCAATTGGCTGACGCACACCATGACGCCGGCGGCCACGATCTCGTCGGCAAAATCCGACTGCAGGATCACCGCATCCGGCACCTGTTCCACCAGCAATGGGGTGACCACCGCGGAGTCTGCGGCCGGCACCGTGGTTACCTGGGCATTCGGCCAATGACTGGTGATGTGATGCGTGAGCCACTGCAGGCGTTTGGCATCGCCGCCCACCACCAGCAAAATTGGATCGGTCCGGTCTGGCATATTTGAGTCTGGCACTAAGAGCGTGCAGCGTAACGTGTGAAAACAGGGCTGGCCCGTCGGGAATTCACATTTCGCGCCCCTTGGCCAAAAAATGAAACCATACCCCGTGACGGGAGTCTTTAGAATATCCGGATCGGGGCGCAACAGAGGGCGTATTTCAATGGGTAGCATCAGAACCTGGTCGCTGGCGGTCATTGCGGGCGTTTTTGTGGTGATCGTCGCGCATCAGCGATCGCATGCGACTACCGGGGCCGACGGGCCGGCGCTCGCTGCTGCCGCCGAGCCGGTCATCTCGGCTGCACCCGCCGCGGGCCGCGTCACGGGGCTGCCGGATTTCTCGGGTCTGGTCGCCGAAAACGGTGCCGCCGTCGTGAACATCAGTGTCGTCGAGAAGGCCTCGAAAGGCGGCAACTCGGGGGACCCCAGCGATGCCGACGATCCGCTGTCGCAATTTTTTCACCACTATCAGGCGCCGGGTCCGGAGCGCGCCCCACCGAGCCATGGCATCGGGTCTGGATTTATCGTCACGGCGGACGGTTACGTCCTGACCAACGCACACGTGGTGTCGGATGCCTCGGAGGTGACGGTCAAGCTCACCGATCGACGGGAGTTCATCGCCAAGGTGGTGGGTGTCGATAAGCGCAGCGACGTGGCCTTGATCAAAATCGCCGCAGGCGGTCTGCCCACCGTGCATTTTGGTGACTCCTCGCGGCTGCGCCCCGGCCAGTGGGTCATCGCCATCGGTTCGCCGTTCGGTTTTGCGAACAGCGTGACGGCGGGTGTGGTGAGCGCCACTGCGCGCCCGCTCGACGAGAACTACGTGCCGTTCATCCAGACCGACGCGGCCATCAACCCGGGCAACTCGGGCGGCCCGCTGTTCAATGTCGACGGCCAGGTGGTCGGCATCAATGCCCAGATTTACAGCCGTACCGGCGGTTATATGGGCATGTCGTTTGCAATTCCCATCGATTTGGCGCTGAACGTCGAGAAACAGTTGTTGACCAAGGGCAAGGTCAGTCGCAGCCGCATCGGCGTTGCGGTGCAAGAGGTCGACCAAAAGTTGGCTACCACGTTCGGCTTGGGCACGCCGCATGGTGCGCTCATCAGTAATGTGGAGCCGAAGGGGCCGGGCGAGCATGCGGGCTTGCTGCCGGGCGATGTCATCACCACCGTGAACGGGCATAACATCGACCATTCCTTCGATTTACCCACCATCATCGCCGATATTCCCCCGGGCAGCTTGGCGCACATCGGCATCTGGCACGATCACAAGGCGAGCGTGGTGGACGTCAAAACCGTGCTGCTCGACGATGAACCCACGCAAACGGCGCGCACCGAGAGCGAAGACGGCGGCGGCAAGTTGGGTTTGGCGGTGCGCCCGCTCGAGCCCAAAGAGCAACAAGAACTGCATACGCGGGGCCGGCTGGTGGTGGAAGACGTGACCGGCCCCGCGCTCGCCGCCGGCCTGCAAGCGGGCGATGTGGTATTGGGCGTCAATGGGTCGGGCGTCACGTCGGTGGCCGACTTGAAGCGTGAAGTCGCCCGGGCGGGGCATAGCGTCGCACTGCTGATTCAGCGCGATGAGGCGCAGATTTATGTTCCCGTCGACATAGGGTGACAGATCAGGCCTAATCGCGGGCGTGCAAACGGCCAGCCCCTTATTTTACAGTGCTAGCGATAGCCCCAGGCGCAATCGGCCGGCAGCCTTCTTGCCGACCAGCCGCGCCGAAATGGCAGCGCTCGGCTGGTCGCAGTGCGACATCATTATCGTCACCGGCGATGCCTATGTGGATCATCCGAGCTTCGGCATGGCCATCATCGGCCGGGTGCTGGAGGCGCACGGATTCAAAGTCGGGATCATCGCCCAACCGGATTGGCACAGCCGGGGAGATTTCGAGGCGCTGGGTGCGCCGCGCCTGTTCTTTGGCGTGACCGGCGGCAACATGGATTCCATGGTGAATCGCTACA
>Ga0302320_10017534_pt1 | contig 14528 bp, 12 predicted proteins | sample Bog_T0_3_FD_202130 | JGI IMG/M metagenome (GOLD analysis project Ga0302320, IMG submission 202130) | Peat permafrost microbial communities from Stordalen Mire near Abisko, Sweden - Bog_T0_3 | ecosystem: Environmental > Terrestrial > Soil > Wetlands > Peat | place: Sweden: Abisko, Stordalen Mire...
TCACCGCCATCAGCGCCGTGCCCCAGACCAGCGCCCAGTATTCGGCCTTCTCCGCGTAGTTGAAGCGACCAAACTTGGGTTTCTGGCCGCCCAGGCCAAGGTAATAGCGCATCGTCGCCCAGGCATCGAAGGCGTCTTTGGGCCGCGGAGCAAAGTCGCAGATCAACCGGCGGCCTTCCTTGGTGATCAACAAGTAGAAAATGTGATAGATGCCGGCAGCGATCAGAATCACTCCCGCCACGCGATGCGTGATGCTGCGCAGCTTCTCACCGTTGCCCAGCATTTCGGCAATCCAGGAGTTGGGGAACTTGAGAGCAAAGCCGGTGATCACCAGAATAATGAAACTGGAAAGCAGAATCAGATGCTGCCAGCGCTGATTGGTGCTCATGCGCGTCATCATGGGATTCTGCATGGCCCTGAGAGCCCTGGCCTTGCTTTGCCAGATGATGGCGTTATGCAGGAACATGGCGCCAATCACGAGAATAATCAATGCCAGGTAGAACCATCTCACCCAGCGCACGGCTATGGAGCCGATGTCCTTGGCCTTGCTTCCGTCCCCGTGGACCTTGGTCAGGGTGAACTTCTGCGTGACGCCCTGGTGGCACTGGCCGCAGGTGGCGTCGAGGTTGGCTATATTGACGGTGGAGCGGGGATCGCTGGAAGGGTAAATGTTATGCACGCCGTGGCAACTGGCGCAGTTAGCCACCACCTCCGAGCCGCCCTTGGAGGCCAGCCCGTGATAACTGTCCAGATAAGTGGAGACGCGGCCTCCGGGCACGCCGAACTCCTGCGAGAGGCGCACGCCCTCGTGGCATCGCGCGCAGGTGGTGCGCGCAATGTTCTGCTCGGAGACCGACGAGTTAGGGTCGATGTGCGCCTTGATGGAATGGATGCCGTGGCAGTCGGTGCAGACCGGCGCCAACCCGTTGCCGCGCGCGATGGCCTGCCCGTGAATGCTCTCGTCAAAGGTCTGCTGGATTGTGCCGTGGCACTTGCCGCAGGTGGCCGGAACATTGAACTTGTAGATCGGCGACTTGGCGTCGTTGGCGGGCAGAATCTGGTGATCGCCGTGGCAATCGGTGCAGACCGCTGCCTTCTTGGAGCCCTTCTCGATGGCCAGCCCGTGCACGCTCTGCTGGTAGGAGATGAAGGGCTGGCCGCTGACACCGTTCGACTCCATCAGAAACTTCTGCCCATGGCACCGGCCGCAGGTGGCGGGAATGTTTTCATGGTTTACCGGCGACTTGGCGTCGGCTGCGGCCAGAACTTCGTGCGCGCCTCCATGGCAGTCCTGGCAATTGGCCGCCTGAGCCGCTCCGGGCTTCGCCTTGGAGTGCAAACTGTGCTCGTAAGCTTGCTGGGAGTCGGCATGGCACTCGGCGCAGGTGACTTTCCTTGGCGTGGTTTCATGGACCAGGCCCTTCACATCCTTGTGGCAATCCACGCAGGCGAAGATACCGCCGTGAATGGATTGCTTCATCTTGCTTTCATCCACGTACAGGCTGACCTGCTTGCCGTTCACCTCAGTGGTTAGGGTCGAGTCGGAGTGGCAGGCAAGACAGTCCTTGTCCTTGGGCTTTTGCTCGGCGCGAGCCGCGCAGGCGCAGAGAATCAAGGACAACGCAAGCGTTTGGGCGAGGATGTTTCTGGACGTGTTCACGCCTCTGAGCAGACGCCTTGGCGGTAAAACTAGCAGTGATTGGAGTCACAGGGTCAAACGCCCGCTGAGACGCTCCATGAGATTCTCAGAACCTATACAGCGAAGATTCTCTGTTGCGAGTCGAGCATTTTCGCCGGAGAAGGATTGGAGTGTCAAGGCACTTTTGCGGGCAAGCAAAAAAACGCCAAAAGAGGCGATTTAGGGGCAAAAAAACGCCTTTTTAGGCTAAAAAAGGGGCAAAATCGGGGGTTTGCAGTTACTGATTCGTTAACAGGGCTAAAATGCATGTTATTGATTTATTGCAAGTTACAAGAAATAAAATGGTCGAAAAAAGATTTCCACAGGCAGGGGGGGTGGGGGGTCGGGTGAATTTAGGGGATGATACGGCGAATACGGACCATAAATAAGGGGCCAGGAACTACGATTGCGCACGTTGGAAATTGGACGGTGTTCATCGGGGCCTCGCATTTGCGACTGCTTCCATTGTGCGCGTAGAGAGGGAAATTATCTGCAAAACAGTGGTCAGTGATCAGTGGTCAGTGATCAGTCCTATTGTCCTGCGGGCCGCCTTCGGGCACCTGCGGTGCCAGGACGCCCCTTCGACTTCGTTCACTCGAAAAACAGTGTGCTAATGAATTTTCATCCCCACCAAGAATGGTTCTCAGGCTGTCCCACCGCGGGTGCTCAGGCCGACAGTTGGTTTAGCAGATCGATCTTCACAACTCCGTCGGGGAATACGGCGCGAATCTCCAGCGCGCCTCCCATCGCTTCCACGTAGCTGCGCAGGGTGCTGAGGTACATGTCGGTGCGCTTTTCCAGTTTGGAAATGTTGCCCTGGTCCATCTCCAGCACCTCGGCCAGTCGGGTCTGCGTCATTTCGCGGGCGTTGCGAAGCTGATGCAGCGGCATCAACGCCAGTTCCGCTTTCACGCGCGCGGCCACACGCGCCCGCCGTTCGGGGGACATCTTGTCTTCCAACTCTTTAAAATTTCTCGCCATCTTTACTCCTCTCCAATTTCGCGCAGGTGCTGCGCATAGATTGCATCCGCTTTCGGTACAAACTCCCGATACCAGCGGGGATTGCCTGTCTTGTCGCCACCAATCAACAGAATCCCTGTGCGGCGCGGATTGAAGGCATACAAGACGCGATAAGGACGGCCTTCATGTTGGACTCGCAGTTCGCGCATATTGGGAAAATCCGAGCCATGAACCGTGTCGGCATAGGGTCGTGACAGTGCTGGGCCGTGTTCTCTGAGGAGGTTTACACCAAAGGACACATCGTCCTGAGCGTCCTCGGTTAACCCGTACCACCAATCACCGAATTCGTCCGTGAACTCAACTTCCCAGTTCATGCACTAATTATGTAGTTAGCTACATATATTGTCAAGGGAATAATCAGTCGCCTACTCGACCGGCAATTCGAGAGAATGGACCTTCCTTCGCAGAAATCAGGTGATCGAACCACGCGCTCAGGATCCGAAATAGGCGCTCAGCGTCAACACCAGAAGCAGCAAGCCGATGAAAATGGCTGTGAATCCCACTACTTTGGAAAAATTGAGTAGCCAGAGCGGCGGCTTGACTGCCAGCCTGGACTCCAGCTTTCCCTGGGCTGCAACCCGTTGATACTCCTCCGGGCGCTTGGTCTTGAACTCTTCCTCGCTCTCCACGCCGGTAAAAATCACCATGTCCATGGGAAAACTGTCGGGGCGCAGATGGGTGTTGACGAAGTGGATGGAAAAGATGAACAGAATGGCAAGCAGCCCTTCCTCGCTGTGAATCACCAGCACGGCGTTCAACGCCCAGCCGGGCAGGAAATGGGCAAAGAAGGGGGCGAACCACATGGCATAACCTGAAATGCCAATGACGATCATGCCCCAGAAGACCGCCCAGTAATCGAACTTCTCCCAATAGGCGTAGCGCTCGAACTGCGGCTTGGGCCCCAGTCCCAAAAACCAGCGCATGTGACCGAAGAGATCCTTCACATCCTTCCAGTTGGCCACCATGGAGGTGTTTCCCCAGAAGATTCCCTTTTCTCGATGGATCAGCCCGCGGGTGAAGACTTCTTTCACGTGGATGAGAAAAGCTATGGTCAGAACCACGGCGAAAAACTTGTGAAAAAAGATGATGGTCCCGAATCCGCCTATGCCGCTGGCAAATTTCCTGGCCCAGATGCTCTCGCTGAAGCGCATGGTAAGCCCGGTGGCCGCCAGTCCCAGAAAGGTGGTGAACAGGACGGCATGCATGTATCTCTGTTCGCGCGTGAAGCGCATGAAATACCGCTCTGCCGCTTGGCCTGGCGCTTTGCTTCCTACTGCCGCTTGCTCCAAATCAGCCATTCTTGCCTCCCTTTGACGGCCGTGTTTTGATCTGCTGGTACCGCGAGCGGATCAGCCACAGTATGGTGTGAATCGCGAAGAACACCAGCACGCTGGCCAGCAGCAGGTTCATGAACAAGCGGATAAAGTAGAGGGCCGGATTCAGCTTGCGATTGTGCGCGTTGGCATGAGGCTGATACTGCACGAAGCTGGCGTTGGCGCCCGCATGGCACTTGCCGCAGGTGGCCACCAGGTTTGCCGGAGCAATGGGGGAGCGGGGGTCGGAAGCAGGTAATACATCGTGCGCTCCGTGGCAGTCCCAGCAGCGCGCTGTCTCCACATAGCCGCCCAACGAGCCCAACTGAGAGTGGAAGGTGTCCCGGTAAGTGGAGAGCTTGTCCTTGTGGCATGAGCCGCAGATTGGCGTGGACTGCATGCGGAAAGTGGCTTCGGTCGGCTGCAGAATCGCGTGCGCCGTGTGGCAATCTGAGCAGACCGGAGCATTCAAATTGCCGGAAGCGACAGCCTTGCCATGCACACCGCCTAAATAGTTAGCGGTAATTCCCGCGTGACAAGTTCCGCACGTCTTGGGAACATTGGCTTTGTAGGTGGGGCTCTGCGGATCGTTGTGGCTCAGGATGTGATGCGATCCGTGGCAGCTTTGGCAGTTGGCCGCCACCAGCAGCCCCTCCTTGCTGAGCGCAAATCCGTGGATGGAATCGATATACATCGGGTAGACATTGGGCAGGCCGTGCTTTTTGGCCAGCGCATCATTGCCGTGGCAGGCGCCGCAGGTGTGGGGAATGTTGAGCGGATAGACAGCAGACCGGGGATCACCCTTGGGAAAGATGGCATGGGCATCGCCGTGGCAACTGATGCAGGGATGCTCGGCACGGTTGGCATGAACGCTCCCTACCAGCCCCTCCGCCTCGCCAGCGTGGCAGCTTTCACACTTGACCGGCGTCACTTGATCCGGATGAGGATATTCCTTGATGGTGGCGTGGCAATCGCCACACTTCATGCTGCCGTGCAGGCTGGCGCCGAAGACGCCGGCATCCACGCCTACATTATGCCCGGAGGCGTCCTGCAGGCTCTTATCCCCGTGGCAAGCGAGGCAATCCGTCTGTGCCTGTGCGACGCGCGGCATCGCAAAGACCAGAAGCGCCCCCAGGGCGAATGCAATGGAGGAAGCAGTTTTCATCTCGGCTCCGATCGATCCTTTCGCTATCAGCCCTTACGCTTGCAGTCCAGCCTCCGGCGCAGGCGCGGGAGAGAACGGACTGCGCCCGTCTCTCCTGGTGTACGCCTTGCGGCCGGGACATGACCTCAACGCTGCTATTTCTGCAGCGTGCGAATGTACGCGACCACATCCTTGATCTGCGGGTCGGTCAGCTTGCCGTTGTAGGCGGGCATCTTGTTCAGGCCGTTCTTCGTCGAGGCGAAGAATTTGGCGTCGGAGGCCTTGAGCATCGCAGGGTCCTTGAAGGACAGCACCTTCAGGTTCTTGGCCATCGCCGTGGCGGCTAGTCCGTCGGCGCCGTGGCACATGGCGCACTTGGCCTTGTAGGTGTCTGCACCGGGCGTTAGCGCAAAGGCGGGCACCACAATAAGTGCGGCCAGCAGTATCACAGCAGCCGCTTTGATTCCTTGAGTCATAGCAATGCTCCTTGGCCGGAATTTTGTGGTTTCCCGGTCAAGTACCAGTCGTATAGCTTTGTTGCGCGGTCGGAAGTGACGCCGGTCACACATCGAAAAATGCGCTTCCGCAATCAGGAGTGATTCCTCCGCTTTTTCTCCACAAAGGAATCGCCGCTTGCGCGGTTCTTAACGGCCACAACTGCCGACGCGCCGGAGTGATACAGGTCACTTGCCGCAACGTGTCTGATCAGGCACAATAGGGCCTCTACTCGAGGAACAATTTATGGGCTCGGTTGCGGTATCCGATTCAACAATTATGCTTACACTTCCTGGCGATGCGGTACGGCAGATTCAATGGCGGTTTGCCGACCGTTTTGATTTGCAGATGCTGGTTCAGTCGTCGCGCGGCGTGGCGCGGGGAACGGTGGCGCAGTTAGTGGCGGCCGGCGAGCGCAATACCCACGAATGGACGCCGGGCAAGCACGGGATGATGGAGGCGTTTGACCGCGCCGGCGTCACCGCGGCCTTTATGGAGCCGGAAGAAGGCGGCTTCATCGTCGGGCCCAAGAACCTGGCCCTGGCGCTGGCGGCCTTCGAGTTGGCCTGGGTGGACGGCGGCGCGGCTACAGCCAGCCTGGCCGGCTTTCTGGCTCTCTCTCCCATTCACGAGCGCGGCACGCCGGAGCAGGTGAACCGCTACAAGAGCCTCGCCGCACCTCCGCAGCCGGGCGAGGACCGCATCCCCTGGCGCGGAGCTTTCGTGCTCACCGAACCCATCCCCTATGTCGGCGTTGACGCCAGCATGTTGAGCGGCAAGGTACGCGTGGCCGAATGGAAGGAGGGCGAAGAGCCCTGGCTGCAGGTGGACAAACGCGGCCGCTTCATCACCAACATCGCCTTCGCCAATTTTGTCACCGCCGCGGTAATCTCCGACGACCCGCGCATCAAGGGCAGTTGCATGGTGATCCTGGAAGAGACCGACGAGGGCATCTTCGACCACGGAACGCCTACGAAAAAGCTGGTTCACCAGCTCTCGTCGACCGGCGATCCCATCTTCAACATGAAGGTTCCCGCCAGTCGCATCATCGGCGGATACACGGTCAAGGACGGCGTCATCGTCCCCAATTACAACCACGGCGAAATTATTGAAGCGGTCTTCCGGCGCACGCGCGTGCCGGTGGGCATTATGTCGGCAGCCAAGCTGCTGTCGGCCGTGGAGCCGGTCATCCGCTACCAGCGCGGGCGGTTCCGCGGAGCCGAGGGGACAACCCCCGGCTCGGTGCGCTACGAGCAGGGCATCCAGCAGCGCGAGGACGCGTTGCACCGGCTGGTGGACGTCTGGGCCACCGGCGAAGCGGCTACCTCGCTGGGCTTTGCCACCGCGCGCCTGTTCGACGAATTGGAGCCCATCGAGAAGCAGAAGACGGCCATCCTCAAAGAGCGCGGCATCCAGGGCGGACGCGCCGAGTTGAAAGCGCTTCGCGAGAGCGAGCAAGGCGCAATCGAGCTGGCGTCGCTCATTGCACAGGACTCGGATTCACCGCGCCGACAAGAGCTGGAGGCCGATCCGCTGGTGAATTTCGTTCTGAAGGACGCTGAGGCCAACGTGCTCTGTCCGGCCACCAAGCTGTGGAACACCGGCCATGGAGCTAATTTGTTGCGCGAGGCCGTCAGCCTGATGGGCGGCTACGGCATCACCGAGGATTGCCCAGGGTTCCTCGGCAACAAGTGGATGGACGCACAGCTCGAAGCGACCTACGAAGGCCCGGAAGCCGTGCAGCGCCGCCAGTTGACCGTCACCATGACCTCGGAGGTTTTCCTCGCTCAATTCCGCGCCTGGACCACCGAGATGCGGCGCATTGCCTCGACCAAGCCTGGCACCGGCGCATGCACCCTGGCCTCGGCCATGCAGATGTGGCAGTGGACGCTGAACCACCTGCAAAAAGCCACCGACCCCAGCGGCGGCAAGCTCTATCATGGGCAGCGCCAGGGCGTGACGTTTGCGTTAGCGGATGCGCTCTGCTGGCTGGTGGCCTCGCGCGCGCAGATTCTCGACGTACTCGAACTGGAAGCGCGCGGCCCCGACGATCCAGTCGCCTCCGAAGGCCTGCAAGGAACTGTCCAGTTCCTCAGCGACCTCTGCCACACGCAAGCGGCAGCAGCGGCCGGCGAGGTCTCCCGCATCTGCGCTGAGCTGGTCTTCGGCTACAACTGCCACCCCTCCTGGGATGAGGAAGAGCACCGCAACTGCTTTTTGGCCAGCGAGCTGGATGAACTCGAAGGGACCATGCCGGGAATCAGCGCCATGGCCTTCGATGTGCTGGGAGCCGATGGCACGCATCCGCAGAAGGCCGGCCCCTGCGCCGGTTGCGCCGGTTCTGCCGACTTCCTGCGTTTGCAGAGCCGTTTGACCGCCTGCCTGACCGGCTCGCGCCTGGCCAAGGATCGCGCCGCGGAGACCGTCAGCAAGGTCATGATTCCCGAGGCGCTGGATTACCCGGCGTAAAAGCAGCTTCTAGCCTCTAGCTTCTAGCTGCTAGCTTGACCGTTGGTACAACAAACTGGGTGCCTTACCCTCGCCGCGTTCTTGTTTTTGCGGCTAGGGTGGGATACCTCAAACCCAGACCGGCCACGTTAATCAGGAGGCCCGCTTGAGCGCAGAGTATAAAGCAGCAGAGACCCCGCAGATCGACCGTCCTTCCATGGAGGTGGACATCGCCTGCGTCGGCTTCGGTCCGGCAACGGGCGGCTTTCTCACTACGCTCACCAAAGCCTGGAGCGAAAACCCCGCCGACCCTGCCTTCGAGAGCCGCGTTGCGCCGGGAATGCCCTTGCAGGTTCTCTGCTACGAGCGGGCTGATGATATAAGCTCCGGCGTCAGCGGCGTGGTCACGCGCGCTCAGGGCATCCGCTCCAGCTTCCCTGCCCTGAATCCGGCCGAGATTCCCATGGCCGTCCCCGTCGCCAGCGAACGAGTGATGTACTTGCTGGACCCCATCGGCGCCAGCCGGCGCTCGCTTACCCTGCGCCTGGCCGACGCCCTTCTCCGCACTGCCGGACGGATCATTGGCGTTAAAGATTACGCTTTCACATTGCCCTGGACTCCTGCCTTCCTCAACAAGCACGGCGGATTGGTGATGGGTATCGGCCAATTCAACCAATGGGTTGGCTCGCAACTGATGGCCACCGGCCTGGTGCAGATTTGGCCCGGTACTCCTGTCAGTGAGCCGCTCTTTTCTCAGGAGCCCGGAGGGCATGGCATAAAAGTCGATGGGCTGCGCCTCGCCGATCAAGGTGTGGACAAATTCGGCGCGCCAACCGACGGCTTTATGGCCGGAATGGATGTGCGTGCGCAACTCACCGTAGTCGGCGACGGCCCCGTCGGCGCAGTCGGCCAGGCTATTGACGAAAAGCTTGGCCTGTCGCCCGGCCATGCACACCGCGAGTGGGCCCTGGGCATGAAGTTCGTGATCGAATTGCCGGAAGACTCGCCGCTGAAGCCCGGAACCGTCTGGCACAGCTTTGGTTATCCGGAGCCGGAGATCTTCGGCTTCCTTTATGTGCATCCGGAGCGGCTGGTCTCGGTGGGCATCTTCGTTCCATCCTGGATGAGCGACCCCTCGCGCACCGCTTACCGATACTTGCAGCACTACATCCAGCACCCCGCGCTGTGGAAGTACCTTAAGGACGGAACCCTGCGCTCCTGGGGCGCAAAATCTCTGGAAGAGAGCGGCAAACATGGCGAACCGTACCTCAGCGGCGACGGCTACGTGCGGATCGGCGAAGGCTCAGGCTCCACCAACATGCTCACCGGCTCCGGCGTGGATGAGGCCTGGGCCACGGGCACGCAACTGGGCGAAGCGGTCGTTGAATTGCTCCGCGCCGGCAAGCCCTTTACGCAGGAACATCTTGCCGCCACCTACGAAAAACGCCGCCGCGCAAGCTGGGTCGAGCGTGAAGCGCTGGAAGCCGAGAACGCCCGCAATGGATTTCAGGACGGCCTCGTCAAGGGCATGATCGGCATGGCGCTGGCTGGGCTGTCCCATGGAAGACTTTCGCTCAAAGCACACATTCCCCCGGCGTACAAGCAGATTCGTTCCTTCGCCTCGGAATCGCTCGAAGGCCGTCAACTGATCAAGGCCGTCGAGCTGGCCCATTCCGATGGCCGCACCTTCCACGATGCGCTGCTCACCGTGCGCGGCTGGCCGGAGATTTCGTTGGATGGCCGCCTGCTGGTCACGCAGCAGGATGCGCTCTTGCTCGGCGGCAAGGTCCAGGCCATGCCCGGCTTTGCCGATCACGTTGTCTTCCGAAACTCCGCCCTCTGCAAAGAGTGCGGCGAAAAGACCTGCATCGCCATGTGCTCCGGCCAAGCCATCACGCAGGGCGAAGACGGCGCGCCCGACTTCGAGCGCGAGAAATGCATCCACTGCGGCGCCTGCCTCTGGAATTGCAGCCAATCTCCCGACGGCGAACACTCCAACATCGAGTTCCGCGCCGGCTCGGGCGGACTGCATTCGGCGGAAAACTGAGGCCGCACCTCGCTCGTCCCCGTGAAGAGGGCAATCGAATCCGCTGTATACTGGATTCACGGGAGGGCTGATTCCATGGTTGAGTTGCAGTTGGAGACCGAAACTGAATCGCTTCTGGAGCATTTCGCCGCGCAAGCGGGAAAATCCAAAGCTGAGTTAGCCCGTCAGGCTGTTCTCTCCTTTCTTGAAGACAGAGAAGATTACGAGGCAGGCGTTCAGGCCTTGAAGGAGTCGGAAGGACAACCAAGATTTTCTCTCGCGGAGGTCGTCGAATCCCTTGGCCTGGAAGGTGAGTTTTCTCGTCAAAGCGCGGAAGCAGTTGGAGAACCTGGATCGAACGGCGCAAAAGCGGATTCTCAGCTTCCTCTCCACAAGGCTGCTCGCGTCGCCTGACCCGCGCCTGCTGGGCAAGATGCTGGCGGGCGAACTGGAAGGCATGATCCGCTACCGCGTGGGCGATTACCGTCTGATCTGCCGGCTGGAAGATCAGACGCTGACGATTCTGGTCATCGAAGTCGGCCACCGCAGGGAGATTTACAGGTAAACTCCGACGCTCAATTTGCCAACATCGAGTTCCGCGCCAGGGCGGGCGGACTGCATTCTGGAAAAATTGACCATTATCAAATCTGACAGCAACATTTATGCCGTGCATGTGTTTTGAAAAGTATGGAATTCTGATCACGGCTTCAATACACCAGCGAGGTAATTTATGAAATTATTCGTTGCCGTTTTATTCCTTTTGCTCTGCTCCATAGCACCTCTATATGGCCAGAAGACGCGTTATGGGCAAGAACCTCCCTATGCCAAGAAGGGCGTTGATTATCCAATCAAAGTGCATATCTCCGGAATACATCTCCGCCCATATTGCACCACGGGCATAGGAAGAGAGGCATCCTGCGAAAACGCCGTCTACGCAGATGCGATCATGAATGGAATAAGAATCGAACTGATGGGCTACAGTGAGACGGGAACACTCAAGTTTCTGGCATCGTCACCGGCAGATTACCAAGCGCGACTGATGAAGAACTATATAAATGCCGGCCTTACTACAATCGGACAGAAATATGAACTCGTTTTTCCTGACAGGACCATCTGGCAGTGTACGGTCACCGGAATCTCTGAATAGGGCGTTCGCCTCGCAGCCCGCCTGTGGAAGTGCGGCCAATCCCCCGACGGCAAGCACTCCAATGTCGAGTTCCGCGCCGGCACGGGTGGGCTGCATTTAGCGGAAAACTAGGTTTTCGATCAATTAAACTATTCATAAAGGAAAATTACATGGCAAATGTACTGCACATCGTGGTTTGCGCTGGGATTGTTCCCGATCCGCTGCAAACCTTGGAGCCGGTGACCGGACCAACGGGTCCGGGACTGAAGAACGAGATGGTTTTGCCGGCGGTTCTCGACCCCTGGGCCGCCAGCGCGCTCTATGAAGCGGCTGCTCTGGCCGCGAAAAACCCCGGCAGCAAGCTCTGGCTGGTCTCGCTCGGCCCCAAAGCCAAGCTGCAACAGGTGATGATGACCGTGGCGCAGAAGGTGCCCTTCGAACTGGTGCCCATCGACGGACCCATCGGCGGCTTTCCCGACGCGCATTCGACGGCTGCTGTACTGGCGGAGACCATCGCTGCTCTGCCCGGACTGGACCGAGCCAAGCTGCTGCTTTTTGGCGGCTGGGAGTCGGCTACGCGCGGCGCGGGAGTGACGCTGCAACTGGTCGGCGAGCGCCTGGGCATTACCGATCAGTTCCAGGGCGTAGACCAGATTGACCTGCACGACGACGGCAGCTTTGAAGTGCTGGAGCGCGTCGAGGGCGGCAAGCATCAGGTCTCGGTCTGCGGCGGAGCGCCTGCTGTTTTAGGTTGGGCGACCGGGAACCTCGCAGAACCAAGAAACAATCCGCAAGTCGGCATGGCGAATATGCGCACTATCATGCCCGCCCTTGCCAAGGCCAAAATCGCCAAGCTCGACGCCAACGGATTGAGCTACGTTTCCGTTAGTCTGCCCAAGCAACAGCGCGAGACACGCGTGGTGAAAGACCTGACGCCTGATCAGATTGCGGCTGAGCTGGTTGAGTGGATTGGAGCCGAATAATGGAAAACATTCTTGTATTGACTCATGCAGATGAGAGCGGCTCGGCACTCAGCAAAGCTTCGCTTGAAGCTGTAACGGCGGGCAAGGAGCTGTCGGCGCGACTGTCAGCCCCGCTCACTATTGGCATTGTGGCTGCTGACGCTACTGCCGCTGCTGAAGTTCTGACCTCGGCTGGAACGCGGCTGCTGGCCGTCTCCGGCGATGCCTTCGCACAGGCACGCTACGCTTCGGACGCCGCCGCTGCAGAAGCACTTTGCCACGCCGCTAACGCAAGCATCGTCCTCGCTCCCGGAACTTCGCGGTTTACGCGTGTAGCCGCCGGCGTGGCGCACCGGTTGGGCGGATTCATCGATACGCACATTACGGCTCTCAGCGGAACCGAAAACGTGGAAGCCTCGCGCTGGTTCTATCGCCAGAGGGTGGAGGCGGTCCTCAGCCGCAGTACTCGCCCATGGTTCCTGCTACTCGATGCGGGCACCCATGCAGCCTTTGCGGGCGATGGTCAGCCTGCTCAGATAGAGCAGGTTTCGGTCGAGTTGCCGGTGCTGCGCACCACGGTCAGTGGCTTCCGCGCCCCGGAGCAGGGTCAGCAGACGATCCGCCCCGACGCAAAGATATTGCTCGTCGCCGGTGCAGGATGGACCAAAAAGCAGCCCGATGGCCAGGTGCATGTTAGCGAGGCGGGAGAGCTGATTTTGGGATTCCTGCGCGGGACCGGAGCATCGCTGGGAAGCAGCAAGTCATTGGTAGATCAGGGCGGCGAGGGGAACTCCGTTCTTCCGTTCCTGACGCACTTGAACCAGATCGGACAGACGGGCTCGACGCCGCGCCACGCCAAGGGCCTCTCTACCTGCTGCCACGGCGAGGAGCCGCACGTGGTGGGCTGGCGGTTTATCGGCGACAGGAGAGCGATTTCGCTGGACCCGAATTGCGGCTGGACGCGCGGCAAGGCGGATGTGGTGTATGTTGCCGACGCCTTCCCTGTGATGGCCAAAGTGAATGCCTTGCTAGAAGCAAAGAAGGCTTAAGTAACTGTGAAATATGCGGTCTCCCACCCTAGCCGCAAAAACAAGTATGCGGCCAGGGTGGGGCACCCGCAGGTGCAGCGAAAGTTGTGTGTTAATTTAGGGTTGGAGAATAGGAAACGAACATCATGCCTTCGATTACATCGTTTATCAAGCACCATTATCGCCACTTCAACGCCGCCACACTGGTGGATGCGGCCAATGCTTACAACAAGTTACTGGCTTCGGGCGGGAAGATGTTCGTCACTATCGGCGGAGCCATGAGTACGGCGGAACTGGGGCTTTCGCTGGCCGAGATGATTCGCCAGGACAAGATTCACGGGATCTGCTGCACTGGGGCAAATCTTGAAGAAGATGTCTTCAATCTGGTCGCCCACGACTTCTATGAGCGCGTGCCGCACTATCGCGATCTGACCCCGGCGGACGAGGCTAAGTTATTGAGCCGACATATGAACCGTGTCACAGACACCTGCATTCCGGAGATGGAGGCGATGCGGCGGATTGAGAACGAGGTGCTGAAGGAGTGGGTGAGGGCTGACCAAGCGGGCGAGCGATTCTTCCCGCACCAGTTCATGTACAAGATTCTGTTGTCGGGCGATCTGAAGGCGTCGTATCAGATTGATCCTAAAGATAGTTGGCTACTGGCGGCGGCGGAAAAGAACCTGCCCATGTTCGTTCCCGGCTGGGAGGATTCGACGCTGGGAAATATGTACGCCGGGCACTGTATCTCACAGGATGTAAAGAAGATACACACGGTGCGGACGGGCATCGAGTACATGATGGAACTGGCCGAGTGGTACACGGCTACCACTGCCAAGACGCCGCTGGGATTCTTCCAGATTGCGGGCGGAATTGCCGGCGACTTCCCCATCTGCGTGGTTCCGATGCTGCATCAGGACTTGCAGCGGGAGCATGTGCCGCTGTGGGCTTATTTCTGCCAAATCAGTGATTCCACTACCAGCTACGGGTCATACTCGGGGGCAGTGCCGAACGAGAAGATCACCTGGGGCAAGCTGGGCGAGACGACGCCCAAGTTCATCATCGAGTCGGACGCATCGATTGTCGCGCCGCTGATTTTTGCCTACGTTCTGGGGTGGTAGAGCGATTTTACAAGTCTCGATTTGCACAAATAATGTTGTGTTTATCGGGTAGGAGGCGGGATCACTCCCGCCGTCCTCCCACACCACCGGACGTGCCGTTCGGCATCCGGCGGTTCATGAAGCAGACAAGAAGCGTTGCCGGGTTTCCAGCAACGAAACCAGCCCCATAC
>Ga0302320_10017535_pt1 | contig 14528 bp, 16 predicted proteins | sample Bog_T0_3_FD_202130 | JGI IMG/M metagenome (GOLD analysis project Ga0302320, IMG submission 202130) | Peat permafrost microbial communities from Stordalen Mire near Abisko, Sweden - Bog_T0_3 | ecosystem: Environmental > Terrestrial > Soil > Wetlands > Peat | place: Sweden: Abisko, Stordalen Mire...
CCCGACCGTTACCAGTCGAGCGAGTGCCGGTAGGCTACTGCGAACGGAATCGCAGGTTTACCTCTATTTACAGGCCCTCCTTTCATAGTTAAACAATCATCATTCCAACCCCATCAGTTCGCACTCACACATGTCCCTAAGCTCCGCTTTAGGCAGGCCCGAGTCCTCGAGTTGTTTCCAGTTGTTTCCACATCTTACCGGGACGGCGAGGAACTGTTAAAATCTGGAAAAAAGCAGCGTCGTCATTCCTCCGTCATTCGTCGTTGTTCATCATCATCCCACGTGCGTCGTCATCGTTACGCCGTCGTCGCTCATCCACAGATGCGGCGTGCCGCAGCAGTTGCGCAGCCACACCGTTACCGTCGCGCCGCCGACATCATTCGTAGCGCAGCAGAGGCGCGGACTCATCGTTACCGTCGCGTCGTCAACATCATCCGTAGCGCAGCAGTGTCGCAGGCGCAAATGATGCGTACCGCCGCCGTTGCTCCATCTTCCATGTTCAATAATCCCGCACCATCGTCAGCGATCATCTGTCATTGTTCATCATCATCCCAAATACATCGCCAGCGTTACACCGTCGTCGCTCGTCCGCAAATGCGGCGCACCACAGCAGTTGCGCAGCCGCACTGTCACCGTCGCGCCGCCGACATTATCCGTAGCACAGCAGTATCGTAGCCACACCGTCACGTTCGTGCCACCGACATCATCCGTTTCCGAACCTTTCGGCGGCTGCTTCCTGTCGAGGGAAGTTATGCCGCGTCTTGACGGGATGTGTACGCCTATTTCATTCTCGCCTCTCTTCCAGGGCTTCAAGATGGAACATGAACCGGACAATTTCTCCAATCTTGGTGCGGCTCGAGCCATTGAGGCCGTTTCCGTAACGCGGGTCGTAATTCTGGCAATAATCGGCTGCCAGCTTGTACCCGCGCGTCGGAGAATCCGAATGCCAGAGGTAGATGGCTAGTCCGTACTCGATCAGCACAAGGTTCCAATGGTGGACGATGCGTATCCGACCCCACCGGTCTTCCCGATATTCGTTTTGAAAATCGCGCAGCCGGTCGTGCAATGCTGCTGCCCCCTGCCGGTTCATTTCGGGATGAACTTCATCCAACCCCGCCAGCAGCACTTGCGCCTCCCGGAAAAATTTCGCCACCTCGCCGGTGGTCTTTCCTTTACGCGCGACCGCCCTTCGTGCGACCCAAACCGCAAATGCAGGAAGTCGTCCTGGATATTCAAACCACTTCTTGAGGACGGTCAGTTTTGTCAAGTTCACGTTTCCGCGCTCGTCAATCTCTTCGACGATTTTCAACAGCTTCTCGGTTATGGCGGTGCGCATCAATCGCCTCCCTTATCTGAATGCGGCTGATTTCGAGACGGCTTGTCGCTGCCAACTCCGGCAGCTAATTTGTCTTCAAGCATACCTGCGTAATCCCACAGTGCATCGCCGTAACCCCAGCCGATATGATCGGCATGGGCGGTCAGGCGCTGAACCCGCTCTTGAAATCGGGGATAATGTTCGGTGCCTTCGCGCAGGAGCAACTCCGTTAGTTCGATCAACACCGATTCCAGACTGTTGTAAAAGGACTCGTTAATATCGCCAAATTGCCACGTAAACTCGGTGCCGTTCTCCACATAGGTCAACATCAGGTCAATCGTACCCGTCAGGTTGCCGGTAGCCTTGCGATAATCCCGGATGGCCTTGCGTGCCTCAGTCAGCTTAAGTTTCCCGTCGCCGCGCGCGGGGAAGAATTGGTCCACGATCTTGCGCCGGTATTTTTCCAATGCCGCGCTGTCGTTTTCTTCCGCTTGAAAACGGGCCTGGAGAAAGTCACGGTTGTCTGGCGAAGCGTCGTACAGGTCTTTTACAAGCGCTATCAGGGCAGGTTTCGCCCAGCCGTCCAATTGCCGGCGAACCTTCTGCCAGCCTGCGGGTTTCTTATCGCTCATGAGAGTTGCATGGGGGCTCCTGGTCTTTTCGAGGGCACCTAAGCCCAAAACCATGAGTTAGCGCATTGATTCCAAGTCGATTGGCGCCTGGCAAGATTTATCCTCCGATGCCGGAATTCCATTTTGGAAAATCTATGCTGAAATTGACGTGTGCACGCGCCTGAAGAAAATGGCCCTCAAAGAGGGCTGAGCGAGGCTTTGGCAGAAATCGAGCGCCTGAAGGAAGAAAATGAGCGGCTGAAAAAGCTGCTGGAAATTCGCACAAGCGTTCCCGGCATCATCCCCATCTCAAATGTTCTTTCACTGGCATCTGTTACAACAAAATCCTCAACCCAGGACAAAATCCGGCTGTTTCGGAGCCTCTTTCGTGGGCGGGACGATGTTTATGCCGTCCGCTGGGAGGGGAAGAACGGAAAAACAGGATACTCTCCGGCTTGCATCCGAGATGCTCGAAACTTTTTTACCTCAAAGGTCGAGGCCATCAAACAACGCCAATTATTGCCCCTAACCGATCAGGTTATCCACGATCATTTGAGCGGAAAATTAACCGCCGGAATATATCCTCTGCTCAAGGATGAGGCCTGTTGGTTTTTAGCCATAGATTTCGATAAGGCTACATGGGCGGATGACGCCTCAGCATTTTTGCAGGTTTGCGCGCAATGGAGCATTCCCGCCAGCTTGGAAAGATCGCGCTCAGGAAAGGGTGCGCATGTCTGGTTTTTCTTCGACCAGTCCATCCCCGCATCGTTGGCGCGCAAAATGGGTGCCGCTATTTTAACGCGCACCATGGAACAACGGCATCACGTGGGCCTCGACTCGTATGACCGTATGTTTCCAAATCAGGACACCTTGCCCAAGGGCGGTTTCGGAAATCTGATCGCCCTTCCTTTGCAGCACATTCCAAGAACTTCAGGCAACAGCGTCTTCCTCTCCGACAATTTCCAGCCGCACGAGGATCAATGGTCGTTTTTGGCTTCCGTTCAACGCATGGGTGTTGAACGAATCCGCACCATTGTTGATGAGGCGGAGCGTGCCGGAAAGGTCATTGGTGTGCGGCTGAGTCTTTCTGACGGAGACGAGGACGAAGACCCCTGGTTGCTGCCCCCGTCCAGAAAAAAGAAAGAGGAGCCGATACGGCAACCGCTGCCCGCACGAGTCCGGGTAACAATCAGCAATCTGGCTTTTATCGAAAAAGCGGACTTGCCGTCCGCCATGCTCAATCGCCTGATGCGCCTGGCGGCTTTTCAAAATCCCGAGTTTTACCGGGCGCAGGCCATGCGTTTATCGACCTTCGGCAAACCGCGAGTGGTCCGATGCGCGGAAGAATTCCCCCGTCATCTCGGATTGCCAAGGGGATGTCTTCAAGATGCGATTGAGCTTTTGCAATCACACAAGATCAATGTTGATCTTGATGACGAGCGCTTCAACGGATTGCCTCTCAATGTTTCCTTTCATGGAGAACTGAGACCCGAACAGCAAAAGGCGGCTGATACCCTGCTGGTCCATGATACGGGAATATTATCGGCTACGACCGCGTTCGGTAAAACCGTAGTGGCGGCGTGGATGATCGCGGCGCGAAAGGTCAATACGTTGGTCTTGGTTCACCGGCGTCAACTGCTTGATCAATGGCGCGAGCGATTGTCGGTTTTTCTGAACCTTCCGGTTAAGTCGATTGGGCAGATTGGCGGCGGTCGCAAAAAGCCGATTGCCTGGATCGACGTGGCGGTAATACAAAGCCTCAGCCGCAAACATGTGGTGGACGATCTGGTAGCAGGATACGGCCACGTCATCGTGGACGAATGTCACCATCTCTCCGCTTTCAGTTTTGAACAGGTGCTGCGACAGGTTAAAGCGCGATATGTTCTCGGCCTGACCGCTACGCCGATGCGCAAGGACGGTCATCACCCCATTATCTTGATGCAGTGTGGTCCTATTCGTTATCGGGTCAATGCTCGCGAGCAGGCGGCGTCCCGGCCATTTGAGCATGTGGTGATTCCACGTTTCACGAATTTCCGAATGCCCGCGCAGGCTCAAAAACCAGAAATCCATGAAATCTACTCAGCGTTAACCCATGATAAGGCGCGGAATGACATGATCTGCAAAGACCTGCTGGAGGCAATCAAGCGAGGGCGCTCACCTCTCTTGCTAACGGAGAGAACGGAGCATCTCAAACTATTGGCGACCCGATTGGAGAACGCGGTCAAAAATATCATTGTTCTTCAAGGCGGCATGGGTGTGAAGCAGCGAAAAGAAGTCACGGCTCGACTGCTCAACATTCCAGAAAATGAAGAGCGTGTGCTGATCGCCACAGGGCGATATATCGGGGAAGGCTTTGATGATGTGCGGTTGGATACGCTGTTTCTTGCCCTGCCCATTTCGTGGAAAGGAACCGTTCAGCAATATGTGGGCCGACTTCACCGACTGCATGACCAAAAGAAAGAGGTCGTGGTTTGCGACTATGTGGACGGCTGCGTGCCCATGCTGGCCGCCATGTTCGACAAGCGGCAGCGCGGATATGAATCGGTCGGCTATTCCATCGCGCAAAATCGGTTGCTTTAAGTTACGGCGGGGAGACCATCATTTGCTCGCGTCTGAAAGTATTGCGATGTTACGTGGAGTTCTCGCGTTCGTTTTTTAGAGTTGGCAGACTTTTCCCTTTTGCTTGGGCCAGCACGCGCCGCAAGCAATGGGCGCCTGTTTGCTTTGAGGGATAATTTCTTTCCTGGCTCTTGAGATAGCTGTGTGAAGGCTGAGCAACCGCCGCGCCCCGCTTCTGCCGAGCCAGAAGCGCGTCGCGGCGGTTGCTTCTTTGCTGCGGTTGGTGTGTCGCGTCTTGTTTTCCGGCCAAGGGGGGCGGGGCCGGAAAACAAAACGCGGGGAAAGTTGGCTCCCGTTGGTCGCCGCCTGCCGAAGGCGGCGTCTGGTTTTGCGTTGCGCGGGCGTTTTCCTTGTCTGTGACGCGTCCCAACATGCTGGAGTGTTGGGCGCGGTCCCTTCCGCTCTCGGCGGTGTTTGGTCATTGGCCTAAGCATGGTGAGCACCATGCTTGTCGCATAAGCTTCTGCAAGGTGAATGCCACTGGCTCTTGGAGAAAGAACCTGTCTGGATGATGCAGAATCGGGGCGTCAGACCGAAGATTGAGCTACCGACTTAAGAGCGTATGCTTGGTGTCGAAGGCAGTCACTATGATCACCTATCGGCACCTATCCTGGGAAGAAAACGAACGCGAGCACGCCGAAGAGCGTCGCTTGACAGCGGAGCTTATTGCTTCCGGCAAGAAAACCGCCTGGGAAATCCAGCAGGAAAACTCGCTTTTTCCCATGGATGCCAAGGTCGAAATCGACTGGACTGATCTTTCCGAGCGTTTTGAACGCGCTCATCTTGAATAAAACGCTACTACAGGCCGATGGAATTCCCCGGCTTTTTTCGTAGCCCTTCTCGCTGCTGGGCGACAATAGCCTCCCGATGCTTGATAATTTCGGTTTCAAGATCGCGGTCAAACATCGGCGCCGGCATGGTCATGTGAATCGGTTGAACAAGAGCCTGCCCTGCCACGGTCAGGATAAGATTGGTCAAAGGCGCGATCTCTCCACGGTAAGCTTGAGCAAGTATTTGTTTATAGTCTTCGGGCCGTTGCGGGATGCGCGGGTCTATCCTAAAAACCGCGTGCATCTGCGCTTCCAGCAGGACGGCCGAGGTGCGGGTATTCCCGTCGAGAAAGGGGTGCGTGCGCCTAAAACGGGCATGATAGCACGCGATGGCCATGGCTTGCTCCTGGGGATTGCCGGCTTTCTCAATCGCCTGCGTCGTCTCTTCCTGAAGACGCGTCAACTCGCTTCCGATACGGTGCGCATCGACACCCACGATACCTTGATCGAACCGCACCGCTTGCCCCATCTGCCGAAAAGTTCCAGCCCAAGGATGGACCCCCTCAAAGATGATGCTGTGAATCGCGGCGACATCTGACGTTGAGGGCGAGACGATCGGTTGCTCCAGAACCGCCTTGTAAGCCAAAGCGAGTTGTTCCGTCGTTTTCGCCTGGTACTGGGCAAAATCTTTGATCTCGGGACAAAGACCCGCCGCCACAATTTTTTGCCACTGTCGCTCAGGATTAACTTTGAGACTCACAAAAAAGGTTTATAGTGGAAGAAATGGCAAAGCGCGAATCGCAAAGTCTTGAATTTTACACCGCCAAGGTTCAACAGCTTTCGGCCATGGGCGGCTTTCCGATTTCCCGCGAAACGGCGCAGCAGGCCGTCAAACGGGCCGAAGCCCGTCCGATTCCCAATCTGTCCCTTGTTAGAAAAAAGATTGAAGCCAAGGTAGCTTCCGGCCCTGCGCACAGGATCTTGCGCTGACCGAGGACAGGGCGGAAGCTCCTTGGCCTTTCTTTTTTCACGCAGGATTGACCGAAAACCATGCTTGCCCTTGTTCTGGCGTGACCAGTTCTCGGTAATGGGCAAAGATCACCTCCGGCGAATTACCTGCTTCCAGAGCCACCCGCGCCGTGTCGTGCAGTACGGCCAGCCGGTACGAGATGAACGAGTGGCGCAGGCCGTTCTTGGCCCAAGAAAAGCCCTCGCACTTCGTTCTGGCGGCGTGCTGAGGGCATGTGTGCACGCACACCGGCCCCGAGGTTTGCCTAATGGGCGCAAGCCACAGCTTGAGATTGTCCGAGATCGGAACCAGACGGCGTTGCCGAGTCTTGGCCTTGCTCGCAGCTACGGTGATGAAACCTCGATCCAAGTCAATCTCACTCCAATCAAGCCGTTGCAATTCCGCCGTCCGCAGGCCCGCGAAAGCACCAAGGGCCAAGAAAGGCCGCAAAGTGTCATCGGCCTTCTTGAGCAGGCTGGCGATATTTTCCGGCATGAAGATCGAAACAGATGCTTTCTCTTCCTTGTACCGCATCATGCCGGGGAATGGACTGGAACCCTTGAGCAGATGGCCCTGTCGTTCCGCCCAATTTCCGCAAGTGCCCAACACCCGCCGCATGTCGTTCTTGGTCGTGGCCCCGAGCTTGAGGCCGCCGAGCCATTTATCGAGTGCCGCCGTCGTCAAGTCGCTCAAGCACAAGCCGGGGAAGGCTTCCGCCAGCTTCCTCGTGAACTTCCGGCACAGGAACACGTAATGAGGCGAGAGGCCCGACTGTTCCCGCGAACGGGCGAATTGCTCCGATATTTCGCTGAGCGACAACCGGGGAACATCGGTGCGGTGATTCCGCAGGAAGAATTCGACCGCTTCCCGCAGAGTCGCCTTGCCGAGTTTGCCGACCGCCTGTGCGTGTTCCTCAACGGCTACATGCAGCGCGTAACTTGGTGCAAGAACCCTCCGCGCCGCCACGAGACTTTCCAGTTCGGGCGTAGCCATTGCTTCGACCGCTTGCGCGTCATTTGTCAATTCTCCGAGGACTTGTCTCGCCACCCGCTTGGCTTCCGATTTGTCGGCAAAGTTCTTCTGAACCCGCCTGCCTCCGAAATAATATGCCAACTGGTACATCGCCTTTCCGCGATTAACCGAGCGATAAAGTTTGACCGTCTGTCTGCCATTTGAGATTTCTGTCGCCATATACTGTATGGCGGCTTGTCAACCCTCTACGCATTGTTATGCGATTCGTTATGCTCAAGACCGTTACTCGCGTAAGTAACTATCGTTTGAAGTCCTGACCATTGCTCGACAAGCTCGGGATGACAGAGCTTTTTTACCAAGTAATGGCTACAGGTGGTATTAGAAGCCCCGCAAGAGTTCCAATGCGGATTTCACGATGATTGGGTACGACGCAGCCAAATGGTCCCTTGCGCATCACAATATGACTACCGCGCTGGCGGACGGTGGCGAACCCGAGTTTTTGCAAAGCAGCTATACATTCACGACTGCCAATACGGGGAAGCTTAGGCATGGACAACTTCAAAAGTAGTCATCAGGGCAGGGGAGGTGTTTTCCAGCGGAAACTCCTCCAAATAGAGCTCTGTTGCTTCTTTTAGGTTGGATAATGCCTCTGGCATCGTGTCCCCTTGCGTGGTCGTTCCTGTTTCAGGATTGAGGGCAACATACCCACCATCGCGATCTAAAGTAAGGACTGCAGTCAGAATCATGGCTATTAACTTACACGAAAGTGTCCGAGGAACAAAATCAAAGTTGCCCGCACTCTAAGGCTGCGGATTCGCGGGCGCAGAATTGGTGTTATGCCGGGTGATGACTGTCATGTCGCCCTGTTGCACAGCTGTCTCCCCGCTGGGATTTCCGGCCGAAGCGGGAGGCGTGGAAACCGGCGCTAGATTTTGCGCGCCCGCCGACTGGCCGCCGTGGTGTGCGCTGTAGTCAGCCATCATCTTTTTCAGGCGCGTGATCCACTCATCCGCCGCGGGACAAGTCGGATTCGCTTTGACCAGGTTCACCAACCCTTCAAGCTTTTCCGTGTCGGGCGCGATGGTGTAGTCGTCGCAGGCGCGGTCGAACTGCAAGGGCGGATAGACCAGTTGATTCCAGCTATTGTTGTCCATTGTATCGACATTCATCATGGCGATGTAGGCGTCCCAAGCGTCGAGGGTGGCTTGTGTAGGCGGGGTGCGCAGGGGCGTCAGAACATTGGTAAGATAAAGCTTGGGCAAATCCTTCACCGCCCATCCTCCCTGTTCCTTATCACCCCAGGAATTGAAACCGAGGAACTTGCTGATGATCGAGTCATGCATGGCTTTTGTCTTCAAGTCATCCAGACCGACAGGTGGCGTGCGCGGGGCTGGCGCCGGTGTCGGTGTTACGGTATCCGTTTCCTTGGTGTCTCTTTTCTTTTTACGTGGCTCGGGCTGCGTTGCCGGCGCCGGATTGGTTTCCGGCGCAATGCGCAACTGTGCATAAATGGGTGCCATCGATTGGAGCCATGCCGCCCACTCAGTCTGTAAACCATTTTGATTTGGATTGACGACAAAAAGTCCCGCGTAGTGCATCAACCCGCAATGCAATTGAAGGAGGGGGCCCAATCTGGCCACGCGGGCTGCATCTTTGGCGAGCCGGGCATCCCTTTCAGAGGGAGTTTCCTCGGCATGTTCCGTTACGACGGGGGAGGGGGCGGGCATTGTGCCGCCGGCTTGTTGATATAAGGCGAGCGCGGCATCGGGACTGCGCATTGCCGCATCGGTTTGGCTCAGAAAATTCGCCATTACCTGCGTCGTCGTATCCTGGTGAACCTGCTTGGCTTCGTTCAATTCCTCTTCCAAAGCCTTTATCGAATCCTGCGCCAAGGCAAAGCCGCCATGAAAGAAAAATGCTCCCAAGGCGAGCCATCCCACTGCACATCGTCTCATTGCGCTATCATTAATGTAATTGCAGCTAAAGCAAGCGCGTTTTGGATTCAGCTGCATTATGAATGCAAAAAGCAGCCCTTATTCGATCATGAACACGGCCCACATGCGGCCTGTTTCGCCCTTCTCCGCGCGATAGGAGTAATAGCGATCCAAGTGCGAAGCCGTGCATATTCCGCAATCATAATAATGACGCACGCCGCAGGCCCGGGCCTGCCGTTCAATTTCCGCCGCGAAGTCAATTTCGTAATGGGGTGGGCGGATGCAGGGGCCCAGTTGAACAATCAAATTTTCAGGGTTCGTATCATAGGTCTCGCGCAGACACGCAACGGTTTCCTTGACGATATTGCCCTCGGTGCCGCGCCGTCCCGAGTGGGCCATGGCGATCACCTGCTTCACCGGATCGTAAAAATAGACCGGGCCGCAATCGGCCACCCGGATCACCAGTGGGAGCCTCGGAACCGAAGTTGCGAGGGCGTCCACATCGGGCACGCGTATGCCCAGGGGAGTGTAAACAGCCTGGGCGCGATTGCCGTGGGGCTGTTCGGCATGCACGGCGTCCACCATGACAAATCCGGCGGCGGCATAGGTTGCGTTCAGTTCCGTCTCGAGATTTTCGAGCGGCCCTTTGCTGCGCGTGGAAAACCCATGCCGCAATCCGGCAAGCTGCAAGGCGGGAAAAGTCTCGATCTCCATGAGCATCACTATCCCGGAAAACGGTGTCCAATCAAGGAGGAGATGGCCCCTTGGAGACCGTCGCATAATAATGCGACGGCATTACTGCCTTCCGCAGGTTGCTGCCTTCGACAGAACCTTTAGCTCTTCGTCGCGTGCTGCTGCGTGCTTCGGCGAATAATCGTCCGATAAATCCGCAACCAGGCTTCGATGTCTTCCTGACTCAGGTCCTTGAAGAGTTCCTGCAAATTGCGAACGATCCCACGCTTGAGACCTTCGACGAGTTCGCGGCCCTTGTCGGTAATGCGCACCAGAACCTGGCGGCGATCCTTGGGATGGCTGAATCGTTCGATCAGTCCGGCTTCAACCAGACGTTCGACCAAGCCCGTCGTGGCGGGGGTGGTGTGGCGCATGAGTTCCGCCAGTTGGGACATGTTCAATCCAGAAGTCTGATTGAGAAATCCAAGTAAAGTATATTGAGGGATGGAGATATTCCCGCGATTTACTTCCGTGGATAGCTCCACCAGAAATGAGCGTTGCAGCTCTGTTGCGATTTCTGCCAGTTCTTCGGCCAAGTGAGTATTTTGATCAATCGTTTCCATATGGACCACTATTTATCAGATAAACCCTTTAGTCAATAAATAATTTCTGAAAATCTTCATTCACGCCATTTTTCGACCCCGAAGAAACCGCAAAGCACATTGGGAGAACCGGGCTTACGAACGATTTTGGAATCATGAAGAATGTCATTCTTTTGATTTGTCCTGTAGAAGTAAACATCGTCATGAAGCGAAAAAACGCCGCTCCAAACAGCGGATTGGAAGAACCCAGCGTCGGAATCAAGCTGCCCTTGGTCTTGATGGGACTCTACTTTTGCCGGAATTACGGAATTTGCGGAATTAATGGAATGGGAGGCAGGGAAGAAGGGGTGTGGCAGAAGAATACGGGAACACCTTTTTCCAGGATATTGTAGCTGGCCCCGGTGATTACAGCATTTTAACTTATTGTGCACACACGCCCTCGTTCCCAAACTCCATTTGGGAACGCAATTGCAGCAGGCAATTCCATTGCCGATTCCGTCTTTATCGAGGAAAAATCAGCGCGAAATGGAATTTCGCAGAGAGCAAGAGAATGAACGGAATTTTGACAGGAAAACATGAAAGCATGAAGACATGAAAAGGCAGATGAGGAGGGCGCCCTCTTTTGTTCCCTTCTTGTGTTCATGTTTTCATGATTTCATGTCTTCCTGTTAAAAAATTCCTTCCCTCCCATTTCGTTCATTTGGTGAATTTGGTCATTTGGTTGTGCAGTACCTTTTTCCTATTCCACTGTTTTTGAGGTAGAACCCTTTCTCCCCATATCTCGCTGAAGTCTCGTCATGTCCAAACTGAGCAATGGAGTAAAGGTGCCTGATAACTAACGCATAACATTTTTAAAACTGAGGAGGAGTTTGAGCGCCTTTGAAGGGTTCAGTAGAAATTGCTCACTGGTCAAAGGGAGGTCGAGAAGGTCACTGTAACCTGGAACTTCGAGGGATGCATCGGAATCAAGTTTCTTGAATCCCATTGACCACTCCTTAAATTCACGTTCAGCATGGTCCTCGTGCAGCAGGATAATGATGCCGCGATGCCTTGTGTCTAATTTAATTTTGGCTACTAAAGCGAGCACGGCCTCCTTGGGACCCTCCAGGAATTGCATGAAGTTTCCGTCCTTATATAACAGCATTCCGGTTATATCCAACGTACTGTTGTTCTTGCGGCTCTTTTCGAGCAAAGTGATCAATTCTTGTTCGGAAAAAAGTTCGACCGCCGAGCTGACGTAAACGATCATGTACACGACCGTAACTTAATCGCATAAATCGAATAAGCTCTATGGGGTGTTTACCCCATCTTCTGGGATTCAGCTTCGAATGGCACTTTACCCGCATGATCTCGCGTACGATCAAGTTGCACCTTGGCTAGATACTGGTTTGAGCGCTATTGAAGAGCTTTATACGCAGACTCGTTACGAAGTGATTGTCTGGCTTAATGCGCGAGATGTGGATTTACAATTATCAGGGCCAAAATTTGTCAGGCCTTTGGTCTCGTCACCGGATGACACTGCTAAGCTTTATACTGGTTTAGTGCTTCCTCCTGAAAGAATAAAAGAAAAGTGGTTGAATCCTCGGTAAGTGTCACGAGAGGAGCCTTCTTGACAACGTGTGAGTCGCGCAAAGCCAAGACGATCCGGCGGCTTCTTATCTCTCGTCCCTTCCCATCGTGGAGCGATGGCCACGGGCTTACAAGAAAGTGATGTCACATCACGCCTAAACCCTTAAAATTCATAAAAATGACGCTGCAAAAGAGGGTCAATGTAGGACAAGGCAGAGTCAGTGAATTCTTTTTCCAAGAGTAGTTTTAAATAGGATCTAATAACGCAGTTTATTGAAAGGAATCATGAACGGCGATTCTCGCAACGGGAGCGCAATAGGCAACGAGGTGCGAACGCAGCAGGCGCTCCACGCCTCCGAACTTAGTTATCGCCGACTGTTCGAGGCGGCGCAGGATGGCATCCTCATTCTGGATTTTTACACGGGAAGCATCACCGATGCGAATCCGTTCCTTTGCAAGCTGTTGGGTTTTTCCCTAAGCGAAATGGTTGGCTATACCGTCGCAGGGCTTAGTCCGTTTAAAGACATGGTGTCCAATCAAGCCATGTTGGAGCTGCTACAAAAGCACGGGTATGTCCGCTATGAAGACCTGCCCCTGGAAACGAAGGATGGTCGCAAAATTGCCGTGGAGTTTGTCAGCAACGTGTATCAAGCCGGTGACAAAAAAGTGATTCAATGCAACATCCGCGACATCACCGAGAGAAAACGGGCGGAAGCAACTTCAATCCGGCTGGCGTCGATTGTTGAATCTTCGGACGACGCAATCATAAGCAAGGATTTTCAAGGCATTGTCACGAGCTGGAATGCCGCCGCGGAAAAGATTTTTGGTTATCAGGCGAAAGAGATGGTGGGACAGCCGATAACTCGTTTGTTCCCCCGCAATCGACTGAGCGAGGAAGAGGAAATTCTGGGCAATATACGACGCGGAAAAAGTGTGCAGCATCGTGAAACTGTGCGCTTGCGCAAGGATGGCACCCCCATTGATGTCTCGCTTACCGTTTCTCTAATCAAGGATTCCGCAGGCCGGATCACCGGCACATCCAACGTGCTGCGTAACATCACTGAGCGCAAGAGTGCCGAGGCGGTGACACGGAAGCTGTTAGCCATTATTGAAACCAGTCCGGATCTCATCGGCCTTTCCTCACTTGAGGGCTCGGTCGAATATCTCAATCCCGAAGGCAGGAAGATGGTCGGGCTTGATCAAGAGAAATCGGTATGTTCCACCATGATACTCGATTATGTGCATGAGACCGATAGGGAGAGATTTCAAAATCAAGTAGTGCCGGCTCTGTTTCGAGACGGCCATTGGGACGGTGAAACGGTATTTAAGAATTTTAGTACCGGCGCAGCGATACCCACGTGGCAGCGGATATTTGTCATCACAGAACCGGGGACTGACCAACGCAAGAACATTGCCACAATCGTGCGCGACATTACCGAGCGCAAACGGATCGAGGTGCAAATCGCGGAACAGGCGAGGTTATTGGACGTGGCGCGTGATGGAATCATGGTTCGCGACTTCGAAGGGAAAATTCTATATTGGAACAAGGGAGCCGAGCGTATGTATGGCTGGACGAGCGACGAAGCGATTGGCCGGAATGTCGTCGGACTTTTTCAGGCCAATCCCCAAAAGTTTGAAAAAATCACTGAATTGACGATCAAGAATGGCGAATGGCAGGGCGAAGTCCAGCACCTCGCCAAGGACCGACACGAGATCACCAGCGAGGCGCACTGCACGCTCATCCGCGACAACGAAGGGCGTCCCGAATCGGTCCTCTCGATCAATGCGGATATCACAGAAAAGAAAAAGCTGGAAGCTCAGTACCTGCGGGCGCAGCGGATGGAAAGCATCGGCACATTGGCCGGCGGCGTTGCGCATGACCTCAACAACATTCTCGCGCCGATCATGATGTCCATCGACATTCTCAAGACCACGGCGGAGGATCCGCAGGCAAAAAAGATTCTGGAAACCATTGAGATCAGCGCCAAACGGGGCGCGGACATTGTGCGGCAGGTTCTTTCCTTCGCACGTGGCGTGGAGGGCGAAAGAATCGAAGTCCAGCCCAAACACCTGTTGCAGGACCTGGAAAACATCATCAAGGATACGTTTCCGAAGGACATTCGATTGCAGTTCTCCATTCCCAACGATATATGGACGATCCTGGGCGATCCCACACAAGTGCACCAGATACTCCTGAACCTTTGCATCAACGCCCGGGACGCGATGCCTCACGGCGGCAGTTTAACCATCGGCGTCGAAAACTGCGTGATTGATGAGCAGTACGCCGGGATGAATATCGAGGCCAAACCGGGGCGTTACGCTATGATCAGCGTGACCGATTCGGGAACGGGTATGACGCAGGGTATTATTGACAGAATATTCGATCCTTTCTTTACGACCAAGGAACTTAACAAAGGCACCGGTCTGGGCCTGTCAACGGTCATGACCATCGTCA
>Ga0302320_10017537_pt1 | contig 14527 bp, 9 predicted proteins | sample Bog_T0_3_FD_202130 | JGI IMG/M metagenome (GOLD analysis project Ga0302320, IMG submission 202130) | Peat permafrost microbial communities from Stordalen Mire near Abisko, Sweden - Bog_T0_3 | ecosystem: Environmental > Terrestrial > Soil > Wetlands > Peat | place: Sweden: Abisko, Stordalen Mire...
GTGGCGTTCCAGAAACTCCTGCGGCGAGCCGAACGCTGTCACGTTCAGCCGCGCCGAGCGCAGCAGGCGTGCGAGGCTCTTCAGCACGGCGGCATCGTCGTCCACGATGAAAACGGTTGGCGTCATCAGCAGGCAATCTTCAGGGTTCAGGATAGCGGCCGGGGTCAAATTGTCAGCAAATTAGGAGTGGTATATTTCGCGCGAAGGACGCGAAGGTTGCGAAGGAAAGAAGCTTTTGCCTTCGGCTTTCGTCGCGGCCTTCGCGCGGCCCCCAAAAATTTCTCAAACCATGCCATTACCGCAAATTACTCCTCCAGAACGGATCACCGATTATTCGTCGCCGACTTCTCCGAGCGACGGAATCGCAAAATAAAATACTGCGCCGCGGGCCTCGCCGTTGGCCGCCCACAGCTTTCCGCCGTGCGCCGTGATGATGGTGCGGCATACCGACAAGCCCAAGCCCAGACCGTGTGACTTGGTAGTATAGAACGGCATGAACACCTGCTCCAGTTTGTCCGGGGCCAGGCCCACGCCACAATCGGCAACGGAAACGCGGACATTTTTGTCGGCGCACAATTCCGTTCGCACGAGCAACTGAAGGTCCGCAGGCGCGTTGCCGTGCATGGCATCGCAGGCGTTCATCACCAAATTGAGCAGGACTTGCTGGAGCTGCACGCGGTCGCCTTTGACCGGCGGCAGGTCGGCGGCCAGCTCAGTGTGCGCGACCACATTCTGATTCACCAGATCGCTGCGAATCAATTTGAGAACTTCCAGCACCACGTCGTTCAGGTCGAGCGGCTGTTGCTGCACTTCACCCTTTTTGAACAGCAGGCGCAGGCGGCGGATGACTTCGCCGGCGCGGTTGTCCTGCTCCACGATGTCCTTGAGGATGTCGCGCACTTCGTCCAGGTCAACCTGGTCATGCGCCAGGAACCGGATGGCGGCCTGGGCGTTGCTTAGGATGGCCGTGAGTGGCTGGTTCAATTCATGCGCCATGGAGCCGGACAATTCACCGAGCATGGTCACGCGGGACAAATGGGTCAGCTCCGCCCGCTGCCGCAGCGTCTCGGCTTCGGCCTGTTTGCGCGCGGAGATGTCCACGGCGATACCGACCATGTGCGGTTTCCCGTCAAGGATCAGCTTTGAACCGGTGGCGAACACTGACATTTTCTGTTTATTCTTGAGGATCAAGTTCATCTCGACCTGCGTATAACCTTCAGAAAATATCTTGGGAAACTCCTGGGCCAGCTTGAGCCGATTCTCCTCGTCAAACCAGTCTTCGATGTGGAAATTCAGCAGTTCCTCCGCCGAATAGCCCGTCATCACCTCATGTTGCCGGTTCCATCGAATCAACCGCCCGTCCTCGGTGTAAAGATAAAGCAAACCCGGCACGCTGTTAAAGATTGCCGCCGTTAATTCATTTGCATTACGGCTGGCTTCTTCCGTCCGCTTGCGCTCGGTGATGTCCACCGAGACGCCGCGCACGCGCACCGCTTTGCCGCCGCTGTTAAATTCGACTTGACCGCGCGAAATCACCCACCGCATCCCTCCATCCGGCAGCATCACGCGGAATTCCGCCTCGTAGTGGCCGTCGCCACTGGTCGCCTTCGCCACGGCCTGTCGAAAAATTTCGCGGTCGTCGGGATGGAGCCGTTGCAGAAACTTTTCGAGATCCAGCCGCTCCGCTGGCGTGAAGCCGAACAGGACGCGCCATCTGTCGCTCGCCAAGATTTCGTTCCGCACCAGATCCCGAACCCAGACGCCTAGATTCGCGGCCTCGGTGGCCATGGCCATCTGCTGTTCGCTCTCCCGCAACTCCCGCCCCAGTTGCGCGGCGCGGAGCGCGTCGCGGCTCAACTCGTAGCCCATGGCCAGCAGCACGGCGAGGAAGGGAAAACTCACGACGATGGGCATCCGCAGCACGCCCGCCACCACCAATCCAGCCTGCCCCGACGCGAAGAGGGTGAAGAAGGCCAACGTCCCGCCCACCATCACCGCGCGTCGGCGCGATTCCCGTGCGCTGGTGCGCCACAGCCGGAGGGAAGCGTCCACCACATAAATAACCTGCACCAGCGCTGCGAACTGCCCGAGTCGCACCCACGGATTGAGCGTCCACACGCCGAGCATGGACACCGGCTCGCCGAGAAAGTTGACCTGCTGCAGGCTTTGGATGGAGCCAATATGCAGGTTGAGTCCCGTGCAGAAATTCATCACCACCGCCAGCAGGCGCAAACCTAGCGCCGCCCCGAGCAACCACCCTTTTCCGGTGCCGAAGTAAAAATGCACAAACCCCAAGGCCCCCACGGCCATAAGCCCGTTGGCAAAATGCCCCCACCGAACCGCCGCCCCGTATTCTGTCGGCGACTTCGCATGCATGGCAGCAAACTCGCTCGCCGCCATCCCGATCACGCCCACCGCCAGGACAAAGAAACACAGATAAGCCCACGACCGCCGCTCCCGAAACCAGATCAGCAAATAGATCGTCGCCAGCGTGGCGCTCACAGCGGCGATCATGGACCAGATGATGGTGACCCAACTCATGCAGCTGCAAGGGTAGCAAAGGGCTGCCGGCAAGACCAGTCCGGCGTGCCGCCACACAATCCGGGTGTGCGCGAACTCGTGGCCGGCAAACATCGCTGGTCTTCGCCTCCTGATCGCGAGGACGCGATGAAGGGTTTCAAGGGCTGGCACGAGCGCGGTTATCTGCCGCATCGCGATGAACCGGGACTGACGCAATTTGTTACTTTCCAACTTCTGGATGCGTTCCCGGCTGCCTTGCGGTCTGAATGGGCGGCGTTGCTGGCGGTCGAAGACCAGCGCGAGCAAAGAAAAAAGCTTGAATCCTGTCTGGATCGGGGCCAGGGCGAGTGCTGTCTGCGGCGTCCCGAACTGGCGAAGCTGGTTGAAGGCGCGCTCCGTTTTCTCCGGTTATTTTTAGCCTTGGACAGCATTTGTCCAACCCCGTCTGTCACAATGTCGCGCAAATGAAAGGCTCATTATGACAAATACAAACGCGACAAACGAACAACTCGAACTCGGATTCAACGGCCTCCCGCCGCGCGCCGCTGCCGGACGCGAAGGCCGCATCGCCCGCGCCAACTGGTGGTTCGCCCGGATGCGGAACATCGTGGAACAGGCGATGGACTGGAGCGCCGCCGCCGAGCCGCGTCCGGAGCAAATCTGGATGCCCGGCGTGCGCCGCGAAGTGAAGGTGTGATAAAGGGCAGAATGTAGAAGGCAGAATGAAGAAATGTCTGCGCGCCGCGCACCAGTTTTGTTTCTTCATTCTGGCGAGGTTGATGGGGATTATTTCGTGGCAGTGTCCGCCACCGGCTCGAGGTGTATGTTGTCAAACCAATAAACGCCCGCCGGATAATACGCGAACAGCATCACCTTGATTTCGGTGACATCGGGGCGGAATTTCGTCGGATGAAAAATCTGTGATTGGGTTGTCCAGCCGTCGTCTTTCGCGTGGCAGTCAACATAGGTTTCCCAGCGCCGCCGTTGTTCGCCCTGCAACATTCCGTAGCCGCGCACCCAGACTTTTGCGCCGCCGCTGTGGCCCTTGAAATCAAAGGTGATTCGATATGCCTGCCCCGGCTTCACCGGCATTGCGGCGGAATAAAGCGACAGCCCGTAAGTTTCCGCGACGGCGTTTTTGCCCGGCTTTGGAATGTTCCAGATGTTTGTCAGTCCGGTCTTTGTCCACTGCGCCTGCATTGCCTGCTCGCTGAAGCGCGTGTCCATGCAAATCGCCCGACCGTGCGCATCGCCCGGCGACTGCGTCCACTGAACGCCCAGCCCATCCACTCGATCCCAGCCGGCGGGCCGGGCCGGATCCGCCGCGTCGGTTTTTTCAAAATCGCCGTTGGTCAGGATATCTTGAGCTTGCGTGCAGGCGGCGCATTGGAAAAAAAACAACGCCGCCAAAATCGCAAATCGCAAATCGTAAATCGTAAATTTCACTTCGCTCCTTCTTCCGCCAGCACGCGGAAATATTCGCCGGCCATTTCCTCATAACCTTTCGGAATGCCATCCTCCACGCCGGTGCGGATTTCCTCGCGCATCCACGCCGGCAGCTTGTCCTGTTCGCGCCGCACGGTCACCTGCTGGTCCACGGTTTTCTTCGCCTCGCCCAGCGCGCTCACCGCCTCGTTGAATGCGCGGCGGACGCCCAGCCCGTCATTCTTCCGCGCGTCGGCTTCCAGCCGGTTCATGGCATTTACCGATGTTTCCAGCGCGCCGCTCGACAGATGATAGCGCCGCAACTGCAATGCCAGCGCCTCCGCCTGCTGGCGGATTTTCGCCTGCTGGTCCGCGAGGCGCGGCATTTGTTGCGATGACGGCGGCGGAGTCGGCCCACGCAAGCCTTCGCCCGCGAACCCGCTCAATTTTCCGCCGCCCGTCGCGCCGCCCTGGTCGCTCTTGTCCGAATCCTTCACGCTGCCCTGCTCGAACGGCTCCGGATCTAGTCGCGTCGGCGTCTCCTGGCCGCCCTTGCCTTCCGCCGTGTCGGAAACCATCTGGCCGTGGCTGCGTCCGGTGCGGCCTTCGCCGGAACGCCCGCCGACTTCGTTTTGGTTCGGCAGCTGATTGCCCGTCACACCTTTCGCGCTCATGTCCGAAATCGGCCCGTCGCCCGCGCCCCAGCCCGCGCCCTTGTCCAGCGAATCCATCCATGAGCTGGATACGTCCTCCACGTCGGGCGTCATCGCGTCTTCCTTGTCAAGCAGTTCGCCGACGATATCTTCCAGCTCCTTTGGCAGATCGGCCAGCGCGACATCCGTTGGCGCGTCCGGCTCTTCCATGTTCCATTTCGTGTGATCCGCCGTGTCCGGCAGCCATTTTTCCAAATTGTTGACCAGCTCCTGCGCGTTTTCCAAGCCCGACTGTTCCTTCGGCACGGCGAGTTCAACGTTCTTTCGCGTCAACGCATCCGCCGCCGGCTGGACTTCCTGGTAAACCGAATTCAATTCCTGCGCCAGCGACGAATCCGCAAAATCCTGCGATGGCAACTTGCTGAAATCCGTCAGCTTCTCCTCCAGAAATTTCGCCCACTTGTCTTCTTCGCGGGACAGTTCGCCAAGAACGTCCTGCTGCTCCTGCGTCAAATCCTCCGGCCCTTTGTCCGCCAGCGTGCGGCTCTTTTCCAAAATGCGTTCCTGGTCCGCGACAAAATTCTTTACGTCGTCCAACAGTTCTTTCTTCCGCTCCTCCGGCGTGACGGGCGGCTGCTTGTCATCTTTGCCGTCGGCGACCGGCTTCAATTTTTCCGCCCGCGCATCGGCGATCTGCCCCAGCAAACTCAACAGCCGCGAGAGGATTTGTTCCTGCTGCAATTCTATGCTCGCAACTTGGCCGGGCAATTCCGTGTTCTTAATCGTTGGCAAACCGCGCAGATCGCTTTGCACGCTCATCATGTTCGTATGGACCAGCGTGGACAGCGGCGCGCTGAAAATTTTCCCTTCCGGCTGCGCATCGAACAGCACCACCGCTTGGCGACCGTGGTTGATGGCACCATTTTGCTCCGCGCCAATCGCCGTCGCCTGGTCCGCCAGCGCGCGTTTGCCGATGATGTCGTCGAGATAGGTTTTAACATTGGCGGTGAGCCGCGCGGCTTTTTCCTGCGATGTGATGGCGAGCTTGAGTTCAGCAAAAGCCGGTTCCAGCGGGTCGCCGTCGGCCAGTGAAATGTCCTGCGCCGATTTCACGCGCAGCACAATCGGCCGCGACCGGGACGGCGTGCCGCCGGGACGAAAATCGTTAGCCTGCGCTTCGAGATAATACGTCGCGCCTGACTCAAACACCTGCGGATCAATCGTCAGCGCCAGCGTCTCGCGCACCGGGCCGGGATTTCCCGGCGGGCCGAGATAGCTCCAGCGTTTCACCACCGTCCCGGCGTCTTCTTTTTCCACCGGCCGCGAGACGACGGCGATGTCCGCCAGCCCGAAATCATCGCGCGCCACCACGTCCACCGTCAGCGTCTGGCCGAATTGCACCACGCGGTTCCGGTCATCCGTGACAAAATCCACTTCCGGCGGATTGTCCGGCAACAACCGCAGGTCGCCGCGCGCCAGCGTCACCGGTTCCGCGCTCGCGTTGCAATGTGCGGAAATTTCATACGCGCCGCCATTCGTGACGGTCGCCGCCGCTTTCCAAATGCCGCCGCTGTTGTTAAGTGAAATAATTTGTCCGGCCAAGTTCACCGTCGCCGATTCGATGGCCGGCTCCGTCTTGAACGAAATTTCCAACTGCGAACCCGTCAGCGCGCTGACCGGTGCGGGCGGGCCGGACACGATTTGCGGCTTCAATCCGGTGTAAGCCGGCGGCGTGATGCGAAACTGTCCGTCCTTCAACTGCGGCAGCGGCAGCACCTTCACCGAAACGCTGCGCGAAAAACTGTCGCCGGCAAAAACGCGGAATGAAAACGGCGTTTGCAAATTGGCGAACGTGTGGACAAATTTATTTTCGCCCGGCGTCATCACGATATTTTCACCGGCACTTTGCACCGGTTGAATAAAATTGGCGCGTTCCTGCCAGACGATGACCGGCGGCTTCGCCAGCGGCTGGTTGCCGGGCGAACGAGCTTCGAGCGCCACGTCGAGATTGCCGCCTTCCGGCACGGTCACATCGGTGTCCGGCGTGAGCTTCAAAACGACGCTGCCCGGCGGCGGCGTGTCGGCCAGCGGCAGCGCATACCGCTCGACCGCCGCGCCGAACTGCCTCGGAAAAATGAGGATGAATGCGAACCACAACACCAGCACCACCGCCGCCGCGCCGCCCCAGACGCGCAACGTGCGCCAGTCCCAAAGTTCGCCGAAGTGCACGCGGCCTGCGATTTCGCCGGACATCGCGATGGTCTGGCCGGCAAAAACCTGTTCCTCGGGGCGCAGCGACTGGCGCTGAAATTGCACCGCGTTGATCAGAAGATTTTCGCCGATGCCGTAGCGCTGCTCCAGCATCACCGCCGTGCGCTCCGGCGTTTGTCTGCGCCACGCCGGCCGCAGCACTTTGCAGAAAAGCTGAACCGCACTGAACACCACGCCGCCGAGCGCCAACGGTAACCGCAGGCCGGCGGGCAGGCTCAAAAAATTATCGGCGGCAAACAGAACCAGCCACAGACCGAGGCAGAGCGCGAGCCATCGGCACGAGCCTGCCAGGAGAGCAGACCACTTCAACCGCGCACCCGCCGCGCTCACCACCGTGTCCAGATTGTCGCCGTTCAAATTCATTCGTCGCCGTTCGTCCAAACTTCGCCGTCCTGATGAAGGTTCCACAGTTTCTCCGACAATTCCACCGTCGGCGGCGCTTCGTCTTTCGCGCCAATGCCGCGAAAGAAATAATCCTGTCCCGCGAGCATCACGCGCTCGTCCTCGTCCAGTTTCCAGCGGTAAATCTCCAGACGCCACGGCTGGCTGCGGGTTTCATCCAAAGTCGTCTTGCCTTTCCTGACGGCGAGAACCAGCGAGTAAATTTCCGAATTGGTCGTGTCCTCAAACGCCCCCAAAATCCGGCGGTCGTCAAAGAAATCCTCCGAGTTGGTCATCGCGTTGCGGACAAGCGCGGTGATTTTTTCATCCGCCGCTTTCGGCCACGCGACGAGAATGGTTTGTCCGCTTTTCGCCGCCATAAAAATTTCCTTGCCCAGCGGCGATGGCATTTCAAATTCGCCGGAGCCGCCGCGCGCCTTCGCTTCGAGCCGCGCCAGCGCGCCGCGCGTGATGGCGACCACTTCCGGTTTTGCGCCGAGGCCGGACAATTTTAATTTCACCGTCGCCGTTGCCGCCGCGCTGTCGCCGAAGGAAATTTGTTTCGGATAAACCAGCGACTGAAAAGTGTCGCCCTCCTTGCCGCGCTGCTTGGCGAGCAGAATTACTTTTTGCACGTTGTCGCCGTCCGCGACGTAAAGCACGGTCGTGTAAAGATGGCCGCTGATTTTTTCGCCATCGCCGAGCGTGACCGTCGCCGCCAGGCTGCGCACGGGATACGGGTCGCCGAAAAATTCCTTCGCCGTCTGCCCGGCCTCCTTGAACCGCCACGCGCGCTCCATTTCCTCCTTTTCCGGCGCGAACCGGATTTCCCGCACGCGGTCGAGCGCGAGCACGCGGATGGCCGGGCCGGCCTCGATTTTCAACTCGCTGCCGGGCGTGAGCGAGATGATGCCGGACAAAACATTGCTGTCGGAAAATTCAATTTTTCCCGCGCGCTCCTGCGCCGAGGCCGCCGCAACGCCGCCGAGCAGCAGCGCGAAACCCAAAATGATGAACGCGAATATTTTCATGGCTAAAACAAACCCAACTTCCGGCGCAGTATCCACTCAAACACCAGCACGGCCAGAAATACCAGCAAAAACCACGGCCCGGCTTCCGCCAGCGACGATTCTTCCACCGTCACCTTGTGCGAATTGTTCACCGCGAACCGCGCGGGCAACTGGCCGGCTTCGCTCTCGCGGAAATACACGCCGCCGCCGGCCTCGGCGAGTTTTTTCAAAAACAGGTCATCCACTTCCAGCCGCGAACCTTCCGCCACCTGCGGCGCGACCGGAAAATTTTTCTCGTAAGTTTCCAGCACACGCCCGCCTTGATATGCGACGAGCCGGAAGTTGTAATCGCCGCGTTCGTGAAAACGCAGCTTCACCGAAAACGTCTGCGGCTGTCCCGCCACCGGCTCGACGGTTGCGGGCGTGGCCTGATTTTTCGCCGTGAGCGTCGCCGTGAATTGCAGCGCCTCCGCCTTCGGATTCAGCGCGCGGATTTCGCCGGTGACCATTTCGCCGGGCCGGTAAAAATCCTTGTCCCAGCGCACGGCGAGATTTTGTCCGCCCTCGTTTTTGCCGGTCAGAATGCGCACCGCCTGCCGCCAGAAAAGTCCGTAAGCCGAACCCAGCGGCTCCGGCTGCGCGGCCCATTTCCAAAGCGTGCTGCTCGCGATGCCCATGACCTTGCCCTTGCCGAACGGCTGCGTCGCGACGACCGCCAGTTCGCGTCCGTCCACCCGCGCGTCGAGCAGCGCGGTCGCGCCGGGCTTGAGTTCGTCCAGTTGATTCACCGCGTCAAGCGCCGCATCGCCGCGTGCAACAATGTCCTCGACCGTCGCGAGAATCGGATTGCCAGCCCCGGTCGGCGGAACGTGAACAGGAAAAATTCCATGCGCCAACTCCGGCTCGCGATCCGAAATCCGCCACGGGAACAGCGCCGCCAGCGGCGTCGGCTCATAACCGCCGCGCCCGAACGCCGCGTCGCCACCTAGAAAAATTACCGTGCCGCCATCCTCGGCAAATTGCGTCAGCGCCTGCATCTGCTGCGGCAGAAAGTTTTCCGCCGGCAGCGCGCCGATGATGATGGCGTCGTAAGGTTCGAGCGATTTTTTTGCCGTGGGAAAACCGTCCGCCAGCGCCTCGTCGCCGGGCAGCCGGTCGCCTTGCAGCATGAAGCGGCTGCCACTCGTGCGGAACAGCGCCGTGAACGCGATGCCTGGATCGTGCGCGAGTTCGTTGCGGAGCACCTTGAATTCCTGGCCGATTTCCTGCGCGAAGAACAGCACATGGACGGATTTTTTCTGCACATTCACGGTGACGCTGCGCGAATTGTTCAGCAGCGAAAGCTCGCCCATCACCGGCGCGATGGTGACGCGGTAATGTTGGATTCCAATTTCCTCCGGTTTTACGGACAGATGAATGACGCTGTGCAGATTTGACAAGTCAACGGTTTGTCCGCTGACTTTTTCCCAGGTGTTCGTGCCGGTCGCGTGTTCCAACGAAACATGAATCTGCGCGAGCTGCGACGCGAAGCCGCCGCCGTGCCCGGTGCGCGCCTGAAGCTCCGCGCTGATTTCAAAGCCCACGTCCTTCTCCGCCGTCGTCGGGCAATCCACGCTGGCAATTGAAACATCGTTCCATGTCGCCGGGTCGGTGCCGATGCCGACGATGTAAAGTGGCAGCTTCGGCAGCGCGGGATTTTCCAGAGCTTCGTCGCCGCCGTCGGTCAGCAACACCGCGCCAAGATAGGCAGCCAGGTCGTTGCGCTCGGACAACGCGAGCAGGCAGCCGCCGAGATCCGTGCCGCGCAGCGCGGACGACGCGGCGGCGCCAGGTTTGTGGATGGCGGTGTCGAATTCGAGTTCGTCAATTTGCACGTCATGCGGCAGCGCGCTTTTCCATGATTCAATAATGTTCCGGGTGCGAGCGACGCGCGGTTGGCGATAGTCGTCCGCCACGTCCATCGAGGAGGATGAATCCACCAGCACCAGCAGCTTGCCGTTGGCGGATTCATTTTTTTGCACGGCGGAAACGGGATCGAACAACACGAACAGCAGCGCGAGCAGCGTCAGAATTTTCGGAAGCAACAGCCAGCGCGTCCGAATCGGGGAAACGCGGCGTTGTATCCGGCGCTGTAAAAAATACAGCCAAACCGCCGCCGCGAAAACAATCACGCCGCACCAGACGCCGCTGAAACGCGGATGCCACTGGATCATCGCCAGAAAAAAATGGTCAGCGCACAGCGACATTTTCCTCCTTTGAAAAAGTTTTCGCGCCAGTGGCCGGCCGGGCTTTCAGCGGCAGCGGATTGGCCAGCCAGCCTTCGGCGGCTAAAATCAGCAGCGCAAGCAGCAAAAGCAGCGGACTCAAATCCAACGATTTTTCCAGCCGCTTGAAATCCGAAACCAACGAATCGCCGCCGCTGAAATTTTTCACCGAATACGCCAGTTTGCTCAGCGCCGGCAGCGCATCGCCGGAAATAAATTGCTGCCGGCCTTCCTTTTCGGACGAGCGGACGGCGACGTAGCTGGTTTCGTTTTCATTGCGCACGGCATAAACGCCGGAGCGCGGGAGCGTGGCCAGTTGCGAGAGTTTGCCTTTCCAATCGAGCGGGCTGCCGCCGAGCGATTGCACCTGAACCGCCATGTCCGCCGGCAACGCGAGCCGCAGCGGTTCGCCGGCAGCCAGTGCGACAATATTTGTTTCCGCGCCGGTTTGCGTCAGCACGAGATTTTGCGCCATCGCAATGAAAGCCGGTTTCAGTGTCAGCGTGCTCCACGCAGAATCAAACGCGAAGCCGCTCGCAAACAAACGGCCTTTGCCAATTTTTTGTTCGGTCAGAAGCGCGCGGCCATCTTCCAGGCCAAGCACCGGCGTTATGTTCGGCGAAGACCGCAGCGGACAAAACTGAAACACCTTTACGTTGTGAAGTCCGATTTCGCCGTTTTCGTCGCGGATTTCGTTGAACATCGCGTGCGTTTTGTCCTGCACGGTGAGCGCGAGGCCGTTGGTCGCGGATTGCAAGCCGCCGGGCACGGAGGCCAGCCAGTCCGGCGGCGAACCGAATTGGGCGGGCGCACCCACCGCTGGCACAATCATTGCGCTGCCGCCAGCATCGAGAAATCGTTTCAAAACCGCCCAGCGGGCTTCCGAATCGGTCGCGAACGAATTCCAAGTCAGTGCGACAAAGTTGCCGGCGTTTTGGTCGTCCGCAAAATTGGCGGCGTCAATGAATGACGGAATCAGGCCGGACAATTTCCCTTCGCCGCCCGGCGAAACCGCCAGCGGCAACTGGCCGAAATCATTTGGCTTGCCGGCGAAGACCACGGATTTCTTTTCCTGGCAGTTGAAGCCGATGAAGGCGCGGTTGTCGGCGTCAAAATCGTCGCCTTCAATTTTCAAGCTGACCCAGCGGAAACCGGAGTTCTGCGGTTCGAGCGTCAGGTTCACGGCTTTTTCTGCGTGCGCCGGCACGATGATTTCGTCGCTGCTGCCGTTGCCGGAATCGGTCTGCCAGTTTAGGCGCACGCGGCTTTCGCCAGCGGTCGTGCTCGCGAGTTGCACTTCCAGCGGCAGCCGGCGACCGGACAAAATAATTTTTGCCGGCACGCGCACATCGGTGATTGAGATATTTGATTTCGCGAGGTTCGGCGATGGCAAGTGATGAACCACGATGCTTGTGCCGGCGCGCGGCGGGCGCAAGTCAACCGGTGGCTGACTCCATTTTTCCTGCTGCAAATCGGAGAGGATGTGGATTTCAAAATGCGTCGCGGTGCTGTCGTTGAACAAATTCCCGGCGCGTGCCATCGCGGCGGCGACGCTGCCGCTGGCCTCGGTTTCGCCGATGTGGTCAAGCGCATTGCGCAACGCGGATTTGTCCCCGGACAAGCCGGCGGGCAGCGGCACAACGGGATCGTCCACGAGCAAAATGATTCCCGCGCGGTCGCGGTCGCGAAGCTGGCCGATGATGCCGCGCGCGGCGTCCACGGCTTCTTTGAGTTTTGTCCGGCCATCTTCGCCGGTGCCGCTCATCGAGCCGGAATTATCAATCACCAGCGCGACGGCAACCGTGCCCTGTTTGCCGATGCCGAACCAAACCGGCCGCGCAAGCGCGAGCAGCAGAAATAAAATCAGCAGCGTGCGCAGCAGCAAAATCAGCCATTCGCGCAGGCGGCGACGGGCGTTGAGTTTCGGGTCAATGCGGTTGAAAAACATCAGCGTCGGAAACGCGCGCGGCGTTTTTTTCAGCCGGAAGAAAAGATGGAACAGCACCGGCAGCGCCGCCAGCGGCAGCAGCGACAGGAAAAACGGGTTGAGCGCGGTGAGGCCGGTCATGGCTGGCCGAATTTGGCGTGCAGCGCCTCCTCGACCGGCGTGCGCGTGTCCATGAACTGATAATCCGCGAGGCTGCCGAGACAGCCGCGCCGGAGTTCGTCGAGATATTTCTGCACCTCCGACGCGTAGGCGTCGCGGATTTCGTCGGCGTGAACGGGCAGGCGCGCGCAGGTTTCGAGTTCGCGCAATTCGGCGAGGCCGCTGAAGTTCAAATTGATTTCCGCCGCGTCGAGCGTGTGCAGCACGAGGACTTCGTGTTTGTTATGCTGCAAATGCCGGATGCCGCGGATGATGTCCGCCGGATTTTGCAGCAAATCGGAAATCAAAATGACCAGGCTGCGCCTTTGAATTTGTTCGGCGAGCGTGTGCAGCGCCTTGTCAATATTGCTGCGACCGGATGGTTTGATTTCTTCCAGCGCAAGCAGCAGCGGACGCAAACTGCCGAGCGAGCCGACGGGCGGAAAAGTTTTTCGCACCTCGTCGTTGAACAGCGTCAGGCCGGCGGCGTCGGACTGGTTGACGAGCACGAACATGAGGCCGGCAGCGAGCGAGCAGGCATAGTCCATTTTGGAAAGCCGGCCCGCGTCGCGGAACGCCATGCTCTCGGACGTGTCGAGCAAAATATAGGCGCGGACATTCGTCTCCTCCTGATAGCGGCGGATGACGTGGCGGTCGGTGCGCGCATAGACAGCCCAGTCAATGCGGTTCGGCGGATCGCCGCGCGTGTATTCGCGGTAGTCGGCGAACTCCACGGACGCACCATGATGCGGCGAGCGGTGCAATCCCTGCAGCGCGCCCTCGACCGGCCGCCGCACGGTCACGCCCAGCCCGCGCAGCCGGTCGGCGAGTTCGGGCGGGAGAAATTTATAGGCGGCGGTCATGTGGCGAATGACGAATTCCGAATGACGAATTCAAAACGAAATGGTGCGGTTGCATTTGCCATTCGTCATTCGTCATTCGTCATTCGTCATTTCAATATTGCGGCTCCTTCACCGCCTCCAGAATTTTTTTCACGATTTGATCCGTCGTGACGCTTTCGCTGGCGGCGGTGAAGTTCGGGAAAATGCGGTGGCGTAGCACCGGCAGCGCGTGTTCGCGCACATCGGCGCAGGCAACGCTGAAGCGGCCTTGCAACAGAACGTGCGCCTTGGCCGCGAGCAGCAGATATTGTCCGGCGCGCGTGCCGGCGCCCCAGCGCACCCAGCGGTTCACGAAATCCGGCGAGCCTTCGAGGTTCGGTCGCGTCGCGCGAATGAGATTGAGCGCGTAGAGCGCGACATGTTCGCTCACCGGCACCTGCCGGACGAGATGCTGGAGCCGGAGCACATCGGCGGCGTTGAGCGCGCTGGCGACGGTAGCCTGCAGATCGCGCGTGGTTTCCAAAATCACCTGCTGCTCCTCTGCCGCGGTCGGATAGCCGAGGTGGATGCAAAACATGAAACGGTCGAGCTGCGCTTCGGGCAGCGGATAGGTGCCTTCCTGCTCAATCGGATTTTGCGTGGCGAGCACCATGAAGGGATCGGGCAAATCGTAGCTCGTGCCGGAAATCGTTACGCGATGTTCCTGCATCGCTTCGAGCAGCGCGGCCTGCGTCTTGGGCGGCGTGCGGTTAATTTCGTCGGCGAGCAGGAGGTTCGTGAAAATCGGCCCGCGATGAAAACGGAACACGCGTTTGCCGGTTACGGGATCTTCTTCGAGAATGTCCGTTCCGGTGATGTCCGCCGGCATGAGGTCGGGCGTGAACTGGATGCGGTTGGAACCAAGGTCAATCGCGCTGCCAAGGGTCCGCACCATCAGCGTCTTCGCCAGACCCGGCACGCCAATGAGCAGGCAATGGCCGCGCGCAAACAGTGCGACGAGCATCTGATTCAGCACCTCGCGCTGGCCGATGACGACCTTGCCGATTTCGGCGAGAACTTTTTCGTGCGCGTTTTT
>Ga0302320_10017540_pt1 | contig 14526 bp, 15 predicted proteins | sample Bog_T0_3_FD_202130 | JGI IMG/M metagenome (GOLD analysis project Ga0302320, IMG submission 202130) | Peat permafrost microbial communities from Stordalen Mire near Abisko, Sweden - Bog_T0_3 | ecosystem: Environmental > Terrestrial > Soil > Wetlands > Peat | place: Sweden: Abisko, Stordalen Mire...
TCGAGTAAGAGCTGAACGTGCATTGAATCTTGCTTGCCGCCAACGGCAGAGCGCAGATCGTAATCGCCTTCGGCGGGCAGGACAAACGCATGATCGAGTTCAGGGCGGGGTTCGTTGACAAGATGTTCGGGCGAATGGCGTTGGATTGTCGGCTTGGGAACGGTGAGGCTGAGCGGGATAGCTTCCGTGGCGATTTTCTTGGCAGCGGCAAGATACTTTTCCATCAATACGGGCGAGACGGAAAGAGCATCGCCGATATTGTCGAAGCCAAAGCCTGAATCATCGGCGGGAAAATCGGCGGCAGGCTTGAAGTTGACGGCGAGCAGATCGCGGATTGTGTTGTTATATTCGACGCGGTTCAAGCGGTGCGCGGTGAGGTGGCCGGGATCAGGCGGTGTAGTGCGGTCGATTTCGGCGAATTCGGAATCAATCCAACTGGTGACCGTGGCGATTTGATCGGGTGGCGGTTTGGGCATGCCTTTGGGGGGCATTTCGCCGGCACGGAGCCGCTCCACGACCTTTTCCCAGACGAGGCGGTCATGAACCATGGATGCGGTGTCGCGATATTTGGTGAGAACGAGGCCGCCGGCTTTGCCTTGTTCGCTATGGCAAACGGCGCAGTTCTTTTGAACGAAGGGGGCGACGGTTTGGGAGAAATTATCTGTAGAGGCGGCGGGTTGGGCGGCGAATACAGGCAAGCTGGAGAGTAGCGCTACAGGCGTGATGAGGCGAAGGAAATTCAAATGTGCAATCCCGCTAAAATTGAGACGTTTTAACAAACGGCCAACGTTACTGGTCTCCTGTATATATGACAGCACAGAAATGCGGCCTGGGGCGGTGGGATGGGCGATTTTGCGAAGCGGAAGCGAAGAGAAGGCGATGGGTGAGGAGGGGAGTGTGGGGATGTGGGTGCGGATTACGCTTCGAAGCCAATTCGGGCGGGGTGAGGAGGGTTGGAGAAACGAACCCAATTTGGGGAGGGGGTGGTTTTGAAAGAACGAGGCCATTCGCGCAATGACGTGGGGGATTTGAAAAAACAAACCCGTTGGGTGCGGCTTGGACGGACGGAGCGGGAGATTTGAAAAAACGAACCCAAAGTTGGGAGCAGGGCCGGTTTTTGCGCTTCGAAGCCAATTGGGGCGGAGGTGTCCCTTGCGTGGATTCGGGAATTGAAAAAACGAACCCAAATTGGAGCAGGGTTGATTCATTTGATTTTGACCTCCTGGAAATGGAAAAGCGCCCAGGGACCACGGCGGGCTGGGCGCTTTTCACGAAAGTAATGGACGGCGGGAGTATGGAGCACTCCCGTACTTCTCACTGTACCACAGGCGTCAAGGGCCACTCATTGTAAGAACGCCCGGTAGTGTCCTGATATTGCGTTGAATGGTCAAACTACCTTTTGGGCGATCTGATCGTTTAGAATCTCGCGCACTGTCAACGAAGAATGACACGGTTCGATTCTTCTCCTTTCTCCGGACTGTCGAAGAAGATTCCCCAGTACTGCGAGAGCAGAACAGGCGACCAACATTATTGTACTGGGTTCAGGAATACTGGTGGTATTGAACGACAACTCGGGTCCGGATGCCACTGTACTCCTGGTCGAAGCAAATTGTATGTCCAGATCATCCGTACCTGTTGTGCTCACCAAGAGCAGGCCATCATTCGTGGAAGGATTGTTGATCCATTCTTGCAATAGTGTGGCCGGGATAGAAAAAGTGACAACCGAGCCTGCGCTCACCGTGATATTGGATAAGGGCGCTAGAGCCGTTGCGGCGACGTTTGTGCCGAAAATTGGACCTGGCCCGAAATTGGTCCAAGTGACTGTGGATTCGCCCCAAGGGACGAGCACCTGGAAAGCTTCTAGCGATTGAGACACAGTGTTATTTCCCCACGTACCAACGACATTGAGGCTAAGGCTGGCGGGTCCCACCACCGTTTGACCAGCAAAACCGCTTAGGTTGAATGTGATTAAGGGATAGGCATAAAAAGGGTATGGTCCGATCTCGGCGAGGGTCGGGGCTGCACCATAATTGCTGTTGGGGCCACTGTACCCCTCTTGCGATATGGTGATAAAGGTATCGGTCGAAGCGGCAACCGTAGCCCCTGAGGCGGAAGCCCACGGTAGCACCGCCAAAAATACAGCAGTGGCACCACTGAAGATTGATTTACGCATACTTTTCCCTTCTCCCGGGCAATAAATGGGCTCGAGAATCCACTGGGCACCGCTCTTCGCCGAAATTGATATAAACCCGCAGCCAGGTTCATGAGCGATAACGGCCCAGCTTGCGCGCCGGACATCAAGCGCCCAATATCAAGTACGGCGCCATCGTTGAAATCCGGGAAGAAAATTTTGCGCAAACAGGGACTAAACATCAGCATGATCGTGCCACGCCGGCGAAGGACCACTGCCGCGGGAGAGACCCGGCGTCGCTTTGACTGCGAGAGACAAAAACCAACGCAGAAGCGAAATGCCGGAAATAATCCTCAGCTTTTTTTCAGCTTAGAAACAGCCGCCTCGAAAACGCCCGCGAGGATTTCATCAGTCAGCCCAGCGGCGAGTTCCTGGTATAAGAACAATCGTTCCTCGTCCATCTTCGCCGAAATGCACTTTCCATGTCTCACCAGCGCGGCTGCTACGGCTAAGTGGTAAAGCATGAGCGCGGCCGCCTTGTGCGCCGGGGTACTCGCAAGAACAGTTAGTTCCTTTGCGGCGTTTTTCGCCGCCATCAGCGCGCTGACGGAAGTGGCCTGCGAAAGCACGGCCGCGAGCAACGTACCCCCCGTGTGTTCTTTGCCACTGCAAACTTGCTCCAAGAGCAATTCTACCCGCCCAACTTCGCCCACCTCTAACAGCCACTCGCGCCCTGTCCTCGGGTCGTCGGACGCCAGTCGCAGCAACTCCTTCATCTGCTGATCGGTAAAATCGTTCAGAAGTGAAATGCCCCGGCTTCCCATCTCCTAATCCTCAGCGGAAAAAGTAAAGCATCGGGCGCGCCTCCGCGCACGGTCACGCCCGACGGCCTGCTCATCCGGTCTATCCATTCTCAGGGCAGGTTCTTCTTCGTAGCCTTCGCGAGGCCTTTCGCCAAGCCGTCGGTTGCACCCTTGGAGTCGCCGCCAAACAGCCCGAACGAAACTCTGCCGCTGACCTGCGTCTTGAGCAGCGAGCGACCGGATGCCGGGTCAGTGTATTCGATTTCGGCGCGTATCGAGGTGGAACCGAGTCCGGGCACCATGTAGCGCTCCATGCGACTGCCCTTGTCGAATTTGATGATTTTTCCAGACAAAAGTATATCGCTGTTGGAAGGCGGCGCATTCCCCGTATCGAGAATCGTGATGTCCTGGAAGCGTTTCGTATCGCGCAGATGCTTCAAGAGATGGCTTCGCAACGCTTCTCGAAAATCGGGAGGAATTTGGTCGCCAGATTCGGCCTCAAAGCCTTTTACCGTCAGGTGCTGGTAGGTGGATCGGCTGGAAGTACCCGCCAACCCCTGAAGCGAGACATGGCACAAAGAAATCGCGCAAAACAAAGATAGTTTAATAAAACGCATTTTAGGAACTCCTTCGTATCAACAATGGGGGCACAGCATTAATGATGGTGAACGAGCAGTAACACCGCGCCGAGACCCGCCGTCGCGCCGCCCACGGCGAAGAAGCTCGCACGTACGGTTTGATAATTACTAGCGCAAATCACCCCAGTGCCGTTAAATGACGAGCACGGGTCTGAAATCATGGCGCCATGCGCGATCAGCGCACCGCCGCCACCCACCAACGCCAATCCAAACCACCTGATTGGGCCGAATCCCGATCGCGACGAAGCCGATTGCGATCTTTTGGCGGAATCGTCGCCGGGCGGATTTTGTGTTTCAAGCCGAGCGGCATAGGCGAGACTCGATTTCGCCTCAATCGCGCGCCAATCGAACTGGGCGTGCGTTAGCGAAAGTGTCGGCAATCGAATCGGCTCAGCCGCCGGTGTCTGCGCAGCTGAAATCCCCTGGGCAGGTGCTGACAGAGCGCAGAGCGACAAGGCAGCAGTTGCCAAAACTAAACTGATTTTTCTCATTTGTTCCTCCTGGACCGAGTAGGGGTAGCAAGGAGACGACTGGGCCAAACCCGATTCTCCTGACTCCACAAACCAATACGATCTTCGAAAGGAAATACGGGAAAAATCTTTTCGTTCTTTTTCAGCCTCGCAACCGCCGCGTTGAAGACCGCCGCTAGCATTTCATCAGTTATACGCGCAGCCAGTTGTTGATCTATCGGACATCGCTCATCCGCCGCAATTGGCGAAATGCTGGTTCGATTCGCGCGAAATTTTCACGTCTCGGCATCTCTAATCTCTCAACGGCGAGAGTAAGGCCTTGATCTCTCCGTCGATCTCCCGGTCGGTTGCGCGCCGCCCACCGGGAACCATAATCGAATCGCGCAAAGTCTTTCGCAAAATGAGGCGGAAATGGCGGCTCACGGTGGCCGCCCGCTCGCGCGCTACCCGCTGGTCAACCCCATGCCGAGCGCCAAGCTCTTCCCAGGAAATCGGCCGCGCTTCGTCCTCCAAGTAGCGGGCGGTGAACAATTCAAAATGCATTTCTTGCTTCCGTCTGCGGCATAAATCCCGCACTTGCTTGAGTACATCCGAGAGCACCATCCTCACCCACGCTTGATGAAACGCGCCGTCTGCCTGCGGAACTAAGCTCACGCCGACCGTCTCCCACGGAACATGATCCGTCCCGCCGCCCCCACGCAATACTTCCTTGCGTTGCTGCCGGTAATAATCGCGGGCCAAATTCCGCAGACATTGCTGTAAATAGCGGCGGAACGCCCCCTTCTCCCGCTCAGCTCGCTGCAGGACACCTCTCGCCGGCTCGCTCAGCCTGCTGAAAAATTCCTGTGAAAGGTCTCGCGCGGTATCGCCGTCGCGAACAATGACGCGCAAGAACTGCTCCACGGGCCCGCTATAGCGCTCTATGAAAATCTCCCGTGCGCACAGTCCTTCTGCGCAGTCTTCACGCGCCCTCTCTAACAAAGTCCACGACGTGTCGGGAAACTCCGCCGCCCGCACCTGCGCTTTTCTAGGTTCAACAAGCATAGCTTTCAATTCGCCTCCCCGTCGAGCTATTCTGCTGGAACTTACTCTTGTTCCTTCAGTAAATATTAAGTTATACTCCATTTGATGTAAGAAAGGAGGGATTTCTCTGCATCAGCTCTCGCCAACAAAGACAGAAGGCGATCCTACTTGCGCCTCGGGCTGTAGCGACGTTTCGGCCTTCTCTATAAACCCAGCCCACTTCACCGAACCGTCCGGCTGCCTCGCTAGTACCGTCGTCGGCCCATACTGTCTGCTAAAGCCAATCGGGCACGGAGGTATGGGTGAAGTCTGGCTCGCTGAACAAATGGAGCCCGTCAACCGGCAAGTAGCCCTAAAGCTCATCAAAGCCGGCATGGATACAGTGGAGGTCGTCGCCCGCTTCCAGCATGAGCGGCAAGCCATGGCTTTGATGGATCATCCCTCGATCGCAAAAGTCCTCGACGCCGGGTCAACGCCCCAAGGGCGCCCCTATTTCGCAATGGAGTATATTGCGGGCACCGCCATCACTGTCTACTGCGATAACCGCAAGCTCAGTCTGAGTAAGCGCATCGAGTTATTCGCCGAAGTATGCGATGCCGTACAGCACGCTCACCAAAAAGCGGTCATTCACCGCGACTTAAAGCCCTCCAACATTCTCGTCAGCGAAATTGATGGCAGGGCTATGCCGCACATCATCGATTTCGGCGTGGCAAAAGCAATGTCTCATAGCTTTGACGGGCGGCCGCAAGTTACTCGCGTGGGAATTATCGTTGGTACTCCCGCCTATATGAGCCCGGAACAGGCAAACTCGGAAGGCGTCGACGTCGACACCCGTACCGACGTCTACTCGCTCGGCGCTGTTCTGTACGAACTCCTTACTGGTTTCCAGCCTCTCGATTTGAAAGAGTTGACGCTCGCCGGTATCCTCGAGCGGCTGCGCCTGGAAGATCCTGCCAGTCCTAGCGCGAAGGTGAAAGCGCTAGCCGAACGGGCTGGCACTGTCGCCCGGGACCGGAACGCCGATCCGAAGACTTTATTCCGTGAATTGCAAGGTGACCTTGATGCTATTGTCCTTAAGGCGCTCGAAAAGGACCGCTCTCGCCGCTACGCTTCCCCCTCCGACTTGGCGGGCGACCTGCGCCGCTGCCTCCGTCAAGAAGCGGTCCTCGCCGTCGCCCCTTCCCGCTCCTACCGTCTGCGCAAGTTCGTCCGTCGCTTCCGCACGCCTATCGCGGTGGCCGCCTCGTGCTTACTCACATTGATCCTGGCCTCCGCCCTTAGCGTCTGGCAAAGTATTCGAGCGATTCAGCAGCGCGATCGCGCCGACGTGGAGGCAGCTACCGCAAAAGCCGTGAATGACTTTTTGCAGAAAGATCTGCTGGCGCAGGCCAGTACCGACAGTCAACTCGGCATGGGGACCAATGCCGACCCCGACCTCAAAGTCCGCACCGTTCTGGATCGCGCTGCTGCCCAAATCGGCGGTCGCTTTGAGCGCCAGCCGTCGGTGGAGGCTGCCATTCGCGAGACTATTGCCGAGACATATTCAAACCTGGGCCTTGCGAATCAGTCACGGATCCAGTTCCAGCGCGTTTACGAATTGCGCCGCGCGTCGCTCGGTCCCGAAGACCCCGCTACGCTCGACACAGCTTCCTCGCTCGCGGTCATGCTTGGCTCAGAAGGTAACTACCAGCAGGCCGTGAACCAGTTGGTCCAGATACTGAAAACGCAGAATCGACTTCTCGGTCCCGAACATCGGGATTCGTTGCTCACCGAGGTCCGATTGGGGAGCATCTATCGCGATCAAGGCAAATATCCGCAAGCAGAGGAGATATTCCGTCACCAATCGCAGCACGCCATGCGCGTTTGGGGTCGCGAAGATCCGCGAACGCTTGTCTACCTTGATCGACTCGCTGACATCTGTTACCGCCAAGGCAAGTACGACGAAGCTGAACGGCTCGACCGCCAAGTGCTCGATTCCCGACTGCGTGTCTCAGGGCCTGACCATATTGGCACCACCGTTGCGATGAGCGAATTGGCCCTCGTCTATGGCGCCAAAGGACAATTCGCCTTAGAACTCGAATTGGAAAATCGCATTCTTGAAACGCGCCGCCGCGTACAAGGCCCCGAGAGTCCCGCCACCATCGCAGCCATGAATAATCTCGCGATAACTAATTCCTATCTCGGAAAAAATGCAGTCGCTGAGAGACTCAACCTCGAAGCCTTTGGCATCCGCAGCCGTGTCTTAGGCCCCGAGCACCCTGAAACCATGATGTCCATGGAAAACTTGGCTTGCTCCTACGCGGATCTCGGCAAATTTTCTCTCGCAGAGGCAACCTTTCGCCGCGCCCTGGAAATCGATCGCCGCACCATGGGGAATCAAAGCCGTTTCACTATCGGCACCCTTTCCGACGAAGCATTTCTGTTTCAAAGAGAAGGCAAATTCTCTCTGGCCGAGCGCGACGCCGCAGAAGCGCTGAGCGCTTTGCGTCAATCGCTCGGCTCACAAAACGCCGTCACGATCGATGCGGTTATGGATCTCGCAACCAGTCAGATTTCGCAAGGAAAGGCGGTCGAAGCTCTGCTGCTCGCCCGCGAAGCGGTAGCTTACAATCGCAAATCCCGTGCGGATTCTTGGCAGCGTTACCGAGGGGAAAGCCTGCTGGGTCGGGCTTTAGCGATGCAAAGCGTGGATTCGGAAGCCGAGCCGCACCTCGTTGCAGGCTACCAAGGAATGCTAAGTCGCGAGCAATTCATGCCCGCAGAAGATCGGTATTATCTTCAATTGGCCCAGGAATGGCACCGTTCTAGGGAAAATGCCCCCCGTTTCGCGGTGCCCGCCATATCTCATTGAAAAGGTCCTGTGCCAAAATACATTTTCGCGATTGACTGCTACTCCCCTAAAAGGAGGTTCCAAATCTCGACATATGCGTTCTCGTGAATAGCTCCTGACTCGTCATCAAGGGTAGATTAATCGACACTCCATCCAACTTTCGAACTGCTGGATCGCGGCTTAACCTGAACTTCCCGCAGCGAAGCCCGCTTCAAAAGCCCGTACGCGCCGTGGCGGATGCCGACAGCCTCAGTTCAGCCCCGTCCGCGATGGCATAATCTCCTTGTGACCGATATGAATATCGACGAGAACGCTGTTCTTCGGCTTCGGATTTGCGGTCACGCGCGTTGCCGTATTCGCGTTGCCGTATTTACAATCTGTGTCCGTGGCGACCGTGGCCAGCGCTACTTGCAGTCCGAAATGCCGTTCCGAAGTGCGGCGGCAGCAGCGACATGAGGTTAACCGTCGCTACCAGCAAAGCGAACCGGGCAGGGAATCCCATCGCCGTAGTCAGAAGCGCTATCGGGAGCGGTGTTAGGACCTCCCGTGACAGATCATGATGCGGCGGTGATCACTCCGACGGGACCTCCCCGGAAATTCACGGTTTTCTTCGGACTGGATGGTTACGGAATTCGTTTTTTCATGGGGGTACAGCTAATATAAGGGCGGATCAATCAAAAGATTACAACGCCCAGGGAAGAGCCGAGAACGTGATGAAATACCTGAAGGTGAATCTGTTCGTTACCGCTCCTTCCAGTCGCGGCCCGGCTACGTATTTACTACGCAAGCCAGTGTTCAAGCGCCGGTTGACAGACCAGCGCCAAATCTTCTACCTTGGCTTTAGCGAAAATAAAGAAGAGGATTGCATGGCGGCCGAACCCAGACAGCTCATGAGCGACGACCTGCTCCGTCAGGTCGAAGAGACCGCCCGCGTCCAGAATCGGCAACCTGAAGAGGTTGTGAGCGAAGCGGTGCGGAAATACCTTGACGATCAGAAATGGGAACGGCTCGTCACAGCAGGTGAGCAGCGCGCAAAGGCAAGGGGACCGACAGAGGCCGATGTTCCCCGGCTTATCGAAGAAGTGCGCAACGAGAACCGTACACGCGGGCGCTAGGTGCCGCGGGTCACGGCCGACACCAATATCTATGTATCCGCGCTCACAACCGGGCGAGCCAATCCATATGCATTCCTCCAACTGGCGCGCGCGGGTAAAATTCGCCTCGCGGTATCGGACGCGATTCTCAATGAAGTAGCGGAGGTTCTGGAAAGAAAGTTCGGCTGGCCGCAGGAGGATATAGCAGCGGCAAGGGATCAGATCGAACAATTCGCCGAGAAGGTCAAGCCGGCAGTTTCTCTTGAGGCCGTGAAGGCCGATCCCGACGACGATCGGATTTTAGAATGCGCCTCTTCCGCCAAATCCGATTACATTGTGAGCGGTGACAAACATCTACTGCGTCTCGGGCAGCGTAACAGCATTCGTGTTTTGAATGTGGCGGATTTTCTGCAGCGACAAGCGAAAGGTCAGGGGCGCTGAGTTCCGAACCGCAAAGCCGGGCACACACAGTAAACCAGCCGGTGCTCCTGGTCAGTGCGCCGCGACCAACATCCGGTCAACTCATGCCTCAGGGGTTCCGGCTTGCCAATACCTGAAAACGGATCACGCTGCGTATCTCGGACCAAACGGACAATACGAATCGCCTGAGTTCGATCCTGTTCCGCCCACCCTGCCAGGTCGAACGCACCCGCATCGAATTCGACGCTTCTCACAAACCCAATTTGGCCACAGCGTCATCCAGCGTCACACGACCCACGCTCTCGCGCTCCAGCGCAGCCAGCAACCGTTGCGGCCTCGTCTCCGACTTCAATAGATACGCGGTTTCGCGCTCGGAAGCGATCTCTTTCCAAAGCGCGATCGGCACAATGACCGCCGTCTGTTCGCCAGCTTCGTTGGAAACGACTTGGATATCGGCTTCTGACAACATCTTCATTCTAACGCCGCGACCAGATAAACACCGCGTTACTCTTTCCGTGCAAAAACGTTCGTTTGTGCAGTCTCGAACGGCCAAAGGTTATTATGTCTTCTGTGAATGTGTCATTCTCGCGCCTGCTTCGGGTTCTCGTTCCGTTCATCGCCTCAGCGGGGAGTTCACAAATCACGCCAGCGCAGAACTTCTGGAAGTGGTTTCAGGGAAACGAGGGCGCTTTATTCGATTTTGAAAAAGACCGCGACCGAACCTTCGATCGACTTTCAGCCGAAATGCATAAGGTCGATCCGAGCCTGACATTCGAGTTTGGCCCCAAGCAGAATGGTCACCGTGAATTTGTAATCAGCGCGGACGGCATTCGAAGTGCCTTTCCAGCGGTGGAAGCACTCTTCGCGGCGGCTCCCAAGTTGCCCCGTTGGACATTTATAAAATTTCGCCCCCGTCGGCCGCCGTATGACATCACCTACGGCGGCGTTTCTGTACATGCTGCTGCAGTACTGGCGCGAGCAGAATTACACGGTGCAACAGCCGACATCACGCTGTTCATGCCTGGTTATTCCGACTCCAATTCGGCATACACCGCCATCGCCTATCTTCTACTTGATCAAGCGCTCGGGGAATATGATGTTGAAACGCGCGTTGGCGAGGTCTTGATTAAGCCGGCCGAGCAAGCTCCGCGGAATGCCTCGGCATTATCAGCCCTGCCGCCCTCTTTTGATCGGTTGTTTGTTTCGCGCTGAGTGATATTGTCACCGTCCTTCACAGCAGGCCAATCAGAATTCCGCTCCCGTAAATGAAAGAGACTCCCTTTTGGGGAGCCTCTTTACGCTTACGATAATCGGGCCTCTTCAATATCCTCACACTTGGATGAGGGCCAATGAGAAATTCGTTTTCCTGTAGCGTGCGCTTGTGTCCGGTATGGCGCGAGCCTCGAGGCATTCGGTTTTGTGTTCAGCGGCTTTCATTCAATTCGCTCTTAGTCTACGGCTAATGGACGGTGTACCTCAAAGTGAACTGTTCGTTACGGCTCGGTTGAAGGTCACCCCGTAGAGGCAACGGCGCGGCGGACGGCGGAGTGATAACTGGCCCGGAAACTTCGAGAAAGGGCAGTATAAGTCTTTCTGAAAAACGGGTACAGACAGACGCGCCCCTTCCAGTTCTTTCTGGTTTGCGATTCGATTCACGGCGCTTAAGTCTGTCCCCCGTTTTTTCAGAAAGACCGCGGGCGACCATTTCGTCGGGCCGATTTTCGTTCGCATAGACACTCCCTCTAGTCGCGGCTCGGTCAACCTTTGGGTTGCCAGAGTTCGACGCGATTTCCTTCGGGATCGGTGAACCAGCCGAAGCGACCGTAATCGTAAGTCTCGCGTTTCGGGTCTACGGGGACACCGATGGCGGCGAGGCGGTCCAAAATGGCGTCTAAATCGTCCACTTGAAAATTGAGCATGGCGGGTTGCTTGGTTGGAAAATAGTCCGACGAGTGCGAGAAAAAGGAGACGGCGATAGAGGCGCGTTGCGTTTCGGGTGGAAAGACGAAAGTGCCGTGGGCGCTTTTGAGGCCGAGGTGTTCTTCGTACCAGGTGATAAGGGTTTTCGGATTTTCGACCCTGAGGAACGCTCCGCCGAGACCGGTAATTTTAGGCATGGGTCTAGTCTACCCGAACGAAATGTTCGCGCCAAGTGCTTAGAAAGCTGGAGACGGCGTTCAGCTTGGGGCGTCGGACGGCGAATAGAATAAGTCCACCCGCCGTCCAAAGCAAAAACGCCCAGGTAATATAACGCCTAATTTCGTCGCCAAAGAAGGCGGGCAAAATAAACTGCACGCAAAACAAAACAAAGATGGCGATGGCTTCGAGCCAACTGAAATGCATGTTCAGCAAGAAGAGCATGGAAACAGAGCTTTGTCCGACGGTCAATAACAACTCAGTTCTTTGGTCGGAATCCAAGGCGAATCCGGAAGGCGTGCCGCGACTGAGCGAATACACGACCGGCAGCATGGCCACTAAGATTGTCCACTGGTTGATATTGCTCGAAACAATGTTCATCAACGCCAAGCCGGCTTTCTCATCCTGGCGCGCGAAATAGAACGTTGAGAGCAATTCCGGAAACTCGGAAATAACGGGCGCGAGCCACTGAATCACGAGAAAGGCAGGTAGAGCGAAAGCAGCCGCCAAAGAGATCAGGCTACCGAGGAACGGTTCCGCTGTGAGATAAATGAGCGCTCCTCCGACGAGGAAACAGCCGAGGATGCCGGCAATCCGCCAGCGGCGCGGCGCCGTGACGATGGCACGCGGGATGCGGTCTAAGTCTTCGATCCCTTCCTGCTGCTGCGGCGGCAGCTTCAGGAGCAGCGTTAAATATAAGCCGTACATGGCCAAAAGCGGGATGGCGTCCCAACAATGCAGCACGCCTTTCCACCAGATGAAGAACGCATACACAAGCGGGAAGAACAAGGCGACGACTTCGACACTATGATGCGGGTCGAGCTTGATTTGCCGAAGCGGCGTGCCGGTGCGGCGCCGATGAACGACAGAGGCCGTGAGGTAAATCACTGGCCAAGCCAAGCCTGTGAGCAGACGGAGAGCACCGGTCAGATTCGCGAGCAAATATCCGGTCTGCTGCTTCCAGGCCAACACCGCTTCCACTGCAAACTCCGGTAATGTTTGCATTAAAGCGAGCACGGCCAAAGCAAAACCTTGCGCCACGAAAAACTGTGCGGACTCGGCGCCCCAGGTGATCAAGAGCGATGCTGCCAATATGCAAGGCGCTGTCCAGAGAGCCGACCAGGGGCCCGTTTGCGAGAGAGGCACGGCGGCGAACAACAAGGCAAAAACGGCAATGCCATTGAGCTGCCGTTGCCGTGTGCAGAGGCTAGGCAAAGGCAACCCGGTCTTCGCGGCGATTTGGGCCCTTCGTGATGATGGAATGCTTCTGAAAGGCCGCGGACTTGGCCGGGAAATCTGTACGGTAGTGTCCGCCACGGCTTTCTTCGCGCGCCAGGGCCGCCTGGGAAATGAGTAACGCCACTTGATGCATGTTACGCAATTCAAAACTGGCGCGTCCCGGCGACGTTTGGGCGCCTTGGAAATTTGCCATGAGCGATTGGTTAGCGGCGGCTAGCTCTGGCCCGTTGCGCAAGACGCCACAGGAGTTCCAGGCAAGGGCACGCAGATCTTTTTCGCTCATGGCGGGAAAGATGGGCTTTGGGGGAAGCGCGCCCAAGGAGTGACGCTCTGTCACGCGAGACATGGCGTTGCCGGCGCGTGTGCCGAAGACGACCCCCTCTAATAACGAATTGCTGGCCAGCCGATTGGCGCCATGCACCCCCGTACACGCCACTTCGCCGGCAGCATAAAGACGGGGCAACGTAGTGAGGCCGTTCAAATCAGTCTTCACGCCACCCATGGCGTAATGCGCGGCGGGGCGTACGGGCGCTGGCGTGGTTTCGAGATTCACGCCATAGCTCAAACACGTTTCGTAAATGCGCGGAAAGTGCTCATGGATAAAGCCGGGCCGAAAGTGTGTCATATCCAAAAAGGCACTGGCATCGCCGGTGGCGCGTAACTCCATGACAATCGAACGCGAGACGACATCGCGCGGCGCCAGCTCTAGGAGCGGGTGATAGCGTTGCATGAAGCGCTCGCCCTTGGCGTTACGCAAGAATGCGCCCTCACCGCGCAACGCCTCGCTCAATAGAAAACGCGGCGCCGATTCCACATAAAGCGCCGTGGGGTGAAACTGAACAAATTCGATATCCGATATGGCCGCGCCCGCACGAAAGGAGCAGGCTACGCCATCGCCTGTGGCGACGTCGGGGTTTGTCGTGTTCTCAAAGACGCGGCCCAAACCGCCGGTAGCGAGCAACACGGCGCGCGCTTCAATCAGCACGGTAGAATGCGTCATCTCATCGAAAGCCCAAACGCCCGCTACTTCGCCATCGTGCAAATGAAAATCCGTGACTGCGGCGTAACTCTGAAACGCGACGCTCTCCTGCATGCGAGCGTGCGTGCGCAAGGTGCGGACAATCTCGGCTCCGGTGGAATCGCCATGCGCGTGCAGAACGCGATTGCGGCTGTGTGCGCCCTCGCGCGCGAACAGCAGCTTCGATCCCTCGCGATCAAAGGCCGTACCCCACTCGATCAATTGCTCAATCGCGGCAGGCGCTTCTTCGACTAGCGTGCGAACCGCTTCGGGGTCGCACAGGCCGTCGCCCGCCACCAGCGTGTCTTGTTCGTGGAGTTCTACTTCGTCGTCATCGCTAAGAGCGGCGGCGATGCCACCTTGCGCATATTCGGAAGACGATTCGCGCAGACTGTCTTTGGCAATCACCAGCACGCGTCCGGCAGGGGCCAATTCGATGGCCGCACGCAACCCAGCAACCCCTGCTCCTACTACCACAAAGTCGGTTGTGATGCGCTGAAACGGCGTACTAATAACCACATGGTACAACGGGGAGGAAATGCCAATCTTTACGGTGAAGACACCGCAACACGCTTATCCAAACGTGGTAGAGCGTGGGGTATTGCGGCGGATGGCGGAGTTTATTCCACCGGGCACTGGCAAGATCTTCGTTGTAACGACGGAAGACGTCTGGCGGCTGCATGGCGAAAAATTGAAGGGCGGATTGGGGGGCAAGCCGCCCGAG
>Ga0302320_10017541_pt1 | contig 14526 bp, 14 predicted proteins | sample Bog_T0_3_FD_202130 | JGI IMG/M metagenome (GOLD analysis project Ga0302320, IMG submission 202130) | Peat permafrost microbial communities from Stordalen Mire near Abisko, Sweden - Bog_T0_3 | ecosystem: Environmental > Terrestrial > Soil > Wetlands > Peat | place: Sweden: Abisko, Stordalen Mire...
GACGCCACCAACTTCCAGCGCAACTTCAACACCGGCCAGGTGGAAGTGGAAGACGGCGTCATCTATCACAAGACCGAGTACCGCGAGCGCCGCAACCATTTTGCCTACTTCGCCACCTCCGCCAAGGGCGGCAGCTTCGACACCCAGCGCGAGGCCTTCCTGGGCCGTTACCGCAGTTGGGACAAGCCCGCCACCGTTGAAGCCGGCCAGCTTACCAACTCCATCGCCCACGGCTGGCAGCCCATCGGCGCGCATCAGGCCAAGCTCGAACTCGAGCCCGGCGAGACCCGCCAGATCGTCTTCGTCCTCGGCTACCATGAGAATCCTGTCGCCGAAAAGTTTGACCCGCCCGGCACCCAGACCATCAACAAGAAGCTGGTCAAGCCGACGATTGCAAAGTATCTTGACCCCGTCCAGGCCGACGCGGCCTTCGAGCGGCTGCGCGAGTATTGGGTCAAGACTCTGGGCGTCTTCCAGGTCAATACCCCCGACATTCACACCAACCGCATGGTCAACATCTGGAATGCCTACCAGTGCATGGCCACATTCAACATGTCCCGCTCGGCCTCGTTCTATGAGTCCGGCATTGGGCGCGGCCTCGGCTTCCGCGACTCCAATCAAGACCTTCTCGGCTTTGTCCACATGGCCCCGGCGCGCGCCCGTGAACGCATCCTCGATCTGGCCGCCACGCAACTGCCCACTGGCGGCGCCTATCACCAGTACCAGCCGCTCACCAAGCGCGGTAACAACGACATCGGCGGCGGCTTCAACGACGATCCGCACTGGCTCATCATCGGCGTCTCGGCCTACATCAAGGAGACCGGCGACTGGAGCATTCTCGACGAGCAGGTCCAGTACGACAACGAGCCCGGTTCGGAGAAACCCCTCTACGATCACCTCCAGCGCAGCTTCAACTACACGCTGGAACGTCTTGGACCGCATGGACTTCCGCTCATTGGCCGCGCCGACTGGAACGACTGCCTGAACCTCAACTGCTTCTCCGACACACCCGGCCAGAGCTTCCAAACCACCACCAACAAGGACGGCAAGGTTGCCGAATCCGTCTTCATCGCGGGTCTCTTCGTCCATGCCGGCCGCGAACTGGCAGCCATCGCCACTAGCCGCGGACTTGCAGCCGAGGCATCCACCTATCTAGGCGAATCCGCAAAGATGGAGTCGGTCATTCTGGAGCACGGCTGGGACGGTGACTGGTTCCTCAGAGCCTACAACGACTTTGGCGGCAAGATCGGGTCGAAAGAATGTGACGAAGGCAAGATCTACATCGAATCCAACGGCTACTGCACACTTGCCGGCATCGGTCTCGACGACGGCAAGGCCGAAAAGGCCTTGGCCTCCGTCGCCGAGCATCTCGCCACCAAGCACGGCATCGTCGTCCAGCAGCCCGCCTACACGCACTACTACATTGAAATGGGCGAAATCTCCTCCTATCCTCCGGGATACAAAGAGAACGCCGGCATCTTCTGCCACGTCAATCCATGGATCATGATCGGCGAAACCCGTCTGGGCCACGGCGACCTGGCCCACGACTACTACAGCCGCATCAATCCATCGGCACGCGAGGAGATCAGCGACCTGCATCGCTGTGAGCCTTACGTCTACGCCCAGATGATCGCCGGCAAAGATGCGCCCACCTTCGGCGAGGCCAAGAACTCCTGGCTCACCGGCACCGCGGCATGGAACTACTACGCCATTGTGCAGTGGATTCTAGGCATCCGCACCTCGCTAGGCGGCCTTGAAATCGCCCCGGTAATTCCCAAGTCTTGGCCCGGCTTCACAGCCAGCCGCACCTATCGCGGAGTGGTCTACAAAATCACCATCGAGCGCCAAGGCGATGGCAACAACATTGCCCTAACCGTGGACGGCTCGCCCGTAGCGGGGACCGTCGTGCCGCCTCCAACCGACGGCCGGAAGGAAGTCGCGGTCAAGGCGATACTGAGCTAGGGGACTCCCCGGTCCCCAAAGGCGAGGGACCGGGGGCACCCTAAACTTGATAGAATCCTCTTCTGAGACCAGGGCCACCCGCCCTGCGCCCGCCTGGGAGTCCACGCTCAGGAAGCGTCCGGTGACAGGGTTGTAGTATCTGGCGCGGAGGTAGTACATGCCGAGGTCCGGGTCGTATTGCTCGCCGCGATACAAGTAGTTGTTGGGTGTAGTTCCAGTTGAATTGACCTTGTTTCCGAAGGCGTCGTAATCGTAGGTGTCGGTCACGACTCCAGTGGAGTTAGTCAGTTGGCGCACGTTGCCCGCGCCGTCAGTTTCATAGAAACTCGGTGTCCAAGTGTTACTAACAAATTGATTCTCGCTGATGAGTTGCAACCCATACGTGTACTGCCGTTGAACCACATTGTTGACCAGTTCCTCGACCACCTGCGGAAGCCCTGTCGGATTCTGGTCGTCCACCAAGTAGCGCGTCGTCACGCCGCCCACCGTCTTGGCCACACGATTCCCGTCGCCGTCGTAAATCACCGTGACCGCGCCGCCGTTCATCGTCTTCAACTCATTCTCCGAGTCATAGGTAAATGTCTTGCCATTAATGCTGAGCGTGTTGCCGTTGAGGTCGTAGGTGTTCGTCGTAACCTCGTCATCTGGATAATAGTTGAAGGCGCATATTTCAATGTGTTCAATTGCTACCTGTCAACAACATTTTACTCGTATTGCACCCAAACCAAGAGGTAAAACATGAAGTTGAAATGAGCTTCAAATCCTCAGTGTTTACTTGATGTAATGCTCTACTCTCAGGCCATTGAGTCGACTTCGAACGAGGAATCGAGCCAATCGAGACATTTGGAGGAGGATTTAACTCATCCATTATGAACACTGATGCATTATCATTATAAAAGATGACATCCCATTTATAAACTTTATCACTCGAATCAAAATAGACTGAAATAGAAATAAATGTTTTGCGAAATATAGAATACTTTCCAATAACGGCATTGCTAATATCATATTCGACTCCTTTGAGGTCAGAATTACTAGAATGAGAAAAAATATCCATTGATGATTTATATTTACCAAATCTATTCATGTGATCAAAAAAGTCATGCTTATTTGTTACTCCAAGTCGCACCTCGGCCAAAGTAATCAAGATAGCTTTCGCTTCGTTCTGTTTTTGTAGTGTGCAAAAATATGCAAATGCTAAAGCAATTGCACAAATGCCTAATATTGACAGAAAAATCACATTTCGTTTCATTGTGCTCCAATGCAGGTTGCGCCGAACTGTGTTGAATTCCCCCATTCCAAGTGAATAAAATCGCCACAATATTCAGTTCCATCTATTCGGGCAGGTACGTGCATAGCATTAGCAGCCCACCCGTCATAGTTTGGCTGAGATAAAGAAATAGCAAATGACTGCAAACTATGGACAGATTTAAGATAAGGAGCAGTCTGGATGGTATCATCAAACTGGTTTGGGTAGTCATAAGATCTTCCGCTGGGACTTATTTTGCCATCTTGTCGATGAGCCAACCAATGTACACTTTGTTGCTCCATGACATAATAATTACCATCAGGCTTAGATCCATCGTTATACATCAGAGTCCAATAGGCATTAATACCCCACTCTTTCTGTTCAAATGTTGTTCTATCAAGAACCAAATGCTTGGGACATTTATTTCCCATGCATGGAGGCGGTGGAACACCAGGAGCGGGGGTACTGCATTTAGAGAGCGACTTGCCTCCCGCAATGCCGCACCACCCTGGAATCCCCGGAAAATGGACGGCGAGGCGCCCCGGATAGAATTGCAGGAGCGCAAACTCGACGATTGCTTCATTGCCGCTAGGATCCAGTCCGTTCACCGGATCGGCACCAGCGTATTCGTAGCGGCGCTGGCCTTGACCTGCCTCCGAGTCTACACTCAGGAAACGTCCTGTGGCAGGGTTGTAGTATCTGGCTCGAAGGTAGTAGAGGCTGAGGTCTGTATCGTACTGCTCGCCGCGGTAGAGATAGTTGTTCAGCGTCGCGCCGGTCGAACTCACTTCGTTGCCAAAGGCGTCGTACTCATAGCTATCGGTCACGGCTCCCGCCGAGTTCGTCAGTTGCCGCACGTTGCCCGCGCCATCGGTTTCATAGAAGCTCGCCGTCCATGTGTTACTAATAAGTTGATTCTCGCTGATGAGTTGCAAACCGTAAGTATACTGCCGTTGGACCGCATCGTTCACTAACTCCTCAACCACCTGCGGCAGCCCTGTCGGATTCAGATCGTCGATCAAGTAGCGCGTCGTCACACCATTCACCCTCTTGGCCACACGATTCCCGTCGCCGTCGTAAATCACCGTGACCGCGCCGCCGTTCATCGTCTTCAACTCATTCTCCTAGTCATAGGTAAACGTCTTGCCGCCTGTGCTGAGCGTGTTGCCGTTAAGGTCGTAGGTGTCCGTCGAAGCCTCATCATCGACATTATAACTCGCGTTCTGCGATGCAATTCCGCCAAGTGTCGAAAGATCGGAACTGCGATTGCCCACCGGGTCCAGGCCATAACTCACGCTGCCATTCGCCTTCGCCGGGTTGGAGTTGATGGTCTCGTTGCTATCATCGTTATCTTCTTTCACATCAGCGGCGGTCAAGGGTGGTTCACCGGAACCAGCGGCGGAGGAACAAGTATTACAGCCTTCAAGACCGCGCGAAAAACTGCCACATCTTCATCAAAATGGCGAGCATCTGTGTTCAAACGCATATCATAATTAAACGATGGGACTGCGGCATCAACATCGGGGTAAGGCTTACCTGCCTGCGCAACCACAATGATCTCGATCCTACCGTTCGAATGATTGATCCTTGCTGCTTCTCCAAGCAAGCCCTTGACACTCAAATCAGCCGGAGCGGAACTGCACACCGCACTAGGATCATTACTGTGAAATGAGATGTATGCGCACAGCCTGTTGAGAAAAGTGTGTAGATCCTCTCCATTATTGTATTCCCCGAATATTATCATCCACCTCTTCTGACGTAAGTCGCTTCTGCAATTGATCGAATCCTCCGAGCCTAAGAGCATGGCGGGACCATGATCACTTCCTCCCGGATAAGGGCAAAGCCATGCCCCCGGAGGAACGTGAAGGAATATGCCGTAGTCCATATTTCGATAGACAGACTTACGCGAAGCTGCGATTGCTACCGAACACAAAATCATTATGCTGATCAACACTCGCGAAAATCTCATCTTCCTGTCTCCGATCCATCGAACCCCGAATTGTCTTTACCATCCTTCAATTCGATTATTGTGAACTCAGAAAAATAGGAATGTCCGTTCGCATCTGAGTTATGCCCTCTTCCATGAGAGGCTTCCATGTATCCGGATACGGGTTAAACAAACAGTCCCACACGCTTTTTCTATTTCCGTTCTTATCCTTTCGACCAGTAAGCTGATTTCCATTGGCATCTTCCCGTTCAAGACGGTTGAGAAATAATACGTCATCACTCCCCGTTCCCCGCATCCGTTCTCCATATGATGGTGACTTTTTGCAAGTCCCTTGCGGTTGGCTGAAAAGCTGGTTTACATCGTCCTCTGGACTACTGGCATGCACTGCATGCCCGGTGCCTGGCCCCGTGCCCCCGCCCGACATTCCAAATGCGTCGCCAGTTGTTAAATACCGATTCGAAGTTGCAAAGCCTGATTCGAATCCAAGTCCCAAGGGGAGGGCAGGATCAACGCCGTAAGCATTTGCCATAGGCGCCATAGGTGGGTAATACATACAGAGATATTTGGCGTCTCTGCTAGATAAACCCGGTTTTTTGTCACACGGATGTGGAGGCGGTGGCGGTGGTGGTGGTGGTGGAGCACCCGGAGGAGGAGGATTGCACGAACCGCCTACTCCCGCAAGCCCGCATGGCCCGAGTCTCATACATCGTTTGATCAAGTTGAGGGTACACCCGCCGGAGATGGTCTCTATCTATGAAGCCTCCAAAAGCAGGACGTGCTTACTGAAATCGCTGCCAGCCAGATACACGATGCCTTTGTCCATCGTGACCAGGACCATCCCATTGCGCACGGCCAGGCCCAGCAGGTAGGCATCCGTGACCTGTTTGGCGCCAAACAGCCGCTTGAAGAACGGACCGCACAGCGTGTGCCAATCCTCGGCGATGGGCAGATAATGATAGCCAGGATGCTGCGCGAGCCTTTTCAGAATGGCCGTGGCCTCGGACATCTCGATTTGCCCGGCGCGCGGCGCGGTCGCATTGCGCAGGAATCCGGCTTCCGTGAAAGGGCAAATAGCCCAGTGGAGATCGGCAGCGGCATAGAACCACGCCTCAACAATCGGATGGTGAATATGATTCCTGGCCATCAGCGCATACAGCACATTCACGTCCAGCAGATAGTCATTCTCAGACAAGGGCATCCTCCGAGGCTTCCTTTACCATCTCCAGCGTGATGCGGTTGCCTGTGTCAGCGATCTCCAGATAGCCATGCCGGTTCATGACAAGCTGGGGCGAAGGGATTTCCTGCCCCGTTGTCCGCTCGGCGCGGCGAATCAGTTCACTGACGGCAACGCCCAGCGAGAGCCCCTTGGCATTCGCATACGACGAGGCAAAGGTCAGCGCGTCATTGTCGATGTGAAGATTGGTCCGTGTTCTCATAGAATCATTATGTACCATATTTATATATGGTTCATATTTATTATTCTGGTACGTTATTGAACAAATGGTACTCTACGGGTGGCCCCGGTCTCAATGACCCTTCCCAACCTCGCTGAGGGTGCCCCCGAGCCTGTATTGAGCGAAGTCGAAAGTCTGCCCTGAGCCTGCCGAAGGGTATCCCTCGCCTTTCGGGACCGGAGATGTTGCTGAGGCGGACAGGGCGCGCGGCTCAGATCTGACCACTAAAATCCATCAGGCGTTTTGCGGATAATTACCGTCACATCCTTCACAATCAAGAAAAGCGGCCCAAAAAGCCAAGCAGGTGAAGCCAGCATGACCAACACCATCCAACCCGTCCCGTCGCAAGCCACCCAGCCCATGCCCCGCAGCCATCCCGAAACCCCGGAAAAGCCGAAGAAAATGAGTAATAAATTCTTTGTTTCTTCGCCCTTCAGCCAACTGCAAAAGTTAACATTCCTATTATCAATCAGATAACCGAAATCAATACGTATTTTCTTCGTTTATTCTTCCTGATCTCTTCGCTTTTAGCGCAACCGGAAAAAGTTAACATGCTTATTATCAATCAGATAACCACAAATAAACACCGATTTCCTCGTTTTTAGATTCCCTTTTCCTTCGCTAATCTACGTTATGTCATTCATTTAACTTATCTTATTCGCAACTTTATCGTTTGCCATACCTTCGCTTTCAGCGATTTTTCACCCTCTTCCGCCAGAATCCTCTTCCCCGGGTGCCGAGTATCGGGATACAACATTCCTCCCGTGAGCGAGTGGGTGCCCCGCCTCTATTCTGTGAGAGCATTGTTCCTGATAGGATTCTGAAGGAGTCGAGAGACTTCCGCTGGTGCATTGCATCCAAGCGTCGCCGTGATTCAATTTCAGTATTCCAATCGCCTCATTGATTCAAGGAGCACACCATGTACCTACCCAACGAACAGCGTTATGACACCATGCAATATCGCCGCTGCGGCAAGAGCGGCTTGCGCCTTCCCGCCATCTCGCTCGGCCTCTGGCACAACTTCGGCGGCGTGGATGTCTTCGAAAACGGCCGCGCCATGGTGCGCCGCGCCTTTGATCTCGGCATCACACACTTCGATCTGGCCAACAACTACGGCCCGCCGCCGGGTAGTGCCGAGACCGCCTTCGGCGAAATCCTCCGCCTCGACCTCAAGCCTTATCGCGACGAACTGATTATCAGCACCAAAGCCGGTTGGGGTATGTGGCCCGGTCCCTATGGCGATTGGGGCTCGCGCAAATACCTACTTGCCAGCCTCGACCAGAGCCTGAATCGCATGGGTCTGGACTACGTTGATATCTTCTACTCCCATCGCCCCGATCCAGAGACGCCTGTTGAAGAGACCATGATGGCCCTCGATCAGGCTGTCCGCTCGGGCCGAGCGCTCTACGCCGGCATCTCCAGCTACAACGCCACTCAAACCGCCGCGGCTGTAAAAATCCTTCGTGAACTCGGAACACCTTGCCTGATCCATCAGCCCAAGTACTCCATGTTCGACCGCTGGGTTGAAGACGGCCTGCTGGATGTGCTCGGCAAGGAGGGCGTGGGCGGCATCGCCTTCTGCCCGCTGGCCCAAGGTCTCCTGACGGACCGTTACCTCAAAGGCATCCCCGAGGGTTCACGCGCCTCCAAGCCAAACAGCTTCCTGAAAAAGAGCGACATCGACGAGCACCATCTCACCGAGGTTCGCGCGCTCAATGAGTTGGCCGCTCAGCGCGGGCAGTCTGTGGCGCAGATGGCTCTGGCCTGGGTTCTGCGCGACAGCCGCATGACCTCGGCGCTGATTGGCGCCAGCCGCGTCGAGCAGATCGAGCAGAACGTCGCCGCGCTCGCTAACATCAGTTTCTCCGCCGAGGAACTTGACCGTATAGACGAAATACTGAGCCAGCCCGCCTGAGATGGTTACGATACCATAGAATCTGAATTGGTCAGAATAGTGCCGGGTGCCCCACCCTCGCCGCGCACGTGCACTTCCGGCTAGGGTGGGATAGCAGGAACCCAGAACTTCCGCTGATGAGGAGAAACGACCATGCAAGACCTGCGGCAAAAGGTAGAGACGGAACTCCGCTCCGACATCCTGCCCTTCTGGCTTAAATTCACCATCGATGAAGACTTCGGCGGCTTTCGCGGCCAAATCTCGAACGACCTGACGATCGACCCGCACGCGGCCAAAGGACTCATTCTCAACGCGCGCATCTTGTGGACGTTTTCCAAAGTCTTCAGCGTCTACGGCGATCCGATTTACCTGTCGACCGCGCGCCGGGCCTACGAATATCTGGACCGTTTTTTCTGGGATCATGACTTTGGCGGCGTCTACTGGATGCTTGATTACCTGGGCCAACCGCATGACACAAAAAAGCGCATCTACGGCCAGGCCTTCACCGTCTATGCGCTGGCTGAGTATTACCATGCCAGCGGCGACCCCGAAGCCCTTGCCAAAGCCCTGCGCATGGTCGAGTCCATCGAGTCCTCAAGCCATGACGCCGCGCACAACGGCTACTTCGAAACCTATGAGCGCGACTGGACCCTGGCCAAGGATCAGCGCCTCAGCAAAGTGGACATGGACGAAAAGAAGTCCATGAATACCCACCTCCATCTGATGGAGGCATACGCCACGCTGCTGCGCTTCCATGAAGATGCGAGCGTACGGCTGCGCTTGCGGGAGCTGATCGAAATCTTCCTCAACCACATTGTCGATGCCACTACAAATCACCTCATCATGTTTTTTGACGAAGAGTGGCATCCGCGCTCCAATAAAATTTCATTTGGCCACACCATTGAGGGAAGCTGGCTGCTCTGCGAGTCCGCGGAAGTCCTCGGCGACGCCGGCGTGTTGAAGCGCGTCCGCGAAGCTGCGGTAAAGATGGCGCAGACCGTCTTCGAGCAGGGCCTGGATAGTGACGGCGGCCTGCTCTACGAACTCAACCCGACGGACACCGACAAACATTGGTGGCCGCAGGCCGAGGCGGTTGTCGGCTTCCTCAATGCGTACCAACTCACTGGCCAGCCGCATTTTCTTGCCGCCGCTGAAAATAGCTGGGCTTTCATCGACAAATACATCGTCGATCACGAGCACGGTGAGTGGTTCTGGCGCGTTTCCAAATCCGGTGTGCCCAGCCAGGAAGAGTTCAAAGTCGATCCATGGAAGTGTCCCTACCACAACGGACGCGCCTGCATCGAGGTGATGCAGCGGTTGGATGCGCTGAAAGAGGCAGACAGACTGCGCTAAGTTGGACAAAGCCAGCTCTCATGCATTACAATGTAATGCATATTGGAGGAAATATATGGCTGCTAATGCGTTGGTACAAACCCGAATCGACGGAGCGATCAAAGAAGAAGCAGCGGCGGTTCTGGAATCGATAGGTTTGACTGTTTCCGACGCCGTGCGCCTGTTGTTGATGCGTATTGCGCAAGATAAGGCGCTTCCATTCGAGCCGCTTATCCCAAACAAGAAGACCATCGCGGCCATGGAAGAAGCTCGTTCAGGAAAGTTGGAATCCGTCTCACTCGACGATCTGCAAGCGGTACTTGATGCGGGAAATTAAGCAGACTTCGACCTTCAAGCGCGATTTGAAACGCGAGTCCAAAGGCCTATACCGGGCTTTCCTGGCGAATCAATTCGTGGACATCATTCGGACATTGGCAAACGATGAGCCGCTGTCGGAGAGTTTTCACGACCATGCTTTGATGGGGAGTTGGAAAGATCATCGAGACTGCCATCTTCGACCCGATCTTGTTCTGGTTTACAAAAAACCCGATTCAGTATCGTTACAACTGATCCGGCTCGGGGCGCATTCCGAATTGAGCCTATGATCACACAGAAAAGTTCTATCAGACTTCTTCACAAGGAAAGCAAATGACTCAAGCCGAATTCAAGAAAAACGTCCAGAATCTCTTCAAGCAGCAAGAAAAGTTGCTTGCCCAGCGCAACCGCAAATCACCCGGCGGCAACGGCATCTTTGACCGCTATGAAAATCCCGTTCTCACCGCCGCCCACGCGCCCATCACCTGGCGCTACGACCTCAACCAGAAGACCAATCCTTTCTTGGAAGAGCGCATCGCCGTCAATTGCGCCTTCAACGCCGGTGCAATCCTGCATGAGGGCAAGTTCCTCGTTGTCGCACGCGTTGAAGGCGCTGATCGCAAGTCCTTCTTCGCCGTTGCCGAGAGCCCCAACGGCATCGATAACTTCCGATTCTGGGATTACCCGATCCTGCTGCCTGAGACCGCCGACCCCGATACCAATGTCTACGATATGCGCGTCGTCAAGCACGAAGATGGCTGGATCTACGGCCTCTTCTGTACCGAGCGCAAAGACCCCTCGACGCCGCAGTGGGACACCTCTTCAGCCGTGGCGCAGTGCGGCATTGTGCGCACCAAAGACCTTAAGACCTGGGAGCGCCTCGCCGACCTCAAGAGCAAATCGCCGCAGCAGCGCAACGTCGTTTTGCACCCAGAATTCGTCGATGGCAAATACGCCTTCTACACACGTCCGCAAGACGATTTCATCCAGGCCGGCAAGGGCGGCGGCATCGGCTGGGGGCTTTCATCCAGCATTGAGAATGCCATCGTTGAAGACGAAATCATTCTCGACAACCGCGAGTACCACACCATCACCGAGGTCAAGAACGGCCTCGGCCCCGCGCCCATCAAGACGCCCAAAGGCTGGCTGCAACTGGCGCATGGAGTCCGCAACACCGCCGCCGGCCTGCGCTACGTGGTCTATCTGATGCTCACCGAACTGGAGCGGCCCTGGGTGGTTACGCACAAGCCGGCCGGCTATTTCATAGCTCCTAAAAACTGGGAGCGTGTAGGCGACGTCTCGAATGTGATCTTCAGCAACGGCTGGATCGAGCGCAAGAACGGCGACGTGCTGATCTACTACGCCTCCTCCGACACACGCCTTCATGTTGCCACCAGCACTGTAGCCAAACTGCTGGATTATGTGCAAAACACGCCCGCCGACCCGCTGCGCAGCTATGCCTGCGTGGCCCAGCGCTATGAGTTGATCAACAAGAACCGCGAGGTGCTTGGTAAGAAGAAAGCTCCAGCCGCCAAGCGCACCGGCAAAAAAGCCGCCAAACCCGCAAAGGCCAAGAAGCGCTAGATTTACAAGTTAAGGCTGAAGCAGAATTGAGTGTCTCACCCTTTCCGCTGGTTTTCACGGAAAGGGTGGGAGACCACAATTGCACCAAAAGCGCTCCGCGCATCATCCAAGAAAGAGGAGAAGACCATGCCGGAATACACTCTGCGCATTGACGGGATGCACTGCGGTGCCTGCGTTCGCCGCGTCACACAGGCTCTAGCCTCGGTTGAGGGCACTGTAGTCAACGAGGTCCAGGTTGGAGCGGCGCGTCTAACATCCAATGCGCCGGTCGATCTGGCCTTAGCAGCTCTCGCCAAGGCCGGTTTCACGGCTCATGTAGAATCCTGAGCCGAGTGGACTGGCCCGGCATTAAATCGGGTTGAGAACCGACCCCCCGGAGAGCGGCCCATTTCTGGAATCCCTCGGCTTCTTCCGGTTCATCAGGCTCTTGTAGTAATCCACCGTCCGTCCTAATACCTGCCCATTGACGTATTGGTCCAGAACCCAGGCGCGCGCCGCCTTGCCCATTCGCGAACAGCGCTCGGGATTCCCCAGCAGTTGCAGCACCGATTCACGGATGGCGACCGGGTAGCCCGGAGGAATCAGCAGCCCGGTCACCTCCGGGACGACGGCGTCTCGCGAGCCCGTCGAAAGTGTCGTCACCACCGGAATCCCGCTGGCCGCGGCCTCTAATACGACATTCGGAAACCCCTCTCGCCATGTCGGCAAGACCATCACGTCCATCGCGCGGTAGTACGGTGCCGTGTCGGCAACGTAGCCGGTGGAAAAGATCCTCGGATGATTTCGAATCCTGGTACGCAGCCGCTCGTCTAAAGCATCCTCGGCGGCATCAAACCATCCCACCAGCAACAGATACGCATCCGGCTTTGCGGCCAGAATAGCCTCGAACGCTTCAACCAACTCAGGCAGGCCCTTGTCGCGCGTCAACCGGCCCACAAATCCTACCACCTGTGCATGAGGAGGAAGTTCAAGCCCGAGCCGCTGGTCGCTCGGCCCCGGCGAAAAGCGCTCCACATCCACGCCGTTACTGCTACCGCCACCCAGCACCCGCAGCTTTGCCTCTGACGCTATACCCAGGGCTAGCGCTTCATTGCGTAGGCTGTCGCTGTTGCACAGCACCACATGAGAGCAAGCCGCCGCCAGCCTCTCCGTGACCAGAAGAATGGCGCGCTTGAGCCCCGTGCATCTCTCCAGTTTGAGCCCGCGCAGAAAATAAACCCTGGTCGGCACTCCGCAGAGCATTGCAGCAAATGAGCCTAGCAGCCCGGCCTTGGGTGTGCTGAACTCCGTCATCTGTGGCCTGAGCCGATAAAGGAGCCAGGTGAGGCGCGCCAGAGACACCAGATCGGCAAGCGGTGAAATCTCCCGCCGAATGGGAATCGCCACCGACTCGACCCCTTCCAGAGCCGCCGTTCGTGTGAGCAGCGCACCTGGACTGGAGACCAGCGTAACCCGAAACCCCGCTTCACGCAGAGTGCGCAGACGCCCGCCCAGAACCATGCAGGTCTGCGGGCTTGTGATGCCGACAACTATACGTGGGCCTGGCGCTTTATGCGCCGGCTGAAGTGATTGGTGTGTGGAGGCCGCAAAACGGCGGCGCGCACTGCAAAATGCAGGCAGTATTCCTCTATTTACATAATTCAAGCTGCGTTTGAACACGAGTCCCTCCCCAAAGGACCTCGCGCTCCGATCAATATTTAATCGGAGGCGCGTAAGAGAAGGTGCTCGGCGACATTGGGAGTTTTTGCTTACTGAACGCTTGACCGGGCTACTTCACGCCCGTGCGCGCCCACCCCCATTTACCGTCTAAGGTGCTTCCCTCGTGCAACGCAGAATAGACCCGAAAAAGGTCGGCCTCATGCTGGAGATAATCAACTTCAGTACTCTTAGGAAACAGTAGTTGGGGTTATTATGTCAAGAGGAAACATTCTTTAGGAAAAGTGGTCTTTAATTGCAGATTATCAAGGACCTAGGCTTTATGCTCGCTGGCATCTCTGAGGTTTTCCACATGCTTCCACAGGCTAGACCGAAGGTTTTGTTAGTAATTCCCCATCTTGGCGGGGGTGGTGCAGAGCGTGTTATGGCAATCCTCGCTCGGGAACTGTCCTTACTGTCCTCAAAAAAGTATGAAGTGCATCTCGCACTCGTGACCGGCAGCGCCCCCGGCCCTGAGGAATTCGGCCCCTCGCTCCAGATTCACACCTTGAACGCAGCCCGAGTTCGGTCGTCAGCCTTGCCGCTGCTCCGGCTGGTTCGCCAACTCAAGCCGTCTTTAATCTTGTCCGGCATCTTTCATCTGAACTTTCTAATACTGCTACTGCGCCCTTTCTTGCCGGTTGGAACGCGCATACTGGTGCGCCAGAACGGCACCGTCTCCGCATCTTTGGCATTTGATGTTCTTCCCTGGTACACACGGCTGCTCTATCGCCTGCTTTACCGCCGCGCCGACCGTATCATCTGCCAGACTCAAGCCATGGCCCAGGATTTGGCCGCCGAGATGAATCTTGCTCCGCCGCGTTTGACCGTTCTGAAAAACCCGATTGATGTGGAGGAGATTCGCAAGTCCATCGGCCCACCGCAAACTCAGCAGCAGACAACCGCCCCGCTCTTGCTTGCCGTGGGAAGGCTTTCGCCGGAAAAAGGCTTCGATCTGTTGCTACAGGCATTCACTCTGGTCCGCAAAACATCCTCTGAGGCCAGGCTGCTGATCGCCGGCGCTGGGCCGCAAGAGGCTGCTTTAAAAGCCGAGTCAGCCGCATTGGGCCTCGACTCCTCAGTGATCTTTGCC
>Ga0302320_10017543_pt1 | contig 14525 bp, 14 predicted proteins | sample Bog_T0_3_FD_202130 | JGI IMG/M metagenome (GOLD analysis project Ga0302320, IMG submission 202130) | Peat permafrost microbial communities from Stordalen Mire near Abisko, Sweden - Bog_T0_3 | ecosystem: Environmental > Terrestrial > Soil > Wetlands > Peat | place: Sweden: Abisko, Stordalen Mire...
GAGCACGTTGCTGGCTATGAACCCGAAGTCGGTTGATGAAAATGAACCTGCACCGTCGAATCCAATTGGCGGGCCTTGCTTGGCTATCATTGTGTCGCATCGGATGCGGCACTCTTGCCCCAAGTATCAAACCGTCGCCACCGATGGCCGAGTCGAACTGCTGGAGGTTTTTGCCGAGTCGTGCGCGACCCCTGATCTCGATTGTCGGGCAAGTGTCATCTTTGCCCCCCGCGCCAAGCCAGGACGATTTGAACATGCCGCACCTGTGATTCCCGGTTTCCGCGAGCATGGTTGCCATGCAGCCAAGCGCAGACTCATCAGCGGTTTCAAGCGGCGCGGTTGACCTTTTCGAAGCGGATCAGCGGGCCAAAATCCGGCTTGAAGCTCGCAGCCAGCGTCGGCATTGGCGCAGTCCAGGAATTGAGGTGCAAACTGCACATGAAACGTCCCGTACGGTCACCTTTTCAAATCGCGCGCCAAGTTGCACAGTCGGTCGTGCCCCGCAAATCATATACGCTCTTGGCGAACGCGATCAATTGGAGTTATGCGGTTCGGCGTCTGGGCCTGAAACAAAGCCTTCGGCTTTGGCATATGCGGCTCCCCGATATGTCTTACCGGGAGAAGGCGCTGGTTGAGGTAACAGCTCCCAACCTGGCGTACCCGTTGTATGTGCGGCCGGGCACGTCTGATGTCAGGGGAGTGCTCTATACCGTCGCCAGGGAGACTTACGCCGAATACCTACCCAAGGGCGAGGTAAAGTACATTCTCGATGCCGGCGCCAACCTTGGCGACACGGCAGCATGGTTCCTGACGCGATTCCCCGAGGCCCAAGTGGTCGCCGTCGAGCCCGACCCCGAGAACTTTGCCATCCTTCGGCGCAACGCCGCGCCCTATGGCAATCGCTTGCATCCCGTGCTGGCCGCGGTCTGGCCCGAGTCGGCGCAACTCTCCCTGCAAGGCGATGGGGTGAAGGATGCCGTGGAAGTCGTGGCGTCCACCACCGGGGATTGCGCTGGTCTGACGATTCCACAGTTGATGGAGCAATTTGGAATTCCACGGCTCGACATCCTCAAGATCGACATTGAAAGTGCGGAGCTCGCGCTGTTTTCCATCGATTCAGATCCCTGGCTTTCGCGCACCCAATTTATCGTGATTGAAATCCACGGCCCCGAATGTCAGAAAGCCGTGGTAGATGCCACCTCGAGGCATGGCTTCACCCATCGGATTTTTCGCGATTTGCATATCTTCGAACGGCCCGGGCAGGAGGCAATCCAATCCATCGGTTGACGGCTGGGTGAAGTGGGAACGGAGATCAGGCGGTAGTCCGGTCGCGAATCGATGGCCGTCCATTGCATCCTCAACAAGGACAGGACATGAGCAGGAACAACCGTGGCGTCGCGGGAGCAGACGATATCTCTTCCCACTGAGACGGCCGGGCAATTCAAGGGACCATGATAAAGCGAATCTTCAAGATGCTTGCCGCGCTGGGCACGAACATTGGCATGTTCCTGGCCGCACAACTCCTATTGCCGCCGGCCTTCATTCATTACTATGGCATCAATCGATATGGCGAGTGGCTGGTTCTTTCGGCCACTGTCGGCTATCTGGGCACGCTGAATTTCGGCATTACGTTTTATGCCAGCAACCAGTTGACGATGCTGCGCAAGCGCGGTGAAATGGCGGCATACGGCGAGCTCCAGGGCAGTACGCTGGCCATGCTTCTCGGCCTGGTCGGCATCGGTCTGACGCTTACGTCGAGCGTCTTCTTCCTTCCGCTGACGGCCATGCTCCACTTGACCACCATGACCCGCATGGATGCTGTTCTGGCGACATTCTTTCTTGGCTTAGTGGCCATGACGAATATCATCGCTGGCTACTACAACAACCTGTACATGGTTGTGGAAGAAACGCACCGCGGGACGATCTGGTCCATGCTGCGCTGGTCGAGCGCGGCCCTGATCTGCATACCGCTGGCCATGATGCGGGTCCACTTCTCCGCCATCGCGTTCGGCCAGTTCACCGTTTCGCTCATTGTCACCCTTCTCACCGTGTTCGATCTCAAGCGGCGCATGCGCCACCTGCCGCTCGGCCTCCGTGGGGCCAACTGGAAAACTGCCAAGGCCGCCCTGGCGCCCAGCGGCATGTTCGCTATGATCTTCGCTCAGCAATTCCTCCTCTTCCAGGCTCCCGTCATCATGCTGAACTGGGCCGTCGGCCCAGCCGTCGTTGTGCTCTTCACCATCTGCCGCACCGTCTTCTCCTCGGCGCGTCAGTTGCTCCAGGTCATTACCAACGCCATCGCGCCTGAAATCACTTTCAGCTTTGCGGAAGGAAACATGAAGAAGCTGCTGAATATCTTCCACTATTCCGAGAAGATCGTCTTCAGCGTGATTCCCATCGCCAATGCCGGGGCCTTTCTCTTTTCCCCGATCCTGCTCACCATCTGGCTGCACAAGCCGGGTTTCTTCGACCCATTCACCTACGGCTTGATGGCTCTGATCTCAGGCGCCATGAGCATGCGGGACCACAAGCAGTTCTTCCAGTTCTCCACCAATACGCATAAGCGCCTGTCGATCATCGTTTTCTTCGGCAATCTGCTCATGATTGCGGTCAGTATTCCCTTCACCATGAAGTTCGGCCTGCATGGCTTCATGTTTGTGTGGCTGGCTTCCGAAGTGCTGCAGATGATCCTCATCTACCACGAGAACAAGAAACTGTTTCACCACGATCCTTCCATCAAGTTTATCCCGGTCCTGAAGCTTTGGCTGGTGATGGTGGTGTCGGTGCCCATATGCGCCGTCCTGGTTCGCTTTGGCCAGCAGAGATCCCTTGGCATGGTTGGCGCAGCGGCTGTCGTTGGAATGCTCATTCTGGTTGCCGAGTCTTACTTCGCATTCGGACTCAAGGATGTGTGGATTCTGTTCATGCGCAGAATGCGACGCACGGAAGTGGCTAGTCCAGAGGGCGCGTGAACGTCGCTTCGGCCGAAACCGTTCCGACGCTGTCCAAGTTAGGACGAGCGGGTTGCTCTGGACTTTTCCATCTCGAAGTCCGTACACTGAGCCCACCACCGCGGCAGCAACAAGATTTGCGAATGCTGATGGAGCCTAACAAGGCATTGGCCGCAGAAGACTTCGCGCGTAACTCCCGGTGGCCCGTGGAAGCGGGTGGAAGTTATGCCCTAATAAACCGCTTTCCCCGATCCTGAAGAAACAAGGAGCACGTAGCCGGCTATGAATACAAAGTCGATTGATGGAAATGAGCCTTCAAAGCCAAATCCGGCCGGCAGGCCTCGCCTGGCGATCGTTGTGTCCCATCCGATCCAGCACTTCTGCCCCATGTACCGCGCCATCGCCGCCGATGGGCGAGTGGATCTGCTCGTGGTGTTTGGCGAGTCGGGGGCGACGCCGAAGTTCGACAGCGGATTCGGCCGCGTGATCCAGTGGCAGGAAGATCTGCTGGAGGGCTTTTCACACACCGTTGTCACTGCTTCGGCGCCTGACCGGCCCAGGGCGGTTCTGGATCAATTGATCGCCTTCGCTCCGGACGTGGTCTATGTCCATGGTTACGAGAGGCCTTATGCGCGTGAAGTGATGCGCTGGGCGAAGAAAAGCGCGATTCCCGTCCTGATGACCACCGATAGCGAGCTGCTCCATCCTCGTCCGTGGTATGTCCGCGCGGTAAAGCGCCTTGTGCTTCCCCGCATCCTCCGCAACGTCGATCTGTTCCTGACGGTGGGCGATGAGAACGAACGCTATTTTGAGCACTATGGAGTCAGCAGGGACCGTTTTCACCGGGTTCCCTTTTCCATTGACAGCTTCTACTACGACAAGGTGCTTGCGGACCGGCCCGTGAGCCGCAATGCAGTTCGCAGTCAACTTGCGATTCCCGACGATGAGGTGGCCATCCTCACGGTTGGGAAGCTGATTCCCCGCAAGGGGCAGGCCGATCTGGTGCGCGCCTTCGGCGAGGCGCTCCACCACGCGAGCCGGCCGGCAGTGCTGATGGTGGCCGGTGATGGCGCTGAAATGGAACGGCTCAAACAGTTCGCGAAACCGCTTGGTTCCGCGGTCAAACTGCTGGGATTCATTGGCGTGGACAAACTGCCGGAGTACTATGTGGCCGCCGACATTTATGTCCACCCCTCCAGCTTCGATCCTCACCCGCTGGCCGTCAGCGAAGCGCTCTATTGCAGCCTGCCGGTTGTGGTTTCCGACAGGGTCGGCAGCACCGGAGCCACGGACGATGTGCAGCCGGGCAGGAATGGGTGGGTCTACCCGAATGGCGACGTGGCGGCCCTGGCGGCGGCCCTGGCGAACCTGATCGACAATCCGGATCTGCGCGCCTCCGCCGGTAAGGTCTCCCGGGGTATTGGCCAACTGCACTCCGCGGACCGCTGTGGGAAGCTATTCGTCGACGGTGCGCTTCTGGCTCTTGCGCGCCGTAGGGGAATAGTTGCTTGAGCCTCGAAAACTCTGAGGACCGGGGTATTTTCAGCGCCCAAACCGCGCTTGAATTGCTCCGGTTTCACCATTGCGGAGTTATGAGTGAAAAGTTATTTGATCGACCGCAATTGCTTTCCCCACTATCATCGGCCCGTTGGCATGCTTCAGCTGCGTCCGCGCTTGTATTGACCGACCAAGAGCTTTCGTGGAGCGACGTCCAGCGTGACTCTGGCGACTGTTGTGGTCGAGCACAGGTTGCCTCGAAGGACACTGAAGCGCGCCGAGATTGACGAAGGGAGATTTCCTCCGAAGCTGGTCTCACACAGCATTGACGGATCATCTCTCGGAGAGCCGGGGGTTTCCATCCCACATGTTTCGACGAAGGAAGTTGAAGATCTGAAAGCCAACGTGGTATTTACATATCCGTGTGCTCTGTCGTGCAGGGCCAGGATGAACGCTGTCCCTGGGCATTGAGACGCCACCGGCGGCCCTTGAGGATTCCTACGCCCGGTCATCGCGGAGCAGGCGGTACGCCTCGTTGATAGCAGCCATCTTCTGAGTAGCAATCTGGCGCACTTCTCTGCCTCTGTTTTCGAAGCGGTCAGGATGCCACTGCGCAACGGTTTGCCGATATGCAGTTTTGATCTGCTGTCGCGTGCTGCTTGCGGTCACTCCCAGAAGTTCACACGCGCATTCCCGCGTGATCGGTTGAGTTGAGTCCCGTGTGCGGTCAGCCTCTTCAGTTGGGGTATCCGTTTCTTCCATGGTCTGACCTTGCGATTTCATAGCATGATCTTCAAAAGGCTCTTGCCATTTTCCGAAATTGCAAACTCCAGAGATCTCTGGGGCGCCTGTCGATGATACAAACTCGACATGCGATGCCTTGTCGGTCACGAAGAGCGGAGCTTCAAAGCTGTTGGACTCACAGAACGCGCTGGCTTTGCGCTCGCAAATCAATTGCTCAAGACGTCTCTTCCGCAGGCTCGCCACTGCTTCGGGCACACCGAGTGTCCAGCTTTCCACAAAGAAGAGGGAGTCTGGCTCCGCATCTTCTCCCATCATCTGCTGAAAGTCTCCAACAAACTTCCAAGTATTTCGAGGCCGAGTCGGCCCGATCGATTGTTGGGCTTCGAAGCCCTCTTGCCTCATTGAACTAGAGGCGCGATCCACATGGATTTGGCTTTGCATCCCTTACCTCCAGACACGGATGGTACGCACCGATTGAAAAGTACGCTCGAACTCTTGCACTGTCACCGCCGGTGTAGTTCGTTCATCGGCAGTCAGGTGTGTTTGTTCTACTCCCTGAACTGAACCGCAGGCCGCGTTACCGGCGGCAGACGGTGCCTCGGGCGAAAATGGCGAGCAGCAGGGTGAGGGTGTTCGGAGGCACGGGGGGCAGCAAGGCCCATTGCTTTGGCACGATGACCATCGCCGACCCGATCCTGGCATCGTCGCTTCACGCAATTGGAGTTCGTCACCAAGGAGTAGCTGGAGGGGCAGGAAAGCGGCGTCGGGCGCGGCGTGCACGATCACGGGCCAGCGCGGGGTTTACGGGCTCGATTCACTGCCTGGGTTGGTCAGAGCATGCGCGGGACGCCGCTTTGTGCAGGTACATCTCCGCATCGGCGCGAGCGAGGAGCGATTTCAACGTCTCGCCTTCACGGGACTCAGCAAGTCCGATGGAGGCATCCACTCTCAGTTTCATCGGTCCGGACTTCCCATGCACCGTGTAATTGCCACAGACCCAATCCCTGATGCGGTCGGTTTGCCCCTTAGCAGTGAGCATTCCACAATCGAGCAGGAGAATGAACTCATCGCCGCCCCAGCGCCCGACCATGTCGGTCGAGCGGCACCTCGACTTCAGTTCAGCGGAAAACATTTGCAGCAATTCATCGCCGACCATGTGCCCATGATCGTCATTCACCGTTTTGAATCCATCGATGTCGAGAATTGCGACACAAAACTGAAGGGCCGCGCTCATTCGCGACTCGATTTGGCCTTCCAAGGAGAGGCGGCTGCGCAGTCCAGTCAGCGAATCGCGGGAAGCGATGTGCTCCGCTTCTTCAAGCCTGGCTTGAAAACTCGTGACTTCCATCCGGAGCTGGTCGATGGCCGCTTTTCCTTCCGCGGTCATTCTGTCAATGGACGTCTTCAATTCCTTAGCGCTCTTCTCAATGGAGACGCGGATCTGGGACAAGTCGTCCAGATTGGCAATGGTTTTCAACCGGGTGGTCACATCGTTGATCTGCTGCGCACAACGGAAATCCCTATCGCCGACCGATTCAGCGGTGTGAGCCATCACGATCAGGATCTCTTTCACCTCGATGGCCTTTTGCCGGTAATGCATGGCCGCGCGCTCGCCCCAATCCTGAAGTTGCTCCCGGACATCCTTTTCCGTGGCCTCCATGGTCTTCAAGGAGGTTCCAGGGGAGAGGACGTCTCCGAGTTTCACCAGGCGCTGTTTGAGCTGCTTCCCGAGACCCGGACAGGCATCCATGCTGCAGTTTCCCATTTCACGCAACGAGGAGCGATACCCGGCTATGGCCATAGAAAGAGGCGCATTTTCTTCCAGGCCTCCCTCTTCGTGTGAGCCAGTCCGCACGGCATCGAGGTATTTCTTTAACGAGATCATTGACTTCACCAACGACACTTTCTGGCAGACACTGAGGCACAAGGAGACGAACCACGATCATCGGCAGTTTCCTCCATTCTTTTCAACGCCGTCTGGCACCGGCAGTTCGCAAACTGCCAACAGCGCGCTCTCGGCCATCGGCAACGGCTGACAGTTGTCGGTCGCCCGCGAAGGTCTTCCGGCCACGGTGAGCGCAGGTTCGACATCTGCAGGGGGCAGTTCACCTCGGGGGCAAGGCAAAATCGCGGTCGACGAGGCTACGCGTCCCAGAACTTCAGTGGGGGATACGATCGGTTCGCGCTCAGATAGACAAAAGGCTGCGCAGCGCCGATATGGCGGTATTGAGGCCAACGGTGCTGATTCGCGATGTGCGACAAAACATGAGTACCCTTTGGGCGATGGAGATGAAGTCCATCTCCATCGAGGAGCCCGAGCGCTTGGTGAAGACCCTCACGGGCGCAATTCTCGGCTGTGGCGGGTGGATGCTAGGTCGCGGCACCAACCATACCGGGGTCGTGAATATGTTATTCGAATTCGAGCGGCAGAACTGTGCGGATATATACTGCGCGTTGATCGGCTCGGGACTTGAGCTGAGCCCGGTTGGGCACTCAGTTCTCACTGCACTCTGTGAATGCACGAACCGCCGCCAAATGAGTTGCGGTAAAGAAATCGCCAGTATCGAACTTGAGATTCAGACCTTTCCTTGCAGGAGGTGAAGGCTCAGGCCCAGGATTGGCAACCTTGGGGGCACTGGATATGGAACACATTCTCTAATGTAACGAGAGATTCCCCGGCTCTGCCGGGGTCTGGAGTTTCTACATCGATCAGGCGGCCGCAGTTGCAGTGAGTGCCTGATGATTGGTGTTCAGGCCGAAGGGTGCGAGCATTTCGGGGTGTTCGACCATTTGCTGTCGCAAGAGGGTGACCAGGCCCAGGCGGAAGGCCTTCTTGCCTTGCGGCGTACGCTGTCTATTCTTGCTCCGGCGCGATAGAAATCAGAACCAGTCTGGTCAACAGCTTGGATTCATGCGATTGCCCTGGGAAGCAGGCCAGAGGCGTGAAAATCTCCGCATGGGGATGAGGATGGTCACGTTGACTCTGGTTTCGCTAGATCCTTCGCAGGCGGGCGCAGGCGTCGTCCAGGTCGTGGTCTTTCTTGGCGAAGCAGAAGCGGAGGAGGTTTTCTCCGTGGCCGGGGCGATAGAAGGCGGAGCCGGCGACCGAGGCTACGCCGGTTGCGGCCAGCAGGTGGCGGGCTTTCTGGGCGGCGGTTTGGCCGGGGAGATGAGCGGCGCTGGCTAGGACGTAATAGGAGCCGGCGGGGACGGTGGGTTGGAGCCCCGCAGCGGTGAGTGCGGAGAGAATGCGAGCGCGCTTGGACTGGTGATCGATGGCCAACTGGTTGTAGAAGCTGAGCGGGAGCTGTTCGAGGCCGGCGGCGGCTCCGTGCTGGAAGGCCGAGGGAGCGCAGACATAGGTCAGGTCGTGAAAGTAGGCCATCGCGCCCAGCCAGCGGGCGTCGCCCAGAAGGTAGCCCACGCGCCATCCGGTGACCGAGAAGGTCTTGCTGAAGCCGGAGAGGACGATGGTGCGTTCCCTCATTCCGGGCAGGGTGGCCAGCGAAGTGTGGCGTGCGCCGTCGTAGACGAAGTACTCGTAAATCTCATCGGTGAAGACGAAGAGGTCGTGCGCCAGGACGACTTCGGCGATGGCTTCGAGTTCGCTGAGGGTAAAGACTTTACCGCTGGGGTTGGCGGGGGTGTTAAGGATGAGGGCGCGGGTGCGGGGAGTGATGGCGGCGCGCAGGGCGGCGAGGTCAAGGGCAAAGGCGGGGGCGGGAGCCGAAGTGGGCCCGGCGTCAGGCTCGGCGAGAGGAACGAAGACCGGCTTGGCGCGCATCGATTGCAGCGTGGAGACGTGGTAGCCGTAGAAGGGCTCGAAGAGCAGAACTTCGTCGCCGGGGTTGAGCAGGGCCATAGCGGCGGCGTGGAGTCCGCCGGTGGCGCCGGAGGTGACCAGGATTTCGCGGTCGGGGTCGTAGGCCATGCCTGAGTCACGGAGCTGCTTGGCGGCGATGGCCTGGCGCAGGCGGGCAATGCCGTCCAGGCGGGTGTAGATGTTGTAGCCGTCGTGGATAGCCTGGATGGCGGCTTCCTGAACCGGGACGGGGACGGGGGTGTCGCAGACGCCCTGAGCCAGGTTGATGCCCCCGATGGCGTCGCACTCGACGCTCATTGCGCGGATCTCGGACTGCAGGCTGCCGGGGGCGAGCTGGCTGAGGTTCAGGCGGGAGGCGTCGGTGGTGTGGGGCATAGGGGAGTTCCTTTTTACTATGATGCAGCAAGGAACGGCAAAACAGGTAGGGCCCGGAGGCGGATGAATCGCGTCTCGTTCGTCCCCCAGCTTGACCCCTTTCTCGCCAGGAGACGGTGCGGGGGATGCGGGCGGGGCGTAGAATCGACTTTTTATGCATGAACTTTCGATCGTGACGAGCATCGTGGAGTCGGTGACCGAGACCCTGGAGGGCTATCCGGGCGCGCGGGTGAAGGAAGTGCGCCTGCGGGTCGGGGCTCTGGCTTCGGTGGAGCGGGAGTCGCTGGAGTTCTGCTACGGAATTGCAGCCGAGGGGACGCCGCTGGAGGGTTCGCGGCTGGTGGTGCAGGTGCTGCCGGTGGTGTTGCATTGCGAGCCATGCGGGCTGGATGCGGAGCTGGACAGCTTGCAGAGCTTCCGCTGTCCCCGCTGCGGCAAGCCCTCGCATGATCTGCGCCAAGGGCGGGAGCTGGAGATTGACTCCCTGGAGATCGAAGAGATGGACGAGGTTGAGGAGACGCGATGACGACCCGGATTGTGGAGCTGCGGCGGGGGATTTTGAAGAAGAACGATGAGCTGGCGGCGGGGCTGCGGGCGAGTTACGCGGAGGCCGGGGTGCTGGTGCTGAACCTGGTTTCGAGTCCGGGGACGGGCAAGACGGCCTTTCTGGAGCGGACGCTGAGGGAGCTGAAGGCGCGCGGATCGCGGGTGGCGGCGCTGGTGGGCGATCTGGAGACCGACAACGATGCCCGTCGGCTGGCTTCAAGCGGCGCGCCGGTGCGGCAGATCAATACACATGGAATCTGCCACTTGGACGCGGAGATGATCGGCAAGCACCTGGATGGCTGGGAAGGCGTGGCGCTGGGCGGGCTCGATTTTCTATTTATCGAGAATGTGGGCAACCTGGTTTGCCCCTCGAGCTACGATTTGGGCGAGGGGATTCGCGTGGCGTTGCTTTCGGTGACCGAGGGCGAGGACAAGCCGCTGAAGTATCCCACGCTGTTCAACTCGGCCGACGCGGCGGTGATTACCAAGATGGATATTGCCGAGCCGTGCGGGTTTGACCGCGACGAGGCGCTCAAGAACATCAACGAGATCCGGCCGGGGATACGGATCTTCGAGACCTCGGCCAAGACGGGTGCGGGGATGGAAGAGTGGCTGGGGTATCTGGCCGAACAGCGGGCGGGGCGGAGCTAGTGGACTCAGTCCCGATTCGCGGAATTCGCCTTGGCTGTTGGAGACTGGTTAGGCGGTTGCGATGAAAAAGGCGACGGGCGGGACGGAGATCGGCTTGCGGGCTGTTGAAGAGTACTTGGCCCAGGTGCCGGAGCCTGGGCGGAGCACGCTCGAGAAGGTGCGGGCGGCGATTCGGGATGCGGCGCCGGCTGCGGCTACAGAGACCCTTGCCTACCGGATGCCGGCTTTTCACTACAAAGGAACGCTGGTGGCCTACGCGGCGTTCAAGAGACACTGTAGCCTCTTTCCCATGAGTGCCGCACTCATTGATGCTTTGGAAGAAGAGATGAAGGAGTATCGCACCGCGAAGGGGACGCTGCAATTCCCTCTGGATCGGCCGCTGCCGGCTGCGTTGGTGAAGAAACTGGTGAAGGCCCGGGTGGCCCAGAACGAGGAGAAGCCGGGGCTATGAGCGGGACTGCTCATCGAAGCGACCCGGATTTTTGCGCGGTCCATTATCGGCTTGATTCATTCATTTTGGTTTAGGTAATATTCGCTGCCTGAGGAGTTGCCGGGGTTCCCAACATCCCCGGAATTCCTCGCGGAGGCACAAAGAATGAGGCGAATTGCTCTGTTTCTTGGCGCGACTACGATCGCCTTGGCGGCGGTCGCCTGCAACGAGCCGGCCGACACGCACGATGCGAATGTGAAGGCCATCAAGAACATCGAAACCCAATGGAACCAGGACTACGTCCAAAAGGATGCGGACAAGCTTGCCGCGCACTTTGCGGAGGATGCGGTCCTGATGGCGCCGGGAATGGCGGCGATTACGGGCAAGGACGCGATCCGAACGTCTTTGACGCAAATGACCTCCGATCCTGCCATGGCGCTGAGCTTCCAGGCGTCCAAGGTGGAGGTGGCCAAATCGGGCGACCTGGCCTATACCGAGGGTTCGTATTCCCTCAACGTCACCGACCCGGCCACGAAGAAGGTCATCCACGTACATGGCGGCTATGTGACGGTTTATCGCAAACAGGCGGGTGGAACTTGGAGAGCTGTTTCGGATATCGCAACACCCGATGCGCCTCCTGCCACTGTTCCGTCGGCAAAAGCAAAGAAGCACGCAGCAGCCAAGAAACGCCATGGGCGTTGAGGGAGGCTGAGGGCTGGGGTTCGTGCGCGGCCTTTTCCCACAGGGCTCAACAGGCCGAATTTCTTCGCGGGCTGCTCCGACGGGGTGTTTCTGCCCCGCAGCGGGTTCTTCGCGCGCTGCGTTGGGTGCGCCTTGGGTGATTCAAATCACACTGTACGCAGCCTTCTGCACGGTATAACGTAGGGGCTATGTGTCTAGCAATTCCGGGAAGAGTCGATGAGATTGCCACCGAGGGCGAGCTTCGGATGGGTCGAGTGAACTTTGGCGGCGTGGTCAAGCGGGTCTGCCTGGACTACGTGCCAGAGGTCGAAGTGGGCGACTACACCATTGTCCACGTGGGGTTTGCGCTGTCGAAGATCGACCAGGAGACGGCGGAGAAGACGCTGGCTATCTTCCGCGAGATGGGCATGCTGGACGAGGAACTGGCCGGCGAGGATGAGGCGTTTGCGCGGGCCGCCGCGGCGCCGCAGTCGGCTTGCCCGGATGGAAGCTGCAGCGCGAAATGAAGTACCTGACCGAATTCCGCAACGGCGAGATTGCGCAGCGGATGGCGCGGGAGATTCACGCGATTGCCACGCGGCCATGGAAGATCATGGAAGTCTGCGGCGGGCAGACGCACTCGATTATCAAAAACGGAATTGACCAGATGCTGCCCGATGGTATCGAGATGATTCACGGGCCGGGGTGCCCGGTGTGCGTCACCCCTCTCGAGCTGATTGACAAGGCGCTGGCGATTGCCGCCGCGCCGGGGGTGATCTTCTGCTCCTTTGGCGACATGCTGCGGGTTCCGGGGACCGAGGCGGATCTTTTCCAGGTGAAGGGCGCGGGCGGCGACGTGCGGGTGGTGTATTCGCCGTTGGACGCCGTCGAGCTGGCGGCCAAGAACCCGGACAAGCAGGTGGTGTTTTTCGGTGTGGGGTTTGAGACCACTGCGCCAGCCAACGCCATGAGCGTGCATGTGGCCAAGCGGCGGGGGTTGAAGAACTTCTCGCTGCTGGTTTCGCATGTGCTGGTGCCGCCGGCGATTGCGGCCATTCTGGAGTCGCCGGGAAACATGGTGCAGGGGTTCCTGCTGGCGGGGCACGTGTGCAGCGTGATGGGGTACTGGGAGTATCCGCCGCTGGCGGCCAAGTACCGGGTTCCGCTGGTGGTGACGGGCTTTGAGCCGCTGGATTTGCTGGACGGGATTCGCCGGACGGTGATGCAGTTGGAGGCCGGGCAGCACGAGGTGGAGAACGCCTACGAGCGGATTGTGACCCTTGACGGCAACCAGGCGGCGCAGAAGCTGCTGGCGGAGGTCTTCGAAGTGACGGACCGGGCGTGGCGGGGGATCGGGGTGATTCCCAAGAGCGGCTGGCGGCTGAGCGCGGCTTACCGGGAGTTCGACGCCGAAGAGCGGTTCCATATTACGGGGATTCACACCGAGGAGTCGCCGCTGTGCCGGGCCGGGGACGTGCTGCGCGGGGCCATCAAGCCGGCCGAGTGCTCGGCCTTCGGCATGGAATGCACGCCGCGCCACCCGCTGGGTGCGACCATGGTTTCAAGCGAAGGAGCCTGCGCGGCTTACTTCAACTACGGGCGGTTTCTGTCGGCCGAGGATCTGGCCAGCGCGGGCAGCGGGCTGACGGGAGTGGCACATGTCTGAGAACGTTGCGGCAAGCGAAGCGGAGCAACTGAAAACCACGCCGGCGGGAGCTGGCCCCGACTTTTCAAACTGGAGTTGCCCGCTGCCGCTGGCCGGATACCCGACGATTGTGATGGGCCACGGCGGGGGCGGCAAGCTGGGCAATGAGCTGGTGGAGCACCTGTTCCTGGCCGCATTCCGGAATCCCGAACTCGAAAACTTGGGCGATGCCGCTGTGCTCGATCTGGGCGGCGCCAAACTGGCCATGAGCACGGATTCGTTCGTGGTGCAGCCGCTGTTTTTCCCCGGCGGGTCGATTGGCGAGTTGGCGGTGAACGGGACGGTGAACGACCTGGCCGTTTCCGGGGCGGAACCCAGGTTTCTGAGCGCCAGCTTCATTTTGGAAGAGGGATTTCCGCTGGCGCAGTTGGCGGCGATTGTCGCGGATATGGCGAAGGCCGCGGCCACGGCGGGCGTGAAGATTGTCACCGGGGACACCAAGGTGGTGGAGCGGGGGCACGGGGACGGGTGCTACATCAACACGGCGGGGGTGGGGGCGCTGCGGGCGGGGATCGAGGTGGGGCCGGAGCGAGCGCGGGCGGGTGACGCGATTCTGGTGTCGGGCACCATCGGGGACCACGGGATGGCCATCATGAGCGTGCGGGAGGGGCTGGAGTTCGAGAGTCAGATCCGCTCCGACTGCGCGGCGCTGAACGGGTTGATCGCCGAGGTGCTGGCGGCGGCGGGGACGGCGGTGCATACCATGCGCGACCCGACGCGCGGGGGCCTGGCTTCGACGCTGAACGAGATTGCGCAATCCTCGGGCGTGGGCGTGGAGATTGACGAGCTGAGCCTGCCGGTGCGGGCGGAGGTGCAGGCGGCCTGCGAGCTGCTGGGGCTGGACCCGGTGTACGTGGCCAACGAGGGCAAGGCGGTGTTCTTTGTTGCTCCCGAAGCTGCCGAACAGGTGCTCGAGGCGCTGCGGGCGCATCCGCTGGGACGGGATGCGGCGCGGATCGGACGGGTGACGGCGGAGCACAAGGGGATGCTGGTGGCGCGGACGGCGATGGGCGCCAATCGCGTAATTCCGACGCAAATCGGGGAGCAATTGCCGAGGATCTGCTGAAGGCGGCGGCGCTGACGGGTTTCAGCTGGCGAAGGAATGGGCAGGCGCTTTCACGA
>Ga0302320_10017548_pt1 | contig 14522 bp, 8 predicted proteins | sample Bog_T0_3_FD_202130 | JGI IMG/M metagenome (GOLD analysis project Ga0302320, IMG submission 202130) | Peat permafrost microbial communities from Stordalen Mire near Abisko, Sweden - Bog_T0_3 | ecosystem: Environmental > Terrestrial > Soil > Wetlands > Peat | place: Sweden: Abisko, Stordalen Mire...
GACCCCGGCGTCGGCTCCACGCGCAAGGCCATCGTTGCCCGGTCGCGCGTGGGACAGACTTTCGTGCTGCCGGACAACGGCCTGCTCACCCTGGTGCAGGATCGCGACGGCATCGCCGAGGCGCACGAGATCACCAATCCCGTTTGGATGATCGGCTCCGGCATCTCTTCCACCTTTCATGGGCGCGATATTTTCTCGCCTTCCGGCGCACACGCTGCCCGCGGGGACGACATTGCCCAGGCCGGTCCAGCGCTCGATGTCTCGAAGCTCGTCCACCTCGACCTGCACGACGCAACCGTGGACGCAACAGGGCTGCATGGGGTGGTCATCGGCACGGACGGGCCGTTCGGCAACCTGGTGCTCAATGTTCCCGCCGAGACCTTCGCGCTGCTCGGCTACAAACTCGGCGACCGGGTTCCCGTTACCCTGGACGGCAAGAGGTACACCATTCCGTTTGTGAAGACCTTCAGCGATGTGCCGGTGGGCAAGGATCTCTTTTATATCGACTCGCGCGGACGTCTCTCGCTTGGCATCAACCAGCGCAGCTTCTCCGAAACCTATAAGGTAGGCGAAGGCGCACAGTTGACGATTCCGAAGAAGAGTGGAAATTAGCGAGACAGCAAGTCAGCGAGTCGGCGTGGGTCCTTAGGGACGGGAGGAGTTGGAGGATGAGAGATGAATTGCGTGTGTGCCTGTTGGCGGCCGCGACAGCCGCGGCGGCAGTTTCGATGACCGCGCAGCAGCCCGCTGCCCATCGCTGGACCATCGTGGTGCATGGCGGCGCGGGCGTTATCGAGCGGCCGGCGCTGGGCCCCAAGGGCGATGCAGCCTATCGCGCTTCGCTGACCACAGCCACCGAGGCAGGCGCCAAGGTGCTCGACAAGGGCGGCTCGGCGCTCGATGCTGTCGAGGCCGTGCTCAACATTCTTGAAGACGATCCGCTCTTCAACGCTGGCCGCGGCGCGGTGTTCACGGCCGAGGGAAAAAACGAGCTGGACTCGTCGATCATGGACGGCTCCAACCTGAAGGCCGGCGCGGTGGCCAGCGTGACGCGCACGCGGCATCCCATCAGCCTGGCGCGCGCGGTGATGGAGAAGTCGCCCTACGTGATGATGGATGGGCCCGGCGCAGACGCATTTGCCGCGCGCGTGGGGCTGGAGCAGGTGGACCCCAGCTTCTTCTTCACCGAGTCGCGCTGGCAGTCGCTGGTGAAGCAGTTGACCTCGGAGGGCAAGCCTGTCCCGCCGCGTCCGGCCGGTGCGCCGCCTGAGGGCGCAGCGGTGCCGGTTGCCTTCTACGACGAGCCGGGAGACTCGCGCAGCCACGGCACCACGGGCGTGGTGGCTCTGGACCGCAACGGCAACATCGCGGCGGGCACCTCGACCGGCGGCCTGCAAGGCAAGATGCCGGGCCGCGTGGGCGACTCGCCGATCATCGGCGCGGGCACCTATGCGTCGAACCAGTCCTGCGCCGTTTCTTCGACCGGCAGCGGCGAGTACTTCATCCGCCTGGGCGTGGCGCGCGAGGTCTGCAACCTGGTGCGCTTCAAAGGCATGACCGTCCAGCAGGCCGCCGACGAGGTCATCCACAAAGAGCTGGAAGCCCTGCACGGCGACGGCGGGGTCATTGCGCTCACCCCGGATGGGCAGTCGGCCTTCAGCTTCAATACGCCCGGCATGTTCCGCGCCCGGTTAGACGAGGGCGGCAAGCTGGAAGTACACATCTATAAGGATGAGGAGTAACCACTCCACTTGTGTGCTATGGGCCTTTGCCGGTTGAGCTGGTATGATTCGCCAGTCCAATGCTTCTTTTAATTGACACGGGGAGACGGAGTTGGCACTCGAACTGAACTTGAAACGGGTGCTCTCCTTCTTCGTTGTGGCCCTCCTCTCCCTGGTTGGGATTGGTATCTATTTTGGCTTTCATTTGCATCGCCAGGTGAGTGCTCAGGCCGAACTCCGCTCGCAGTATTTGCGCGACTCAGGGAATGCACCTCCTGCTGTACGCGAGGGCGTAGTGGAGGAGTTACGGGGTTTTCAGGATGGATATATTCGCCGCGACCCACTGACGCTCGATGCGTTCATGAGTCGCCATTTTGAGAACAACGACGACATACTGGTTCTCGGCGCCGGCCCATCGGAGTGGGCGCGAGGCTATGCGGGAGTCTCGAACTTCATTCGCGCGGACTGGTCCAATTGGGGCGATCTCCGTCTCAATGTCGAGAGTCCCATGGTTTCGTCGTATGGCGATGTCGCCTGGGTGGCTACAGCGGGAACAGTTCATTTCAAGCTGCGCGATCGCCCAGTGCGCATTTCTGCCATTCTGACCCGGCATGGAGACAAATGGCTCTTTCGCCAGATGCACTTTCAATATGAGGACGGAGATGAGTCTCTGTTAGGGTTATCCCTCAGACGATAGGTATCGGCCGCACCCATGCGACAAGAGGCCATCCCCCAGTGGATGGCCTCTTGTCCAAGCTGGCAAAACTAAGAGAACCGACCCGCTACTGCGCCACCGGCACCGCCGGAGCCCAATCGTTGCGCGCCTGCGCCTTCTGTGTCAGCACCTTGTGCGCATTGTCTTCGAGAGCCTGCGCCTCGGGCAGGAAGGTCAGCGCCTTCTGGATCATCGGGTCCCAATCGGCGCGCACGCGCAGGCCGTTCGATTCTCCGAACTGAATCGTGTCAATGCTGCTCTTGATGCTCTCCTTCACCCAGTCGCTCACGCCGTCGATGTCGGCCTGTGTAAAGGGGATGTTCTGGCTGGTCAGGTACTGCTTGAACTCGCCCATCACCGCGTCGTCCACCTGGAAGTTCTTGTCCACGGTGCGATTGGCGAGGTAGATCGGGCCGAAGTGGAAGAAAGCTTCCTTGCCCAACAGCGTCTCCTGGAAGCGGTTGGCCTTGGGCGGCTCAATCTTTTCATCCGGCGTAATGCCGCCGCCGCCATAAACTGTGCGCCCCGCGTCGGTCAACTTGACTTCGCGATTGGTGGTATCCGGGGGCAGAGCGCCGGCATGGTTGTAGTAATAATCGTAGAGTGAAACGCCCGTGTAGTTGCGCTGGATGAGCCTGCCCGAGGGCGTGTAGTAGTGATACGTGGTCAGCGCAAGGCCGGTGTTCTCGCTGAGGTTATAGACGGTCTGCACCAAGCCTTTGCCGAAGGTGGTCTGGCCCACGATCAGCGCGCGGTCGTGATCCTGCAGTGCGCCGCTCACAATCTCTGCCGCAGAGGCCGTTCCCCGGCTTACCAGCACCACAATCGGGAAGGCCTTGCCATTGTTGCCGCGCATGGCCGTGTAGTTCTGGTCGGGATAAGCGCGCCCGCGCTGCGAGACGATGGTCTGTCCCTTGGCCAGCAGGTGGTCACAGACCTCGACGGCCTGGCTCAGCAACCCGCCAGGATTGTCGCGCAGGTCGAAGACCAGGCCCTTCAGGTCGCCAAAGCCGTCTATGGCTTCAATCACTTCCTGGGCGGTAGTCTCCTGGAACTGCTTCAGGTGGATGTAACCGACGCCGGGACGAATCTCATATTTAAGGTCCACGGAGGGATTGGGGATCTCGTCGCGCACCAGCGGGAAGACGATCGGCTTGGCCTGGCCCTCGCGGGTCATGCTCACGGAAACCGCAGTGCCCTTGGGTCCCTTCAGCGTCTTGGCCACCTGGTCTGAGGTCATGCCGTCGGTACTCTTGCCGTCGATGGCCGAGATGACGTCGCCCGGATGCACACCTGCCTTGAACGCCGGTCCGCCTTCCATGGGAAACACAACATAGACCTTGCCGCCGCCGAAGGGCTGCTGGATGGTCATGCCCACGCCAAAGTAGCGGCCATGCTGGTCCTCGCGCATTTTGGCGTAAGCCTTGGGATCGTAGAAGTTGGAGTGCGGATCAAGCACCCGAAGCATCCCCGGGATGGCTCCGTCGTAGATGGCCGTGTCGGCCTTGTCGCCCTGGATCGGTTCGGCGTAGTTCTGCTCCACGATCGCGTACACGTTGGTAAATGCCTTCAGGCTGTCGCGGAGCTGGCTCTCGTCCTCAGACGATTGCGCGCCCACGCGGCGTTGCAGCAGGCTGCCGGCTACGGCGCAGACGGCGAAAAAAAGAACCACGGTGAAAAGTGCGCGGCGTGCGCGGGGAGTCATAGGTTGAAAGAACCTCCAGACCGCAACTTCGCCCGGCGCTCAAACGGGGTCAGGCGGAGCGGTCTTGGGCTAGAGTATATCACCCAGTTGTTTGACGGTCTCGAGGGCTTTCGGCGAGCAGGGCGCGCCTTTCGTAACCAACTGCCGCCTGAATTCCCCCGCGCCTGGCAGATTGATGGCCATGGTTGCCCCAGTTTCACGCTTTTGGCCCCCCGAATGAAGGTGCGGCGGCCAAGTCAGCTCCCATTGAGCCACGATTTGCCCCAGAATCCGGGCCAATCTTCGCGCTGCTGCTGCCCAGCCATTTACAATGGCGTCTATGGCTATGGGGGGCAAAAGTTTACCCCTGCCGTGTCCTAACCTATGACCTTAAGATCCTTTCGCATTCCCGCGGCTTTCGTGTTCGGCACGTTGCTGCTCGCAGGTTCCGCCTCGCCGCAAACCCATGCCGCCGCGCCGCAGAGTCCCTATGGCGGTGTCACCGTTGAAGATATTGTCGCCCGCGTGAACGACCAAATCATTACGCAGTCGGATTTCGACCGCGCTATGAAGGAGATGGACGACGAGGCCAAACAGCACGGCGCCACGCGACAGCAGATATCCGAGAGCCACAAGGATCTGCTGCGCGATCTGATCGACCGCCAGCTCTGGCTCTCCAAGGGCAAGGAACTGAGCATCAACGGCGAAACCGAGCTCATCCAGCGCCTCAACGAGATCCGCAAACAATACAAGATGGATACCCTGGAAGACCTGGAAAAGGCAGCCAAGGAACAGGGTGTCTCGTTCGAAGACTTCAAGGCCAACATTCGCAACACGATCATCACGCAGCAGGTGATGCGCGAAGAGGTCAGCCGCAAGATCCAGTTCACTCCCGGCGAGGTGCAGCGCTACTACGATGAGCACAAGCAGGAGTACGCCAAGCCGGAAACGGTGCAATTGAGCGAGATTCTCGTCTCCAGCGGCCCTGATCCCGACGACCAGGCCAAGGTTGCCGCCGCCAAGGCCAAGGCTGACGACATCGAGGCTAAGCTTCACGCTGGCGGAGACTTCACGCTGCTGGCAAAGTCGTTCAGCGACGGCACCACCGCCGCGGAAGGCGGCACGCTCGGCACCTATCACCGCGGCGACGGCCAGCTTGCCAAGCTCTTTGAGGATGCCACCTTCGCTCTCAAGACCGGCCAGTACACCGACCCAATCCGCACCAAGCAGGGATTCATCATCTTCAAGGTCGACCAGCATACGCCCGGCGGCGTTCCGGCCTTCAAGGATGTTGAGCAGGACGTGGAACAGGCTTACTACGAAGCCCGCATGATGCCGGCCATGCGCGATTACCTCACGCAGATGCGCGAGGAGGCCTACGTCGAGATCAAGCCAGGCTATGCCGACAGCGGCGCAAGCCCCAAGCAGATCAAGCCGGTCTACAGCGCCTATACGCCTCCCACGTCCAAGAAAAAGAAGAAGGTGGAGCGCACCCGCTTCCGTGAGACCACGCGTACCTTCCGGCAGAAGGGGCCGCAGGCCGCGCCCGCTGCCGACACCGCAGTTCCTCCCGCGCCCAGCAAGAAGAACGCCAGCGCCACGACGCAGAAGCCCGGCAAAAGGGAAAAGATCCGTTTGGGCCAGGCGCCGACCAAGACCCTGCCTGCGGCCCAATCGACCGCTACCGAAGATGCAGGCGCAACGGCTCCTTCCACGAACGCAGCGGCAGCTTCGGCAAACGCGGCAGCTGAGCCCGTAAATCCGCTTGATGCAAGCAACAAGCCGACTGAGAAGACGCGCTTCAGCTCTCGCGCCAAGCAGCCCAAGCAACCCAAGGCAAAGGGTCCGAAAATCGACAGCCAGGCGCCTCCGGCTGCGGATGCCGCAGAGGTCGCGGACCGTCAAGCGCAAGCCGCGCCTCTGGGCTTGGGCGGCGACACATCCGCCAAGAAAAGGAAGAAGCAGACCACGACGGAGGAGAAGACTCGCTTGGCCGACAAGAACAAGAAGCCCTTGGCAGCCGCTCCCGATGCGGGCGCCGCCACACCGGCTCCCACTGACCAGTCCACGCCGGCGGCGCCTGCTGCCCAGCAGCCTGCGCCGCTGGCGCCAGCCCCGCAACTCTAGAGCCTCTGCGGATTCCTTCGTACGGCACAGAAATCTGGTAATACCAAATGGGCGCGGCTTCAGGCCGCGCCTATTCTTTTGCGCAAAATGGAGCCATTGGACGGGGGCGTAGAGGTACCGCCCAGGGCGAGCCTCGCAAATGGGCAAATTTCTATTGCGATATGCGGGAAGTATAGTGGTATCGTTTCCAACGCTGCCTTCCCGAGGGTATAATTCGCGGAGAAGTTTCGAGTGCATCGCGCCTGCGCGGAAGCAAAATCGCCGTTGCGCCCGATCCAACGCGGAGATCTGGCATGAAAAGTTTGGATGGCATCAGAAGGAGCAGGCTTGCCGTCGGCACCGGCCTGTTGAGTGTGGCTCTTTCCGTTTTTGCGGGCTTGCTGGGGCCAGGAAAGGCTGTTGCGCAATCCGCGGAGCAGGCCGCGCAAGCAGTCAAATCGCTCGGCAGCAGCACGCAGTCTGCGGTCGCGCGCTTGTCGGACTTGAATCGCCTGCCTGCGGACGAATGGCGCTTTCACGCTGGGGACATGGCCCATGGCGAGTCGCCGGATCTGGACGACTCCTCGTGGCAGGTGGTGAAGGCGCAGGCGAAAGGCTCCCAGGAAGCCGAGTGGTTTCGCCGCTGGATCGAAGTGCCGCAGAGCCTGCACGGCTACGATCTGACCGGGGCGCGCATCTGGTTCTCCTTCGCAGCCTGGGCCAACGGTCCCATGCCGGAGATCATCTATTTCAATGGCCGGCGCGTGGCTCTCGGGGACGACTTGGAGCCGATCGTGCTCTTCGACAAGGCCAAGCCGGGTGAGAAAGTGCTGGTTGCCGTCAAGGTACTGCACACGGTCGATGCCAAGACCTTCGGCGGCACGGAACTGAAGATCGATTTCGCGGAGAATCGGCCCAATCCGGAAGACCTGCGCCTTGAAATTCTCTCCGCTGCGCTCCTGGTTCCGAGCCTCTCGAAGAGTGTCTCTGCCGACACGGCAATTCTGGAAAAGGCCGCAGGGCAGGTGGACATCGCCGCCCTCGATGTCAAGGACCAGGCAAAGTTCGACGCCTCGCTCAAGCAGGCCCAGTCGACGATTGAGGGCCTCAAACCGCTGCTGCAGGAGGCCACGTTTCATTTGACCGGGAATTCGCATATTGATGCGGCCTGGCTGTGTCCGTGGACCGAAACGGTCGATGTGGTCAAACGCACCTTTGGCACCGCGTTGCAGTTAATGAACGAGTACCCCGACTACACATTCTCGCAATCGGCGGCGCAATACAACGCATGGATCGCGGACAAGTATCCGCAGATGAACGAGGAGATCAAGAAGCGCATCAAGGAAGGGCGCTGGGAGATTGTGGGCGGCATGTGGGTCGAACCGGACTTGAACATGCCCGACGGCGAAGCGCAGGTGCGCTCCATCCTGGTGGGTAAGCGCTGGTTCCAGAAAGAGTACGGCGTCGATGTGCGCATCGGCTGGAATCCTGATTCGTTCGGCTATACCTGGCAGTTGCCGCAGATCTACAAGCGCTCCGGCATCGATTACTTCGTCACGCAGAAGACCGGATGGAACGACACCAATCAGTTCCCCTTCAAGCTGTTCTGGTGGCAGTCGCCGGACGGCAGCAAGGTGCTGACGTACTTTCCGCACGACTATGCCAACGACAACCTCAACCCGGTTCGCCTATCCCGCGATCTTGTCATTGCGCGCGATCATATCTCCGGCTTGACGGAGATGATGGATCTCTACGGCATCGGTGACCACGGCGGCGGCCCCACACGCGCGATTCTCGACGAAGGCGTGCACTGGATGCAGCCGGACAAGGTGATTCCGAAGATGAAGTTCGGCACCGCGCAGAGGTACTTCACGGGCGTCGAGGGCAAGCTGGTCTCGGACCCAAAGATCTGGGATTATGACTCGATCGCCAAGGGATATACCGCTCCTGTTTCGCCCGGCGATGGAAAGGTCGCGATTCCGACATGGAATAGCGAGCTCTACTTCGAGTATCACCGCGGTGTGATGACGACACAGGCCAACCACAAGCGCAACATGCGCGACAGCGAAGAGCAGGCGATCGATGCCGAGAAACTGGCATCGCTGGCGTGGCTGGCGGGCAAACCTTATCCCGGCGACGCGCTCACCGAGGCGTGGAAGAAAATCACCTTCAACGACTTCCACGATCTGGCTGCGGGCTCGGGCATCGGCATCATCTACAAGGAAGCGCAACAGGACTACGACCAGGTCCGGTGGACAACCGACGAGATCGCGCAACAGTCGCTGAAGACGCTGTCGGCCGGCATGAACACGCAGGTGGGAAGCGGCGTTCCGGTGCTGGTGCTGAACCCTCTCGCCTGGCAGCGTAGCGGGCCGGTGACGGTGGATGTACAGTTGCCCGCGGCCTCTGCCAGCGGTATTTCCGTTCTCGACGCGGCTGGCCATGTGGTTCCATCGCAGATCGTCAAGAGCGATGCAAAGACAGGCAGCGAAACACTGCTCATTGATGCCGCGAATGTACCCTCGCTCGGCTACAAGGTGCTGCACGTTGTTCCCGGCACAAAGCCCTTTGCAAGCGATCTGAAGGCGCAAGGCTTGACGCTGGAAAACTCCATCCTGAAAGTCACCGTCGACAAGCAGACCGGCTGCATTACGAGCCTCTACGACAAGAAGACGAACTTCGAAACGCTGGCGGCGGGCGCATGCGGCAACCAGTTGCAGACCTTCAAGGATCTGCCCAAGGACTACGACGCGTGGAACATTGATCCCGGCACGCTCGACCACTTCACCGCGATCGACAAGGCAGATTCGGTTGAACTGGTTGAGAAGGGACCACTGCGTGCTGCAATCCGCATAGCCCGCACCTGGCAGAGCTCGAAGTTCGTTCAGGACATTACCCTCACTGCCGGTGCGGATCAGGTGGATGTGCTGAACGACATCGACTGGCACGAAACGCATGTGCTGCTGAAGGCTGCATTCCCATTGGCGGCGACCAGCAACAAGGCCACCTACGAGGTTCCCTACGGCAACATTCAGCGGCCCACCACGCGCAACAATTCGTGGGAACAGGCGCAGTTCGAAGTGCCCGTATTGCGCTGGGCCGATCTTGGCGACGGACATCACGGCTTCAGCCTGTTGAATAACTCGAAGTATGGCTACGACGACAAGGACAACGTTCTGCGTATCTCCCTACTGCGCTCGCCCATCTGGCCCGATCCCGAAGCCGACCGCGGTCATCAGCACTTCACATATGCTCTCTATCCGCATGGCGGCGATTGGAAGCAGGCGCTCACCGTTCGGCATGGTTACGAATACAACTACCGGCTTCAGGCCACGCAAGTGCAACCACACGCCGGCAGCCTCCCGGCTGAGTTTGCGTATGTCACCGTCAAGCCGGAGAACGTTGTGCTGACCGCGCTGAAGAAAGCCGAAGACTCCAATAGCCTGATCTTCCGCGTGTACGAGTGGGCGGGAAAATCGGGCGACGTGGAGATTCATGTGCCCAAAGGCGCGACCGAAGCAACCATCACCAATCTGATGGAAAAGCCCGAAGGCGCGCCGCTGAAGGTTGTCGACGGCGTGGTGACTGCGCCCATTCACCCCTACGAGATTCTCACGCTGTCTGTGAGCTACCCCGCAAATCAATAGCCCTAGCGCGCTCAGGCCTTGCGGCCTCGGCGCTTTATGCGGCGTCCGGATCTCATTCGGACGCCGCATTGTTTTTCTGGCTTCAGAGCGCCGGAGGAGTGCAGCCGCAGGAATGGCGCTGGATCAGATGTGTCTTCAGCTTGAGTTGCCGCGGCGGCTGAACAGCAGCCGGAGAGGCGGCCTTGGGCTCGTCGAATAGCTGCTCGAAGAGTATCTCCGCGGCACGCCGGCCGATCTCCTCGATAGGCTGCTGGATGACGCTGATGGACGGACGCACCGTGGATGCGAGTTCAAAGTCGTCAAAGCCCAGCAGCGCAATGGACTCGGGTACCGCGATCTTGAGTTTCTGCAGTACCTCAAAGGCATAAATGGTGGTGCTGTTTTTCAGCGCGAAGATTGCGTCCGGCGGACGCGGCCCATCCAGCAGGTTCTTGATCGCATATTCGGCAGACCGGTAATCCTGTACGGAGGTATCGAAGATCGGTTCCAGATGCGCGGCATTGATCGCCTTGCGGTAGCCGCTCATGCGCTCGCGAATAGTGTAGAGCGTGCTTTCGCCGGTCAGGCAGACAATCCGCTTGCAGCCGTGGTCGATCAGGTGCTGCGTGGCAGTCATTGCGCCCTTCAGGTTATCGGCCACCACCGAGGCGATCGACGAATTCACGACTGGGCGGTCGATGGCCACCACCGGCATGGCCACACGTTTGAGCAGGTCGCGCAACGCATGGCTCTGCGAGTCGGCAGGCACAATGATGAGCCCATCCACCCGGTGGCGTATAAGCACATTGAGACTGTCGAGTTCGTTGCGCGGATCGTTGCCCGTCACCGTAACAATGAGCAGCGAATCGTTGGCGCGCGCAATGGCCTGTGCGGCCTCGGCGCAGCTTGAAAAGAACGGGTCGGCGATGCTGGGAATCACGAGGCCGATGGTCTTGGTGCGCTGGCCCTTCAGGGTCCGGGCCGCCTGGTTGGGAACGTAACCAAGGGTTTCAATCACGCGCCGGACATGGGCCAGGGTCCTGGGACTTACACGCTCGCCGCCATTGATAACACGAGAAACCGTGGTTGTGCCAACGCCCGCTTTCCGGGCTACCTGGCTGAGAGTTGGATGCAGAGTCTTTTTCGCCATTTTTATGCGGCCCAAGTCAAGCTCCTGACCGTAGCATAAGTCTATGCCGCACAGCCGCAAAAGTTAAGCATTTCCTCCTTGCAGATTCGGTGTTTCTGCAAAGATGTCTCTTGCGAGTATCGCCCGCTCTGGCTAGGGCTCGGACAGAAACCTTCGCCACTTTAGCCCAGTTTGGTCGCCTCACCCGAAATCCCCCCTAAGTCAGCGTGGTTTGAGCGGTGATTTGACCGCTTCCCACCGTTTCCAAAACCCGTTGACCGAGCGTCCCATCCCATCTGGCAGTGGAATCCGGCCGGTTGCATGAGAGTTCCGTCCCCTGTATTCATCCGCATGTGAATCTGCTTTACCCTGCCAGGTCAAGTACGCGAAGGCGCACCTCGGGCATCCCTGCAAAGTCGCCCCGGCATCGATGGGGCCCAATGTATCTCCCGTTCTCTTGTTCGGAGATGCAATCCATAAATCTGGGTTTGCGCAATCACTGCCTGTGTGGTATCGTTTCCAATTACAGCGATTATTGGTGTAGGAACGGCTCCTGGAGCTATGCTGCAGGCCTTTGATGTAGCCGGTCCACTTTACAGAGCTGCTTGATGAAGATGCTTCATCGCATCCCGTTGTGCGTGGTGATTTGAGATGGCTCCGGAGAACTCGCGGGTACTCACAATTGGCATCGATCTTGGCGGAACCAATCTCAGGGTTGCTGCCTATACTCCGGGTATCGGCATTCTCGAATCTGTTGCGCTACCCACCCGTCTTGAGGCCGGAGCATCTGCAGTCGTCGACGACATGTGCGGGGCCATCCTGCAATTGCTCGAGCGATACGCAGGCTCCCATCAGCTTGCCGGAATCGGGGTCGGATCGCCGGGGCCGCTTGAATTGCCTGCGGGACGCCTGCATCATCCACCCAACCTTCCCGGCTGGGATGGTTTTCACCTGCTCGCGGAAATGGAAGCGCGGCTGCGGATGCCGGTTGCCGTCGAGAGCGACGCTAACGTTGCGGTGCTGGCCGAATATACCCTCGGACTCGGCGCTCAATTGGGTATTGATTCGCTCTGCATGCTCACCCTTGGTACCGGCGTCGGCAATGGCATCATTCTCGATGGAAAGCTCTGGCACGGATCTACCGGCATGGGCGGCGAGGCCGGGCACATGACCATCTATCCGGATGGCCCAGTCTGTGGGTGCGGCAGCCACGGGTGTCTCGAGGTTTGCGCCTCTGCCACCGCGGTCGTCAATGCCGCGGAACGCCTGATCGCAGCCGGCGAAGCGCCAGCACTGGCCCTGCTCAAAAGCAATGGCGTTGCGTTGACAGCCCTCGAACTCGCCCAAGCAGCGCGGCAGGGGGATCTGGATGCTCTGGCCATTTACGAAGAGACAGGAAGATCCCTTGGAATCGGGCTGGCTGGGCTCATCAACATTCTCAATCTGCCACTCTACGTGGTGGGTGGTGGAGTTGCGGAATCGTGGGATCTGCTCGCGCCTGCCCTGTTCCTCGAACTGGAACGGCGAAGCTATGTCTACGGTCTCACCGCGCCGGGAAGAGCAGCATCGAGCGGAATGCCTGGCGGCGGAACGCGTGTGTTGCCCGCCAAGCTCGGCCCGGAGGCCGGGTTGCTCGGTGCCTGCATTCTCCCCCTACACCTGATGAAAACCACCTCTATGAATTTTGGCCATTGATGCGAGATGAATGATCGTGGATCGAGAATGACATCCGATCGGCTCAGCGCGATTGGCGGTATTGCCGCCCGCTGAATCTGTGTTGCTTTCGAAGTTCGAGGTTGATCGTTCGAAGGTCAGGCATGGCGCACTGGTGCAAATTGCCAATACAGCCGAAAGTGGGAGCCCGTTTGATGCTGCGTTCTTGCCGCCGAATTCATAAGAACTGGGCAGTAGCACAGTTGCCACTTGGAGCAGCCGTTTTATGCGCTTGCTGGGGTGCGGGGTCGCATTCATAGCGACTGTTCGGTGACCTGCATCACCACGCTGATGGCCAGTATGATATATACGGAAGTAAGTTGAATATGGGGCGCTTCTCCAAAGTCGTGCTTTTGGCTGTCTTGCTGATGCTTGCAGGATTTTCTGGCACTGCGTCCCTTTTCTGTGCTCAGCCCTCTGGATTGCACGGTCATGCTTGCTGCATGGCGCATGCACACGCCGGCGCTTCGCATTGTGCGGCCACCTCTTCGGTTGAGTCTGGAACACCATCCTGCTGCAAGATAGCGCCAAACGAGTCAACGCCGATCCAGCCTGTCCAGTCGACCGGCGCTTCACAGAACAACGCGCGAGAACTGCAAACAACGTTCGCAATGGTGGATGCGCTTCCTGAGCCGGCCAGGCCTCTGCGCCATGGCTCACAGCGATTCGCGAAGTTGCAGCATTCGCCAGTTCACGCCCTCCTTTGCACCTTCCTGGTCTAAAGCACTCCCTCGTCTAAAACCGCTCAGACCGAACGGTCTGCCGTGTCTATTTTTTCAGATAAAGGGAGTATTCCATGCGAATTACAAGGATCTTTGCGATCCTGCTGCTCTTCCCAGCTTTCGTTCTGCCTGCGCAGGAGGACAAACCAATGCCGCCGACGTCGGGCGCCGCTGTTGGGGCTGGCCAGGAGCCTGCCGCGCCCGTTTTGATGCTCGAGGATGTTATCCGTGAAGCCCTGGAGAAAAATCCAGAAGCGCAGAGCGCGCAGCACACCATAAGCGCTTTGCAACGGCGTGTGCCGCAGGTAAGGGCGTTGCCCGATCCGATGGTTTCAGTCGGATGGGCTGGCAATCTTGCCCCATTCAGCGTGATGCGGGGCGACGATTCAAGCTACCGTGGCGTGACTGTCTCCGAGCAATTCCCCTACCCCGGCAAACTGAAGCTGCGCGGTGAAATCGCGAGCAAGGAAGCAGACGCGGCGAAGTCGGACTTTGGGGCGATTCGACGGAGAGTGTCGGCCGAAGTCAGAGCGGCATATTTTGACTACTTCTACTTCGATCGGGCAATTCAAACGACTGAACGGAACAAGGAACTTCTCGAAAAGCTCTCGAAGATTGCCGAAGCGCGTTACCGGGTTGGAAAGGCGACGCAGGCGGATGTGCTGCGCTCGCAGATGGAGATTTCGTTGTTGATTGAGAAGCTCACTGTTCTTGAACAACAGCGGGAAACGGCGCAGGCGAGGCTGAATGCGTTTATGGTTCGCTCACCCGAGTCGCCATTGCCTCCCGCAGCCGAGGTCGAACCGGCAACCATTCGCTGCTCTCTCAATGAACTGTATGCTCTTGCGGCGGACAACGACACGACTGTTCTGCTCAACAAGACGATGGTGGAGCGGGGGCATCTGGCTGTAGCATTGGCGCAAAGGGAATACCGGCCCGACATTGGAGTCGCCTACATGTATCAGCAGCGATCGGCGCTGCCGGATATGAATAGCGTCACCGTCAGCGTGAACATCCCGGTCTTCTACAAGAACAAGCAGCGCCAGGGCGTGACCGAAGCCAGTGAAGAGCTGATGAGCGCCGAGAAGATGCGCGACAACCGGCTG
>Ga0302320_10017549_pt1 | contig 14521 bp, 13 predicted proteins | sample Bog_T0_3_FD_202130 | JGI IMG/M metagenome (GOLD analysis project Ga0302320, IMG submission 202130) | Peat permafrost microbial communities from Stordalen Mire near Abisko, Sweden - Bog_T0_3 | ecosystem: Environmental > Terrestrial > Soil > Wetlands > Peat | place: Sweden: Abisko, Stordalen Mire...
CGCGATCCTCGACCTTGCCAAGCGTTACGGCGCTGCAAAGGTGCGCGTCTTCGGGTCTGTCGCGCGCGGCGAAGCAACGCCGGAAAGTGACGTCGATCTGCTGGTGGAGTGGGAGCCGGGCAGATCGCTGCTGGACCACGCCGGCCTCGTGCTCGACTTACAGGATTTGTTGGGCGCTCCGGTCGAGGTCGGCACGGAGAAGTCCCTGCACTGGTTTGTGCGTGAACGCATCCTCGCCGAGGCAGTGCCGCTGTGAAAGACGAGAAAGACGCGACTACGAAGAAACCTCGCTCTAAACGAACTACGGCTGAGATGAAGACCGGGTACGACTTCTCCGGCGCTGTTCGGGGCAAGTACGCGGATCGGTACCGCAAGGGCGTCAACGTGGTTCTGTTTGAGCCGAAACTGGTCGCGGCCTTTCCGGACTCAAAGTCGGTCAGCGACGCTTTGCGGGGGCTCCTCGCGATCGCAACCCGGGCAAATCAGAGGAATCGCGTGTAGGGGCACCCTTGCGTAGATCAGAGGTTTGGATGGCCATGCCGAGCCGCTGGGACGTCCCTGATTCCTCCCCCGTGCTTCCTTACTCCAGCGACTGGTATACGAGAGTTTCAAACCGGTTCAGGGTCGGAGTGTCGAAGGGCATCCACTGCATGAACAGGAGGGACACCAGCTTCTCCTTGCGGTCCACACGGAAGCGAGTAGAGGCCGCTCCGTCCCAGCCGTAGAGCCCTTCGGTACCCGGGCGTCCAGACTTTTCTGGAGCGATCCTTACCGCGCCGCCGATGCCGAATCCGTCGGAATCGTCGCCTCCCGTCGTCGGCCGTGCAAGTCCCGTCAGGTGATTCATCATCATCAGGTCGACTGTCTTTCGTCCCAGCAGGCGGGCGCCGTCCAACTCTCCGCCGTTCGCCAACATCTGCGCGAAGCGCGCGTAGTCGCCGATGGTCGAAAAGAGGCCCATGCCGCCGAACGGCACGCCCTTGGCCTCCAGGCCTTCCTGCGCCTCGAGCTTGCCGTCCTTCAGGCCGTAGATCTTCGCGAGCCTCGCCCGCTTCGAGTCGGGCAGGACGAAGTGCGAATCGGACATCTTCAGCGGGTCGAGGATGCGCTCCTGGACGAAGCGGTCGAACGGCATGCCGGAGACTACCTGAACCAGGTATCCAAGGACGTCGAGTCCTACGGAATACTCGTACTTCTCGCCTGGATTCGACAGGAGAGGCAGTTTCGTGAGCTTGTCGATGAACTCCTTGAGGGACGCAACGTCGAATACTTTGGCATTGCGGTACATCACCGATACGTTGTCGTTGCCCCAACCATAGGTGAGTCCCGCGGTGTGGGTGAGCAGGTGTTTCACGGTGATGGGGCGCTCCGGCGGCGCGAGTTCCGGCTTGTCTACCGTGCCGCCTTTATAGACCTTCACGTCTTTGAATTCCGGTATGAACTGATCCACGCGATCCGAGAGCTGCAGCTTGCCTTCCTCCACGAGCATCATGACGGCGACGCTGGTCAGGGGCTTGGTCATCGAGTAGACGCGGCAGATCGTGTCTTTCTCCATCGGGAGTTTGCCCTCGACGTCGCGCAGGCCGTAAGCCCGCCAGTCCACGATGCGACCGTTGCGCACGATCATGGTGATGGCGCCGGGCGGCGTGTTCGACTTCGTCATGCCGTCGAAAGCCTTGTGGAGCCTCTCGAGGCGTTCAGGCGAGAAGCCGCCTTGCTCCGGGGTCGACACGGGGAGGGGCTGGGCCTGCAAGGCCGCGGCCAGAAAGACGAGGGAGAGTAATCTCGGCATGAAGGCAGTATAACTTGAGCTCATGGCCTGAATTGCCTGGCGTCATTTGTCAGACCTTGAGACCTTACTGGCGATGGCCGTGAAGCGGCTGCAGGTCAAAGTGGGGCGGCGCTCCAGGCCCCGCAGGTTTTCTTGATTAGCCAGTGGGCTCTGGAGAGCCCACGCGGCTCTGGAGAGCCGCCCCACACTTCTTCTTCGCGCCCTTTGTCATCCCTGCCGTTATCATGGTTAACAGAGCCAAGAGATGCCCCCCACCGAAATCCCGGAACTGGCCGTGCAGCGCGTTGCCCGCATGGAGAGCGCGCTTGGCGGCGTTTTGCGCGGCAAGGCCGAGGTGGTGCGTCTCTCGGTGGTGTGCCTGCTGGCGCGCGGCCACCTGCTGATCGAGGACGTTCCAGGAGTCGGCAAGACCACGCTGGCGCAGGGTCTGGCGCGGCTCGCCTCGTGCGGCTTCCAACGGTTGCAATGCACCTCCGACATGCTGCCCGGCGACATCCTCGGGGTCACCGTTTACAGCGCCAAGACAGGCGAATTCGAGTTCCGCCGCGGGCCGATCTTCACGAACTTCCTGCTCGCCGACGAGATCAATCGGGCCACGCCGAAGACGCAGTCGGCTCTGCTGGAAGCGATGAACGAGCGCCAGATCACCATCGACGGCGTGACATACCCGATGGCCGAGCCGTTCATGGTGGCCGCCACGCAGAATCCCGTCGAACACCACGGCACCTACCCGCTGCCCGAGTCGCAGCTCGACCGTTTTCTAATGCGGGTCCGCATCGGCTACCCCGGCGAAGACAGCGAGCGCGAGATCCTGCGCAACGGGCATGACCCGACGGCCCACGTGCTCGAAGCGGTGCTGACCGGGCCCGAGCTGATCGAGACGCAGAACGACGTCGAGCGCGTCACGGTGGACGAATCGCTGGTCGGCTACATGCTCGAAATCGTACGCCGCACGCGCGAGCACGACGGTCTCGCTTTGGGAGTCAGTCCGCGCGGCGCGCAGGCGCTCTATCGCGCCTCCCAGGCCCTTGCGCTGGCTGAAGGACGGGGATATGTTCTTCCCGATGACATCAAGCGGTTGACGGTGCCGGTATTCGCGCATCGCGTCGTTCTCAACCAGCGCGCCAGTCTCGTGGCGCGCTCCACCGAAGCCGCCGAGCGGGTCCTCAACGAGATCCTCCGGCAGGTCGAGGTGCCGATTTAGGTTTTAGCGAGACAGGAGACCAATGAAAACTGCCATCGTGGGTCTGCCGATGACCGGCAAGACCTCTCTGTTTACCATCCTGACCGGCGTGCACGAAACCACGCGCATGGGTTCTACCGAAGCGCGCATCGGCATCACCAAGGTCCCCGACCCGCGTCTGGAGGCGCTTGCGAAGATCTACGAGCCGCCCAAGGTCACCCACGCCACGGTCGAGTTTCTCGATTTTCCATCGATCTCCAAGGAAGTCCTGCGCGACCCGAGCTATCTCGGCAGCCTGCGCGTCGCCGACGCCATCGCACACGTCGTGCGCGTTTTCGAGGACGACACCGTCCCGCACGAGAAGGGCAGCGTCGATCCACTGCGCGACATCGAGGACGTGGACATCGAGCTGATCCTCAGCGATCTCGTCGTGGTGGAGAAGCGCCTGGAGCGCCTGGAAAAGGACCGCAAGAAGGCGCATGGCGCGGAACTGGAGCAGGAGTTCGAACTGCTGACCGAGGCCAAGGCGAGGCTCGAAGCGAACGAGACGCTCCGCGGCTGGGACCTCTCCAAAGAGGGCGACAAGATGATGCGCGGCTTCCAGTTCCTGTCGCAGAAGCCGATGTTGATTGTGCTGAACCTGGGCGAGGCGGACGCTCCGCGTCTCAACGAAGTCGAAGCCGAGTATAAGGCCAAGCTCCTTACGGGCAGGCCCGGCATTGGGGTCACCGCGATCTGCGGCAAGATCGAAGCCGAACTGGCCGAACTGAGCAAGGAAGAGCGCGCCGAATACATGGCTAGCTACGGCCTGCCGGGATCGAGTCTCGACCGCATGATCGGAGCGGCCTACCGTCTGCTCGGCCTGATGAGCTTCCTGACGGCGGGTGCAGACGAATGTCGCGCCTGGACCATTCCGATCGGCTCCAATGCGGTTAAGGCGGCCGGCGCGATTCACTCGGACTTCGAGAAGAAGTTCATCCGCGCCGAGGCTGTGAATTGGAAGATCCTCGTCGATAACGGTGGCTATCCCGGTCTCCGCGAGAAGGGCCAGTTGCGTCTGGAGGGGAAAGATTACATCGTCCAGGACGGCGACGTGCTCGAAATCCGGCACGGGTAACGGACTGTGGCAGAGAATCCAAAACCGTAAGGATTTACGGTTTTCAGAAAATGCCCGTTTATAATCAGTGCTTTACGGATGCAAACCGTAAAACTTTACGGTTTTGGCTGCGCCGTCCGGTGTGGGGCGGCGCTCCATCGCCGCGCGGGCTCTCTAGAGCCCGCTCCAGTTAGTTGAGGGGCCTGGAGGCCCCGCGCGGCCCGGGAGAGCCGCCCCACCACGCTCTTATCCGCGTTGCCGAATTCGTTCCAAGCCAGCAGCAGCCAACCCCACAATCAGGCAACCCCAGGCGAACCAATCTCCTCCGCGCGTATAGGGCGTCTGTTCTTTTTCCCATCCAAACCTCAACCGCCCGACCGCGCGCTTCCCATCGGCGAAGCGGTCCCAGACGCGGCCTGCCGGGTCGATGGAAGCCGTGATGCCGTCGTTGGTGGAGCGCAGCAGCCAGCGATGGTTCTCCACGGCCCGCATGCGCGCCAGCAGCAGATGCTGCGCCCGCGCCGCGCTCCGCCCGAAGTAGCCGTCGTTGCTGATGTTTACGAACACATCCGCGCCCGCCTGCGCGACCTCCCGGACCAGGTGCGGGGACGCCGCTTCATAGCAGATGAATGGTCCGATGGAGTGCTCGCCGGAAACGAAAGTCTCAACCTTTGACCCGGGCTCAAAATCTCCAGCTTCCGATGAGATTTTCTTGATCCAGCCGAACATGGGCGGCACGAACTCGCCAAACGGCACCAGGACGCGCTTGTCGTAGCGGCCCGCGAGCCGGCCTTCGCCGGTCAGATAGATCGCCGAGTTCAGCGGCTTGCCCTCAGGTGTCCGAGCTACGCCACCAAAGATCACCGGCGTCGCCGCGAGCCGCGCCATGGCGTTCATCTGATCGCGAAACACCGGGTCGTCGTGGTAGTAAAACGGAGCAGGCGCCTCCGGCCAAAGCACCAGACTCGGCGTGGCCTTTCGAGGGGCCAGCACCTCCTGAAGCGTCAGGAAGCTGAGCCGCCGGACGGTCAACTCGTTTTCTTCCTGGCTGACCGGCCCTTCGTCCTTCAGCGCCGGTTGCAGGCTGACGGCTTGCGCGCTCGGTCCTTTCTTGAGTTGCAGGCCCGGCATCAGCCAAAGGGCGGCCAGCGGCAGGAGGAACAGCAAGTGCTGCCGGGGTCGCCGCAGCAGTACGAAGACACCCGCACACGCGATGGCCACGAAGACGAACGAGAGTCCGTATACGCCTGTCAGAGGAGCGAGCCGCAGCGGCAGCGCCATGTCGATCCCCGCGTTGCCGAGCAGCAGCCAGGTGAATCCCAGCGGCCCGTGCGTACGTTCCAGACCAGCCCATAAGGCCGCAACCGCCAGTCCGCCCCAGGGTCTCCTGAGGAGCGATCCTGCGAGCGCCGCGAGAACGGCCAGGTGCAGGCCCTTGATGGCGGCGAACAACGCAATCGCCAGCCAGCTCAGCGGGCCCGTCAGGCCGCCGTAAATCGCCAAAGTGTCTCGAATCCAAAGGCACATGAGTCCCCACTGCAGCGTGCCGGCCACCCACCCCGCCAGCGCGCACTGCAATGTGAAGACTGCGCCAGGAGACAAGCGCCGGGAGGCACGGCCGGCTTCCTCTGCCGGCAAGTAGCCAGCCGCCGGATCCGTGACGCCACTGGTTTCGACGGGAGCGAACCGTGTGAGGGCATACAGCAAGGGTATGGGCGCCAGAACCGCGAGGACGTTCCAATTCAGGGGAGGGAAGACGGCGAACAACAGCAGGCCCGTCGCGATCCCTCCAAACAGCATCAACCAGGTACGTTTCATCGTGCAGAAGCTCATTACAAGCGTACCGTTTGTTGCCAGACCTTCAAAACCGGGCAGCGGCGGCGGGCAGGGCACCGGACCGAACTTCCCAAGGCTGGAATCCGCATAGCCGTAGCCGAAGTAATTCGCCCAGCCTTCCAGGCTCCGGTTCAGCCGTTCCACAAGCGGTGGCAGCGGCGTGTGGCTCTGGCTGGTCGAGATCATCTCGCGCAGCTTCGGCGCGCCTCCGCGCCACGACCTGCTTGGACGGCAGCACGTTCAGATACTGCTTCCGGCGCCCTTTCAGGTCCCGGTCGTATCGAAACGTGTAGCCCAGAGAATCCAGACTCTCCCGCCTCACGTCCACCACGCGCCTCTTGCCGCGGTTGATCTCCAGTTCGAACTTGCCTTCCAGCCTCGATTCCACGTAGGCGCTCAGCTCCGCCGTCCATGTGCGCGCCAGCATCACCATATCGTCGGCGTATCTCACAAACTTGGCGTCGGCCCACCGCGCCGGGCCCTGCGGCCCATGGAACAGCGCATCGAACCAGTGCAGATACAGGTTCGCCAGCAGCGGCGAGATCACCCCGCCCTGCGGTGTCCCCTGCTCACTCCGGCTCCACTGCCCGCCTCCGCTTCTCCCGGCGCGTTCCTCCACCGGCGCTCCCAGCCACATCCGGATCAGAGCCAACACGCTCCGGTCCGTGACGCTCTGCCGGACACGCGCCAGCAGCTTCTCGAGCGGGATCGAATCGAAGTAGCCTTTCAGATCGGCGTCGTACACGCTTGATACCCGGCCATCAGATGACCGCGTATCTCCGCCAGCGCCTGGGGCGCACTCCGCCCCGGACGGAACCCATACGAACAGTCCAGAAAGTCCGATTCGAAAATCGGCTCCAGGATCAACAGCGCGGCCATTTGCACCACCCTGTCCCTGATCGTCGGGATCCCCAGCGGCCTCAGCTTCCCATTCGCCTTCTCGATATACACCCGCCGCACCGCCCGCGGCCGATAGCTCTTTGTGCGTAGCTCCTCGCGCAGTTGCTCCAGCCAGCTTCCGAGACCAGGATCGAGCGCCGGGCCAAGGAGCTCGGCCGCGAAGAGCGTTACGCGCTGCGCGAGCGCTTCGCCGTCCCGGTGCTGGAACATTGCGAGGAGTATTTGCAGCGCGAAGGTCTGCGCGTGTTGCCGAAGAGCCGGGCAGGAATGGCGCTCGCCTACGCGCTGTCGAACTGGGCGGCGCTGCGCCGATACACGGACGACGGCGACCTGGCCATCGACAACAACGGGGCGGAGAGAAGTTTGCGCGGCATCGCGGTCGGACGCCGCAACTGGACGTTCTTCGGCAGCGACAACGGCGGCAGGACCGCGGCCGTGCTGACCAGTTTCATGGCCTCCTGCCAGCGGCTGAAGATCGACCCGTGGGCCTACCTGCGCGACACCTTGGAACGTATCGCGCAACACCCCATCAACAAGCTCGACGAACTCCTGCCCGGCAATTGGAAGCCCGCCACCGCAAAGGTTCGCTTTTCAAATCCAAATGCCGTGCGCCCAAATCAGGCGCGGTCACCTGGGTTGACAGGCCGCATACCTTTCGTGTGCACGGTTCTGAGAAAAGTTTCCTCAATCTTCCCCAGGCTTACCCACATTTCCCCACTCGTGCGTTTTCAGAGTCACACGAAATCCACACGACTCGTGTGGCGCGCGCCCGCCGGAGGAAGGATCACTCCGGCCATTGACGGGTGCCGACCAATGATCATCGTTGATAGGTCGGCAGACCAATGCGTGTTGTCGGAAATCTCCTGCATCGCCAAGCGAAGTCCTCATGCAATTCCTGCGCTCGGGGCACAAAATCCTGCCGGCCGAAGATCGTCTGGTGCGTGGCCCGGGTGCATTCGCGTGCGTGTCATGCGGCTTCGCCGGATGATAGCGCGCCGCCGGGCAGTTTCACTGCTTGTTCTCCGAGCCATAGCGCACGTGAACGAGCGTGCCTTCCTGCCAGACCTCGAAGTTCTTCGTGTAGGCCTGCACCAGGCTCTCCACGCTGCCTTTGCTCAGGCGCGCGATGTCCTGCTTGAACTGAAAACGGCGGAAGCAGCCCCGGCCGCAGCCCGCCATCACGCGTACCTTCGTCTCCTCGTCGAGTTCCGCATCGATCGAGTTGAACAGATCGCTCATCCAGTTCTTGACGAACTCCTTTTCGCGGTCTGCGTCCGACGGTTCCGCCGCATGGGCAGCGGTTTGAGCCGCATTATCCAGGACGACCAGCCCGCAGCACCCCAGACTTCCCTTCATTGCTGTGCTGAGAAACTCGTTCCGGCGCATTCGCTGAACTCCCCGTTAGCGTTTTGTGGCCATTGCTATACGATTGTGGCTTGGTGCGGCGAAAGCACCTGGATTGCCCGGGCCGGCGCTCTCCGCTCCAGTCACCGCCGTTCATCCACACAACCGCTTGCGCGATCGCCGCAGCTCCATTCTTGCCCATGCGGCTCGACACAAGTGTCAATTCCGCTCTGCAATGAAGAAGGAGCCGGCCCACGAAGGACCGGCACTTCTTCGTGGTGGGCAGACTTGTGGTGGGGCAGACTTTCAGTCTGCGCGGGGCATTCAGCCCCGCCAGTTTGTCCGGCCGGAAGGACCGTCTGAAGACGGTCCGCAGGCTGAAAGCCTGCCCCACCACGCGCCCGACAGTCCGTAGCAGAAATGCCAAAACCGCTCATCGTGAGCGGTTTGCGACGGTTGCCACGCGCTAATAGCGGTAGGTATCCGGCTTGTACGGACCTTCCACAGGCACGCCGATGTAGTCGGCCTGGCGCTGCGTGAGCGTGGTGAGCTTGACGCCGATCTTTTCGAGGTGCAGCCGCGCGACCTCTTCGTCGAGCTTCTTCGGCAGCGTGTAAACGCCAACGGAGTAGGTGTCCTTGTTCTTCCACAGATCCAGTTGCGCGAGCGTCTGGTTGGAGAAGCTGTTCGACATGACGAAGCTCGGGTGGCCCGTGGCGCAGCCGAGGTTCACCAGCCGGCCTTCGGCCAGCAGAAAGATGCAGTTGCCGTTCGGGAAGGTGTACTTGTCCACCTGCGGCTTGACGTTCATCCGCACGGCGTCCGACGTGTTCAGCCGGTCCACCTGGATTTCATTGTCGAAGTGCCCGATGTTGCAGACGATCGCCTGATCCTTCATCTTCTGCATGTGCTCGAGCGTGATGATGTCCACATTGCCCGTGCAGGTCACATAGATGTCGCCGATGCCGAGCGTATCCTCGACCGGCGCTACCTGGTAGCCTTCCATGGCGGCCTGGAGCGCGTTGATCGGATCGACTTCGTTGACGATCACGCGCGCGCCGATGCCGCGCAGCGATTGCGCGCAGCCCTTGCCTACGTCGCCATAGCCGCAGACCACGGCCACCTTGCCGGCCACCATGACGTCGGTGGCGCGCTTGATGCCGTCGGCCAGCGACTCGCGGCAGCCGTAGAGGTTGTCGAACTTCGACTTCGTCACCGAGTCGTTGACGTTGATGGCGGGCACAAGGAGAGCGCCTTCCTGGTGCATCTTGTAGAGCCGGTGAACCCCCGTGGTCGTCTCCTCGGAGACGCCGCGCCAAGCTTTGACGATGTCGTGCCAGCGCGTCGGGTTCCCGGCGTAGACAAGTTTCAGGAGGTCCTTGATGACCTTCTCCTCGTGGCTTTCCGACGGCGTACTCACCCAGTCCGAACCGTTCTCCAACTCATAGCCTTTGTGGATCAGCAGCGTCGCGTCGCCGCCGTCGTCCACGATCAACTGCGGACCCTTGCCGCCGGGGTGGCTGAGCGCCTTGTAGGTACATTCCCAGTAGTCTTCGAGCGACTCGCCCTTCCAGGCGAAGACCGGCACGCCGGCCGCGGCGATGGCGGCGGCGGCATGGTCCTGCGTCGAGAATATGTTGCAGCTTGCCCAGCGCACGCTCGCGCCGAGGTCCACCAGGGTCTCAATCAGGACCGCCGTCTGGATGGTCATGTGCAGCGAGCCGGTGACGCGCACGCCCGTGAGCGGCTTGTCCACGGCGTACTTCTTGCGGATGGCCATCAGGCCGGGCATCTCGTACTCGGAGATTTCGATTTCCTTGCGGCCCCAATCGGCCAGGGCGATATCGGCGACCTTAAAATCGGTGGCCACCGGCGACGTGACATCTGAAGTGACGGGAGTGCTCATGGGTGTCTTACCTCAGGCATCAGCATAGCACAAGAAATAAATCAATCAATTGTGATTTCTTGATACACTGTTGCTCGGATGGCGGATTTTCTCAAAGTGCTGCGCCTGCTGGGCGAAGAAGGCCGCGTGCGGATTCTGCGCCTTCTGGAGCAGGAAGAACTGAGCGTCGCGGAGCTGCAGGAGATCCTGGGCATGGGGCAGAGCCGTATCTCGATGCAGCTATCGCAGTTGAAGCTGGCCGGGCTGGTCGACGTGCGCCGCGTGGGCCAGAAGAGCCTGTACCGCATGACGGCGCCCCCCGGGGCGGAGGCAATCCTGGCCGAGACGCTGCGGCGCTGCGGGGCCGAGATCGCGGCTTCGGCGCAGGATGACGAAGCGCTGCGTCTGATCCTGCTCAAGCGCAAGGACAAACTGCGCAGCTACTTCGACGAACTGGCCGGGCGGTTTGGCCGGAACTATGTGCCAGGCCGGAGTTGGGAAGGGCTGGCGGAGATGCTGCTGCGGCTGCTCCCGCCAATGGTCATCGCCGACCTGGGCGCGGGGGAGGGAACACTAACCCTTATGCTCGCGCAGCGGGCGCTGCGGGTCATCGCGGTGGACAACTCCGAAAAGATGGTCGAATACGGCATGGGCGTGGCGCGGGATCACGGCGTCAAGAATGTCGAGTACCGGCTGGGCGATCTGGAGGAACTGCCGCTTATCGCCGAAGAGGCCGATCTGGCGCTGCTGCACCAGAGCCTGCACCATTCGCTGCACCCGGCCAAGACGCTGGAAGAAGCCTGGCGAATCCTCAAGCCGGGCGGCCGGATCGTCGTAATGGATCTGCAAAAGCACGGCCTCGAAGAGGCGCGCGAGCTGTACGCCGACGTGTGGCTCGGCTTCTCGCAGGTCGAAATCACGGGGCTGCTCCGCAAGGCTGGATTCCATCAGATCGAGGTCGCCATGGTCCACCGGGAAGCGGAAACGCCGCACTTCGAGACGCTGCTGGCGATGGCGGAAAAGTCCAGGTAGCGGCGCGGCTGGGAACGCCGATCTCCAGATCGGCTTAGCGCGGCTCACACTTCAGACGCCAGCAACTGCTGGCAGGCTTCCCCGCGCGCAATTGCGCATTTAAGTTGCCGCTCACGCGCGCCGTTCGGAGCCGATCTGGAGATCGGCGTTCCCAGAGGCGGCAAACCGGCAAAGGCACGACGTTGCCCTAGAATGGTTCGGGATGTCTTACCAAGGCGCGCGTGCCGAAGTTTCCGTGTGGTGCTTGCTTGCGCTAACCGGCCTCACGGTAGCCGGGCAGGCAGAATGCGCGGATCTACCCGCCGCGGGTAACATTCTGGTAGCAACGCAACGCGCGCCCGACCCTGATTTTGCCCGTACCGTCATCCTGATCGTCCACAGCGGGGAGGAAGGGGTGATGGGGTTCATGCTGAATCGCCCCAGCGGCTTTCCGATCTCGAAGCTATTTCCAGAGACGAAATCGACTGCCGCGGGCAAGGCTCCGCTCTACCTGGGCGGATTCGTCGCTCAGGGTGTGCGAGCCGTGCTTCGATCGTCCTCACCCCCGCACGACGCGCGGCGGCTTTTCAATGACGTATGGCTGATCCTGGACGCTACGCAGGTGGAGAAGCTCGCCAGGGCCGGCGAGCGGTCGACTGTCTTCCACGCCTACGCCGGTTATGCCGGTTGGTCGCAGAGCCAGTTGAGGAAAGAGCTGTTGCTCGGACATTGGCAGGTCGTGCCCGGCACTGCTGCCACCGTCTTCGATCCGCACCCCGAGACGCTCTGGCGGAGGCTCTCGAATCGTGCGCACTAGCCCGTCATCGTCATCGATCCGAACGCCACTGAATCGATGGACGAGGTCCGCGAGTATGCCCGGACGGCGGAGTTTGACTTCGCGGTTTACAAGGACATCGGGAACGTGATGGCCGACCGTTTCGGCGCTCAGCTCACTACCGACACATTCGTGATCGATACGTCCCGTGTGCTCCCCTATCACGGCTATCTGGAAGATTCGCCGAACGAAACCCGGGCTAAGACTCAGGGCCTGCGCCGCGCCATCGAGGCGGTTCTGGAAGGGCGGCTAGTCGCGATGCCAGAGGGCAAGGCGATGGGGTGCGGCATCCGCCGGGTTAAGCCTTGTCAGGCCTCAGGGTACCCGCGGTTGCGCATCGCAAGACCCACGGGTGCATCGCGCGTAGAATGGGTACTCGATTATGAGTAGACCCGTTCTGTTTCTATCCCTTCTGACTGCGGCCGCGGCGCTGGCCGGACCTGCGCAGGTGAAGATCGTGCGCCAGGGAGATGGCTTTGCGCTGTCGCGGAACGGCCAACCGTATTTCTCGAAAGGCGCGGTAGGCGCAGTCCATCTGGAAGAACTGGCCGCGGCGGGAGGCAACTCGATCCGCGCCGGAGTGGACGCGCTCGATCGCGCGCAAGCGCTGGGTCTGAGCGTGCTCGCCGACCTGCCCTTCGGCAAGCAGCGCTGGGGTTTCGATTACAACGATCAGGCCGCCGTGGACCGGCAGCGCGAACAGTTGCGGGCGATCGTCGAGCAGCACAAGCACCACCCGGCCGTCTTGGCCTGGGCGCTGGGCAATGAACTGGAAATCAGCACGACCGCCGGGCAGCGCGCGACGTTATGGAAGGAGATCGACGAGGTGGCGCGCATGCTCCACGGCATCGATCCCAACCACCCCGTCATCACGGTGGTGGGCGGCCAGTACAAAGAGGTGCTTCACGAGCTGAACGACTATTGCCCGCACCTCGACGCGGTCGGACTGAACTCATACGCCGATATGCTCACTTTGCCGGAAGACATCCGGCGCGAGGGCTGGACACGGCCTTATTGGGTGACCGAGTTCGGCCCGCGCGGCCACTGGCAGGCGCAGCGCACCGCGTGGAAGCTGCCCATCGAAGACTCCAGCACGGAGAAGGCCGAGTTCTACCGCAAGGCTTACGAGCATGCCATCCACGGGCAGCCGCAGTGCCTGGGCTCCTACGTCTTCCACTGGGCGCAACATCACGAGAAGACCCACACCTGGTACGGCATGTTTCTGGAGGACGGCAGCCGCACCGAAGCCGTGGATGTCATGACGTATCTGTGGAGCGGACGCTGGCCGGCGAACCGCAGCCCGCGCCTGGGCGCCCGTGCGATCCAAATCAGCACGGAGAACGGCGGCGCGCCGGGACCGGCGGTCCTGCCGCCCGGTGCGGTGCTGCATTGTCATCTGGACGCTTCCGATCCCGATGGCGATGCGCTCCGCTACAGTTGGGACCTGCGGCTCGACGTGACCGGCGACCCCAAAGTCGGGGGCGACCGCGAAGAGCCGACACCGCCCATCGAAGGTCTGGTGCTCGCAGCCGTGGGCAATCACGCCACGTTCCGCCTGCCGGAGAGCGAGGGCGCCTACCGGCTGTTCGCATACGTGCGCGACGGCCATGGCAATGCGGCGACCGCTAATTTCCCTTTGCGCGTGGAGAAACCCGCGCTCCCCGCTGTCGCCCTGGATCCGAACGCATCCAAGTTCGGTGCGGTCATCCAGCGCACAATGACGCTGCTGGCTACGAGTACGCCGGAGCGGCGCAATGCCGTGCGCATTCTGTTCTATGGCCAGTCGCTCACGAAACAGGAGTGGACGCGGACCGTCGCCGACGACCTGCGAACGCGTTTCCCATACGCCGATATCACCTTCGCCAACCGTGCGATCGGAGGCTATGCCTCAAACATCCTGAAGCGCACACTGCCGCACGACGTCTTTGCGTTCTATCCAGACCTGATCATCTTCCACGATTTCGGCGGGGAGCCCGACTACGAGCACATCATTAGGGAGATCCGCAGCCATACCACGGCAGAGATCCTGATTCAGAACGACCGGCCGGACGCCCTCACGGTTGGACCGGAGCCCACCGATCCAAAGAAGCTGAGCGGCTACAAGTGGATGAACCGGCACAACGCCGAGTGGCTTCCGGATCTCGCTGCCCGTTACGGCTGTGAGATCGCCGACGTGCGCGAGCCCTTTATTGAGTACCTGAAGGCGAACGGCCTGAAGCCGGCGGATGTTCTCAGTGACGGCACCCACTTCAACTACCAGGGCGACTACGTGATCGCCGAATTGACCGCACGCCATCTGCGCTATGATCCGGCGCTGCCGCGCAAGCCCCGGGAAGATCTCGTGCGCACGTACGAGATCGGGCGCGACATCCAATGGGTGAACGGCAAGCTGGAGCTGGAGTTCGAAGGCAACCGGGTGGACGCCATCGCAGGCTGGGCCGACCCGTACTACGGCGGTGAAGCGGAAGTCCGCATCGACGGCCAGCGCCCCTCGGAATGGCCCGAACTCTATTCCATCAGCCGACCCAGCGATACCTTCAGCGTGGACTGGCCGGGGATCAACCGCATCGGCTCCGGAAAGCCGCTACAGGTGGAGGACTGGACGCTGCGCGTTCTGGAAGTGAACGCGGACGAGTCGC
>Ga0302320_10017552_pt1 | contig 14521 bp, 12 predicted proteins | sample Bog_T0_3_FD_202130 | JGI IMG/M metagenome (GOLD analysis project Ga0302320, IMG submission 202130) | Peat permafrost microbial communities from Stordalen Mire near Abisko, Sweden - Bog_T0_3 | ecosystem: Environmental > Terrestrial > Soil > Wetlands > Peat | place: Sweden: Abisko, Stordalen Mire...
GTAAGTCCGTGGGAGGTGTTTCCGTGCGTCGTCTTGCCTTGGTTGGCGCGGCTGTTCTGTTGCTCTCGGCGTGCCTGTGCGCTCAACTGTTCGGCGGCAAAAAGGGAGAGGACGCCTCCAGCCCGCGCAATCTCACCGGCACGGTGGTCGATAAATCAGACCAGCCTGTGCCATCCGCGATCATCTATCTCAAGAACATGAGGACTCTGGCCGTGGTCACCTTCATTGCAGAAGACGACGGCAGCTATCGCTTCCACAATCTCTCGCCAAGCATCGATTACGAAGTGCGCGCCGAATCCAAAGGCCGCAAGAGCGCCGCCAAAACCCTAAGCTCCTTCGACACCCGCAAGCAGGCCCACATCAATCTCAAACTGGAAAAGTAGGAATGTAATCAGGCGTGAAGCACCCGCTCAAAACGTTGGCTCATTCGGCTATGATCGCCGCGGCGGTGCTCGCGAAGGTCAGCGTTTTATTCGGCACAAAGGGAATGATCAAGGAATAGTTATACCCCACCGTGATCGTAACCAGATTTCCTGGGTTGTTACAAGTAGCCGATGGCGTACAGGTGGTTCCCGAGGGATAAGCAGCATAAGTCGTGGTGACTGCGACCGATGTTGGAGTGATGCCGGGGTAAGCGAGGTTCTGAACGTAATTCTTAATGTCCGTCGTGCTCGCCGGGCAAGCACTCGTGTAAGCCTTGCAACCGGAACCCCGGACCGCTGCATAGCGGGTCCCTTGCTGCGCGGCAATGGCAACGAAGTGCGCGGAATATATGCCGAGGCAGTACTCGATAATGCCGAACAGGAAAGTGAACAGGATAATCGAGCAGAGCGCGAATTCAAGGAGTTCCGAGCCCCGTTCGCCACAGCCGCGTCTTTCCCGCGGCACTTGGGAGCGTATCGGATCACAAAATCGTTTCATCATTGGATCTATCTCCCTGGCATCGCCCGTCGAGCTACTACTGCTGCACCCTCATAACTGCTTGGCCGGTCAATGTGAAGCTCACCGGAACCCCAGGAAGCCACCGGTTATTAAACAACGGGCTCACACTTGCCGAGGTATTCACTTGCACAAACTGGATCGGGATAGTTTGCGGGGAGGCACAAACCGAACTGCAGGAAGTATTGGTTCCAAGGCTTGCCTCGCACTGGCAAAAATTCTTCGCGACCGCAGCCATTCCCGTGACGTTCGTTCCATTCTTGAGCGCGGCTGTCTGCATCCCCGTTAGGTCTAAAGCGGTCGCATGGTTCTGCATGCCATACTGAGCCCCGGCGCGCGCGGCACTGGAAACTTCGATGGAGTCGAAGCACACAACTCCGAACACAGCCGCCGCAATCAAGAGTGCCAGGAATAACGGCATCGTAAGAGCAACTTCGATGAGCGAAGTGCCGTCTTGGCCTGCTGCAACTCCGGTCAACCTTCCGCGGTTATGGGGCAACGTGGCCATGAATCTCTTCCTCACTCCACCACCCTCGTACCCGTAAGCGGCGTCCCCGGATTCACCATGGCATAGTCGTTCACGGAACCAACTCCCGTGAATGTAAATGTCTTAACAATGATCGAGTTGTTGAATGTCGTGGAAGAGATTCCCTCCCAGGTAATACCCGCACCGGGCAGATAGACAATTCCGCTGAGCGTCGACAACTGAATGCCCGTAAACGACATCGCGCTCGTGTTGGTCACAGGTGCGAAAAACAGCATTCCGTTATAGCTCCCGCTGGTTGGCGCAACGAGGTTCAAATATTGCGCGCCAGTGAAATTGATAGGCCCTGTAACGTAGAAGGTGACGCCCGTTCCATTCACCGCATTTGCCCCATAGAAATTAAGGGAGCCCCCGTTGTTGATGTAGTAAACGCCGGGGTTGAAGTTGATCGTTCCGGCGCTTAGGGTAAGTCCATTCCAGCACCCCGGGTTCAATGTGGTGTTCCTGGTAATGGTTGTCATACCCGAGGTGCAACTACCCGGGGATGGAGTCGGAACTAAACCGGCAAGCGGATCAGGCGTGGGAGCGGCTCCGGTCGCAGGGCAGGTCCCTCCAGAAGTGCAGGTGAACGTGTTGAGAAAGCCCCAACCATTGGACACCTGGCCAACTACGGTGATCGTGGCCGCAGTGATGGCGTCAACAAATCCGGAGAGGCTCAGGGCACTGCCGGAACTCGAGTTGTCGATAATCCCGCAATTGGGGAAATTCAGCGTGGTGAAGGCCGCAGTGATGCTGATATCAGTGGTGCCTGTACCCAACGTGTACAAACAGTTGTGGCTTGGTCCATTCGTGGCCACCGATCTGGCAGAGACGGAGATCACGCTGGGGTGAACGAGCCGGTAAAAGCCGTTCGGCTGGGTTTGCGAGACAATCACCTCTACATAACTTGAGTTGCCGGTGTACGGGCCGCTTAGGGGAGGATGGTTGACCGTGACCGTGGCGCCGTTCGTCCCGTTCGTAATGCCGTTCTGCGTAGCCGCGGCAAGGGCCGCTGCCTTCCAGTCCGAATAGACGACTTGCTGTGCGGCGGCGACTGCGGCACTGTCGGCAGCCGTTTGCAGAATCTGTTTCTCGCGATATAGCAGCCCCACATCAATCGCGAACCCGAGGAAACCAAACAGGAATAAAACCAGGGACCAGATTACAAGTAGCAGGGCTTGACCTCTCTCTCGGCGTCTGGGTCTGTTCACGGTGGCACCTCTCGGGTGAAAAGCGGCGATTTCTACTCTCAATGGAGGATGTGCTGTGGCCAGCCCCGGTTGTATGAACGAGGATCGTTAAGAAGGAGAATTTTTCCTATTTTGGGACTCCGGACTCGTTTTTAAATCCTTTTTGAATCTTCCGCACAAACAGAAAAGCCGCACGAGGCGGCTTTTCCACTATCTCGCCGGAGGTATCCGGTCGAGCAGTCTGGTCACAAAATGGACTCTATCCAGTTAAAGATTCACAAGCTTCCCGGCCCCGGAAGCCACTTTGGCCGCAAGCATGGCCTCTCCGGAACCAATGCCAAAGTGTACGTACACGTCGGGAATCTCCTTGAGCGGCATCCAGTAGCCAATAATGGTTTTGCCCGCAACAGACTCCTCGGTGCAGACGGTTTCTCCGGTCTTGAATGCGAGGTCGGCCTGGCAGCGGCTGCAATGTTCGTGATCGCCAATGGCTTCAGGATTGAGTCCGGAACACTTCGAACCTGCGGGAATCCCCATCGCGCGGGCAAAGTCATTCACTGCAAGGATTGTTCTGGTTTTGTGGATCAGCATCACTGGCTCGGGGAACGGTCCCCACATGGTCTGGAAGGAATCCAATATTCGCTGCTCTACCATTCAAACTCCTCTACAGTGAACTCACTCAATTCTGCTGGTTGGTAGATGGAAAAGCCGGCCACAGGCATCCCCAAAAGTTCGCTTCCTCGAAGCGTCCATACGTCTTTCTACTCTGGATTCTAACCTTCGCAAGCTCTGTATATTATGGCAATGAAGAAATAAATTTGTCATGTGGTCCCGCTCGTCCGGCCAGCGCGGAGCCTGTCTGACGCAAACAGAAAAGCCGCCCGAAGGCGGCTTTCCCTGACATCTATTTGCCTACTCGCCGGAGCGTTTCCAGTCGAGCAGTTCGCCGATCGTCGATGTTCCCGGCGAAGATTGCGGGTGTTTGTAAGCTTCCACTTCGTGGCGGGTTGCTTCCTCGCCTACGGCGCGCATGCTCAATCCCACCTTCTTCTCGTCCGCGTTCATCTTGATGATCTTGAACTCGAACTCCTGACCCGGTTCCAGCGTGATCTGCTGGCTGTTGGCGTCCACTGCCTCGGAGTTGTGGCAAAGGCCTTCCACTCCGTCTGCTAGCTCGACAAATGCGCCGAAGCTGGCCAAACGAAGAATCTTGCCCTTGAGCACGTCGCCCACGCGATGATCCGCGAAGAAGCTCTCCCAAACGTCGGGCTGAAGCTGCTTCACACCCAGCGAAAGGCGGCGGTTGTCGGGTTCAATGGCCAGAACAATAGCCTTGACCTTGTCACCCTTCTTTAGAACTTCCGAAGGATGCTTGACGCGCTTGGTCCAGCTCAGGTTGCTCACGTGAACCAGTCCGTCGATGCCGTCTTCAATCTCGATGAAGGCGCCGAAGTCGGTCAGGTTGCGAACCTTGCCTTCCACGGTCGAGCCAACCGGGAACTTCTCGTGCAGGCTCTCCCACGGATTGGTCTCAAGCTGCTTCAGGCCCAGAGAAATGCGGCGCTCCTGCGGGTTCACGTTGAGCACCACGGCTTCCACCTGGTCGCCCACGTTTACCAGCTTCGAGGGATGCTTCATGCGCTTCGACCAGGTCATTTCGCTGACGTGGACCAGGCCTTCAATGCCCTGTTCCAGCTCAATGAATGCGCCGTAGTCGGTCACACTGATCACGCGGCCATGCACGCGCGCCCCAATTGGGTAGCGCTCGGTGGCATCCAGCCACGGGTCGGGCGTCAACTGCTTGAAGCCCAGCGAAACCCGCTGCTTGTCGCGATCGAACTTCAAAACCTTTACCTGGATCTGGTCGCCAACGTTGACCAAATCGCGCGGATGGGTCAGCCGGCCCCAGCTCATATCGGTGATATGCAGCAGGCCGTCGATGCCGCCCAGGTCCACGAACGCGCCGTAATCGGTCAGGTTCTTCACCGTTCCGGTCAGCACTGCGTTCTCTTCCAGGTGCGTCATGGTGACGTCGCGCTTGGCCGTGACTTCTTCATCGAGGATCTGCTTGCGGCTGACCACGATGTTGCCACGCTTCTTGTTCACCTTGATAATGCGGACTTCCAGTTCCTGACCCTTCAAGGCATCCAGATTGCGAACCGGGCGGATATCCACCTGGGAACCTGGCAGGAACGCACGTGCGCCGAGTATGTCCACCGTCAAACCGCCCTTGATGCGGTCAATGACGCGAGCCTTCACGGAAGCTTTGTCGTTGTGAGCTTTTTCAATCTCATCCCATGCGTGCAGGCGCTGCGCCTTCTGGTAAGAGAGATTTACGTATCCCTCTTCCGTGTGGCCCTTTTCGACCATTACGTCGATGGCGTCGCCCGGCTGGAACTTGATGTTGCCGTCATGATCCTTGGCTTCTTCCAGGGGCACAACGCCCTCGGACTTCAAGCCAATATCGACCACGAGATAGTTGCTGTTGATGCTAACCACCGTGCCCTTGAGGACGCGGTCTTCGTTAGCGGCGAGTTCGGCTTGCTCTTGCTCGAACGACTCGAGTGCTGTTGCGAAATCTTCCGTCATGTTTTCGTTTTGTGGGTTGCGGGAGACGCCCTCGGCAGGCTTCTTCAGCAAGGTTTCTGAGATTGGGCTGTTGTGCTCGGCTGGCTGGTTGTCCGTTGGCAAACCGGTGTCCTGAGGCTGCTCGTCAGTAATAGAGTCGTCGCGGATATCGTCGAAAGCCATGATTAGCATCTGCCCCGGTGTGTGGGTACACTGCCGGAGCTTATGGAAATAGTCGGACTGCTGGCACTCTTTGAGTTGTATGGAACCTGCTTGTACAGGTTGAAACGACCAGCGGCCGGATCCCCCTGGCTTCTGCCCGGAACAGGGAGACTGTTCTGACTATAGCAATGGAAAAGAATGGAAGTCAAACCCGCCCGCCGCTCGATTATAAAGAATTGAATAAAGAATCGGGCATTTTCAGCCACCTTCAAATATTGGCCCTGAGCCCATCCAGGCCCGCCCTCGCCAAGGCTGTCCCATGAAGCCCCCAATCGTATCCTGCTCCGCCGCACCCGTGCCAAGAATCAACACGGCGCAGCCCTAAAAAAGTCCGGGCAACATGAATTTTGTTTGTTACTCTCCCCTGTATGGACTACATCTTCTCTCCGTGGCGTTACGCCTATATCACTACGGCAGACCGCGCCCCAGGCTGCATCTTCTGTGATCGTGCGCCCTCCGCGGAGGGCAACCGCGAAAACGATGAGCGCAACCTCATTCTCTATCGCGGCCAGCATTGCTTCATCATCGTCAACGCCTTCCCCTACACTTCAGGACACGTAATGATCGTGCCCTACGCGCATCTTGACCGCCTCGACCTGCTTCCCGCCGAAGCCGCCACAGAAATGATGGCCTTGGCCCAGCGCACCGAAACCGTCCTGCGCAAGCTCTATCGTCCCGACGGCATCAACCTCGGCATGAACATCGGCAAAGCCGCCGGAGCCGGAGTTGCCGGACACATTCACATGCACGTGCTTCCCCGCTGGATAGCCGATGCCAACTTCATGTCCGTGATCGCCGAAACCCGAGTCCTGCCGGAATCCGTTACCGTCACCGCCGCCCGCATCCGAGAGGCCTTGGCTGCGGAAATGAAGTAATGCGCAAAGCTGCGCCCTCCGCGATGTGCTGATGTGCGCTATGCAGATGTGATCGTGAGAGGATTGGCGAGCCTCTATGAAGTCACAGGCTCGTAGGTAAGCTTCGCGCGCTTGCGCTTCTTCGGAATCTTCCGGCAGGAAACATAAGCTCCCGTAGATACCTCGCCCATCCGAATCTGCGTGCGCTCCATGAGCTGCTCCACCGACTCCGCCGAATATTCCTCCGCTGCCCGCAGCACCACCTGTGCCGCAACCGCCGCGTCGTCCTCCGCCTTGTGATGGCGAAACTCGATGCCGAACTCCCGCGCCAGCGAATCCAGCGAATGTCTCCGCAACTCAGGCCAGCACTTGCGAGCCAGCGCCACGCTGCACACAAACGGCATTTTTTCGCACCACAAATCGTAGTGAGCCAGCGTCGCGCGCAGCACACCCATATCAAACGGAGCGTTGTGCGCCACCAGCGGACGCCCGCCGATCATCCGCTCCATCTCCGGCCAAAGCCTGTCGAACTCCGGCGCGTCCACCACCATTTCCGCAGTAATGCCATGCACGCCAACGTTGCCCGGACTGAAATACATTGTCGGAGGCCGAATCAGCCACTCCCGCCGCGCAACAATTTCATCTCCCTCGACCACGGCAATCCCCAGCGAACAAGCGCTGACCTTCATCCCGCTCGCTGTCTCAAAATCAATTGCCGCAAATCGCATCATCTTCCTTGGCCTATTACTTTCCGGACGTCCGATTGGCGGACCGAGAGTGCTCTCGAGGGTTGTTGACCTTGCTCTGTGGTTGCTCTTGCCCTTGCTCTTAACCTTGAAACCTTGAAACTTTGAAACCTGCAACCTTGCAACCCTGAAACCTTGCAACCCTGAAACCTTGCAACCCTGAAACCTTGAAACCTGCAACCTTGCAACCCTGAAACCTTGCAACCCTGAAACCTTGCAACCCTGAAACCTTGAAACCTGCAACCTTGCAACCCTGAAACCTGCAACCTTGCAACCCTGAAACCTTGCAACCCTGAAACCTTGAAACCTGCTACTCACTCCGCCAGCAACGCCAGCAAATCCGCCTCGCTAATCACCTTCACGCCCAGCGATACCGCCTTGTCCAGCTTCGACCCCGCTTCTTCCCCGGCCACCACGTAGCTGGTCTTCTTGCTCACCGAGCCGCCGACTTTTCCGCCCGCGTCTTCAATCATCTTCTTCGCATCGTCACGCGAATACGTAGGCAGCGCGCCTGTCAGCACAAACGTCATGCCCGTTAGCTTTGTGCCGCGAACTTTCTTCTCGCCCGTAAAGCTGAGCCCTGCCTCGCGCAGCCGCTCAATGAGCCGAATATTTTTCTCTTCGATAAAGAACTCGCGAATACTGCGGGCAATGCGAGGCCCAACCTCGTTCACCTCCAGCAGCTCCGTCTCATCGGCCTTCATCAGCGCATCCAGCGAGCCAAAGTGTTCCGCCAGAAACTCCGCCGTCCGCTCGCCCACCATGCGGATTCCCAGCCCAAAGATCACTCGTTCCAGCCCCAGTTTTTTCGAGGCTTCAATCTCACCAAGCACGTTCTCCGCGCTCTTCTTGCCCATGCGTTCCAGAGTCAGCAGTTGTTCTTCGTTCAGCGAATACAAATCCGCAATGTTGTGCACCAATCCTTTGGTGAGCAACTGATCCACCAGCGCCTCGCCCATGCCTTCAATGTTCATCACGTGTCGTGAGGCAAAGTGCAGCAAACTTTCGCGCAGCTTCGCAGGACAGTTCACATTCACGCAATAGTGGTTCACCTCGCCCTCGGCGCGTACCACGTGGCTGCCGCACTCCGGGCAAACGGTCGGCATGTGGAAAGCCCGCGCATTCTGCGGCCTGCGGTGCTCGCCCTCATTGACCACGCGCACTACTTTGGGGATAACATCCCCTCCGCGCTCCACCATCACCCAGTCGCCAATCAGCACGCCCAGCCGATTCACTTCGTCCTCGTTGTGCAGCGTGGCTCGCGAAACCGTAGTGCCGCCAATCGGCACGGGCCGCAGCATCGCCACCGGAGTCAGCTTTCCGGTGCGTCCCACGTTTACCAGGATGTCTTCGACCTTGGTGATTCCCGCACGCGCCGCAAACTTGTAAGCAATCGCCCATCGCGGAGCCTTGCCCGTAAACCCCAACCGCTGCCACAGCGCAATGGAATTCACTTTCACCACCACGCCATCAATCTCATAAGGCAGCCCATCGCGCGCCGCCTCGGTCTCGTTCACAAACTCCCAGATCTCTTCAAACGTAGCGGCCTGCCGCCGATGCGCATTTACCTTGAAGCCCGCAGCGCTCAACGCCTCCAGCGCCTCCCACTGCGTAGTGCTCGACATCCGCCCATCGCGCAGCAAAAAGTAGGAGTAGAAATCCAGCTTGCGTTGTGCAGTAACATTCGGCTCCAGCACGCGCACCGCTCCGGCCGCCGCGTTCCGAGGATTCGCAAACCGCGCCAATCCTTCTTCTTCGCGCTGCTCATTCATCGCCACAAAACTTTTCGTAGGCATCAGCACTTCGCCACGCACTTCGAACGGAGCCACAATCCCCGCAGCCTTCAACCGCTCTCCACTTACCGTCAGCGGAATCGAGCGAATCGTGCGCAGATTCGCCGTAACATCCTCACCAATCATTCCATCGCCGCGCGTAATGCCCCTCACGAACCTAGCCCCCGCAACAGGAGCGTCTGGGTGCCCCACGTTCGCCCTCTTTTGGCTAACGTGGGGTAGTTGACCCTGACTTGGATCTTGACTTGAACTTTGACTCTCACCATACAACTCATCCACCGCCTCATAATGCAAAGCCATCGAGAGCCCGTCCAACTTGTACTCGCACTCGAAGTCCACCTCATTGTTGCCCGCCAGCTCCGCCACCTTCCGAGTCCAGTCGCGCAGCTCTTCCTCGTTGTAGGCGTTGTCCAGCGAAAGCATCTGCGCCGAGTGCGCCAGCTTCACAAATCCTTCGCGAGGTTTCCCGCCCACACGTTGTGTCGGAGAATCCGGCGTCACCAGCTCAGGATGCTCGCGCTCAATCGCCTTCAACTCATTAATCAGGTGGTCGAACTCGGCGTCCGTGAACTCTGGCGTGTCCAGCACAAAGTAAAGGTGCTCATGATGGCGAATTTTTTCGCGCAATTTTTCAGCGCGCAAGGCGGGTGACTCGTGCGTAGTCATACAGCGGAGATTATAGCCCGGCAGCTTTGCCGCTCTCCGTCTTGATACAATCGACTTATATTCCTAGCGCAGCTCTTCCGCGGTCTCCCTGGCAGTCCATCGCCTTTTCCGCCAGCCAGCGCAGACAGCAGACGTAGTGAAGGCTCTCAAACACTTTTTCGTGCATTACAAAGCGTGGATCATGGCCGCGCTCGCGCCTCTTGGAGGCATCTGGGCCGTCTTCGTCATCGCCCTCATCGACGCGTCGTTTTTCGGAATCCCGCTCGACCCGGTCATCGCCTACTACGTCGCCATCGATCCCCGCCGAACCATCATCTACTCGCTCATGGCAGCCTGTGGATCGGCTCTCGGCAGCACTGTTCCGTACCTAATCGGCTACAAGGGAGGGGAAGCGGTAGTCGAGAAAAAGCTCGGCCCCAAGCGCTTCGCCCGCCTGCACGCGACCTCGGAAAAATACGGAGACATGGCGCTCATCATTCCCGCCCTCATGCCTCCCGGCTTTCCCTTCAAGGCCTTCGCCCTCATCGCCGGAGTCACCGAAATGCGCTACCTGCATTTCCTGCTCGCCATCTTCGTGGGCCGACTCTTGCGCTTCCTCATCCTCGGTTCGCTCATCATTGCCTACGGGCCAGAAATCCTGAGCTTCATGGCCTCGGTGCTGCGCGACCATCGTGGAGCCGCCATCGTCGTGCTTGCAGCCATCGTGTTGCTCATTGTTCTCTTCGTGCGCTTCCGCAACTCACGCACGCCTCAGCCCACCGAAACAGAAAGCAGCGTTGCCTAACTTGGATTCCAACTCGCAACCTCTTCCCATTCGCGTCATTGGCGCCGGCCTCGCCGGACCAGAAGCCGCGTGGCAGTGTGCCCGCCGTGGCCTCAAGGTCGATCTCTACGAGATGCGCCCCACGCGCAACACTCCCGCCCATGAGACTGATCTCTTCGGCGAACTTGTCTGCTCCAACTCGCTCAAAAGCGATAGCGAAAACTCCGCGCCCTGGCTGCTGAAACATGAGATGCGCTACGCCAATTCGCTGCTCATGGATCTTTCCGCCCGCACCGCCGTCCCTGCCGGACACGCCCTGGCCGTTGATCGCCTCGAGTTCAGTCGCCTCGTTACGGAAACCATTGCCGCCGAGCCGCTCATTCGCATCGTGCGTGAGGAGGTCACATCGCTCGAAGGCTTCGACGGCGTCACCATCCTCGCCTCTGGCCCGCTCACGTCAGACGCTTTGGCCTCAGAGATTCAGCGCCTCAGCGGCACCGACCGCCTCTTCTTTTTCGACTCCATCTCCCCCATCGTTGAAGCCGATTCCATCGACCACTCCAAGGTCTACATGGCCGCGCGCTATGACAAAGGCACGGCCGACTACATCAACTGTCCCATGATGCGCGAGGAGTATGACGCCTTCATCGCGGCCCTCGCCGAGGCGCAGCGCGTAGACGGTCACGACTGGGACAAAGCCCAGTACTTCGAAGGCTGCCTCCCCATCGAGGAAATCGCGCGCCGAGGACCAGACACTCTCCGCTTCGGCCCCATGAAGCCCGTAGGCCTGCGCAATCCGCACACCGGAAACATCCCCTACGCCGTAGTCCAGCTTCGTCAAGAGAACCTGCGCGCCGACTCCTACAACCTCGTCGGCTTCCAGAATCACCTCAAGTTCGGCGAACAGGCCCGAGTCCTTCGCATGATTCCCGGCCTCGAAAACGCCAAGTTCCTGCGCTACGGCCAGATTCACCGCAACACCTACATCAACGCGCCCGCCCTGCTCACTCCCACGCTGCAAATGAAGCAGCATCCGCGCATCATCTTCGCTGGTCAGCTCTCCGGCGTAGAGGGCTACGTCGAATCCATCGCCACCGGCCTCCTCGCCGGAATCACCGCCGCTGCCTTAGCGACCACGGAGCAATCAGCCCACGTTGTCGCCGCCCCTCGCGCCAGCGCCCACGGCTCGCTGACAAATTACATCTGCAACGCCGATCCTTCGCACTTCCAGCCCGCCAACATCACCTTCGATCTCCTTGAGCAGCTCGACGAATCCATCAAGCGCAAGGTGCGCGACAAAAAGCTCCGCCACCAAATGGTCTGCGAGCGAGCCTTCGCCTCCTTCACCGAATGGTTCCAGCAAATCTCCGCCATTCTCCCCACGCGCTGAACTTTTCCGCCGCGCCCTGCGTATCTTCCATTGCGGACACAGGTGGCCCACATCCGCCCTGCTGTTGGGCAAATGTGGGGTTGCACGAATCTCTGAACCGGAATGGTTTTTCATGTCTCTGCGCGATCTATTTCTCGACGTGCTGACCACACTCTGGTCCAACAAGCTGCGCACCTTCCTCACCATGTTCGGCATTGCCTGGGGAATCGTCTCCATCGTGCTCATGGTCGCCGCCGGAGAGGGCATGCGCGTGGGTCAGGCCAAGCAGCAGGCCAGCTTCGCCCGAGATCTCATGATCGTCAACGCCGGACGCACCAGCCTTCAAGCCGGAGGCGCACGCGCCGGACGCCGCATCCACTTTGAAGACTCCGACGTCCCCTACGTCGCCTCCCAGTCGCCCTCCTGCAAGTACGTTTTGCCTGAACTTGGCAATGAAGCGTCCGTGCGCAGCAATTACAACAGCGCGCATCCCACCGTCGCCGGATCTTTTCCGCCCTTCGCCGAAATCCGCAGCCTGGACGTTGCCGCCGGAAGCTTCTACACCTGGCAAGACGTCAACGAATCCCGCCGCGTCGCCTTCCTCGGCAGCGAGATCAACAAGCAGCTCTTTCCTGAAGGCGGAGCCATCGGCCAGCACATCTACATCCAAGGCATTCCCTACGTGGTCGTCGGCGTCATGAAAGACAAAAAGCAGGACTCCAGCTATGACGGTTGGGATGTCAACAAAGTCTTCATCCCGTTCCCCGTCATGCAGGAGGACCTGCCCAACAAGCCGCCGCAAGTCGCGCACAGCGTGGACCGTCTGCTCATCGCGCCGCTCAACGTCGCCGAGCATGAAAGCTGCAAGCATCAGCTAACGTTGGCGCTCGCCCATCTCCACAACTTCGATCCTCTCGACAAAGAAGCCATCAGCAACTGGGACACCCTCGAAGAAGCCGCTGCCTTCGCCACCATGACCGACGGCATGAAGTATTTTCTCGGAGCCGTCGGCGTCACCACGCTCTTTCTCGGAGGCATCGGCGTAATGAATGTCATGTTGGTCGCCGTCCGCGAGCGCACCCGCGAAATTGGTATCCGCAAAGCGCTCGGCGCGCCCTCGCACAGCATCCTTCGTCAGTTTTTTCTGGAGACCATGATCGTCGTCTTCCTCAGTGGAGCCATCGGGCTCGGCATCGCCTACGGCCTCTGCGCCTTCGTGGATAGCTTCCCCATGCCCGACTTCTTCGCCGGGCTTCTCCCCACCTGGCAGTCGGGAGCCCTCGCCATCACCCTGCTAGGTGCCGTAGCCTTCTGCGCCGCTCTCTATCCTGCGCGTCAGGCCGCCCGCATTGATCCCATCGAAGCCCTGCGCTTTGAGGCCGGAGGCTGATCATGGGAATCATTCGAGATGTCCTCGTCGAGGCCATGCGCGCGCTGCTCAAGAACCGCACCCGCAGCCTGCTCACCATGCTGGGAATCGTCTGGGGCATCGCCTCCGTCACCCTGCTCATCGCCTACGGCTCCAGCTTCCGCAGCATTCTCGTCACGGCCTTTGAGGCATTCGGCAAGTCCGCGGTAGTCGCATGGCAGGGTCAAACCAGCCAGCAGGCCGGAGGTCAGCGTGCCGGCAAAAAGGTCAAGTTCGAGCAGGCGGACCTCGACTACATCAAGGCCACCTCGCCTGCCATCAAAACCATCTGCCGTGAAAACGCCCACGATCTTCTGCTCCAGTACAACGATCACATCGTCAACGGAACCGTTCGCGCCGTCTGCTCCGAATACGGAGAGATGCGCAATGAAGTAGCCGCTACAGGGCGCTGGCTCAGCCCCATGGACATCGTCGAGCGCCGCCGCGTCATCTTCCTCGGCAACAAAATCAAGGAGCAGCTTTTCGGCGGCCGCAACGCCGTCGGAGAAACCATCCTTGTCCGTGGCATGCGCTTTGAAGTCATAGGCGTCATGGACAAGAAAATCCAACTCTCCAACTACTTCACCAGTGACGACCACTCCACTTGGATTCCGTTCTCCACCGCCAGCGATCTCTACGACAACAAGGACACGCCTGTCTTCATCTTCGCGCCCCTAAAGCCCTCCATGGAACCCATCGCGAAAAAGCAGTTCCTCGCCGCGCTAGCCGAGCGCCAGGGTTTCTCGCCCACAGACGACAAAGCCGTAACCATGTTCGGACGCGAGGAATTCCGCCCCGTCATCGACGGCATCACCATCGGACTCCAGGGTCTGTTGCTCTTCATCGGTGCGCTAACCCTCGGCATCGGCGGCGTAGGAGTCATGAACATCATGCTGGTCTCCGTCGATGAGCGCATCCGCGAAATAGGCCTGCGCCGCGCCCTCGGAGCCCGCAAGCGCCACATCCAACTCCAACTTTTCGCCGAAACCTTCGTCCTCATGTTCATCGGAGGCGCAGCCGGAATCCTGCTCTCCTGGCTCCTGACCAAAGCCGTAGGCACGCTCCCGCTGCTAGGCCCGCTCTTCAAAGACGAATCCGGCAAAGCCGACATCCACCTGCAAATCTCCGCCGGAACCATCCTCCTGAGCTCCATCGTGCTCTTCCTCGTAGGCCTCATCAGCGGCATGGTCCCAGCCATGAAAGCCTCACGCCTCGATCCCGTCGAAGCCCTTCGCTACGAATAGCGCAGGGCGTTCACTGGTCTTGTTTTCGAAGGGTCATCCTGAGCGGAGCGAAGGACCCCTGCGAAGCTCAAATCTCCCGCACGGTCCAAGGTAATTTCAACCCATAATCTGCGCCTTTCGCTCCGCACCGGAGAAAATGACGGGTGCCCCAGGTTCGCGAAGCGAAGCGTAGCTAAACTGGGAACCAGAGCGTCTCAATCCACGAGTTCTTGATCTTGAATCCGAAACAAAAAAGC
>Ga0302320_10017554_pt1 | contig 14519 bp, 13 predicted proteins | sample Bog_T0_3_FD_202130 | JGI IMG/M metagenome (GOLD analysis project Ga0302320, IMG submission 202130) | Peat permafrost microbial communities from Stordalen Mire near Abisko, Sweden - Bog_T0_3 | ecosystem: Environmental > Terrestrial > Soil > Wetlands > Peat | place: Sweden: Abisko, Stordalen Mire...
GGCTCCCGGTCGCCTTTGCGCCCTGCGCCATGAAGGACGCCCCTGTCGTGAGGACGCGGTGGAGGAACACGGGCCCCATGACCGAGACGACGCAGACCCAGATCACAAATCCAATCCCGCCGACCAGGATCGAGAGGAGCGCCGCCAGGTTTCCCATGAACCAGTTGCCGAGCGCCGTCTCCATCGTGCGCACCTGGGCCTCGGTCATCGCTCCTGCTGTGACCGAGCTCCACTGCAGGATCGCCACCATGTCCGGCACGCGGCTCGTGCCGGCAATGAGTGATATGAGCGCATTGTAGAGTGCTATCGTTCCGGTGTGGCCGATGGCCCAGGCGACGGGCCAGAGGGCAAGCGAGACCATGTGCATCACGTAGGACTGCGCCGACTGGCGGCTGAAGTGGCCGTCGGGCATCGAGTACATGCCGATGAAGAGCGGAAGCATCATCGTGCCGGAGACGGCGAGGAAGTAGCGCAGCTGCTCCATGAACCAGACGATGGCGGCGGCAACGAGGAGCAGCAGGTAGAGGGGCAGGACCGTTGCGGCAATCAGGAGGCACTTCAGCATGGCCGACCCGAAACCCGCAGCCATCGCGGCCATCCGCACCATCCCGCTCCATGTCTGCGAGGCGCTGGAGGCATAGCCCGATGCGGTGTCCCAGAGGGCGACGCCGTAGGCCTCGAGGTAGCCGAGGACGCTTCCGTCGTTGGCGCTCGAGATGAGCGCGGCGTGGCCAGACGGGCCCTGGGGCTGCGAGAGGGCGCTCGTGCCGAGGACGTCGAAGAGCCGGTTTAGCTCCGGCATCGCGTACGCGGCCTTCACGCAGGCCGTCGTGAGATTCCTAGGGCCGCCCGAGGAGGACTCGTAGAGCGAGTCTGCAGCCTCCATTGCCGATCGCATCAGGAACGGCGCGCCTACCATGAAGGCGATTACGATCCAGGTCTTGGCCATCTCCCCAAGCTTGTCCTCGCCGCCCGAGCGCTGCGCGCGCAGCACAAAGCCCCAGAGGACGAAGAGGGCCCCGAATGCGGTGAAGATCCAGCCGATGCGCCCGAGAACCGAGGGCTGCCCGGCGTTTCCGTCGGTCAGTCCCTGGAAGACGACGTTTCCATCGTAGCTATTGAAGACATCGAGGAGGTCGGACACGGGCGCCGTGTCGGCAAGGATGGGTATCAATTGGAGGCTCCCCCCGCATCCGCGGTCGTCCAGAGCTTCACTCCCGAGTAGTCCGACGCGGGCGGCGCGTGCGCCGGCTTTTGCAGAGTGGAGATACGTTGCGATTCGGCGGCCTGGGTCCTCGAGGACATGCCGGAACTAAGCGCAGCCGACTCCGCCAGTCCCTGCTCGTCGGCCGCCTGCGAGCGCGCGCCGGACTCCGCCGATGCCTCGCGGTCGCCGATCTCCAGGTCGTCGAGGACCGCCCTCCTGCGTGCGGCCATCACTTGGTCCTGCGACTGCAGCTGGCTGATCTCGGTGAGGATCGACTGCTTGGCGGACTCGGTCGTTGCCGAGCGAAATCGCGACCATGCCGACGTGAGTCCGGCCGCGATAAGGGCCCTGACAGCCTGCTCCCTCGCCACCTGCCCATGGAGCTGCTGCGCGGCTGAAGAATTTTCCGCCAAAGAACCATAGAGGGAAAGGTCTCGGGCCTGCGCCTGGCCATAGACGGACATCGAGGTTCCCGCGCCCGAAGCCTGCAGAAGCGAGGCGGCGCCGGCCGACTGGGCCTGTGCGCCGAGCGATTGCCAGGCTCCCGCAAGGTCCGCCTGTGTCGAGAGACCAGGCCCGACGGCAGCGGCCCCGCCGGTGACGGCACCCAAGTCCGAGAGCGCCGCAACCGCGGCCCTCGGGTCACCCGCATAGCTCTTCAGGTCGCCGGCCACCTGGAGCGTGCCCTGCGCCGCGGCCAGCTCGCTCGACATCCGGTCGAGCTCGGCCGCCCAGTTCGCGGCCTCGGCGGGATTTGCGATCACCGTGACAAACGATGTGTCCGCGACACCCCAGAAGGCGCGCGCACCGGCGCCACTGATCAAGGCCAGCAAGAGAGCGCCGAGCGCCGCCTTCATGCGGCGGCTCATGGCGTGACTCCCTCTGCTGGAACGGGCGCAGGGATGAATACCGGCACGGCCACGGTCTCGGGCGCGAGCTTGCGGCCGTCCGGGGCCCGGCCGGTTTCCTCCCACGTATAGTATTCCGTCTTGCCGGCAGACTGTCCTGGGCGCGCTGCCTCGAGCGACTGCCTGGCCCAGTAGAGCTGCTTCACCGCATCGGCGGCTCCCAGCAGGTAGCCCTCATCGAGCGCCTTCCTCCGGGAGTCCTGCGGCGAGGAACATCCGGAAGCGCCCAGGAGGGCGATGAGGGCCAGCCGCCTCATGCTCCCTGCCCTCCCGATTCCGCGATCACCCCGTCAAAGACAGACGGGTACTTGGCCAGGGCCCTCGTTCGACGGTCGAACACTTCGCCGGAGGATTCTGCGACGTAGAGCATCGCGGGATCCACCTCGACCCGCACCGTGCCGCATGTCGGCGTCTCGGTCTCCCTTGAAAAATAGGTGAAGTAGGAGGCCCGGCGCGAACCCGTCTGGTGCTCGACAAGCGGGTGCTGGAGTATCGCCCGCTGCGCGGCACCGGGAAGGCCCACGACGCGGGCGATGCGCGCCACCTGGTCGGCGTTGTTCTGGCGCATGAGGAAGTACTGCTTGCACTGCCCAAGCAGCAGGTCCGTCAGCGCCGGGTCGATGTCGTCGACCTGCGACGGCTCCTGGAAGGCGCCAATGAAGACGCAGCGGTACTTGCGCATCTGCGCCAGCAGCTCCTTCACGAAATCGCTCGCCCCGGGAATGAGGAGGATGCGCCTGAGCTCGTCCAGGAGCATCACCTTGGAAGCCGCACGAGGGAGCGTCAGGATGTGCTGGCGCACGTGGTCGAAGACGACAAACCCCGCGAGCTCCTTGAGCGTCCCGTCGGGAAGCCGGCTCGTGTCGAGGTGCAGCCCGCTCCCGCGGACATCCACGTTTGTCGGGCCGTCCAGGAACCCACCGACGACGCCCCCGGAGCGCAGGCCCTTTGCGAGCTCCGACGAGAGGAAGTCGAGCTCCGAGGCGACGCCCGCGCTGCGGTGGTGCGGGAGCCTGCCGTGGCGCATGAGGGCGACCAGACCGTCGAACCGCGGAAAGTCCGGGGCGCCAAACTGGGTGAAGACGAGCGACTCGGCCGCCGCCCTGCCCTGCGGGCTTATGGAGTGTCGCAGGATCTCCTCCTCGCCTACACAGCCAAGGAGCTCCGCTGCGCGGGCGGGGTCCGACCGCTCAAGATCCACAAGTGCCAGGTAGCCGTCCTGGAAGTCGTCGTCGCCGGACCTCATCTTCTGGGTCGCGACCGCGCGCCTCGCCAGGTGGCGCCAGAGAGACTCGTTCGCGTTCTTCCAGTCCTGGGCGCAGTCCTCGAAGTGGCTTCGGACGTACTCGCCTATCAATCCCTCGCGGCGGCGGTTCCTGTCCTCGTCCCTCGAAAGCCCGACGAGCTTCATGCAGGTGCGAACGACCCGCGCCATCGTGGACGACGTGAGCGGTAGGCCGTGCGTGTCGAACGGGTTCAGCGTCTGGTCGCCCGACTCCCGAAGGATCAGGCTCTGCATGCCGCACAGCTGGGCCTGCGTCACGAATGCCATCCCCTCCTCCTGGTAGAAGCGGTAGGCCCATTCGCAGTCGGTCTGGCTCATGAGGTCCATGAGGAACGCCGACTTTCCAGAGCCATTCACCCCGATGACGACGGAGTGCTGCGGCGTTCCGTTCGCGGTCAGGAGGCGGACGCCGACGACGCCGCGCCCTGGGCTGTCGTAGAGCGCCTGCGCTCCCGCGAGGTGACCGGTAAAGGTGGACGACACCGGCATCAGGTCGGCGAGGTTGTGATTCTCGACGTAGATGTCCCAGCCCCTGTAGGTGCCCCCGAGGTTGCCCGGAAGCGTCTCGTAGAACAGGTGCCGCGCCTGCGCGGCATTGTTCACCTGCATGAACTCGGCGCCGTCAATTCCCTGGAGTGCGGTCCGCATCGCGAGGGACTTGGCCGCGATGCCCTCCTCAGTGTCAGCCCAGACGCGGACGACAAAGAGGAGGTTGAAGGGGATCGTCGCCGACGAGAGGAGCGAGTCGATGCGGCCGTGCCTCAGGCGGATATCGTTCTCGACGCCGGCAGCGCGCCGGTCGGAGAGGAACGCGCTCAGCTCGTCAATCTCCCGGCGCAGGCGCTCGATCTCGCTGGAGACCGGAAGCGGGCGAATCGCGAGCGTGATCGCCGCGCCCCGGTTAACGGCGTCCATGACCGGGATCAGCATTCCCGGCCGCGTCCCCCGCGGCAGCTCGCGCATGACGAAGATCGCATGGTAGTTCCCGTCGAAGTGAAGGGCGCTGCCGCGCGCGGAGCCGCGGCCCGTCGTGAACGCATTGAGGTCGCTCCTCAGGCAGTTCGCGCGCACCGACCTCGACGTGTCGACGAAGCCGCTGGCTCCTCCGGGGGTCGAGTGTAGACGCGCGAGGCTCGGGTTCAGGAATTTCCTCAGGTGCCTCGCGTGCGCCTCGTCGCCCATGGCTGACCAGCGCCCCATGGGATGCACCATGCCTAGCATCCGCAGATGGGACTCGAGAGCCGAGGCCGCCTGGGCGAGGAACGCCTCGCATGCCGCGACCGACATGACGTCGCGGCCCTTCAGGCCATCGCATCGGCGCCCAAGGTACACGTTGACGCGCTCCCTCCTCAGGCTGCCTTCCTGGATGCGCCGGTTGTAGTAGGTCCGGCGCACGGCGCAGGTTCTGTTGCACCATGCCGAAGCCCCGTTCTTGCGGGCGACGTACTCGTCCAGCGCCGCCTCGAAGTCGTCCTCCACGGTCCACTGGACCTGGAGCGCAGCCGAGCCGCCGACGGCAGCGAGGATGGCCGCATTCTGGCGGCGAAGGTCCATGATCGTGCGGTTGTCGGCGCTCCTCAGGTCGGGCACCTCGACCTGCGCGCCCTTCGAGAGGCAAGTGTGGGCGTCAAGTGACGCGCCCCACCACAGCATCCCGCCCTCGAACCAGCCCACTGGGAACGTCCGCGCCATGACGCTCCTTCAAGACGCGCGAATCGGGACGCCGCGCCGGGCGAATCGGGCACGCTCGGGGCCACACGCCGCAGACGTGTCTGCCACTATCCTCGGGAGTATCGGCAGCAACAGCAGCGGCGGGTCCGTGAAATCCAGGCGAAGCGCCAGGGCCGTGACCCAAAGGTCGCCCTTGAAGTGCGGGGGTTTACCGACGACCAGGAGCCGCAGGTAGGCGAAGCCGGCGGCAAGAGGCGCGGCGGCCTCGAGTGTTCGCAGGAGCCAGTGGGATCCTACCGACTCTCCGACGAAGTACCGGAGCCCAAGGCCGATGCTGGCAACCAGGCCCGCGAAGAGCGGCCAGAGGTCATTGAACCCGACGCCGTCGAACCCGAGGTAGCCCACGCGGGCCTTCCGGCCCGTGTTGCTCGGCGTGTAAGGCAGAAGGGGCTCGTTTGATTCGGGGGCCATCGCAGGTTCACCAGGCGGGGAGCGTCCCAAGCGTCCAGACAGGGTTCACGATCCCAATCCGGATGGAGAACCAGTAGACGCCGGCGGATATAGCCGGGATCCCGATCGCCCAGGCGGCCTCCTCAAGCTTGTCCTGCTTGTCCTGGGCGCGGTAGGCGCGCTGGCCGTGCTTGATCCCCTGCCAGACGGAGCCGGCAAGGCCGAGGGTGAAGAGCCAGCCGAGGACGTCGGTCGCCTGGAAGGCCGACGCAAGCCTGGGAACGAAGGATGAATAAAGCATGCAAATAAGACATGTCTTTAATGTCTTGTTAAACAAGGCCTAGTTATTCACAAGCTGCCGCTCCGATGCCGTCGGGAAAATCCTCGCCGAGCGCACGCCATACGGCGCACTCAGTGGAGGCCAAGCGCGATTAAAGCCACTCGGCCGTCGGCTGGAGAAATTGGAGCGGGTGCGGGGAATCGAACCCCGATTTCAAGCTTGGGAAGCTCACGTGATAGCCGTTATACTACACCCGCAAACGGGGTCCCTTGGGGACGAAAGATGTCCAAGAAGCTGCAAGGTACTAGCGTCCCGTCAAACACTAACCAGATGGGTGCGCGGCAGGCGGCGGGCAAAACTTCATGGGCGCAAGCAACCTCATTTGCTCGCAAATCACCTCTTCCGAAGCATTATAACAGGACGGAGGAATAAGTAGTTACCCAGTCACAGAGCCTTGGACATAGGAACACAGACGCTCTAGAACTGTGCAGCCCTTTACCCCCGATTTTGAGTCTCACACGTCCGAAGGTGACCAATCACGCTACAACCAACTCCAGCAACGCTCGCGAAGAACTCGTGCTTGAGGCGGGGCGCATGGAGGGGCGCTACTGGAGGGACCTGTGGAAATACCGCGAGCTCCTTGGATTTCTGGCATGGCGGGACGTGAAAGTCCGCTACCAGCAGACCGTGCTGGGAGCCGGCTGGGCGATTGTCCAGCCGCTCACCTCGGTCGTGGTGTTCTGGTTTGTTTTCGGGCGCGTGGCAAAGATGCCATCGGGCGGACAGTCCTACTTCATCGTCGTCATGGTCGGCCAGCTCGCGTGGCAACTTTTTGCCAACACGCTCTCGAATACCTCCGGCAGCCTGGTCGCCAGCTCGCAACTGGTCTCCAAGGTGTATTTCCCGCGCCTTGTCGTCCCGCTCTCCAGCGTCCTCGTTGCCCTTGTCGATTTCCTCTTTGTCTTTGGGATCTATGTCATCGCTGCGGTGTGGACAAAGACGATGCCCGGGTTCCATGCGCTCCTCCTGCCGGTATTCATCGCCCTGGCGCTCGTCCTCGCGATCGGCGCCGGCCTGTGGCTTTGCGCGCTGACGGTGCGCTTCCGCGACTTCAGGATTCTAGTGCCCTTCCTCCTGCAAATCGGCGTCTTCGCGACACCCGTTGGCTATAGGACCGACTACCTCAACCGCTTCAAGGAAATCCTGGCCATCAACCCGATGACAGGCGTCATCGACGCGTTTCGCTGGAGTTTGCTCGGCGACAGCGAGGCCTTCTCCTGGAACAGCTTCATACCCTCCCTTTGCTGGGCTGCCGTCCTGCTCTCGACCGGGATATGGTATTTCCGGAAGACCGAGAAAACTTTCGCAGACGACATCTAGAATGAGCGATTTCTCCATAAAGGTCGAGGGCCTCTCGAAGTTGTACCGCATAAGTCACCTCTCCGGACAAAGGACGGTAAGGGACGCGGTGCACCACGGTGCGAGGCTGGTCTGGCGCCGCCTGCGGTGGAACACCAAGCCGACGCGCGAAGAGTTCTGGGCGCTCCGGGACGTCAACTTTGAGCTCAAGGCCGGCGAGGTGGTCGGAATCATAGGAAGGAACGGCGCCGGAAAATCCACGCTGCTGAAGGTGCTTTCCCGCATCACCGAGCCGACCAAAGGACGCATCACCCTCCGCGGTCGGATCGCGAGCCTCCTCGAGGTCGGAACGGGCTTCCATCCCGAGCTGACCGGGCGCGACAACATCTACCTGAACGGGGCGATCCACGGGCTTTCGCGAGCCGAGATCACGAGGAAGTTCGACCAGATCGTGGAGTTCGCGGAAGTCAGCCGCTTTCTGGACACGCCGGTCAAGCGCTACAGCAGCGGGATGTACGTGCGCCTGGCCTTTGCGGTGGCCGCCCACCTAGAGCCAGACATACTGATCGTGGATGAAGTGCTGGCCGTCGGCGACTCGGCCTTCCAGCGCAAGTGCCTTGGGAAGATCCGCGAGGTCTCGACCGAGGAGGGCCGCACCGTCCTCTTCGTCAGTCACAATCTCGCGTCGGTGAGGCAGCTTTGCTCCAGGGCCATACTGCTGGAGCAAGGCCGGGTCGCGTTCGACGGGCCGACGGCCGAGGCGCTCGCAGCCTACACGAAGCCAAAGGAGACGAAGGCTGAGTACAAGCACGTTGGCGGCGACGGCGCGGCCCGGATCACGCATCTGCGCCTTCTCGGCGAAGGCGGCGCAATCCCGGTCTTCCCGATCTTCGGCACGATCCGAATCGAGATTGAGCTAGAGGCAAAGCCCGAGGCCGGCGGCTTGGAGTGCTTCATCCTCATCTACGGGGACGACGGAGAATGCGTCGCGGCCAGCTTCCAGGCGGATTCCGGAGCGAAGAGCGAGCCGGGAGCGGGCACGAGAGTGATCTCGGTCGAGTTCAAGAACCCGTTCGCACCGGGCAGGTACATGGTATCGGCGGGGATCTTCGACGCCTACCGGCAGTTTCACGACTGGGTCGAATTTGCCGAGACGTTCGAGGTACTCCCCGGCTTCAGCGATGGGAAGGCGTTCGACCAACGCCTCGGCCGAATATCACTCGATGCCGAGTGGATGCCATGAGCAACGCTGTGCCAGCCTGGAGACGAGCCATCCTGAGGCTCGACAGGTGGATCCATGCGATGAAGGTGGACGCCCTTCGCAGGCAGTTCGCCTCGTGCGGCGAACGTGTTTCCATCCAATGGCCCGTGGTCATCAACGGGGCGGAACGGCTGCGCGTGGGCAATGACGTGTCGATAAACGCGTTCACACACATTTGGGCCTCGGGTGAGGTGACAATCGGCGACTCCACGCTGATTGCGAGCCACGTGGCCATTACCTCCCTGACTCATTCCACCGACTCAGGGACGTACGCGCACAGCCTGGTGAGCAAGCCTGTGCGCATCGGGCGAAATGTGTGGATCGGAGCCCACGCCGTGGTGCTGCCCGGTGTCACGATCGGGGACAACGCTATCGTTGGGGCCGGCGCCGTAGTCACGAAGGACGTCCGCGAGGGCGAGGTGGTGGCCGGTGTTCCCGCGGTCCCGCTGGCGAGGCCGGGCACGGGGAAATGAGCTATTTCCTAAAGAAGCTTCGGCTGGTCAGGTTCCTCGCTGGGAGGATCCCAGCTCACGGCTTCGGCCAGTGGTGGCAGGGCATGCGCGACAGGAACATGGCATATGCCGCGATGGAGCTGGCCGAGACACTTCCGCCCGGACTTTCTACGATTGTCGACGTCGGCGCCCACGCTGGTCTCGTCTCGGAGGCTTTGGATTTCATCTACAGGCCGAGGCGGATCTGGGTTGTGGAGCCCAATCCCGCCCACGCGGAGGGCCTGGAGCGGAAATTCGGCGGGCTCGAACGCTTCGAGGTGGTGCACAGCTGCCTCGGACAGGAGAACGGCGACGTTAGCTTCTTCGTCCATGACTTCGACGCGGCCTCGTCTCTCTTTGAGTGCAAGCCCGGACACCTCTCCTCCTTCGGCTTCGAGGAGGGGCGCAGAAAGGTCACGGTGCCGATGACGACGCTGCGGGACCTCCTCTCGGGTCATCCCGGCACCATCGACCTCCTAAAGCTCGACTGTCAGGGGGCCGAGTTGTCCGTGCTCAAAGGGGCGAGCGAGCGCTTAAGGGACATGCGCTGGATATACAGCGAGGTTTCAATCGATCCGATCTACTCCGGGGCGCCCCTGTGGGGTGAGGTGCACGAGTTCCTCGTTCGGGCTGGGTTCGAGCTCCGAAAGGTTGCAGGCTTCGCTGGTTCCGGCCAATCGGTCCAGTGGGCGGACGCCCTATACGCCAACGTCGGGATGCAATAGCGCCCAGACCGAATGGAACCCACAAAGACGCTCGCCGCCACACGCCTTCCGGACCCGCCCGAAGGAAAAGGGGGATGGCCGTGGGTCGCGCCCAGTGCGAGGGCCCCGCTCCCCGGGGATCGGGCCTGGCCCATGATCAGCGTCGTGATCCCGAGCTACCAGCAGGGCCAGTTCCTCGAGGAATGCATCCGCTCCGTCCTACTCCAGGACTACCCCAACTTTGAATGCATCGTGATGGATGGCGGCTCCACCGACGAGTCGGTCGAGATTTTGAAAAAGTACGGGGCGCACCTCGCGCACTGGCAGTCCGCCAAGGACAACGGGCAGGGAGCGGCCATCAATGACGGCTTCGCCCTCTCCAAGGGCGACGTCCTCGGCTGGATCAACAGCGACGACATGCAGCTGCCCGGCGCACTGAGGGCGGTCGCGGAGGCCTTCAGGAGGTCTGGCGCGGACATTGTCTACGGGGATGCGCTCACGACGTTCGAGGGCGAACAGGTCACCGAGTACTGGGAGGCAAACTGGGTGATCAAGCCGTTCCTGCAGTTCGGCGGGATCGTTTCCTCGCACGCCATTTTCTGGAAGAGGTCCGTGCATTGCGAAATCTGGACGGAGATGAACTGCAACATCGACGGCGAGCTTTGGCGGCGCCTTATCCCGGGTCGCCGACTCAAGTACTTGCCGCAGCCCCTGGGCCTCTACCGTGTCCACCCCGAGACGAAGAGCCAGGCCGAGAAATGGCGGGAGGCTTGGAAGAGGGACCTGGTCCTCCTCGAGGCTCGCCATGGAAAGGAGAGCCGCAACCGGGTGTTCCGGCGTCTCTACGCTGGAAGCCAGAAGCTGTTCAAGTGGTTCGCGTGGCGGCGCAATGTCGAGGGGAAGCGGAAGGTGCTGCAAGCCTGCGGATGGGACAATCGCAAATGGAGGGGACCGAGGCCATGATCGCCGTCGTGTCATCGACCGTCGCTCCCAGCGCGCTGCCGACCCATGACGGGCTGCGCACGACGCTTTCCCCCGAGAAGCGGCTGGAACAGACCAAGGCCACCGTGGCCTCGCTTGTCGCCTTCGGGGCTAGAAGGGTCTTGGTGGCCGACAACTCTCCAGGAAGCTGGCTAGCCGAGCGCCCGGGACAGCTGGGCCCCGCCGAGGTCATTCACCTCAGGCATCCCGTCTTCGGAAACAAGGGGGTCGGTGAGCAGTGGCTGCTGCTCGCGGTCGCGGACCTCCTCCCGGAGGACGAGCCGATCATAAAAATATCGGGCCGCTACCTACTCAACAAATCAAGCGAGCTGCGCATCGAGGGTGACGACGACATTGCGGGCAAGATCTACCCTGAGGGTCGCACCCACACGCTCTCGACAAGGGCCTACCTCCTGCGAAACAAGGCGGTCGCCCTTAGATTCTGGGGCCGGGCGCTTGACGAGGTGTATGCCCAACCCGCTCGGATCATGGGCGCCCGCTCGCTGATAAGGATCGTTGGCAACTCGCTCCGGCCGGAGAGGGACGGGTACGCCTACAGCGACCCGAGCACCCTCTCCCTGGAGCACGCGGCTTACAGGGCGATCCGAAACCTTGGCCTGAAGCTGCGCGCCGTTGGAACTCTGGGAGTGGAGGGCAACTACGGAAGCTTCACGAACCAGGCTGTGAGCGAATGAGCGCGCATTGCAATGCAACCGGGGCTGCCGGTCCCACCGGCCGCACCATCCAGCAACCATGCGCATCTTCCTGAGCTGCCAGCAGGCCCTGAGGCGCCACGAGGTGCCTGCGTACGCCTTCTGGGAATACTATTTCAAGGGTTCGTTCGCCGAGGCAGGGCATGAGGTGCTTGAGGCGCCGGGCGTTGACTGGGCCGAGGGCCTGACCGCCCTCGGCGACACCCGCGCCGCATGGCTCGACCGCACGTGGTCCTCCACGATATCGTACCTCAAGCGGGAGCACGCACGGAGGCCGATCGACCTTTTCCTCGGCTACCTTTTTCCGGACCAGGTTGATCCGCAGGCGGTCAGGCAGATTAGGGACCTCGGAATCCCCTGCGTAAATTTTTTCTGCGACAACGTGAGGGAATTCACGAGGATCCCCACCGCCTACCGGGACTTCGACCTGCACTGGGTACCGGAATCAGAGGCGAGGCCGATGTATTCAGCGGCGGGCCTGCCGCAACTCTATGCGCCCATGCCCATGTGGACGAGCCCGGCGATGAGGACAGTGCCCGACACCGAGAAGGCGGAAGTCCTCTTTGTAGGATCCCATGACGATCTTCGCCAAGCGCTGCTCGACGAGGCGGTCGGGCTCGGCCTTTCCCTCAGCCTGCACGGCTCAGGCTGGGCGCCTGGGACAGGCACGGCGTCGCCCGGGAGAATCGGCCGGGCCGCGAAGCTCGCGAACCTGGTGGGCTTCCTTCGAAAGGAGGGGCCGCGCGGCCTAGTCATGAGGGAGACCTATCGGAGGCGCCCACGTCCGGCGTTTTCCTGGACAATGTCCCATGCCAAGCCCGCACTCTTGGGCGACGATTACTTCAAGGCGACCCGCGAGGCGCAAGTTGTTCTCGGGATCAACAGGTACCCCAGCTTCCGGCATCCGTTCTCCAGGCCCGGCGCCTACTCCAGACTTCGTGACATCGAGGCCCCTATGCTGGGTGCATGCTACCTCACGGAATGGGCTCCCGGCCTCGACGACCTCTACGACATCGGGAGCGAGATCGAAACGTACCGCTCGGCATCGGAGCTGGTCGAGAAGTCCAGTCGCCTCGTCTCCGACCCGGCCCATCGCATGAGCCTGAGGAAAGCGGGCCAGAAGCGCGCCTTGGCCGACCACTCGATCAGAAGGAGCATCGAGCGTGTCGCCGAATTCCTTGGGATCGGAAAATGAACCAAGCGCTGTGAACATCCTCTTCATTGAACAGCAGCCAAGGTTTATCGGGGGATCCGAGAGGATGAGTCTCTCACTATGCACGCAGATGAGGCGCGACGGGCACAGCACCCACCTGCTTTACGAAGCCGAGGGCGACATGGTGGGCGCCTTCAGAGAGGTGACCGATAGCTGCACGCGCGCCCCGGTGGTTCCCATCGCGCTGCGGAGGCCCTCAGCCGCCCTCGCGAGCCTGAGGCACCTGAGGCGGGCTATTCGGACCCATGCCATCGATGTCCTGTTCACTTCCCACCTGGGCTACGTGCCGCTGCTGGCCGCCGAGCGATTTCTGGGAGGCACGCCGAGCCTCATCCACATCGGGCTCGGCGACACGCCACAGACGCGGCTCTACAAATGGGCAATGCCTCGGGTCGGCGCGATCGTCACCCCCTCGGAGCACATGAGGGCCATCTGCGCCGCGGCAGGGTGGCCTTCGGCCAGCCTCAAGGTCATTCCCAATGGTGTGGACCTTGAGCGGTTCAAGCCCGTCCCGGAAAGGGCCGCGTTGCGTTTGGACCTGGGACTTGACCCGGATCTTCCGCTGGTGGTCTACATGGGAAGAATTGTCCGGGAAAAGGGTGTCTTTTGCCTCGTGGAGGCAGCCGCAATCCTTAAACGCCGGGGCATGGCTTTCCACTTGGTGCTGATAGGGGCGGCCCCAGGCAAAGAGGCGGTGGAGTTAACCGCTGCGGCGGCCGCCGCCGGCTTAGGACCCGATACCTTTTCCCTCAGGGGGCCCACGGATCGTCCCGAGCGCTTCCTGGCTGCGGCCGACATCGTCGTTGTGCCGACACAGGGGCCTGAGTCCTTTGGACTTGCTGCCGTCGAGGCCATGGCCTGCTCGACCACAACCATTGTCAGCGATGCCGGAATCCTCCCGCAGATCGTCGGCATCGAGAATGAGCGTTGCTGGTTCGTGCAGGGCGATGCGGAAGGCCTAGCGAACCGCCTAGAATTTTTCCTCGGCCATCCCGCCGAGCGGGTCGCCACCGGCGCGAGCCTCCTCGCGAAGGTCATGAGGCACTACAGTTTGGTCCAGTGCGCCGCGGCCTATGAGAAGGAGCTCCGCGGCTGCATGGAGCCCGTATGAAAGGAACCAAGGGGGGACCCATCGCCCGACTGCCACTCCTCGACAGCATCAGGGGATGGGCTGCGCTCTCGGTGCTGACGTACCACACGTTTGGACTCAACGCCCTGCGGAGAGTCCCCTACGTCGAATGGATGGCCGCGGCGCAGGCACACCGAGCCGCCGTCCTGCTGTTCTTCACCCTTTCCGGATATGTGATCGGCGCCACCAACAGGGGCCCTTGGTCGGCGCCCGCCGTGAAAAAGTACGGGCTGCGCCGCTTCATTCGCCTAGAACCGATATACATCATAGGAGTCCTGCTGGGGTTCGCTGCAAGCACACATGCCCCCATTTGGGACCTCCTTGGCAACGGGCTTTTCCTTCAGAACATGGATCCGGGCAACCCGACAGGCGTACAGCTCCTTGCGGGGAACCAGCCACTGTGGAGCGTCCACTACGAGGTCCTCTATTACCTACTCTTCGTGGTCTGGTGGAGGTGGCCTTCGACAATACCGCTGTTCCTGGGCTCGGGGATCGCGGTCAGCTTCGCGGGGGAGCGCATTTCCCAAGTCCCCGCGTTCTGGATGAGCCATGCGACGGGTGTCGTTTTCTGGCTGGCCGGGTTGCTGATCTCGCGCAGCCCGCCCGCTGCCGGCACGGTCAGGGCAGGTTCGATATGGTCGCACATATCGTGGCTTCACGCGGTGCACCACGCGACAGTCCTCACTGCGGTCCTAAGGCACTTTCATTTTTCGGGCACCCAGAGGAGCTGGCTGAGCTGCGGAGACTTTGCGCTCCTTCCCGGCTGCATCACATTGGTTATGCTGGCCGCGCAACGTCGGCCAATGGGCGCCTGGGCCTGGCCGTTCCTTTCCTTTGGTGCTGCGCTCCTCAGTTTCGCCGTGGTGT
>Ga0302320_10017556_pt1 | contig 14519 bp, 13 predicted proteins | sample Bog_T0_3_FD_202130 | JGI IMG/M metagenome (GOLD analysis project Ga0302320, IMG submission 202130) | Peat permafrost microbial communities from Stordalen Mire near Abisko, Sweden - Bog_T0_3 | ecosystem: Environmental > Terrestrial > Soil > Wetlands > Peat | place: Sweden: Abisko, Stordalen Mire...
AAACGCAGGCCCGCTTACTCAAGTCCGGCGTCGCCCGCCGCCGGGGGCACGGGCAAAATGCAGCGGGATTTGTCAGGGTGACCAAATGAGGTCATGCTTACGCGCGCGTTTTCGCGCAGCAGGCGGGCTCGAAGCCCGCCGCAAGCTTAAGCTTGCCCCACTTGCCTGTGTACCGGCCACGGCCCTGTGCGTGCTTGCAGGATGCGCAGAGGCCAGACGCAATGATCGAAAGTACCCTTGACACCGCTCCGCTTACGCGCGAACTCCTCGCAAAGACGAATGCCTACTGGCGAGCCGCCAATTATCTTTCGGTCGGGCAGATCTATCTCTACGACAATCCGCTGCTCAAGGAGCCGCTGAAACTGTCGCACGTGAAGCCTCTGGTGGTTGGGCATTGGGGCACCACGCCGGGCCAGAACTTCATTTACGTCCATCTGAACCGCGCCATCAAGAAGTACGACCTGAATATGTTCTACGTCGCGGGCCCCGGTCACGGCGGCCCCGCGATCGTGGGCAACGTCTACCTCGAAGGCACCTGGAGCGAGGTCTACCCGAACGTCACGCGCGATGAAGCGGGGCTGAAAAAACTGTTCAAGCAGTTTTCGTTTCCCGGTGGAATTTCGAGCCACGTCGCGCCCACCACGCCGGGTTCGATTCACGAAGGCGGCGAACTGGGCTACTCGCTCAGCCATGCCTTCGGAGCGGCGTTCGACAATCCCGATCTCATCGTCGCCTGCGTGGTCGGCGACGGGGAAGCGGAGACCGGTCCGCTCGCGACCTCCTGGCAATCCAACAAGCTGCTCAATCCGATTACCGACGGCGCCGTGCTGCCGATTCTGCACCTCAACGGCTACAAGATCAGCAATCCGACCGTGCTCGCCCGCATCGAGCCCGACGAGCTCGAGCAGTTTCTGAGCGGCTGCGGCTGGACGCCCCACTTTGTCGAAGGCGACGACCCGGAGACCATGCACCAACTCATGGCCGCCACAATGGACAAGGCCATCGAGGACATCCGGCAGATTCAGAAGAATGCCCGCGACAACAACGACACCACGCGGGCGCGCTGGCCCATGATCGTGCTGCGGTCGCCCAAGGGCTGGACCGGGCCCAAAGTTGTCGACGGGCTGCAGATTGAGGGCACCTTCCGGGCTCACCAAGTGCCGCTGCTTGTCGATGCCGATCATCCCGACCATGTTCAGCTGCTCGAAAACTGGATGAAGAGTTACAAAGCCGAGGAACTGTTCGACGCGAATGGCCGCCTCATGCCGGAATTGGCCGAACTCGCGCCGAAGGGCGAACGGCGCATGGGCGCGAATCCGCATGCCAACGGTGGAATTCTGCTGCGCGACCTGCGCATGCCGGACTTCCACGTCCACGCGGTGACCGTGCCTTCGCCCGGCGCCGTGGACGCACAGGACACGCTGGTGCTGGGTAAGTTCCTGCGCGATGTGGCGACGCTGAATCAGGATCAGCGTAACTTCCGTGTCTTCGGCCCCGATGAGACCCTCTCGAACCTGCTGGGCGCGGTTTTTGAAGTCACCAACCGCCAATGGGAAGCCCGCGAAATGAAGAACGACGAGTTCCTCGCGCCCGCCGGCCGCGTGCTCGATTCCATGCTGAGCGAGCACCAGTGCGAGGGTTGGCTCGAAGGATATCTGCTGACCGGGCGCCACGGGCTGTTCAACAGCTATGAGGCCTTCATCCGCATCGTCGACTCGATGTTCAGCCAGCACGCCAAGTGGCTGAAGGTCACGCTGGAGCTTCCGTGGCGGCGTAAGATCGCGTCGCTCAACTATTTGCTCGCGTCGCACGTCTGGCAGCAGGATCACAACGGCTTCACGCATCAGGACCCCGGTTTCCTCGACCACGTAATCAACAAGAAGGCCGACATCGTGCGCGTTTATCTGCCGCCCGACGCCAATTGCCTGCTGTCCGTCTTCGATCATTGCCTGCGCAGCCGGCATTACGTCAACGTGGTGGTGGCGGGCAAACACGCGCTGCCGCAATGGTTGTCGATGGACGCCGCAGTGGTGCATTGCACCGAAGGCATCGGCATCTGGCAGTGGGCGAGCAACGACCAGGACGCCGCGGAACCCGACGTAGTGATGGCCTGCTGCGGGGACACGCCGACGCTGGAAATCCTGGCCGCGGCTTCGATTCTCCGCGAGCATCTGCCGGAATTGAAGATCCGGGTGATCAACGTGGTGGATCTGATGAAGCTGCAATCGAGCAGCGAGCACCCGCATGGACTCACCGATATCGATTACGATTCGCTGTTCACGAAAGACAAGCACATCGTTTTCGGTTTTCACGGCTACCCGTGGCTGGTCCATCGCCTGACCTACCGCCGGACGAACCGCAATCTGCACGTGCGCGGCTACAAGGAAGAGGGCACCATCACGACCGCTTTCGACATGCGGGTACAAAACGATCTGGATCGCTTTCATCTGGTGCAGGACGTAATCGACCGCCTGCCCCATCTGGGCTCAAAGGGCGCTTATCTGAAGCAGACCATGCAGGATAAGCTGATCGAACACAAACATTACATCGACCAGCACGGCGAGGACATGCCGGAGATTCGTAACTGGAAATGGCCGGGGCGCAAATGAGCGCGAGCGCAGATCGGACGCAGCTTCCCTGGTGGAAACGCGCGCATCACGACTGGCGCTTTTGGGTCGGGATGGCGATTACATTCGCGGCCATCGGGATGTATGTGATGAGCGACAACCTGAGGTTTGTGCCGCGCCTCTGACTATGGGTAATCAAGGGTCCGTAGTTTCGGTGCGGGGCGGCGTGGTGGACGTTCAGTTCGACCGCGGGCTGCCGCCCGTCTACAGGGTTCTGCACGCCGGGGCGAAAGGGGAGATCGTCATCGAAGTGCTGGAGCAGCTGAGTGCGCGGCGCGTGCGCGGCATCGCGCTGACGCCCACGCAGGGGCTGGCGCGGGGGACCAGCGTGGAGGATACCGGGGAGTCCCTGCGGGTGCCCGTAGGCAAGGGAATCGTCTCGCGGATGTTCAACGTGTTCGGGCACGCCATCGACCGCCAGCCGGAGCCGGTGGACGTCGAGTGGCGCGATCTGCATCGCGATCCGCCTCCGCTCGAGGAGCGCTCCACGAAGTCGGAGCTCTTCGAAACCGGCATCAAAGCCATCGACGTTCTGGTGCCCCTCGAACGCGGCGGGAAGGCCGGATTGTTCGGCGGCGCGGGCGTCGGCAAGACGGTGCTGCTGACGGAGATGATCCACAACATGCTCGGGCACCAGAAGGGTGTGAGCATCTTCTGCGGCATCGGCGAGCGGTGCCGCGAAGGCGAAGAGCTTTACAGCGGGATGAAGGAAGCGGGCGTCCTGAAAGACATGGTCATGCTGTACGGCCAGATGAACGAGCCGCCCGGCAATCGCTTCCGCGTGGGGGCGGCGGCGTTGACGATGGCCGAGTATTTCCGCGACGACGAGCACAAAGAAGTCCTCCTGCTGATCGATAACATCTTCCGTTTCATCCAGGCGGGCATGGAAGTGTCGGGGCTGATGGGACAGATGCCTTCGCGGCTTGGATACCAGCCCACCATGGCGACCGAACTATCGGGGCTCGAAGAGCGCATCGCCAACACCCATGCCGGCGCGATCACGTCCATCCAGGCCGTGTATGTGCCGGCCGACGACCTGACCGACCCGGCCGCGGTGCACGTGTTTTCGCATCTCTCGGCCTCCATCGTGCTCTCGCGCAAGCGTGCCGGCGAAGGCCTTTATCCGGCCATCGATCTGCTCCAGTCCAGTTCGAAGATGGCCACGCCCGGCATTGTCGGCGATAAGCATTACGAACTGGCGCAGGAAATCCGCAAGACGCTGGCGCAATACGAGGACCTGAAGGACATTGTGGCGATGCTGGGGATGGAGCAGCTTTCGCCGGAGGACCGCAAGATAGTGGGGCGCGCGCGGCGGCTCGAGCGCTTCCTCACGCAGCCGTTCTTCACCACCGAGAAGTTCAGCGGGATCAAGGGGCAATCGGTGAGCCTGAAAGACTCGCTCGATGGCTGCGAGCGGATTCTGCGCGACGAATTCAAGGATTATCCGGAGAGCGCGCTGTATATGATCGGCGCCATCGGCGAGGCGAAGAAGCCGGACGCGCCGGCGCAGGCGAAGCCGGAAGAAGCGAAGGCGAAGTCTGGAGCGCCACAGCCCAAGCCCGATGCGGCGCAGCCCAAGCCCGACGCGGCGCAGCCCAAGCCCGACGCCGCGCAGCCGAAACCCGATGCAGCGCAGCCCAAGCCCGATGCAGCGCAGCCCAAGCCCGATGCCGCGCAAGCCAAGCCCGATGCTGCGCAGCCGAAACCTGATGCCGCGCAGCCCAGTCCCGACGCGGCGCAGCCCAAGCCTCACGCGGCGCCGGCGAAGCCCGACGCTGCGCAGCCGACGCCCGATGCCGCGGAGCCGAAGCCGGAAGAAGCGAAGGCGAAGTGATGGAACAGCCGATTTTGAGGGGCGAGGTTCATTTTGTGAGAAACCGGTACACGCGACCAGAGGCGCCCCATGCATCTTAAGATCCTCGTCCCCACCGAAATCTTCGCGGATGTGACCGGCGTGTCCGACATTGTCGCCGAAACCAGCGACGGATCCTTCGGCCTTCTGGAACACCGGCTCGACTGCGTGGCCGCACTGGAGCCCGGCATCCTCACCTACACGACAGAGCATGGCGCCGTTTATCTCGCGGTGGACGAGGGCGTGTTGGTCAAGACCGGCGCGGACGTGCTGGTTTCCGTTCGCCACGCCATCGGTGGAACCGACCTCGGCCAACTGCACGACGAAATCAAACGCAGATTTTTGACGCTGGATCAGCAGGAGCGCACCGTGCGGGAAATGGTCGCGAAGATGGAAAGCGGCTTCGTCGGGCGCTTCGCGGAGCTGCAACATGAGCGATGAACATGATCGATGAAAAAGATACGCCGTTCGCGCGCAAGGTCGCTTCGGAGGCGGCCCGCAAGCTCCGCGTGCAGCGCGAGGGGCCGCAGGGCGTCTGGTTCGGCCTCGGCATGTCCGGACTGATCGGCTGGTCTGTCGCGGTGCCGACGCTCGGCGGCATCATGCTCGGTCTCTGGCTCGACCGGCACCATCCGGGAGCTTTTTCCTGGACGCTCGCACTGCTGTTCGCCGGTCTGGTTATCGGTTGCGCGAATGCGTGGTATTGGGTCAACCAGCAGGATAAGGCGATGCACGATGACTGAAACCACGGAGATGTTGGCGGCAACCCTGGCGGGCATGCTGCTCGGAGTGTTCTTTTTCGGCGGACTCTGGTGGACCGTGCGTCGGGCGCTCAAGTCGACGCAGGCGGCGCTTTGGTTCTCCGGCAGCTTTCTGGCGCGGACCGCCGTGGCCATGACCGGATTCTATTTCGCCGCGCAGGGCGACTGGCGCCGCATGGCGGGCTGCGTCGCGGGGTTTCTGGGCGCACGGCTGTGCGTGATCCGCTTTACGCGGCTGAAGGAAGGCGCATAAATGGACCTCTCCTCGGATCAGCAGATTCTCTGGCAGCACGGCTTTGTCAAACTCAACGGCACCATCGCGACCACGTGGGCGATGATGCTCGCGATGGCCGCCGGCTCCAGGCTGGTGACGCGCCGGCTGGCCACCGAAGGTGCGATCCCGCGCTGGCAGGGCCTGCTCGAAATCGTGGTCACGTCGATCGAAAAACAGATTCGGGAAGTGGGCCTGCAGCAGCCGGAAAAGTACATTTCTTTTCTGGGTACGCTGTTCCTGTTTGTGGCGACAGCCGCTTTGTGTACGGTGATCCCGGGCTACACGCCGCCCACGGGATCGCTCTCCACCACGGCGGCCCTGGCTTTGTGCGTATTCGTCGCGGTGCCCCTGTTCGGCATCGAAGAGCAGGGGCTGGGCGGCTATCTGAAGACCTACACGAAACCGACCATCGTGATGCTGCCGTTCAACATCATCAGCGAGCTCTCGCGGACGCTGGCGCTGGCGGTCCGTCTGTTCGGCAATATGATGAGCGGCGCGATGATCGTCGGCATCTTGCTGACCATCACGCCGTTTCTGTTTCCCATTTTAATGACGACGCTCGGTCTGCTGACGGGTATGGTGCAAGCCTATATCTTCAGCATTCTGGCGGCAGTTTATATTGCGGCGGCTACGCTCGTACGCAAACCCCGGCCGGCTCAGGCCAAAAAGTAAAGGAAGATTCATGGACACTGCCACACTGATCGCAATATTCTCCATCGCCACTGCGGGCCTCACTATCGCCGTCGGCTCGATGTGCCCGGCGCTGGGCGAGGGCCGGGCCGTCGCCACGGCTCTCACATCCCTGGCGCAGCAGCCGGACGCCTCCGCCACCATCACGCGGACTCTCTTCGTCGGCCTCGCGATGATCGAATCCCTGGCCATTTACTGCTTCGTCGTATCCATGATTCTGATTTTCGCCAACCCATTCTGGAACAACGCGCTCGCACACGCCGGGGGAAAGTAAGCCATGCTCATCGATTGGTTCACAGTCGGTGCGCAGGCGCTCAATTTTCTGGTCCTGGTCTGGGCGCTGAAGCATTTTCTCTATAAGCCGATCCTCGATGCGATCGACGCGCGGGAGAAAGGGATTGCCGCCCGGCTCGCCGACGCCGATGCGAAGACGAAAGACGCGCAAAAGCTGCGGACCGATTTCGAGGGTAAGAACAAGGCCTTCGACGACCAGCGCACGGCTCTGCTGAGCAAAGCGACGGACGACGCGAAAACCGAGCACGACCGTCTGCTCGACGAAGCCCATAAAGAGGCGGACGGTCTGCGCACCGCACAGGCGGCCGCATTGAAGAACGATCAGGCGAGGCTGGGCAAAGAAATTACGCAGGCCGCCGCCGGGGAAGTCTTTGCCATCGCGCGCAGGACGCTGGCGGACCTCGCAACCGCAAGCCTTGAAGAACGAATCGGCGCGGTGTTCACGCACCGCCTGGGCGAAATGGACGGCAGGGCGAAGGAGACGCTGGGCGCGGCTCTGCGGAACTCGAAGGATCCCGCCCTGGTGCAGAGCGCCTTCGATCTGCCCGCCGCCCAGCAGGCGACCATCCGCAATGCGCTCAATGAAACGTTCTCCGCGGATGTTCGCGTGCGCTTCGAAGCGGCGCCGGATAAGATCTGCGGCATCGAACTGACGGCCGACGGCCAGAAGATCGGCTGGAGCATCGCGGAGTATCTGACCTCGCTCGACAGCAAAGTCGAAGCATTGCTGGACGCCAAATGAGTATCGTGCAGGAGGCCGTGGACCGCACTTTCGGCGCCGTGCGTCAGGCCCTGCAGGACTTTCATCCGCAGCTGACGCCGCACGAAGTGGGCATCGTGAAGAATGTCGCCATCGGCATCGCCACGGTGTCCGGCCTGCCAGGCGTGGAGTACGAAGAGCTGGTGCGGTTCCCGGGCGGCATCGAGGGCATTGCGTTCAACATAGACGAGGACGAAATCGGCGTCATTCTGCTGGGCGCTTTTGAGGATGTGCACACGGGCGACGAGGTGGAGCGCACCGGGCGTGTGATGGACGTCGCGGTGGGAGACGGCCTGCTGGGACGCGTGATCGACCCGCTGGGCAAGCCGCTCGACGGCAAGGGGCCGGTTGCCGCCGACCAGCGCCTGCCGATCGAGCGCCCCGCGCCGGCCATCATGGATCGCGCGCCGGTTAACGTCCCCTTGCAGACCGGCCTCAAGGCAATCGATGCGCTGGTGCCCGTCGCGCGCGGACAGCGCGAGCTGATTGTGGGCGACCGGCAGACCGGCAAGACGGCTATCGCCGTCGACACGATTCTGAACCAGCGCGGGCAGAATGTGATCTGCGTCTACTGCGCGATCGGACAGCGCGCGTCGGCCGTCGCCAAGGTTGTGGCTAACCTCCGCGAGCAGGGCGCCATGGAGTACACAGTGGTGGTGGTGGCCGAAGGCAATCTGGCGCCGGGCCTCGTGTACGTGACTCCTTACGCGGCCACCAGCATCGCCGAATACTTCATGGAGAAAGGCCGCGACGTTCTGATCGTTTACGACGATCTGACGCATCACGCGCGCGCTTACCGCGAGCTTTCGCTGCTGCTGCGCCGGCCACCGGGGCGCGAGGCGTTCCCCGGCGACATCTTCTATATTCACTCGCGGATGCTCGAAAGAGCGACCCATCTGAGCAAAGAACGCGGCGGCGGTTCGCTCACGGCGCTGCCGATTATCGAAACCACCGCGCAGGATATCTCGGCTTACATCCCGACCAATCTGATTTCGATTACCGATGGTCAGATCTATCTGTCGCCGACGTTGTTCGAACTGGGAGTGCTGCCCGCAATCGACGTCGGGAAGTCGGTTTCGCGGGTGGGCGGAGCGGCGCAGCGGCCCGCTTATCGGGCGGTGGCCGGGCATCTGAAGCTCGCCTACTCGCAGTTCGAGGAACTGGAATCGTTCGCGAAGTTCGGGACGCGGCTCGACGATGCCACGCGTAAGACGATTGATCATGGCGAACGCATCCGCGTATGCCTGAAGCAGCCCGAGGCAAAGCCCTGGTCGATGGTGGAACAGATCTGCGTGCTGCTGGCTTTGACGGCTGGGTTGTTCGATCCCGTGCCGCTCGAAAAAACGAAGGAAGCGGAGGGCGCGCTGCAGAAGGCCGCTGCGCAGATTCCGGCGGACATAGCCGGGCGCTTCGCCACAGCCGACGAACTGAGCGATGCGGATCGCAAGGCGGTGCTCGATATCGCAACGCGCATTCTGGCCCCGTTCCTGCCCCCGAAAGCCGCCCCCCAATGACCCGCCGTAGTGAAGAACTCCTGAAAGTCTATGTATTACCGGATTTTCACTTGTGGGGCAGGCAGCGTGCCTGCGGACCGGCTGTCCAGCCGGTCCCGCCGCCTGCAGGGCGGCTGCGGCCTTGCCATGATGTGGGGCAGCCAGTCCTGGCTGCAGCCGTCTTTCAGGCGGCCCGTGCACTTTCACAGAAAGTGACCGCGCCCCGATGAGCGGCACCATTCAGAGTCTGCAGCACCGCATCGACGGCGCGTCCGACCTGGAAGGCGTGGTGCGCGCCATGAAGGCGCTGGCGGCATCCTGCATCGGGCAGTATGAAAGAGCCGTCGCGTCCCTGGACGAGTACTATCGCACGGTCGAGCTCGGCTTATCGGTATGTCTGCGCGCGGCCGGCCCGGCCAAAGACGCGGGGACCGGCGGGCCCATCGGCGCCGTCGTCTTCGGTTCCGACCAGGGTCTGGTAGGACGTTTTAACGAATCGGTCGTGGACCTCGCCACCGCGACTCTTCACAAGCATCCCGGAAACATACGGAAACTCTGGGCGGTGGGCGAGCGCGTGGAATCGCTTCTGACGGACGCGGGACTCGGGCCGGTGGAACTGTTATCGGTTCCGGCCTCGGTCGACGGCATCACGCCGCTGGTGGGCCGGCTTCTGGTCTCGATCGAGTCGGCGCGCGAGAAGGGCGAGGTGGTGAACGTTCACGTGTTCCATAACCACCCGAAGTCCGCAGCCGTTTACGAACCCGTCCACCTTCGATTGCTGCCGCTCGACAGCGTCTGGCAGGGCAGGATGGCAGCGATTCCCTGGCCGCGGAACAGCCGGCCCGAAATGATCGGCGGGGCCGCCGCGGCGCTGCGGGGCTTCATACGCGGCTACCTTTTCATGGTGCTGTTTCAGGCATGCGCCGAGTCGCTGAACAGCGAGAATGCCAGTCGTCTGGCCGCCATGCAGCGCGCCGAGAAAAATATCAAAGACATTCTGGAAGACCTGAATCAAAAGTTTCACCGCATGCGGCAAGCGTCGATCGACGAGGAACTGTTCGACGTGGTCTCCGGCTTCGAGGCGCTTTCCGGGAGAAGAAAATGAAAATCGATTCCAACGATTATCGGGTGCGGCCGGAGAAGAAGGTCGGACTCCGCGAATGGCCGACCATCGAGAAGCCATTCTGCGATTCGAAAAAGAAATACGAGGAACTGCTGGCCGAGCACGTCGATAAGCTCAGCGCGCTGCAGCAGCTTCACTACGCATCGAGCCGCTATGCGCTGCTGATTATTTTCCAGGGGATGGACGCGGCGGGAAAAGACGGCGCCATCCGGCACGTGATGTCCGGGGTCAATCCGCAGGGCTGTGAGGTGTCGGGTTTCAAACAGCCGAGCGCCGAAGAGCTGAAACACGATTTTCTCTGGCGCACCACGTGCCGGTTGCCGGAACGCGGCCGGATCGGCATCTTCAACCGCTCTTATTACGAGGAAGTGCTGGTGGTTCGGGTACACCCGGAGGTCCTGCTCGGCCAGGGATTGCCCGAGGAACTGCGCGACAGGAAAGACATCTGGGAGGAGCGGTACCGCTCCATAACGGATCTCGAAGGGCACCTTCACCGTAATGGCACGCGCACCGTCAAGGTGTTCCTGCACCTTTCAAAGGCGGAACAGCGGCGGCGATTCCTCGAGCGTATCGACGATCCCGGAAAGAACTGGAAGTTCAGCGCGGCGGACATCCACGAGCGGAAGTACTGGAAGCGCTACATGCAGGCGTTCGAGCAGTGCCTGACCGCTACCAGCACCCATCACTCGCCATGGTATGTGGTGCCGGCCGACGACAAAGACAACGCGCGGCTGGTGGTCTCGCAGATTGTTCTCGATTCGCTCGACGGGCTGAAGATGGCGTATCCGAAGACCACCGCGAAGCGCGAAGCCGAACTCAAAGCGATTCGCAGGCAGCTGGAGAAGTAGTTCGAATGAAGGGCAAGGGGGAAAGAAATGATCGACAGTAACAGCACCGTGCAGACGCCGAAACCCGAGCCGACGATAGTGGTTTCGACCACCGTGAATCGCCCCGCCGAAAACCGCCCTCCGCCAAACGAAATCGGAAGCGCCGAACCGCCCGCGTGGTTGTTCAAGCTGCTGAAGTGGTTCTTTCCCGTGGCGGCGGTGCTGTTTATCGCACTGGTCGCGATCCCCGCGTTTCTCCGGAAGTGGCTGTGGATGCGGCAGATGAATTACTCGGCCATCTTCTGGACGCTGTTTTCGGTCCGGGCGGGGCTCGCGATCGCGGCGTTCGCGTTTGCATTCCTGTTCCTGTGGCTCAACGTGCGCCTCGCGGCGCGCAGCAGTATCGCGATCTCCGTTCCCGGGTCCGGCGGTAAGTCCCCCGATGCCAGGCTGCAGGCCGTCACTGCGGCCCGGCACATCGCGACCGGAAGCACGGCGCTCCTGATGGCTGCGGCCGCGGCTATTTTTGCGAGCGGCATCTACCGGCAGTGGGACACTTACCTGCGCTTCCGCTATGGCGGCTCGTTCGGTCAGGCCGATCCCGTCTTCGGAGCGGATCTCGGCTTCTATATGTTCCGGCTTCCCTGGTATGAGCTGCTGCAGAGCAGGCTCGCCTTCCTGACGATACTGGCGATTATGGCCGCGGTCTCGCAATACGCGTACTTCGGGCTGTTGCGGTTCCAGGGGCGTCGGACCGAAGATACCGGCAACGCCGCGGCGCGGCATTCGTCCGTTCTGCTGTTCCTGCTGGCGGCGACGCTCGGCTGGGGTTTCTACCTCGACCGTTTCGAATTGCTTTATTCCACCCGAGGCGTCGTCTATGGCGTTGGCTACACGGCGGAACATGTGACGCTGCCGGCGCTGTGGGGAATGATCGGCGTATCCGTACTGGCATGCGTGCTGCTGGCTTTCAGCTTCTTCCGCCCGCGCTGGAAGGCTGTAGCGGCCGGAGCGGCCGCCTACGCGGCGCTGTACATCGCCTGCGTGTTGCTGGTTCCGGCTTTGTTTCAGAAGTTCGTGGTGCAGCCGAACGAGCTCCGGCTCGAAACGCCTTACCTCAATAACTACATCGGTTTCACACGAAAGGCCTACCGGCTCGACGCCATCCAGGAGACGGCCTATCCCGCGCTCGCCGATCTTACGCCCGAAGTTCTGGCGCGGAATAACGACACGATTCAAGACATCAGGCTCTGGGACAAGCGGCCTCTTCTGCAGACCTACCAGCAGACGCAGGCAATCCGGCTTTATTACAAGTTCGACACGGTGGATGTCGACCGCTACCATCTTGCCGACGGCTATCACCAGGTGATGCTCTCCACGCGCGAACTTTCGCCCGAACTCCCCGCCGACGCGCAAACCTGGGTGAACCAGAATCTGCAGTTCACGCATGGCTACGGGCTGGTGATGAACTTCGTTTCAAAGAGTATCGGTGGAGGCTTTCCCGAGTATCTGATTCAGAACGTGCCCCCGCAATCCTCCTTCGGTCTGAACGTAACGCAGCCCGCCATCTACTACGGCGAAGACATGCCGGGAGCGCGGATTGTGGACACCGGAGTGAAAGAGTTCGATTACCCGCGGGGCAATCAGAACGTCTACACCAGTTATCAGGGCAAGGGCGGCATTCCCATCGACACCCTCGCCAAGCGCGTGTTGTTCGCATGGACGCAGGCCGATATCAATATTCTGCTCACGGGTTATCTGAAACCGGAGAGCCGCATTCAGATCTGGCGCAACGTGCAGGAGCGCGTAACGCAGGTTGCTCCGTTCCTGAAACTCGACGCGGACCCGTACGCGGTTCTCAGCGAAGGCAAGCTCTACTGGATACAGGATGCCTACACGACTTCGGATCGTTACCCCTATTCGAATCCCCGCCCTTCGGAGTTTGGCGGCGCGCTGAACTACATTCGCAACTCGGTGAAGGTGATCGTCGATATGTACGACGGTACCGTGTCGCTCTACATTATGGACGCGCAGGACCCGGTTTTGAAGGTCTATCGACAGGCATTTCCCGGGGTGTTCAAAGACCTGAATCAGCTCTCGCCGGATCTGAAACTGCACCTGCGCTATCCGCAGGATCTGTTTGCAATCCAGGCGACACAGTACCAGACTTTCCATATGACCGATCCTCAGGTGTTCTACAACCGCGAGGATTTATGGGTACCTCCGCAGGAGAAGTACGACGGGAAGCTGAGTCCCATGGAGCCCTATTACATCCTGATGAAGCTGCCGGGAAGCGATCAGTTGGAATATCTTCTGATGAGCCCTTTCACACCGCAGAACCGGGATAACATGATTTCGTGGCTGGCCGCGCGATCCGACTTCCCCGATTACGGTAAGATGCTCTTCTATCAGCTGCCGAAAGACAAGCTGACCTACGGGCCGAATCAGGTGGGGGCGATGATCGACCAGAGCACGACCATTTCCGAGCAACTGACGTTGTGGGACCAGAAGGGCTCGGGCGTAATCCGCGGCAAGCTGGTGGTGATCCCGATCGAGAATGCGTTCCTTTACGTGGTGCCGCTTTACCTGCGAGCCGAAGGCACGAATTTTCCGCAGCTCAAGCGGGTGATTGTGGCGACGGGCGATAAGGTTGTCATGCGGCCGGGGCTGGACGAGGCGCTGGCGGCGCTGTTCGGGCCGGGTGAAGCGGCGCCGGCACCGGGAGTTACCGCGACGGCGCCACAGCCCAACGCATCGCAGCCAACCACCAGGACCGATCAGGAAAGGCTGCAGCTGGCGGCGGCGCAGAAGGCCATCGATTCGCTCAAAGCCCTTCTGAATGCGGGCCCCGAAAAGCCGTAACCATGGCGGGGGCACCCACTTCGGCGGGCCTGACCAGCGAAGAAGCGGGCAGGCGTTTGGCGCACTCGGGCCCGAACGCCATGCCGGATACGGCACTGCACCCTCTCGGCCGCGCGCTGAAGCAACTCTGGGCTCCGGTGCCGTGGATGCTCGAGTTGGCGATCGTCATGGAAATTGCGCTCGGCAAGTATGTGGAAGCGGCGATCATCGCGTGCCTGCTGGCGTTCAACGCGGGGCTGGGATTCTTTCAGGAAGGGCGCGCGCAGGCGACACTGGCCGCCATGAAGTCGAGCCTCGCGCTCAATGCGACGGTGCGCCGCGACAATGCATGGACGAGCATACCCGCCGCCGGCGTGGTGGTCGGCGATGCGATCAAGCTGTCTCTCGGGGGCATTGTCGCGGCGGATATGCGCCTGACCGGCGGCTCGGTCCTGCTCGACCAGTCCATGCTCACCGGTGAATCCGTACCGGTGGAAGCGGGCGCCGGGTTCCGGACCTACGCGGGGGCCCTCGTGCGGCGCGGTGAAGCGGTGGGCGATGTCACCGCGACGGGCGCGCGCACAAAGTTCGGGCAGAGCGCCGAACTGGTGCGCACCGCGCACGCCGTAAGCTCGCAGCAGAAGGCCGTTCTCCGCGTCATTCGGAGTCTGGCTTGTTTCAACGGCTGCGTCGTCGTTCTTCTGGTTGCATACGCCCACACGCTGGGAATGCCGGTGGAGGAGATTATTCCGCTGGTGTTGACCGCGGTGCTGGCTTCGATACCGGTCGCGCTGCCCGCTACCTTTACGCTTGCCGCCGCACTCGGCGCCAGAGCGCTGGCGAAGCTGGACGTGCTTCCGACCCGGCTCTCGGCGGTGGATGAAGCCGCCGGCATCGATGTCCTGTGCGCGGATAAGACCGGCACTCTGACGCAAAACGAACTGACGGTAACCGCCGTATATGCCACGCCCGGCTTC
>Ga0302320_10017559_pt1 | contig 14518 bp, 15 predicted proteins | sample Bog_T0_3_FD_202130 | JGI IMG/M metagenome (GOLD analysis project Ga0302320, IMG submission 202130) | Peat permafrost microbial communities from Stordalen Mire near Abisko, Sweden - Bog_T0_3 | ecosystem: Environmental > Terrestrial > Soil > Wetlands > Peat | place: Sweden: Abisko, Stordalen Mire...
AAGCTTGAATACTGGATTGCATCGCTGTATGGGGCACCCGGGGTAGTGGGGAAGTCTGGAGCGCCGGCGACATTGGATGCCTGCCCGCAGATGTGGATCACTCCGGCGGCGTCAACCGCGATGGATCTGACTTCGTCGCGCGTGCCATCTGAGAAACTGCCAAATAGCGTCGAGATAAGTAACGTCTTACCGCTTGCGTCGAATTCGCTGACAAAGCCGACGCTGATTTCAGCCTCCGGGAGCGCATGGCCGCTTCCCTGGAAAGCCCCGTTAGTCGTTGGAAACGTACGGCCATCCGTGGAGCCCGCCACGTAGGCGTTCCCAGCGCGATCGATGACAACGCTCGCTGCGAAGGTCGGGGGCTCATCGATATAGGTAGAATAGGCCAGTTTTTTTCCGGAAGGATCTAACTTCAGAAGAAAGCCCCCGCCAGCTATGGCGTTGGCATTTCCCAGCGCAGTCGAAACCGGTTGAAAACTATCCGGCGTGGTGGGAAAGTCTGGTGACAGGGTCTCCCCCGCTAAAAAGACGTTCCCATCTGCGTCGACCGCCATGCCGCCGAGGGTTTCACGGTTGGAGCCCCCAATCTCGGTTACATATAGGACCTGCTGGTTGGACGGAGATATCTTCGCCACGAACAGATCCGAGCCTCCCAGCGGGCCCAAAACTGTCAAGTTGGCGACACCTGTAAGCCCGAGAGCGTCACCGGCGAGATACAAGTTTCCGGCCCCATCGAAAGCCATTGCCGTCGCTGTCACGCCAAGGTTAAAGGCGTTTTGAATCGCCAGCGGCGAGACAGGGGCGGCGGCACGCGCGTGAGCGCCGAAAAGGAGCAACGTCGCCGCAAGACAAACGTTAATCGCCCGCATAGAACAATCGTAGCGCGGTTGGCAGCAGGCCGGCACTACAATCAAAACTGCGCAGAATATGGTTACTGCGCAGTTTTCCCGGTCAGAGGAGACTTCATGCGGGAACGCAGCGGGGCAAAACGACGCAAAGTGCGTGGTAAAAAGACGAACACGCAGTTCGCCGATGGGTTGGGTGATGTCGTCCAGGAAACCACGCGGCTCTGGCGCAAACACCATCTTGGATATGACCAGACCAAATACGTTGTTGAGCAGGTGCGGCGCCGGCTAACACTGCTACCGCCTGCCTCGCGCCGGCGCACAGTCAACCGGCTAGACAAGATAGAAGTGGAGCGGCTGATCCAGAACACATATCAGTCCCACAGCAAGTACGGGCTCATGATTAAGACGCTGTTCCTCAGTGGGGCGCGGGTCGATGAGTTCGTCCACATCCGGGTCGAAGACTTGCATCTCGACGGCGACCCGCCGCAAATCCATCTCCGCCACTGCAAGAAAGAGTCGAACCGGTACATTCCGATTTTGCCTACTCTCGCGCAGGAATTGCGGACGCATCTGGACGGCCGTCGGCGCGGCTATCTTTTCGAAACCAATCGGAACGATCGTTATTCGGTTCGTACGGTGCAATCGGTCGTCCAGTCCAGAGCGCGTGAGGCAGGCATCGAGAAGCGAGTGTATCCACATCTGCTTCGACATTCCGTTGCGACGATCCTGCTGGACTCTGGGCAGGTGCCGATAGATCAGGTTCAGAAATTCCTCGGCCATCTGCAACTCTCAACGACCCAGATTTATGCGGAGACGAGCGTTAAAGCGCTCGGCGATAATTATGTGCGCGCTCTGGGTGGGCCTAAGGCGTGAACCCCACGCCCGCTCCGATCGACGATTCTGCTGGCCCGCCGGAAGCGGCCGAACGGCTGCCAGATGAGATCAGTGCCGACGCGCTCCGGAAGTATTTCACCCTGACAATACTGGACCTGGAAGAGGTCGAGCAATGTCGGGGAGCGGTTAATAAGGTAGGATTCGCCATTCAGCTCTGCACTCTGCGCTGGCAGGGCTATTTTCTACCGGATGCCCGGAACCTCCCTTCGGCGGTCATCGAAATGATCGCCTCGCAAACAGGCGTGCTGCCGCTCCCGATTGATGGCTATCCGCAGAACGAAAAGACCCGCTTCGAGCATCTGGAGCGCATCCGCCGGCATCTGGGGTTTGTCCGCTGTGATGCCGCTCAGCGAGACAGGTTGTTGAACCATCTGACCGGGATCGCGCAGGCCATGCCTCGCTCCGAAGGGTTGCGTCAGACCGCATACCGGTGGCTCAAACAGGAAAAGATCGTCCGCCCTGGCCGCACCACAGTCCGCGATTTAATTACGTCCGCTCGCGAGGCCGCCCTGCAAAGCGCTTATGTGGCACTGACGAGCGGATTAGCGTTAGGGCAAGTGGAACAGATAGAAGTCTTATTAGTTGCACCCGCGCTGTCCCCGGAATCGCCAGCGGCCGATGAAACCGCCAGTCGATCACTACTGGAGCAATTCAAAACGGTGGCGCGCAAGGAATCCCCCGAGGCGCTCCTCATTCTAACCGACCAACTCAGCGAGATTCGTTCGCTCGGCCTGACCGCCTGGCCCGCACTGGCCGATGTACATCCCGCTACCCGCCGTCTCCTGGCTGGGTGGGGCTATAGATATAACGTGTGGCACCTGCGCCGGTTCCCGGCCGCCAAACGAAACGCGATCGTGATCTGTTTCTTACAGGCGGCGCGAGCGGAGACAACGGACGCCATTATTGAAATGCAGGATAAGCTCATCACGTCCATCCATAACAAAGCCCGCAAGCGCTACGATGGGCTGCTGCGCGCCGCCGAAGAAGCCCGCAGCCGCGCCGTTGAGGTAGTAGAAGAACTGGGAACGCTGGTCTTGGACGACTCCATTCCGGATGATCAACTGCGCAAACAGATCTTCGCGTTGCTCCCAAGCGACGACATCACCAGATTGGTGGAAGGCTGCCGCAGTCTGCGTGCCGGTAACGATGGCTCACCTCTCGGGTTGGTCCATCACTGGTACGGCTACACGCGAAAGTATTCGCCAGACCTCCTGGAGAAGACGCCATTTCAGTTCGTCGAAAGTTCCCCGTTGGGTCGCGCAGTTATTTATCTCAGGAATGTCAATCGCGACGGCAACCGCAAGGTCCTCGCCGACGCCCCGGTGGATTTTCTGCCGCGGCGTTGGGTCAAACACGTGGTTCGGAACGATGAAAAGGGTGAGCCGGTCATCTCTCGACCGCATTATGAACCGGCTCTGCTCACAACCTTGAATGAAAGGCTGAAATCCGGCGACGTCACCGTATCGTATTCCCGACGCTGGACGGACTTCGAGGAATATCTCATCCCCCGGTCGCTCTGGGCGGCGAAACGAGTCGCACACTATGCGAATCTCGGCCTGCCTTTGGACGTGGATACATATTTGGCGGGCTTGAGCGATCAACTCAAGACGGTTACCGAGGGGATCGACAAGCGGGCCCCACAAAACCCGGCTCTAACGATAGACAGTAAGAAGGGCGAGTTTCATTTGGCCGCTCTGAAGGCTGTGGACAAGCCAGATGCGGTGGGAATTCTAAAGCGTCTGATCGAATCCAAGCTCCCCAAAATCGATCTGGTCGATATTCTGATCGATATCGACAATCAAACGAACTTTCTTCGCCACTTCCTGCACGGCAGTGATTCGGGTCAATCGCCAGCAGGGCGCCGACGAAATGTTCTGGCTGCCTTGTTGGCGATCGGTTGCAACATCGGATGCCAGCGGATGGCGCTCGCGTCCGGGCTCAATTTCCATGAACTTAGCTTGGTGGCCGACTGGTATCTGACGGAAGATGCGCTCAAGGCAGCCTGCATCGACATCATCAATTTTGCATTCCGGCTCCCGATCAGCAAGGTATACGGCACTGGTACCACGTGCTCTGCCGATGGCATGCGGTTCTATGTGCCCATCCATATTCTCGCGGCTGACTACAGCCATGTGCTCCAGGGCCGCGGCGTGACGCTCAATGCCCATACGGCGGACAACTTCCTGCGAATGAACCAACAGCCTATTCCTTGCCGCCTGCGGGAAGCGGCGTTCAGCCTCGACGGGTTGATGGAACATGACACGGAACTCGATCCCAAAGTCTGCTACACCGATACACATGGCTACACCGAGGTAGTCATGGCGACAGCGGCGCTGCTGGGCTTTGAACTGGCGCCACGGATCAAGGACATCAAAGACCAGACACTCTATAAGATCGATCGCCAGCAGCTCTACCCGAATTTGGACCCGATTCTGAGTGGAACTATAAAGCCACACCTGATCCGGGCAGCATGGGACGAAACAGTCAGGGTGATTGCCTCGATTGAGAACCGAATTGTTTCGCCCTCACTGGTGCTTAACCGGCTCGGGTCGTATGCGCGGCAAAACAGCGTGTATCAATGTCTGGCCGAGATCGGGCGTGTTCACAAAACAGTTCACATTCTGAAGACGCTCGACGACGAGGAATACCGGCGGCGTATGGGGCGAGAGCTGAACAAAGGGGAAGCCTCGCACGATCTATCGCGGTTTCTTTGTTTCGGCAAGGAAGGCGTGCTGCGCGGGCGCGAATTTGGCGATCAAGTCCATACCTTCAGCTGTCTTTCGATCCTGCACAATGCCGTGGTGGCCTGGAACATGATTCACATCGCCAGGATTATCAATGAGCTGCGCGCCGAAGGACACCAGTTTGAGGATGAAACGCAGAGCCATGTCACTCCACTTATGCGCAAGCACGTCAACCCGTTTGGACGATATCATTTCGACCTCAGCCGAATGCGACAAGATCTCGACCGGTCACCGGCCGCCAGCGCTTAACGGAGGTTTTCGGTTGGATGTGCTTACTACCCCCGATTTGGTTCCTTCCAACGCTTCAACAAAATATGATCCGGCCGAAAAGCAACAAATCTCGAACCTTTTTTTCCGCAACACCGGATCCCCCCAAGTTACGGAGTAAATACTGTCGCGCGGCCACACCTTGACCCGGTATCGGGGAGATTCCGTGCTCACGGTTCCGCGAATGGAATATTTCGGCTCCGGAGACAGCCGGATATCGGCCTGCACCTCCTCGCCCGCTGCCAGCCGGATGGCCTCTGCAGTCGCAACATCCCGGCTTGCGGGAAAGAACATCGTTGCGTAGCCTTGGATTGGTCTCAGAAGGCGCAGGGATGCTTCGAACCAGGCGCTCGCGCGGGCTTCGACGTAATAAGCTCCCGGTGGGAGATCGTAAATGCGGTAGCTTCCACGGTCATCCGTGGGCCTGAACTGCACGGTGATGAGTTGCCTTTTCCCATCCTTGTAGGAGTACCGCAGCAAGTCCACGTCGGCGAAACTGATCGGGTCGCCGTCCGTATCGGTAAGCCGATGCAACCTTATGCAGTCACGCCGGATGCAACTTTATTCTCCCAGCATCCTCAACGGCCTCCAGCTCACCCCACCCCTGAACCCTCCCCGCGATTCCTATACTCGGATCAGAAGATCCCAAATGACTCCACTCAACGTCCCTGCCAATCCCAACCTCACTGCCGTTCAGGAACACGTCCTCGCCGCCATCGCCGGTGGGGCAACCCTGCAAGCGGCCGCCGTAGCCGCCGCGATCCACCGTAATACCATCTCTTACTGGCGTCGAACCTCGGCCGCATTCCGCGGCGCGCTTGACTACGCGCAATACGACCGGGCCCTCTTCATCCGCGAAGAAGCCGGGAACCAGGTTGCGGACGCCTTCGCCGCCCTCCACGCCATCCTCACCAAGCCCAACGCCTCCGATAGCGCCCGCCTCAACGCCGCCAAATACATCATCGAGAAGGCCTCCACTCCGCCGCCGCCCCAACCCGAAGTGATCTATCGGTTCCAGGAATCAAAACCCGAAATCGTGAACAGCCCCCCACAAATTGGCTTCGAACCGCAAAAACTCGCCGCCCCCTCAGCCGGCCCAAAACCGGAAATAGTGAACAGTCCTGCACAAATTGGCTTCGAACCGCAAAAACCCGCCACCCCCTTAGCCGGCCCAAAACCCGAAATCGTGAACAGTCCTGCACAAAGCCAGCCCATCCCGACCGTCCGTTCCGCCCCGAAAGTCGGCCGCAACGAGCTCTGTCCCTGTGGCAGCCGCCTGAAATTCAAGCGCTGCTGTCTCGGCAAGTCCCAATCCCTCGGGAAGGCCCAGGTAACCATGGCTGCCTAGATCGACGGCCGGGACAGTTCGTTTTTTCGCGTCGCGCCGGGCCCGCTCACTGCTTGGCGATCTTCTTCCAGACGCCCGGCTGTTGATATTGCCGGATGCCCAACCCGACCAGGGCTACCTGCTCCTGCGCAGTCATGTCGCCGAAATCCTCACTGGCGCTCTGGGGAAACTGATCGATGCTCATGAGCCGCTTGCGGTCCCAGTTATCGTGGTTCCAACCGAGGACGCCGAGACGGGCATGCTCATCCGATTTCAGGTCATTCCATTGGGTTTTATCGCTCAACAGCTCTGTGACGCTGCGGCGCTCGAAGAATCCGGGCGCCTCGCTGAAGAAGGATAAGAGCGTATCCTCTCTTATCCCCTGATAGTGCAGGCCGATATAAATCTCGCCCACTTTGGCTTTGTTCCCGAGAAGCTTGTCGAGTCCGAACTTATATCCCGCGCCAAACTCCCCGGTTTCCGGGTTGACCTCCGAGGAAGCGCCGCCAGGGAGCGAGATCTTCCGCGTGCCATCGTTCGCCACTTCGAACTTGACGGCCTTGAGGTCCACATTCACGGTAGTCTTGCGCTTGCCCGTCACCACGTTGACTTCCTGTTTCACTCCGATTTTCGATCCACCCATAGGGATCGACTTGGCTGCATCGGGCGTCAGGCCGGAGCTCAAAGATCCCTGCACCACCGGCCCTTTCGTCAGGACGCCGTCGGTGCCAATGTCCAGGTTGTCTTCGACGGCGATCTCGCTGATGAACGGTATGGCATTCTGGCTCGGGTCCTTCTGCTCAAACGGCTTGAGCTTAAACTTGACGCGCAGGAATAAGGACCCTTCGGCGTGTTGGTTGGCCAGCTTATCGAGTTTTTGGGCAATCGCTACCCAGGCGCGCAGACTGGAGGCGTGATTGGCACTGGAGATATCCGCCGCCTGCCTGTCGGTGGCTCCTGCCGGAATCGGAAACGTATACGGACTGGCCGGCGGACCCAGCTTGCGGATATCGTCTTCGGAATTCGCCTTCTCCACCTGCTCGATGTATTGTGCGAGGATTCCAAAGGTGTAGACTTTTGAGACAAACCCGGCCGCGGCCACATTGCGATCGTGGATGTGACCGTTGACCCCGGAGTCCGCGCCGTAATTTTCGAGTACGCCGACTCCGCCCACGGTTGAGATCGCCTCCAACTGGCCCGGCGTCGGCATGCGGTAGAGAATCTCGACTTTGGGTAACTGTCCCTCCCGCAGGGCTTCGAAGTCGCTCCGCTGTGACTCTGCCACCACCTCGGAAAGAGGTGTCAGCCCGTTTTCGTCGGTCGGCAGCTGTTCCTTTACGCTCGCCACTAAACTCTCGGATGACATGTCCACGAAGGCCAGCGAGTTGGTCTCTTCGAACACCGTGTACGCGCCGATCCGCATAGCCGGGGTCGCGGAGAGGTTGAACGGGCCGCCTAGCGAGGTGCCGCTCGAGTCGTAGGTCTGGATGGTCTTGTCCGTCATCACCTGCACGAAGTAGCCGCGCCCGTTGGCGGAGGGATGATAGTCGGCGAGCCAGGTTTTGAGCTCCGAAACAAACGCGTCGTTATCGAAGGTGCCATCCCGGTTGATGCCCGCCACCAGCGTCAGGTTATCCACCGCGACTCCTTCGGAGCGGACGGTGGGCGCCTGTTCCTCTTGCTCGTCGGGTTCCTCGGTGTTGGGGTCGGCGGTGGCCACCCGCGAGGTAACCGTGCTGCTCTCTCCCAACGGGCGGGAGTGTAAATCCACCAGTTGCTGCCGCTGCTCGCGCTGCTCGGGGGTGGCCTCGTGTTTCACGACGAGCATAGTTACGGTGAAGGCGGCAAAATCGGTGTGCAGCACCGCGTCCGTCTCCTTGCCGTCGAGGAGGTAGTTTACCGTGGTGCCGTCCAGCAGTGTGACGTTCAACTCGCCTTGGGGAACGTCCAACTCGCGCCGGTAGCCTGTCGAATCGGTGCGGGTCTGGCGCTGGCTGCCATCCGGAAGATACAGGATCAGATCGAAGTTCGGTATGCGGTGGCCAAACTCGTCCACCGATTCCAGGTCGATCCAGACGTTCTTGCGGGCCTTCTCGCAGGGCGAAGCGTCGGTGAGGCGCTGATAGAACCGGCAGGCGAAGGTGTCGGCGGTCGACTCGAACAACCGGCGGTCATTCGCCAGTTGTGTGAAACGGCGGTCATTGCCATTGGACCAGAAGCGTTTGACGCAGCCGCTGTAGCTCTCTTTGGCGCGGGGACAGGGCCATTTGGAGGCGTCGATACTGGTGCCTGGCCGGAACAGCAGCACCATGACGCGCCGGTTAGGAGCGTTTTGCTCGTCGCGCGTGGTATGGTCCGTGTCGTTCGCGTATTGGTCGGATTCTTTTTGGGAAAACACCAGCACCGGGTTGAAGCGGCTGCACCCCTGGTAGTCGCCCTTGCCGTCCGCATCCGTGCCGGCCAGGAAGTCTGCCTGTTTGTCGAGTACGAAATCCTCGCCGCAGATCTTGTTCATGTAGGCGAGAAATAGTTTGTCCAGGTCGGCGGCGTCGGGGCTATTGGCATCGATGTTGAGGGAGTCGAGGACCATCTGCTTGGCCCCGATCTTCACCCAGTCGTCGCCCACCTCGGCGGAAGAATACAGCGATTTCCAGATCGACGTGTCCCGCGTCAGCATGCCGTAGATGGCCATCGCCCGGCGGCCGCCCAGAGTCTTGTTGAGCGTGTCGCTGCCCACCGGATCGCAGTGACCGAAGACGGAAAGCGGCGGGAAAATGGTCACCGGATCGCCGCCCCCTTGGGGGGTGACCGCTTTCTTGTGCTGGTCGCGCAAGTCCTTGAGGCGCAGGACTTCACCCGCCAGTTCGGCCCGCACAAACGACGAATCGAACGCGAAGCGCAGGTTGTCCACCCGCCAGCAGGCCACCGGAGTCACCTCCAGCGAGAACACATTGCTATCGCTCGCAGTGGTCGGCGCGACCAGCACGGGCTGGGTTTCGTCTTCCGGATGGCTGCCCGCCACCCCTCCGCCCGAAGACCGGCCGGCGCCGGGAGGTATAGCCGGATTCGCCCCGTTATCTGGAGAAACGTTATCTGGAGAAACGCTATCAGCAGCCATGGATCTCTTTCAATTTCGCCTGGGTTTGCGGTCCGCAGTCGCCATCCACCGTCAAACCGTTATCGCACTGGAACTCTTCTACCGCGGAGACGAACTCGGGGTCGTCCAGCGGCTCCAGATCGTGACGATAATACCCTAGATTGGACAACCTGCCCAACTGACCGGAGATCTCCTCCACCGGATCCAGGTGCCCGATCTTAATTGGAACATCGAAATCGTTGGGCACGCTCTGCCCTTTCACGGTAATCTGTTGATGCACGGTCAACGTTCCGTCCTGGACGGTTTTCGGGATGGTCTGTTCCACGATACCGTTGGCGTCCGAAGTTACCTTCACCAGGTTGCCCCCAATGGACAGGTCGCACGGCGTATTGGCAAGCGGTTTCGAGTAGAACCTGTCCAGTTTGATGCGCAGCTTGAGAGGCGGCGTGTTGACCTTGAAGTTGTGCTTCTGGTCAGTCGGCTTCGAGTAATCCTTGGTTCCTTTATCGGGAATGTATAACTGATCGCCCGGATACAGCACGTTGGGGTTTTGCCGTTTCGCCTTGAGATCCGCATTCTGGGGATCGTTCCAGATGGTGTTGTAATCCGAGAACCCATACCGGGAGGCGATTCCCGATAGATGATCCCCCTGTTTCACCGTGTAATTGCCTGCCATGATCTTAGCCCCTGCCCCAATTCTACGCCTGGCTCCCTCATAACTCGGAGCGTGGCCCGGTTGCACCAGAACGACCGGCGCCCGGGCCTAGGCCGAACCTGCGACGACACGACAGGGGACATCTCCGCGTTTCCTCTGCGGCTCGGTAAGCAGTCGCGTCGATGACCACCGCTTCCGCCTTTCCGTTGATCGTCAGGACGAGCGGCCGGCCCGTCTTCTTCATGAGCTTCATCCTGAACTAAGGAACTTGGCCCGATGGCAACCGGGCATGACTCGCGGAAGCGGGGCGTCACTCACCAGTGGGCGTACGCCGGTGCTCTTCGGGAATATGGCGTTGGAGGTCGCGGCCATCGTGAAGAATGCGGAGAATGTCGATCACGCTGAGACCATCGCGGCGACGGTAGATGATGAAGTGCCTGGGATTCTGTACAACCCCAAGAGCACTGCGAGCCCGTTCTTTGCTGAAGCTCAAATGATATGTTCTGACGCCCTTTTGTAGTTCGCTTCTTTCCTGCGAGCCGGGACGTTCCAAGTCAGCCTCAATATCACGAAGGGCCTGGACAATAAGATCGGCTCGTCTGGGGAATCTGTGGGTAAACTGACAGGGTCTCAGCGCCGGGATTGAGTGAGGAAGCGATGGAACTTGCGGCAGGTGGAGTCGAAGGAGCGTTGCTCGTCTTCCGATCCGTTGTGGATCAGCGGGCCGCCGTCCTCATGGACCACGTTGCGGACAAGTTGTTCCGCGGATCTCTTTCTTAGACGAGGCTCGTCGTTCACGTCGCGAATGATCTCCCCGCCGAGAAGCCACATATTATCGACATGGTTTTGGATGGTTCTTTTCGACAGGCCGGACTTGGCGAGGTGAAGGAGGAAAGGCATGAAGCACTCGACGAGCCTTCTGCCGGGCGGGAGATCCTTCTCCTCGCCCATCCAACGCTCCGGCCACTCCGAAAGATCGCGGCAATCGCGGCAGTAGGGCAACAGCGCGGCGGGCGTCGATAGGGGAGAATCGGAATTCATCTTCGTATCGATTCCAGACAATTCATGCGCCTTCCCAGAATTCTGAACCAGTGCCATCCCATCCCGGGATTTGTTTACGGGCAAGCCAGTTTCGCTCAAGACGAGCAAGCGGTTCTCATTTCGGTACGAGAATTTCCCGGAGATCGCGGCGGGCTTCTGGCGACAGGACGGCTTTGTGACGGCGGCGTGCCTTAGACACGTCTTCGCTCGGAGTCTATCTCGGCGGATACTTCCTCTCCGATCTGATGAACGTAGGCTGCAAGATGGTCCATGGTTTCAAATTCGATGCCTTCGCCGCGTTCGATAGAATCGGTGGCTTCCTTGGCGGCGGCGCGCAGCCATTCGAGCTTGGCCTTGTCTTCCTGCTCGCGCTGCTCCAGGAGCCGGAGACCTTCGCGCACCACCTCGCTGGCGTTGCTGAAGCGGCCGGACGTAATGCCGGTCTGGATGAAGCGGTCAAAATGTTCTGTCAGGTTTACGTTGCGCGTTGGCATGCTGGCGGCTCCCCTCCATCTATGCTAGCAGGGCTGGCAATTGTTGCCAATATCGTCCGGATACGTCCGCGATTGTGCGCACTCTGGCAAAATGAGTCAATTCCGGCTGGTTCCTGCCTGATCTGCCCGCCTGCACCGAGCATTTTTAGCGGCATGCGGCATGCGGCATGATGGTCGTGGCCCTTATTACCACGGCGCCCTCCGCCCTGACGTCCCCGCCTTTCTTATTCTTCCGGCTCTAGCGGCAGCATCGAGCCGTGCAGGACAAAGACGCAGTTGTCGATGATGGCGTAGAGAATGCGGTACGTCCCTCGTGTACCTTTGCCGTAGAGTAGTTCACGGATGGGCTCGCCAAACGACTGAGCCTCTGGCGCCGGAGGCGTACGCTGGGGAAGATTGGCGAGCGTCTTAATTCTTTGCGTACTCCTGCGATCCACTTGCGCGACCGCGAGCGGCGCACCTTGTTTGCGAATATAGCTATACGCCTTGCGGAGATCGCCTTCCGCTTCCGGCGTGATAATGACGCGATACTTCACGCCTGGCGTTCCAGATCGTCGAACACTTCATCGACTGGCCGTCCCAGCCCCTTCTTCGCCTGCGCCAAGCCGCGCCGGATGCTGGCGATGGTGTCCAATTGTTCCGCCACTTCCCGGTAAGCAGCCGCGTCGATAACCACCGCTTCCGCCTTTCCGTTGACCGTCAAGACGAGTGGGCGGCCCGTCTTCTTCATGAGCTTCATCAACCCGGATGAATTCCGCTTGAAGGCGGTCATGGAGTGGATATCCTGGGTGACATCGATCATGGCATTCTCCTTAGCATCATTATCGCGTTCGATCTCATGCTATCGGAATCGCGGTCACACGGAAGGATTTCCGGCCTGTCACACCCCTCGTTGAACTTGATGTCGGGTAATTGCAAGCACTTGCGAGCGCACTCACCCACATTCGCGAGGACCGTCTGATACAACTGGAATTAGAGCAGGCATGCTGTCCGCAAAATGAGCCCGCACCTTGCGGCCATTCTCGCGGCAGCGAAAGATCTTTGACAATTTACCACTTTGGGCCAACTCCCTGCGTGAACTCGACCCCTCAGCGGTCACGGCCGCGGATTTGGGTTCGTTTCGCAAAACACCAGCCATACCTTCATCGCCGGGGATGCCGCTCCTTCGGGACCGGCAACCCGGCCCGGGAGCCCCCACACCTTGGCAAAATGGCGTTATCTTATTTATTGAGAACTATTCTTATAACTCGTGAAGTGGAAGAAAAGAAGCGCCAGGAGGCTCAGTATGACCACCGTGACCATATCGCTGCCGGAAACCTTGAAGACCTTTATCGATGAACAGCTCGCGACCAAGGGCTACGGCAATGTCAGCGAATATTTCCGCTCGCTGCTCCGGGACGCGCAGGAACGCGAAGAGGAAGCGCGGCTGGAAACGCTGTTGGTCGAAGGTATGACCACGGGCGGCGATGACATTCCGTTGACGCGGGCTTTTTGGAAGGACCTCAAGACGGAGGCCCTCGATCTCGCGAAGAAACACAAAGCGCGGAAAAAGAGCTCGTGAAGCACGTCATCAGGCCGGCGGCAAAGGACGACATCATCCGGCAATACCGACATTATCTGCTGCAGGATGCGTTTGAAGCCGCGACCCGCTTTCTTGACGCCGTTGACGAATCCATTGAAGCCATTTGCCAGATGCCGCATAGCGGCGCGCCGAAGCCCCTCAAGAATCCGATCCTCTCCGGGCTGCGCTCATGGGCCGTGAAAGGTTTCGAAGATATCCTCATCTTTTACGTCGTCCGGCCTGACGCCCTCCGCGTCGTTCGCGTTCTGCACGGCCGGCGGGACACTCAGAAAATCCTCGAACGCGAGAAGAACGACGAAGCCAGCCACTGAATACTCCTGTCCTGGCGGACGGTTCCGCTAATCCGAAGTTCTTGACCTCGTCGTCCGCGCCCTGCTTGAAGGGGCAGCGCGCCACTCTTCTTCACGCTCATGCTTTGCCTACTCGAAAAGCGTGGCGACTTTCGCTAGCACTTCGTCCATGATGGGCTCTGGCAGGGTATCCACCCTGCGGGCGCGACGGGCGGCCAGGTCGATTACGCGCGGTTGATCGCAGCGAACGACGCCGGTGGTTTTGATGCCGATCACGGGCACTGCGAAACCCAGGCGGCGGGCGAACTCGCCGCCATTGGTGATCGGCAGAATCACCGGCAGCTTGGTGGCTTCGTTGAACTCGGCGGGCGATACGACCAGGACGGGACGGCTACCGCTTTGCTCATGCCCCGCGGCCGGGTCGAGCGACACCAGGTAAATGTCGCCGCGCCTCATAGCAGCTCGCCACCTACGGCGGGCGCATCGACCCATTCGCGTTCCTCCGCCGGTTGCGGCTGCGAATAGTCCGACACAGCCAGCAACTCGGCGAGCGTGTAGCGCAGCCGTGGTTTGGGTTCCACCACCAGGCGACCGTGATCGACGGTCAGGCCGACTGTTGCCCCGGCTTGCAGGTGCAGTTGATCGAGAAAGGCTGGCGGGACGGCCAACATGACCGAGCCCCCCACTTTGCGCAGATTGGTTGTGTGCATGGTAGACCTTCAACGGGTTAAGTTATATTTTAGTATAACTACAATTGTTGGGGACTGCAAGCCGTGCGTATCGGAACACAAATGTTTTACGACACCCTACATTGCCCGAGATGAGTGTTGAGAACTAAAGAAGGCCTGCTGTCCGCAAAATGAGCCCACACCCTACCTTGCGATCATTTCGCGGCACCAAAAGATCTTTGACAATTTGCCATTTGGCGCCATCCCCGGGGTGACAACGCCTGGCATTTACGGTGCGAGAGACAATTGGGTTCGTTTCGCAAACCAGCGCCCACCACCACCGGGCCCCACACAATTGGCTTCGTTTCGCGAACTCGCTCCCTCCCCTGTGCCAGATTCGGGAACGTCACCTGGCACGTGCCTCGATCGATATTCTCCACGCGGCTCGGCGCCATCCCCGGGGTGACAACGCCTGGCCATTTACGGTGCCCGAGACAATTGGGTTCGTTTCGCAAACCAGCGCCGTCCACCCACCGGGCCCCAGACAATTGGGTAGAGTCGAGGAGGAGCGCGGTGCCACTATGACCCGTTTCTCCTCCCCGCTCATCAAA
>Ga0302320_10017561_pt1 | contig 14515 bp, 15 predicted proteins | sample Bog_T0_3_FD_202130 | JGI IMG/M metagenome (GOLD analysis project Ga0302320, IMG submission 202130) | Peat permafrost microbial communities from Stordalen Mire near Abisko, Sweden - Bog_T0_3 | ecosystem: Environmental > Terrestrial > Soil > Wetlands > Peat | place: Sweden: Abisko, Stordalen Mire...
CGGTTGAAGTCACCGCGCTGTCCTCCGTGCTGCTGGTGGCGCTCTACAACCACAAGACCTCGCTCGAAGCCGCATGGAAATACGTCATGCTAGGCAGCCTGGGCCTGGTGCTGGCGCTATTCGGCACGATCTGCGCCTATGCGTCGGCCATTCGTCCCGGCGGCGGCGATGAGGCCCTGCCTAGTTTCAACTGGTCGCAACTGCTGGCCCTGGCACCGCAGCTCAATCCCCGGCTCATCACGCTCGCCTTCATCTTTCTGCTGGTCGGCTATGGCACCAAGGCCGGCCTCGCCCCGATGCATACCTGGCTGCCCGATGCGCACAGCGAAGCGCCAGCGCCCACCAGCGCCATGCTCTCCGGTGTGTCGCTTAAGGTCGCCGTCTATGCGCTGCTGCGCTTCCACATCCTCACCGCGGCGTGCCTTGGCCCCGGGTTCAGCCGCCACTTGCTGCTGGGCTTTGGCCTGTTCTCGATGGTGCTGGCCGGGCCGTTCATCCTGATCCAGAAGAACCTCAAGCGGATGCTGGCCTATTCCAGCCTCGAACACGTCGGCCTGATCTGCGTGGGGGTGGGCATGAACTCGCCGCTGACGGTCTTCGGGGCGCTGCTCCACATGGGTTATCATGCGTTGACGAAGCCGGTGCTCTTCTTTGCGGCGGGCAACATCCATCAGCACTATCACACCCTTGATTTCCGGCGCCTCGTTGGCGGCGTGGCGCGGACCTTGCCGGTGACGGCGCTGGTGTTGGGCGTGGCTGCGGTTGCCGTGAGCGGCCTGCCTCCGTTCGGGTTGTTCGTGAGCGAACTTATCATTGTGACCGGCGGCTTCACGTCGCACCAAGCCTGGGTGAGCGTGGTGTTGCTGGCGGCGCTCATCGCGGTGTTCTGCGGCGTGCTGATCAAGCTCGCGGGACTGCTCCTCGGCCCGGCCCGCGCGGAACACCCGCGCGAACACATGCCCGCTGGCCACGTCGTGGCCATGAGCCTGCCGCTGGTCGCGCTGCTGGGGTTTTCGCTCTGGGTGCCCGCGGCTCTCCGCCAACTGCTGGAACAGGCGGCCAACATCATTCGAGGAATGCCATGAACCTGCTCCCCGCCCTGCGCTCCCTCCTCGACGAACTGACTCACCGGTTTGGCGCGCAGTTTGAAGACGCCCACGCGCCGCAGCCCAATGAGCTTTACCTCCCTGTGCAAGCGGAACTGGCGGGCGCGCTTTGTTCGACGTTTTACAAGAAACACCAGGGCCGCCTCGCCGGGGTGTTCGCCGAGGACGCCCGCGGCGGGCACCAGGTTTTTTTCGTCTATCACCTCTACGCGCTCGATGCGATCCACGCGTTCGTGCTGGTGCGCGTGCCGGTTCCGGCGCACCAGGCCGAACTGGTGTCGCTAACCGACGCCGTTCCCGCCGCGAACTGGCAGGAGCGCGAAATCCAGGATCTCTTTGGCATCCAACTGGTCGGCCATCCCAACCCGCGACGCTGCGTGCTGCACGACGACTGGCCGGAAGTCTTTCCGCTGCGCAAGGACTTCGATTTGCACAGCGTGCTGCCGCCGTTTGCTGGCCCGCGTCACAAGTTCCGCGAAGTCGAGGGCGAAGGCGTTTTCCAAGTACCGGTCGGGCCGGTTCACGCGGGCATTATCGAGCCAGGTCATTTCCTATTCAGCGTGGCGGGCGAGCCGGTGCTGTACCTGCAACTGCGGATGTTCTATGTCCACAAAGGCATCGAAAAGCTGTTTGAGAGCCTGCCCATTCCGCATGGCGTCCGGCTGGCCGAAAGTATTTCCGGCGACTCCGGCTTTGCGCACGCCACCGCCTTCTGCCACGCCATCGAGCGCGCCGCCGGCGTCGCGCCGCCGCCGCGCGCCCGGGCGCTGCGCACGCTTTGTCTCGAATTGGAACGTCTGGCCAACCACATCGCCGACTTCGGCGCCATCTGCACCGACGTGGCGTTCGTCACCGCCCAGATGCACGCGATGCGGCTCAAGGAGCGCGTCCTGCGCGTGAACGAGGAACTCACGGGCAATCGCTTGCTGCGCGGCATGGCCGGGCTGGGCGGCGTCCGCTTTGATTTCGACCCCGGACAAATCAGACTGCTGGCGGAACTGGCGGACGACTTGGAGCGCCAGTGCCAGGATCTGGTCGGATTGATGCGCAGCAACGCCGGTCTTCGCGACCGTCTGGAAACCACCGGCGTGCTGACGCCCAAGGTCGCGCGCGACCTCGGGGTGGTGGGCATCGCCGGGCGCGCGTCCGGCTTCGACCACGATTTGCGCCGCGATTTCCCGGATGATTTTTACGACCAGGTGCAATTCACCGTGCCCGTGTTCACTGAAGGCGACGTGTATCACCGCGTGGAGGTGCGGCGCGAAGAGATCTTTCAATCCTTCGCCATCCTCCGGCAAGTGCTGGCGCGGCTGCCGGCCGGACCGATCACGGCAGAAGTGGGCGAGGTGCCGCCTGACCGCGTGGCGCTAGGCTACGTCGAAGGCTGGCGCGGCGAGATTTTTCACTGGATTCACACCGCGCCGGGCAACCGGCTGACGCGCTGCAAAGTCAAAGACCCGTCGTTGCAGAACTGGCCGGCGTTGAGCGAGGCCATCATGGGCAACATCATCCCGGACTTCCCCGTCGTAAACAAAAGCTTTAACCTGTCCTATGCAGGAACGGATCGCTGACCATGTTTGAAACCCTTCGTCAAAGTCTGAAAATCGGTGTCGTCACCACGAGCTATCCGGACACGCCGGCGGAGGTCTCCCGCCGCGCGCGCGGCAAGCCGGAGATTGACTGGGCCAACTGGCGGGACGCCCGCCCCGCTGCCGCCGTCTGCCCCACCGGAGCCATCGAGTGCCGCGACGAAGCCGGCACGCTCGCCGCCACCCGCACGGCCACGCTTGACCTGGGCAAGTGTATTTTTTGCGGCCTGTGCGCCGACGTTGACCCGGCCATCCGCATGACCCCGCAGTGTGAACTTGCCGCCCGCTCCCGCCAAGGTCTGCGGCACACGGCCCAGTATGCGTTGAACGACAACGGCACGCATCAACGATTGCTGGCCACCCCGCCGGCGGCCGCGAGTGCCGAAGCTCTCGCCGCCGCGGGACGCGAACTCCAGACGCGAATCCAGTCCCTGCTGGGCCGCTCGCTCCATATTCGCGAAGTGGATGCCGGCTCCTGCAACGGCTGCGAAGTCGAAATCCACGGCTTGAACAGCCCGGTCTATGATCTCGAACGCTTCGGGATTCATTTCGTCGCCTCGCCACGGCACGCGGACATGCTGCTGGTGACCGGGCCCGTGACGCGCAACATGGAACTCGCGCTAAGGAAGACCTACGCCGCCACACCTGACCCACGCCTCGTCGTCGCCGTGGGTGCGTGCGGCTGCAGCGGCGGCATTTTCGGGGTGAACTACGCCACCCGTGGAGCGGTGGATGCGGTGATCCCGGTGGACGTTTACATCCCCGGCTGCCCGCCCAACCCGCACGCGCTGCTGCATGGGATTTTGCTGGCCATCGGGCGGTTGAGCCCGTATGCCTCGAGTCCAACGGCGGCGCCGAAATCCGGACGGGCGCTGTTCCAAAACCCAGCTCCGCCGCAGGATTGAATGATGAACACCACCCTTGAATTCGCCCTCCTGGCCAACGCCACCAGTCTTCCTTGGACGGCAATCCCCGCGTGGCCGGCGGCGGACTTCGTGCTCGCCACGGCGACGGAATTGAATCGCGGCGCGCGCCTGTGCGCGTGGTTCGGGGTGCCGGAGAGTGCCGGCACCTGCCTCGTCGCCGTGCTGGCCTTCGACGCCGACAATACCCTCGCCGTCGGGCGCAGCCAGCCGTTCACCGGCGCGTACCCCGCGCTGACCACCATTCATCCCCAAGCCCACTTGTTCGAGCGCGAAGTTTGGGAGCAACACGGACTCAAGCCCGAAGGTCATCCGTGGCTCAAGCCCGTGCGGCGCGCAAATGAAACGGGAAATGCGCCCGCAAACGGGGAATTCTTCCGCGTGGAGGGCGGCGAGGTCCACGAAGTCGCGGTCGGCCCCGTCCATGCCGGGATCATTGAACCGGGCCATTTCCGTTTCCAATGCGCGGGCGAAGAAGTGCTGCACTTGGAAATTGCGCTCGGCTACCAGCATCGCGGGGTGGAGGAGGCGTTGACTGGCGGCCCACATCTGGCGACCATGTGCCAAATGGAAACCGTAGCGGGCGATACCACCATCGCCCACGCCACGGCCCACGCGACCATCTTGGAAGCGCTCGCTGGGACGGAAGCTCCGTTGCGCGCGCAATGGCTGCGGGCGGTGGCCCTGGAACTCGAACGCCTCGCCAACCACACCGGCGACATGGGTGCGCTCGCCGGCGACGTGGCGTTTCTACCCACCCTGTCGGCGTGCGGCAAAATTCGTGGCGACTTTCTCAATCTCACCGCGCTCATTTGTGGCAACCGTTTTGGCCGCGGCCTCGTGCGGCCGGGCGGCTGCGGTCGCGACCTCGAATCTGAGCGGGCGACACAATTAAACGAAAGACTTAAATCCGCACTGGCGGACACCCAGCAGGCACTGGCGTGGTTCTGGGATGCGGCGTCGGTCCGCGCGCGGTTTGAACTGACCGGCACGGTTTCCCACCGGCAGGCGAATGAAATCGGGCTGGTCGGCCCGGCGGCGCGGGCCTGCGGGCTGGTGCGCGACGTGCGTTACGATCACCCGGCCGGCTGGCACCGCTTTGCCCAGGCTCCAGTGGCCGTGTGGCCCGGCGGCGATGTTTTCGCCCGCGCCAAAGTGCGCGCGCTGGAGATCGAACGCTCTGGCGAATATCTTCGGGAACAAATGGCCGCGCCCGCCGAGGGCGAATTGCGCTCCGAACTGGCGCCGCCCGCACCGGGCACGCTTGCCGTGGCACTGGTCGAAGGCTGGCGCGGCGAAGTTTGCCATGTCGCCTTGACGAACGCCGCTGGTCGCTTCCGCCGCTATAAAATAATTGATCCGTCGTTTCACAATTGGATGGGTCTCGCGCTGGCCTTGCGCGGCACGGCCATCTCGGATTTTCCCATTTGCAACAAGAGCTTCAACCTCTCCTACTGCGGCTTCGATTTATGAGCTCGCCCCAATAACATGTTTGTCATTGATACCATTGCCCATCGGCTGAAGCGCGGATGCCAGACCATGGCCTATCCCGACGGCCCGGCACCCGCCCTGCCTGACCGCCACGGCGGCGCGCTGAAAGTGGAGGCCGCTAAATGCGCTGACGACTGCAACGCCTGCGTGCCCGTATGTCCGACCCAGGCGATCACCCGCCCGGGCGGAAAACCCGTGGCACTCGATCTTGGTCGCTGCATCTTTTGTGCCGCTTGTGTGGAAGTCTGTCCGACGCAGGCCATCACGCAAACCGGCGATCACCGCATGGCGGTGCGCTGCCGCGAAGACCTCGTGCTGGGCGAACCGGGCAAGGAACAGGTTCGCCTGGCGGTTGCTCTGGACGCGAAGCTCCGCAAGCTCTTTGGCCGTTCGCTGCGGTTGCGGCAGGTCAGCGCCGGTGGCTGCGCTGCCTGCGAAGCCGACACCAATGTGCTGGGCACTATCGGCTGGGATCTCGGACGCTTTGGCATCCAGTTCGTGGCTTCACCCCGTCATGCCGATGGGCTGCTCATCACCGGCCCGGTAACAAAGAACATGGAATTGGCGCTCCAGAAAACTTACGCTGCCGTGCCATCGCCGAAGATCGTCATCGCGGTCGGGGCCTGTGCCATCGCCGGGGGACCCTTCATCGGCCACCCCCAAATTCTGAACGGGGCGGCCAGTGTGGTACCGGTGGATTTATTCATCCCGGGCTGCCCGCCCCACCCGCTGACCATTTTGGACGGGCTATTGCGCTGGCTGGACCGGCTGGAAACGCCGTAGCGGCGGCGAGTTCACGGGACCCGCAGACCGACATCCGGCTTTCCAGTTCCGTATTTCCGCCCGGGAACTGGTGACTGGAAAGTCACCAGAACCCGCAGACAAGAATGTCTGCGCTACATCACCTTGCGGCGGCTTCCCTGAGGCAACTTCGGATTCGGGTTTATTTGTCCGTGCGCCACCCGGCCAAACAAATAAGACTCGCCTGGTCATGCACATCCCCAGGGCCAAATAAACCGGAGTTGAAACATGTCGCTCGCGTTTTTTGAGCACCTCATTCTGAATTCGCCCTATGCCTGCCCGGGGCGGCATTGGGACCTCGATGCCGGTTTCGACACCCTCGTTAAATCGTTCGTTGCTACCCAGCCATGACCACGACACTTTCACTTCAAGAATCGCGTCCTCAATCAGGCGGTCAAACGCAATCGCACCCGGTTTCCGCAAGATTTCATGTTTCAACTCACGGCGGAGGAAGCCGCAGCGTTGCGAGGTCAGCCTGGCCTCGCCGGAGCGGCCCCTCCTGCCGACTCATCACAATCTGTGATGAGTTCCCGCAAACACCGCGGCCATGTCTATCTTCCCTATGCCTTCACCGAGTAGGGCGTCGCCATGCTGTCCAGTGTCCTGCATTCCCGGCGGGCCATTGACGTCAACGTTGCCATCATGCGCACCTTTGTCCAGTTGCGCCGCCTCATGGATTCCAACCATGAGCTGGCCCGGCGCATTGACGCCCTGGAGACGAAATACGACGAACAGTTCCGGACCGTCTTCAACGCCATCAAAGCGCTGATCGCGGAAGACGAATTGCGCAAGGCCAGGCCAAAACGGGAAATCGGTTTCCACGCCATCGGACATTGACCATTCCCCAGGACGATCCCATCCCCGAAGGCAGCGAATGCATCGAGGATTCCATGTCCACCAACGAGCATTGGGAATGGGAATTGGGCGACAGCCGGATGGTCAGAGATATCGGTTGGACACCCGCCAACGCCCGCCGCCTGCCGTTCAAACGCCATTTTGGATCAACTGCCGGCCACTGGTGTCCTGTTTCCGAAAATCGGCACGCTCAGGCCGTAAACATGGCGCACTGGACCAGCGAGGTTGGCTGGCGATGGCGCGCGCGATTCGAATTGAATATCCGGGAGCGGTTTACCATCTCATGGCCCGCTGGGTCAGTGAGCGGGTGTGGATGGGCGAGGACTCAAGGGTGTCCCGCGCCGTCCGGTTGGTTGAGACTGGCCGGGATGACGAATTGGCAAGCTTAAAGCAGCGCTTGTTGGCCCAGGTCGGCGGCGGCCCCAAAGAACAGGCGGCCCAGGCATGAATACCATGATTCACGGCCCCTTCTCAGCCCTGGCGCTGTTCGTGCGGACGAGGTGATTCGTGGGTGCGTGAGCGCCTCGCGCGGGCGTAAGCGGCAGGGGGCCGCCGCAGTCCAAGACGCTCCGCGCGTTCGAGGGCCATTGGCAGTCGCGCCAGCGTCTGGAGTGCGGTGGCTTCAGCACCGCTGTGGAGCGAGCACGGCTCTTCCTCGGTTCGTTGGCGCATCGTACGCACGACAGCGGCGGTGAACGCGCCGCACTCCAGGCGCTTCGCGAGGTCCGGAGGCGGTTGGCCACCGCGCCAGCGTCTTGGAGTGCGCCCAGCCCTCTGGCGCTTTTTCGAGCTGACGAGGCGTTTCGTGCATGCGTGAGCGCCTCGCGCGAGAGAATGCGGTGGCCGCCGTCGCGCCGCGGAGGCGGAAGGGCCGCCACTCTCCAAGACGCTGTGCGTTCGCGAAGGACGCCGGTCAGTTGCGCCCGCCGCAAGGGTAAAACTGTTTTGCCCGCGCGGCGGCGTTTGTTAGGCTTGGGGGATGCGTATTTTCATTTTGCTGTGCGGGCTGGCGCTGGCCTGGCCGGCGGCGGGCGCGGAATTGCAATTTAACTTCGGTGAACTTGCCGCCTACGGCGCGCTCACGAATTTTCACGCCGAACTGCTCGGGAACGGCGGCCCGGTCTCCTGGCAGGTGCTGCCCGGCGAGGCTCCGTCGGCCTTTGCGCCGCTTTCGGACCCGGCCAAGCACGTCGCCGGCGGCAGCGTGCTGGCCCAGACCAGCCAGGATCCTGCCAATGAACGTTATCCAATGTTCATCTTTGATCGGGATAAGTACCGCGATTTCCGATTCACCACCCAGTTCAAACTCGTCAGCGGCGTGGTCGAACAGATGGCCGGCGTGGTGTTTCGGTTTCAAAACACCTCCAATTACTACGTCGTCCGGGTCAGCGGGCTCGGCAAGAACATCCGCTTTTACAAAGTGGTTAATGGCCAGCGCTCGGACCCCATTGGGCCGGCCTGCGAACTGGCCCAGGGCACGTGGCACCAGCTTTCAGTGCAATGCGCCGGCACGCAAATCACCGTCTGGCTGGATGGCCGCCCGGTGATGCCCACCCTGGGCGACAACACGTTCGCCGAAGGCAAAATCGGGTTTTGGACCAAGTCCGACGCGGTGAGCTATTTTGCCAATGCCGTCGTGGATTACACGCCGGTGGTGCCGGCGTCCCAAGTGATGCTTAACCACGTCCTGCGCCAGCAACCGCGGATTCTGGGCTTGCAACTTTACGCCTTGGGCACCAATGACACCACCCGTGTGCTGGCGAGCAATGACCCGTCGGAAATTGGCCAGCCCGGCACCGAGGCGGAACTGGCGGCCATCCGCGACGGCACCCTGTCCTTCGGACGCGATCACGGCGCGGTGGTGGTCGCGATGCCATTGCACGACCGCAATGGGGAATTCATCGCCGCCGTGCGTTTCAAACTGAGGAGTTTCTTGGGCGAGACGCAGGACAATGCCGTGGGCCGCGCCACCCGCATTCTGAAATTGATGGAAGGATACGGCTTGTCCGCCGACGATTTGCAAAAATAATTGCCGCCGCCAGCGCTAGGGCTTGGATGGCGGGAGGGACGACGCGGCAGGCAGTTGCACTGGGGGCACCACGGGGGGCACTTCGCCCGGCTTGAGCCGCCGCACGCCGCCCAGCACCACCACCTCGCCGCTGTTGGTCACCGACAGGCGCGGGCGCGAATTGAAATTATCATAAACCTCCCGCGACACCGTGGCGCCATCGGCGCTGATGACCACATAGCTGAAAGATTGCGCGCCGGTCTGCCAGAGCACGTGCAATTGACTGACCCGGTCCACTTGCTCTTCGGGCAAACTGAACGACACCAGCGGCCCGAGCGGCGCCACCTTGTAAATCTGGCCGCCGTCGCCGCTGCTCACCTGCACATACAACCGCAATTGCTCCCGCAGGTAGTTGGCCTTGATGAGCGTGTATTTCCGCGGTTCCGGAGGCGCTTCCTTGGCCACCACCACCCCGAAATCTTGCGACCAAAGTTCGCCGCCGTGAATTACGTCGAAATGGATTGGGGGGCTGTTGACGGTGAGGGACCAAGGCTTGATGCGCATGGTGGCGGTGACTTTGTAACGGCCCGTCCGGCCCATTTGGAAATAGGGCTGCAAATCCACGTACTTGGTGGCCCGCTGCGACGATTCGAGGTCAAAGGGTTCCACCACCGGCACGTCGCTGTTCTTAACGACGATAGATTGGTCCACGGATTCCACGCTGAACGTCAACCAATCGGCATCCTCACCCAAGTGCAAGGGCTGGCCGGAGGTGTTGGTGACCTTGACGGCCAGCCGAATGGATTCATTGGGCAGAAACTGATCCTGTTCCAGCGCCAGATCCAAGCTGACCTGCGCCGGGGCGCGGAACACGGCCACCAAGGCCAAAACGGAAATCAGGAATCGCTTCATTTCAAATTCATACATCAATGCCGTAGGCCTTGATCTTGTTGTACAGGGTCTGGCGGCCAATGCCCAAGCGTTTGGCGGTTTCCAATTTGTTGCCGCCGGTTTCCTTGAGCATCTGGACGATGGCATTACGTTCGACGCCTTCCAGCAGCGTGAAGCTGGTGTCGTGGCCCTCCGTGGGAATGTACTTGACCTCGCTGATGGACAAGTCGGTCACCTGCACCTCGGGGCCCTCGGAAAGCAGCACCGCGCGCTGAATCTCGTTCTGCAATTGGCGGACATTGCCTGGCCACTCAAAGCTCGTCAGCCGCTCGACGGCCTGCGTGGTGAAACCCCGCAAGGTGCGGTTGGCTTGGGCGGCAAAGCGTTTCAAAAAGGAGTTGGCCAGCGGCATGATGTCGTCGCGCCGTTCGCGCAATGGCGGCAGATGCACCGAGATGGCGCTGATGCGGTAGTACAGGTCTTCCCGCAGTTTGCCATCTTTGATGGCGTCCTCGGGCTTGCGATTGGTGGCGGCGATGATGCGGCAGTTGATCTTGTAACTGGTGGTGTCCCCCACAGGGCGCACTTCCTGGTCTTGGAGGACGCGCAACAGCTTGCTCTGCGTGTCAATCGGCATTTCCGAAATCTCGTCGAGAAACAGGGTGCCACCCTCGGCCTGCCGAAACAATCCCTGTCGATCCGAGTTCGAGCCGGTGAACGCACCCTTCTTCGAGCCGAACAGTTCGCTTTCGATGAGTTCCCGAGGGAGCGCGGCGCAATTGATCTTGATGATGCGGTTTTTCGCGCGGGAGCTCAACGAGTGGATCAGGTCGGCAATGACTTCCTTGCCCGAACCGCTTTCGCCGGTGATGAGCAGGGTCACATCACTGGGTGCCACCCGCTCAATGGTGCGCACCACGGCTTGCAAGGCCGCACTTTGAAAAATCGGGGCCGCGCCGCCGCTCATGGTGGCGATGGCCCGGCGGAGGGAATGCCCCTCTTCTTTCTGCTGCCGGTTCTCAATCGCCCGATCAATGGTTACGATCAGGTGCTGCGTTTCAAACGGCTTGTTGATGAAATGATAAGCCCCGCGTTTGGTCGCTTGCACCGCGGCTTCAATGGTGGCTTCCCCCGTCAGCACGATGACCTCCGTGTCCGGCCAGACTTTCTTGAGCTGCAGCATCAGGTCCAGCCCGTTGGCGTCCGGCAATTTGAGATCCAACAGCACCACATCGGGGGGGTCCAGTGGAAAAAACCTCTGCAGCGCCGCCCCGCTGTCGGCTTCCGTCACGGTGTAATCCTCCTGGAGGATTGCCTTGAGCATGGACCGCAAGTCCGGCTCATCATCCACAATTAATATTTTCCCTTTCATGTTCTTATAGGTTTAGCACAAACCGTCACAAATGTCTCAAAAAACGCGCGATAGCGCGCATGTTTCTGCACCAGCCGCTCGGGATGAAACTGCACACTCAATAGAAACGGCAGCAGCCCCGAACACTCCGGCTTCAATTCCATCGCTTCCACCACGCCGTCGCTGCTGCTCGCGGTGGCGGTGAACGGTTCCGCCGGTTCCAATATACCCTGATGGTGCGTGCTGTTCACGCCCAATACAGGCGCCTTACAGATTTTGGACACTAATGAGCCGGGTGTCAACGCCGCTTCATGCACCAAATCGAGGGGCTGATCCGTCCGGCGATGATTGAGTGCCCCCGGCACTTGCTTCCGAATGTCCACCACCAGCTTGCCGCCAAAGGCCACGTTCAGCATCTGATGCCCCCGACAAATGGCCAGCACGGGCTTATGCTGGCGGAAGATTTCCTGAATCAACACCAGCTCGAGCAGGTCACGCGCCCCGCCATCGGGGGTTTGCTCCACGGTGGCGAGCAGGTGGCGCGGCAGTTTTTTCGCATACAGCGCGGGATTGATGTCATCGCCGCCGGTCAGCAGCACGCCATCGGTGCGGCGGAGCGCCTCCGCCAGCGCCGCCCGGTCGGTGATGGTGGGCGCGGTGACGGGAATCCCGCCCGCCTGGAGAATGGCCTGATTGTACCGCAGCGAAAGACTGGCGGACATATCATGGAATTCCACGCCCTGCTTTTCGATGCTTGGCGTCACTAAAATCAAGGGTGGCCTGCCCATGCGCGCAAGGTAGAATCATTCCGGCCAAATGTCATCGGAAATCAGCATCGGTTGAATTTGATTGTTCAACGCCGCCCAACTGGTAGCCTAAGCCCCTTGCACGACGACTTCATGAAAACGTTGACGAAAGTGTTCTGGCTGTTTGGCCGTTCCGGCGCGGGCAAGACCACGCTGGCCTTGCGCCTGCGCAACGGACTGGCCGACCGGAAAATCCCCGTGGTCTATCTGGATGGGGACGATCTGCGCTCCACACTCTGCTCGGATCTGGGCTTCAAATCGGAGGCGCGGCTGGAAAACCACCGGCGCATCGCCGAAATCGCCCGGCTGCTGGCCGATCAGGGCTTGAATGTGGTGGTGTCCACCATGGCCCCGGAACATCTGCAACGCGATTTGGTGGCCCGGATTTTGGGGGACAAATTGATGTGGTTTTACATCCACGCACCGCTGGACATCTGCATGGCGCGTGACCCCAAGGGCCTCTACAAGCGGGCGCTGGAGGGGCAGGTCAAACAGTTGATCAATTATCCTTTCGAGGTGCCCCGCCCCCAGGAACGGGACTATTACATCAACACCATCGCCCTGAGCGTGGACGAATGTTACCAGGAAATTCTCGAAGCCGTGAAAAGCCGCTTGAGTGATTATGTGATTTGAAAGGCCTCCCGGGATAAGACAAGTGAGGGTGAATTCTCGCTGCAGACCTTTGCTGCGGATTGAGCGTAGAACTTCCGCTAACGTCCGTTTGGCTGGCGAATTGCCAATCACCTGCGGTCTTTAGCACAGTCATTCGGCCCTATATTTCTAATTTGACTTGGATTACTCTTGGTGGAATTTTTTAGAGTTATTCACTTGGGCAAAAGCTGCCCTCAAGAACTGAAAGCGAGGTCAACATGTCAAAAATGCAAAGTAAGAGTCTGTCAAAACCCGACGAACTCCGCACGTTCGACAAAGGCAAATTGGAACTCGCCACCCTCGGCGGCATCACCTTTGGCCGCGCCACGCTGCTCCCTGGTTGGAAATGGTCCACTTGCGTCAAACCCATCGTAAACACCAAAAGCTGCGAAGCACCCCATTTGCAATATCACATCTCGGGCCGCCTGGCGGTCTTGATGGACGATGGCAGCCAGCAGGAATTCGGGCCGGGCGAAGTCTCGTTGCTTCCACCGGGCCACGACGCCTGGGTGGTGGGTCAGGAACCGGTAGTCGTGATTGATATCACCGGCATGGGGGAATACGCCAGACCCCGCGCGCACTAGACATCCGTCCCAGGAAACCGCTCGCGAATCATGCGGCGCAACAAGACTTCATCGTCCGGCTGATAGCGGCGGCGCGTGATGAGGCGCTGCACCGAATCGAGCAGCTCCAGCCAGTCTTCCAGCGGCGGAGTCTTGACCGGCTGCCAGACATCAAAGCGTTTTGCGCGGTGGAAAAACTTCCACTCGCGGCCGATGTGCTGGGCGTAAACTTGCAGTTTATCGCCCTCGTCGGTCACACGCTTCCAACTGATTTCAGCTTTGGGCATATAAAAAATCCATCAACCCAATAATTTCTTCGTTTGCCCGGCGGCAGGCAGATCCACGCTGGCTACGGCCATGGCGGCGATGCCCTCCTCCCGGCCGATGAATCCCAGGTGCTCGTTCGTAGTCGCTTTCACGCCGATCTGCTGTTCGGACACCCCCAGCGCGATGGCGATGTGCTTTTTCATTTCGGCAATGTGGGGGTAAATTTTCGGCGCTTGGGCGATGACCGTGGCATCCACGTTCACGATCTTGCCCCCTCGTTTTGCGGCCTGCCGTGCGGCTTCCTCCAGAAAAATCCGGCTGGGCACCCCCCGCCAGCGCGGATCCGTGTTCGGGAAGAAATGGCCGATGTCCGCTTCGCCCAGCGCGCCGAGCACGGCGTCGCAGATCGCGTGCATTAAGGCATCCGCATCCGAATGGCCGTCGAGCCCCTTCGCATGCGGGATCTCCACGCCGCCGAGCACGAGCTTGCGCCCGGCAATCAGTTGATGAACGTCGTAGCCAATGCCAACATGAACCATGCCGTACTATAAATAGTTTCCGGCTCTGGCCAAAGCATTAAAAGCTCACGGCGTGACCGCCGAACCTTTCAGACCCAGCGCCCACTCAATGCCGCCCAGCACGTGCGCCTGATACGCCTTGCTGATCTCCGGCGAGTTCTTGCGGTCGTTCAAGCCCGGATCGGTGTCCCAGATGTCTTCGCGATGACCGAGCGACGTGTAGAACACGCGGCCCGCGCCATACGATTTGCACCAGGAAACCGCGTAATGCCCGGGCGCATTGTTCTTGGGGTCGGGATGCTTGTCCAGAATCAGCAGGTCATGCACTTTCGCCGGATCGTAATTCTTGAACTGGTAAATCTCCTCCTGCGAGATCGTCCACTTCGCTGGCAGGGACGCGGTCGCAGGGTTTTGCGGGTCCTGGTTCAGGCAGTCCACGCTGACCTGTACGTTATGAGTAAGGAATTCACCGCCCAGCATGTCAATATAGCCCGGCCAGCCATGAAAGGTGTCGCCCGCCGCATGCATGCCAATGAACGCATGTCCGGCCTTGATCCAATCCAAGAATCCCTGCTTATCGGGTATGGGCAAATCGCCAGTGGTGCTGGCAAAGATCACGCCGTCGTAATCCTTGAGCGATTCCGGCGATAGTTTTTGCAGCGCGGCCTTCAAACTTTCGTTCCACGCGTCATTGG
>Ga0302320_10017562_pt1 | contig 14515 bp, 15 predicted proteins | sample Bog_T0_3_FD_202130 | JGI IMG/M metagenome (GOLD analysis project Ga0302320, IMG submission 202130) | Peat permafrost microbial communities from Stordalen Mire near Abisko, Sweden - Bog_T0_3 | ecosystem: Environmental > Terrestrial > Soil > Wetlands > Peat | place: Sweden: Abisko, Stordalen Mire...
CGAACTCGGATTCGTTCAACTTCTCCGTGGCGAATTCCCTCAAGGGGAGCGTCACCACGACCGGCACGATCCCGATCAAGACCATTATCGCTGATGTCAACAACAACCTGTCGCAGGCCCAGGGCAACGACGGTGAGACTGTGACGGGTGTTCTGCCCTTCGTCTGGGTCGCGGGCGCGGTCGGTACGACCGGCACCTCTGCCGCCACGACTGGCACCGCCTCGGCTCCCTTCTCCAACCTGACCCAGGAAGCCGCTTCCCAGTTGATCCAGTTCGGATATGTTCCCATCACCGCGGTGGTGACTGGCACTGCTCTCCAGAGCGACACCAACGATTATGCGTTCCTCGTTGGCCGTAACGAAGATTCCGGCACCCGTATCTGCGCTCAGGCAGAGGCTCAGGTCGGCAGCGCTTTCGGCGCCACGTCCTTCGGCCGTTCGATGAAGCAGTACTACGCCATTTTCACCGGCACGGCCGGTGGTGCGTATGCGAACGCGAGCACCGACGGTGTCTTCGTGACCGGCACGCTTGGCGCCGCCCAAGGCCATGCCAACAACGGCACCCTGCAGGGCGCGTCCATCCAGGACGGCGGCGTGGGCTCCTACGTTTCCGATATCGGCCTCTGGCCGCCGAATGCTCCGCTCAACACGGAGACCTCGATCACCTGGGCCGATTCCGGTCACTCCGGCCAGATTGGTGGCGGCGACGTTGCCAAGATGCTGGAAGCTGGCAATCCTCTGACCCTCAACATCTCCGCGGTTGATATTGATGTTCTCGGCGCCACCAACGGCGTCACCGGGCCGAACACCAACGGCTACACCACTGGTGTTTCCGCTCCTGACAACTGGATCCCCGGCACCAGCAAGGCTTACCTCATTGGTTATCTCGGCACCGCGGACGCGGGTGGCATCCCCACCTCCGGCGGCGGGTCGGGCGCCAAGTATCTGAGCTACAACGGCGTGCCTTACAGCCCGGTGAACATCCAGAACGGCAGCTATGACTTCTGGAGCTTCGAGCACACCTACATCAACCCGAATGTGATCTCCTCGCAGGCTTCGACCTTTGCTGGGGAGCTGGTTGATCAACTCTACACCCAGGACTGCCAGACCGACAGCTCGGGTTTCACCGACCTCGAAGTTGCTCCGGCCGATGCGAAGGTTGGCGGACTGATCTTCAACAACGTGCCGTACAGCAAGTCGCAGGAAGGCGCCGCAATCGCGCCCCTGTTCTAACATCACCTAAAAGCATCCACCGCCTGGCGGTGCGGGTGTAATCCCCGCACCGCCTGGCCAACCCAAAAATCAAGGACTCCAAAAATGAAAAAAATCACTCTGTTCAAAGGGGCGCTGGCTTTTACCGCCGCCTCTCTCATCGGCGCCTCCGCGGCGCACGCACAGTTCGCACCCAATCCGGGGGATCTGATCTTCAACATTTATAACACGAACACCACCAGCGACGATCTTGAGGTCGATCTCGGCGCTGCATCGAACTTCCTTTACACTGGCGGAGAAGTCCAGGCGCCCATCTCTCTCAGCAATGTGAGCACCGCGGACCTCGCCACCAACGGCGGCGGATTGGGCATCGGTTCCACTTGGTACACCGCTGGCCTTTTGGAATGGGCTGTCCTCGGCGCCAATGGCAATAGTTCCACCTCCGCTGGTCTGCCCGGCTACGCCGTGCTCGGCACGAGATCGTCGACGCTCGACGATAACAGCACCGGCACGGTCAGCATCGCCAGCAATATCGCGGGCTATGTGTCAGGTCTTGGTGCTGAAGACGCTACGGCGACCGCGAATAGTAACGGCGAAGGAATCTTCGACAGCAGCAGCAGCGACTTTTACTCCTCCGGTGGAGCAAGCTCGTTGTACTTCGGCTTCTTCCCGAGCGGGTTCGAGGCCAATGTGGATGGCGCGCCCACCAGCCTCGGCCTGTACGAGGTGAAGAACGTCCACAACACCTCCGCCGCGACCGAGGAAGGTGTCTTCACGCTGAGCAGCTCCGGCCTGACCTACCAGGCGGTTCCTGAGCCCTCGACCTGGGCGACCATCCTCGTCGGCGCCGCGACCCTCCTGGGTTTCCGCCGCCGCCGGAACGCCTAATTCCTGATCCGCCAAGGATACAACTCAACCGAATGCGGAGCATGCGAAAGTGTGCTCCGCATTTTGGCGTTTTGGGGGGACGGTGTTGAAAGCTGCGACCATAGCCGCTTCGGCAACCCTACCGGTTCCCGCGAATTGGGAAGCGCTGGAACGGAAAAGCCCTCCCGAGGGGATGGGTTGGGGGCGGGTGTACATTCCCTTCGTCTGTGTAGTCCGCCTGGTTGAACAGCGGGAACCGCATCCGCGTATCGGCCATCGGTGCGCCCGCTGATTGCTGCATGGTGGCCCCGTCAAACTGAAGCGTGGCTTTCTCGCCCGCCTTGCTAACGTCCACCGTGCTTTTGCCCGTCTCGTCGGACCATCGGATGCCGTCCACTCGCATGCCATCCGCAGTGCTGTCTCCCACGGCCACGAACATCGCCACCGGCTTGCTCATGTCGCGCGATTTGATTGCCACGAAATCCGTCTGGCCCAGATGGGCCACGCCATCCACGTACAAATCCACCGCGAATCCCGGCGTCGCGGCCGCCTGGGGCGCGGCGGCCGTGGCCACCGCGAAGGGGGACCGCGTGGTCATCTGCCGATAGCGCGTCTCCGGGAAGGGCGTCGGCAGCGGCTGGGACGTGCCGGCCGATGCGGGCAGCCCGCAGAGCGGCGCCAGCGCGCACGCAATGCCAGCAATGGTTAGCGTCCCTCTCATCGGGCGCAATCATAGCGCCTCCCCATCGCTGTTTCAATTGCCGCCAGCGGGTCCCGCGCCATTTTCATTCCGGTCATGGCAGCGCGGCATTCATATGGGAAAGGGCATACTGGAGCGTGGAATCGGCGGGGTGGAGTTGCAGGGCTTTCTGCGTATCGGCAATCGCCTCCCGCTGATGGCCGCGCTGGAAGAGCAGCACCAGCACGTGGCACAGGTTATCGTGCGCCAGCGCGTTGTCCGGGTCGGCGCGGAGAGCCTCCTCGTATTGCGCAATGGCATCCTCCGGGCGGCCCTGGGAGAGCATTACATTGCCCAGGCAGATGTACGCATCCGCATCATCCGGATCATCCTGCAACGCGTCGCGGAACTGCGCCGCCGCCTCGTCCACATGTCCGGCGCGGAAGAGATCCGTGGCGTAGCTGCAGCGGATGCGCGCGGAACCGGGATACAGGCGCACCGCCTCCGCGCTCTCCGCGATGCCCGCGTCCGCCTGGCCCGTGGTGAAGAGCATGTGCCCGTAATTGGCGAGCGCATCCGCATAATGGGGATTGATGCGCACCGCCTCGCGGTAATGGGCCAGCGCCTCGTCATTGCGGCCCTGGGCCAGCAGCACGTTGCCGAAGTCGTTTTCCGCGACATCGTTGTCCCGCGTGCAATCCAGCGTGTGCGTCCAGAGCGTCTGGCCGTTGCGCCAGTAAGTGGCCTGGCGATCGGCCATCACCAGCAGCGCGCATGGAATCGCCACCGCGATTGCCGCCACGATTTGCCGGCGGAGCCACTGCCCGCCAGCCCATCCCGCCACGGCCCATGTTATCGCGACGCACAGCCCGATCTGCGGCAGGTAGGTGTACCGGTCCGCATGGGCGTAATGCGATATCTGGACCACGCCGATGACCGGCAATAAAATCCCCAGGTACCAGAGCCAGCCCACCAGCAGGCTGGGCTGCGAGTTGCGGCAACGGATCGCCACGGCGGTGATGCCGCAGAGCAGGAGAAGCGATCCGGCCACCTGCCAGAGCGGAAATCCGTGCGTCGGATCCGGGTAATAGCCCGCGAGATTCACCGGCCAGAAAGTCTGGCCGAGATAAATGCAGCAGGAGACCAGCGCATTCTCCAGGCGCAGCCAGAGCGGGAGGTTATCCACCGACAGCGTGGGAGGAGTGACGTAAAGCGTGAATGCGCAAAAGCAGACGGCCCCGAGCATGAACGGCGCTTTCTCCTTCAGCAGGCGCGCCGCCGGCACATTGCCAAAGCGCCGCAGCGGCCAGTAATCGAGCAGCAGCAACACGAATGGCAGCGTCACCATTGTCGGCTTGCTCATGAGCCCGAGCGCGAAGCAAAGCAGGCACAGCGTGTAACATCCCCACCGCCCCGGCCTGTGCGCGTAAGCCGCATAACTCCAGACCGCCAGCATGAAGAACAGGCCGCAGAGAAGCTCCCCGCGCGCGCTCACCCACGCCACCGCTTCCACATGCAGCGGATGCAACGCGAAGACCGCCGCCACAAATCCGCTGCGCCAGGCGAATCCGGTCAGCTCCAGCAGCGCCAGGAACAGCGCCACTGCCGCCATGGCATGCAGCAGCACATTGGTAAGATGATGCCCGCCCGCCCAGAGGTGATGCACCTGGCAATCAATCATCCGCGAGAGGGTCGCCATGGGCGCCCAGCGACCGAGCTGGGTATGGGTAAAGGCCCACTCGATCCCGGCCACCGTCAATCCCGCCGTGACCTGCGGCGCTTGGTAGACATTGCTGTCGTCATCGTAGTTTACGAAGTCAAAGTGAAGGGTCTGGCCGTAGACGATGAAGACCATCGCCACCAGCAGCACGCAAATGGCGCCGGTCAGCCATCTGCTGGGTGGCGAGGCGGCGCCGCCGGGCGCCGGTGCGGCAGTTGCGGTTTTCTTCGGCCTGGAATTTTTGCGGCTCATCCGGGGAGCGCATTTATACCGTGATTCCGCGGACGAGAGCCACTTTCATCGGCGGGCGCCGTCCGGCCGGCTGGAAGCATCATCCCGCTCAAAAAGAGACAGGCACCTGGCCGGTGTGCCCGTGCCTCCATGACCGCCTGCGGCGCCTCTGGCAGCACACGCCGGGGCGCCGGCAAGCAGGTTGACCGGGCCCTTGGGGATGAGGTAAATGGTTGCCGGGGGAGGGGATATCAGCGGAGGCCGGTTGCGAAATCTTGATGGCTCGGCAGCCGAGCGATGGACGCCCTGGCTGCCCGCTCTTTGCCATAAGAGGCACTTTCCCGGGCATGTAGTCCAAATTGGTACGGAATTGGCTATGGCTGGGCACATGAATCACCGTCCGATCAATAAAATTGCCGCCCGCGCAAGCTGCGGAAAATCCGGCATGGATGGGAAAAGGGATTGATCCGGCACGATGATCATTAAAACCAGAGACGATATCCGGAGCGCGCTCTACACGTTGCGCAAGCTGCTCGCGCTCGAGGGGCTGTCCCGTGGCCAGCGCAAGGAGATGGCCGCCGAACTGGACCGCCTGCGCAAGCGCGCCGAGGCGGAAAAACAGGCCGCATGCCATATCGATTTCGCCCTCGAGGATTCCCGGAACTGGGCCGTCATCCATGGCCTGCGCCTTGAGCATAATGGCCGCGCGGCCCAGATCGATCACCTGCTCATCGGGCGATTCTTCGACATCTACGTCATCGAAAGCAAAAATCTCACCACGCCCCTGCGGGTCGATGCGCACGGCGAGTTCCAGACCCGGAACGGCTCCGGGTGGAAGGGGATCGAGTCGCCCATCGAGCAAAACAAGGGGCACATCATTGTCCTCAATCAATTGATCCGCGACGCCAGGCTGACTCCCACCCGGCTCGGCCTCGCCATCAACCCTGCCTTCCGCAACTGGATCCTCGTGCCGCAGGCGTGTCCCATCCCGCGGAGCCCGCAGGAGGAGGCGATCATCCTCAAGATGGACATGTTCGACCGCCAGCTTCGCGATTTCATCAACCACGCCGGCAGCGCGGACGACATCCTCTCCGTGGCCAAGGTCTGCTCCGGGAGCACGATCATGGATTTTGCATCGCGCCTGGTGAGCTTCCACCGCCCGGCGAGGCACGATTTCATTGAGAAATTCGGCATCGTGCTGCCGCAGGAGCAACTCGCCGCATCCGAGAGCGAAGCCCCCGCCCGCGGCGGCCGGCGCAATCTCCCTCCCGCCCGCCGCATCGCGGCCAAGCGCGCCACAAGCCGCCTCGCCCCCGCAAGGGACGCGCGCAGGACGTAAGTGGCTCAACGGGAGAGGGGGAGCGGCCACAACGGAAGCCATGGGTTCCATTGTCAGTCCGCCCCCTGAAAAGGAATTCCGGGGCCACCAGTCCATTTTCTCCCGTGTTTTCGAAGATAGGGCGTGGCGGCCAACCGCCCTGCTTTACCAAACTACTATGAAATCAACCGCATTAGCTGGAGTGCTCCTCATCGTCCTTGGCGTTGCCGCCCTCGTTTACCAGGGCATCACGTACACCAAGCGGGACACCATCGTGAACTTCGGCCCCGCCCATGTCGAGGCAGACACCCAGCACACCATCCCCGTGCCGCCCATCATCGGCATCGTAGCTGTGGCCGGCGGCATCTACCTCGTCGTCGCCGGCGGCAGGAAAGCCGCGATATAAGGCGCTCGGGAAGTGCCAGTGAGTGGGCGTATTGACGCCTGCGAGGTCCGCCGTGCGCCGTGCGCCGTGTCCCATCCGCGGGCGCGGTCCGTAATCCAATACGCCACGGTTAACGGCCAAGCGGAATGAGATAAGCAAATACCAAAAATAGAGTATTGCTAGTACGCTACTCTTGGGTATAATCCCGCGGCGGTAAAAATCCCAATGGCAACGGAATCCCATAGCTCAGGCAATCGGCGCGAGGACGAAGTGAGGCGAGTCGTCCCCCACGCGAGCGTATGCCGCACCCGTGAACTGGGCGCCCTCCAGTCCTTCGGCGCATGCCTGGTGCCCGAACCCACGGATTGCCCCTACTCGCTTCCCGCCATCGGCGGCAATTTTTGCACGAATCCGAGTTGGAAGAACTTTTTAAAGGAATCGACGGGCGGCTGAGAGCGGATCATGGACGGATGGACGGTAACCGTCATCGTCATTCTTTCGGTTCCGCCTTCACGAATATCTCCTTTGGCACCTGCGTGGTGGCCCACTCAGGCCAACCGCAATTCCGCCAGGGACGCAATCGCAGGACCGTCGCCAATATCTGGAGTGATTTTGAGTTCCAATGCCATGACTCCAGTGAGGTTCACATCGTATTCCTCTACTTCGGTGCCTGGGGGGCTGAAATTATACTGCTGGCGTACAATGTCGTGAAAAACCGATCCATCCGCCGACCAACGTAAGACAAATTCTTGAGTTCGCTCGTAGCTATTCTCAACGAAGACCAGGCGGATGTGCCTGAGCTTTTGGGGCTGGTCAAAAAGGAGCCGGAGGGTTTGTTCTCCGGACTGTGATGCTGTCCAGCCGGAAGTTGTCCCGGCGATCAATGCGAAATCGACTGGATTGGCTGGGGTTTCCGACGTGATTTCCACCTGGGCAAGCCTTTCAAGATCAAGCCACACCCGGTCTTCCAGAGCGATGGATTCCGAAGAGGAGGCGATGATTCGTTTTCTCATTGGGATGGATATTAGGGAATTGATGACCGCACCCAATGACTCTTTCCCTGCTTTTTGCGAATAAATCGCGACGGATTGGAGTTTTTTAACTCGATGGTGGCCGCTCTGACGAAATCCTGCGCTTCGGTCAAGCCGCACTGTGTGATTGAAATACAAATCGTAGTGGCTTCGATTCTATCGCCGCCAAAAATTGCCTCGGTGATTTTTGCGTACTCTTTTTCAGTCAATTCTCGTGTCATCTCAGTTTTTGACAGCCTCAAGCCAGCGGCGCGTGGTCAACTTCCTTGCTCTGAGGAAATATTTTTCCCTCTTTAATTTTGTGCATGGTCTGACCCTACTCCTGACGCGGGTGACTTTCGAACGTTTTATTTCCCGGCAAACGGGACAATCAAGCTCCTGCCGCCGCATCGCGACCGTTCCGGAGATCCCGTTAAAATACCCCGCAAAGCAGCAAACCGATAAAAACGAACAAACTGAGACTGAGCCAGCCGCTAGGGGCATACCCCCACTTCCGGGCATACGGCCACATTGGCAGCAACCCAACGATCACGCCCAACAGCACCAAAATGAGAATTCCTTTATACGGCATCGGCCACTGTTGCACTGGTTGGACCTCGCGTCCCTTTTATCTCTGTAAATCCGATTTTAGAGATACCGGTGGCGGGACTCGAACCCGCACTTCACTTTCGTGAAAACGGATTTTAAGTCCGTCGTCCAACAGAGTAAGTTTGGCGAAACTGCCAAAATACTGCCAATATTTCGGGATGAAGCCTCGGATGACGAAGCAGAAAAAGGAAAAGCGGCAGTGGCCGGTCGTGCGCCAGGTGGCACACAAAAATGGGACCAAAGCCTGGCTTGTGGACGCTCGGGTTCATGGCGCGGAGCTACAGCTCCGGACACACCGATGTCATGGGGTCTGGCACCCAGATCCTCTACAACAGCATGGTGTTGTCCTTCGAGGAGGAAGTCGGGCATGACGACGAGATCGATGAACCCGTTCATCTCGGCGATTTGCTGGCGGGTCATCATGAAGATCTATCCACCGCAGCGGCCAGGAATATGGATTGGGAAGCATTCGTGGATGAACACGACCCACGCTACCTGTGCATCATCCATGATCTGGCTTCTGGTCATACAATGCTCGATACGGCCAGGGCATGCGGTATGTCCTACCACGATGTCCGTGAGCTGCGGGAGATGCTGGTGGACGATCTGGAGGGGTTTATGGGATCTGAGGCGATTGCTGATTCGATGCATGTACACTCATGGAGAGGGAACATCCTCGTGGATCGTGAAAAGATGGCGTGTCGTGCGGATCGGCGGCGTCATTGACGGTTTGGCTACGGAAACACGGGGCTGGATGGGTTCAATGCCTGTCCAGCCTCAATCCTGTTCTTGATAGACGTAAAAAGCTCTGAGAGGAGTGACGCTGGTTTCGATAGAACTTCACGTTGTGATTGCCCGTCTCTAGGGTTTAGCGTTAGAAGGAGTTATATGAAACCAGTATCTTCATTTCGTGCAGTCCTTTTTATTTGCGTGCTCGGAAATACTGTTCACGCTCAGGATGCAATCCCAGTCATTACGGGTGCTGATATACTTGACCATGGAATTTATTCTACAACACTCGTCTCTACCGTAAAAAATCCGGACTCTCCAACCTCACAAGTCCTGACACAGACTACTAAGCTCATCAGCGCAACGCAGATGATACCAGCAAAAATAGGTACAACCTTCGGCTTCCATTTCATTATTCATGGCAACCCTAAAGGAGTGAGAGCAAATCTTCGTGCAGTGTTTTTGTTTCCTCCCATGACAAATGCCACTACCGGGCAGGCATACACTCGTTTTGAAGCTAACATCACAGCGCCATTGGAAGATAACAATGCAGCTATGTACTACGACCTCACACATACCTGGGAGGTTGTTCCAGGGAAATGGACTTTTCAAATCTTTGACCACGATAAGAAGCTCCTCGAAGAAGAGTTTACTCTTGTGCCGCAGTAACGTTGTGCGCCTCGTGGTGACCTCGTACAACCATCGGTGGTATGTCGGCATGGGTGTGAGGATATAAGTATTTTAAAGTGTCTCCGGCCAAGACGAAGTCTGCACCGGGAACACGAATAAATTTTGGCTTTAGAAAAAAGAAAAAGAGCAGCAACGAGGTGTACTTGGTGTTGTAATGCTAAAGCATTACATTACAACACCACCTACACTACACCTGGTGTAATTAGTGTAGCAGGTGCAAAATGCACTCATTGCACCATTGCACCAATTGGAAAGGAGGTCCGCCAATGGACAGAAACCACACGCTCATCGAGCAGGTTGTCAAAGCACTTGGCAACCTCGTCACGGATGGTAGCGAAGAGGATGGTGGGATACGACCCTGATGATGCGGGCTGGTGGATTTTGTGGGCGCAGGCGACATCGAAGGCCGAGTCCATTGACGCAGGCAGACTCATCCTGGTGAACGCCCTGGAACGACATCCACACGATGCGAGTGTTCGGCAGGAATTGACGGGCGGAAAAAGTGCCGAGCTTTTGTCTGGACTCTTTTTTGGCTTTCGGAAACCGTTATGAGAATTCGACCTCTTCGGCAATCAATTTACCGGACACATATATATGCTCTCTTCACTCTGGGATTTTCTAGTCGCTACTATCAAGGATGTACTTTTGAGCGTCGTGCTTCTCGTGCTCGGCCTCGCTTTCACACCTGACCCCATCTTGTTCTGGGTCCTTAAGAAAATCCGGCCAGACTTGACCTCCAGGCGGCGACTAATCGAGAAAATAAAAACAATGCTCGATTACATTTTGAACGTTAAAAACGTAAAAATCACCTCGGATGAAACCTCAATCCTTCGCCAAGCGCACGAAAACACCGTCCTTGAACCTGGCCGGACTGGTGAGACAATCACTGCGATAGACGCCAGTGGTGCCTTTTGGGATTGAGGCAAATCGTTTCAGGGAAGTGCTCATGCGAACACCTAATGGCGCTGATATCCAATCGAAAATGGCGACCTCCTAAAATCGGCTGTACGGGCCGATGATCGGGTGGGGGCCGTGGTGAGATGGTCGAGGCAAGCGCAATTTTGCCGGCATGGGTGCTGATGAGCGGGAATCAGAATCATCCGGTGATCATGGGGGTGAATGGAGGGTTCGGATCGAGTGTCATCATCCGACACTGGCGGCGGGATCGGGGGCGGAGGAGCGTCTTAGGGGAGGGGGTGATGGACGGTGTTCTACTTTTTGTTCTACATTCGGGGGTAGGGGTTCCTGGAATTGACTGCCAAATACTGCCAAAAACTGCCAAAAAAATGGGGTTTCTTGATATTTTATGCGGCGGCATCGGCATGAATGAACGCTCGGGACGAAAATGCATGAACCCCTGTATTCATGCGGAAACTCTTGATCATCAGAGCTACCGGTGGCGGGACTCGAACCCGCACGGTGGTTTCCCACCAACGGATTTTAAGTCCGTTGCGTCTGCCATTTCGCCACACCGGCGTGTGCCAATTGTGAGGTAGGGAACTCACATGCACCCTTTTTAGCCGCGTCAGGGATGCCCGCAACCGCAAAGTCCGGGGGCTGAGGCCGGCTGCGCCGTCAGTTCTTTGGCGGAAGGCTCGCGCCGTCGACCCATTTGCCCTTCACCAGAATCTGGCGGGGGATGGTCGGGATGCCCCGGTCGTGATCGCTGATGAGGGAGATGAGGACGAGAACGGCAACGCGTCCCACCTCCTCCGGGTTCTGATAGATCCCGGCATCGATGGGGCAGTCGAGCACCGTCAGTGTGGCCAGGCCGACATCGTCGGGCACCCGGCAGCCGGCTTTGGCGAGAAGCTCGGGCAGGTGCGAGCGTTCGGTGAGGATGGCGTCGGGTTTATGCTTCTTGAGCCAATCGGCCAGGATCTTCCGGTGATTGCGCGGATCGTCCTTGGGCAGGAACAGCAGAGGCACCCTGGATGCTTCCGGCTCATAGAGTTGCTGGGACCAGAGAAAACCGGCGGCGAAGGACATGGGCCGCCATGGCTCCCCGACAAAACCGATGTGCTTGTAACCCTTTTCCCGGATTTTATCGTACGCGAGCATCGTGTTCCACATTTGAGCTGGGGAAACAAGGTGGCACGGAGGGAACTCCATCTTACTCAGCATCACTGTCGAGAAGGAGGACCAATTGAAATTGCCCCAGTCAAAGGTGAGCCTCCCGAGCGGGGGAAGCAGGATGCCGTTGATGCCGCGGGCGAGCAGGATTTTCTCGACACGGGAGGGCTGCATCGACTCGTTGCAGACGAACTCCTCAAGGCGATAGCCATGGTGTTCCGCGCTGGCGAAGGCACCGGTCCAGTAACGGTCAAATTCCGCGTAACCCCGCATCTTTTTTGGGTCCGGCCAGCAATTGAACCACGCCATGCATGCTTTGACCGGCACAGACTTGGAGTTGCGCTTGAAATTCGCGAGCAGCGCCCCCAGCGGGTTTGGCTGGTAGCCCATCTCCACCGCCATCGCCTGCACCCGCTGGCGGGTGGATACGGAGATGGTGGGGTCGTTTCTCATGGCGCGCGATACGGCGCCGCCAGAGAGCCCTAGTCTCTGGGATATGTCCCGTAGCGTTACCCGTGGGGGGGATGTGCCGGCGTCCATTGACGTTTGAAATGTGCTACCGGACCACTGCAAGTAAAGCGCCATTTCGCTATTGAAACCGTGTTACCGGGAAATGGGTTTCCACTGCGCGTTAGGGTGCCACCTTCTGCAGGTGATGCAGGTGTTCCCTTCCCCCGACGGCCTATCGCCGGCCAAAACCAACTCTCGGAATGGAGACCGGCCGGCGGTCTCCCGGCGGCCGAAGGCGCTCTTTATTGTCGACGGGCCGTCCCTGGATTTGATCTACCCGCTGCAGGAGCAGCAGGAACTGCAAGAGCTGGCGGATTTTTATGCGCCACCGCAAACGCGCGATTCGATTATCGCAAATCGGGAGTTGCTGAGGGATGCGGAGGTGATCTTCTCGGGATGGGGGGCGCCGGTGATGGATGAGGCTTTCCTGAAGGCCGCCCCCAATCTGAAGGCCGTCTTTTACGGAGCGGGGACCATCGGTTACTGCACGAGCGAGGCTTTTTGGGACCGGGATATTCTCATCACCAGCGCCTATGCCGGCAATGCGGTTCCCGTGGCCGAGTACACGCTCGGGGTGATCATGTTGAGCTTGAAGAATTTTTGGCGCTTCGTCAGTGACTCGCGCAGTGGCGGCGGGGTGGGAAATCACACCCGTTATGTGCCGGGTTGCTTCCGCACCACCGTGGCGCTGATCGGGTGCGGGATGATCGGGCGGCGGCTTCTGGCGCTGCTGGAGCCCTTTGACCTGCGAAGCATCGTTTACGATCCTTTTTTGACCGAAGCAGAGGCAGATCAGCTCGGGGCGAAACTCTGTACCCTGGATGAGGCATTCCAGCAGGGGGATGTCGTTTCCCTTCACGCGGCGAGCAAACGGGAGACCAGGGGGTTGATCACCGGCAGGCACTTCTCCCTCATGAAACAGGGCGCGACGTTTATCAATACCGCCCGCGGCCAGATCGTACGGGAGAAGGAGATGATCGAGGCGCTGGGAGTGCGGACCGATCTTACGGCGGTGATCGATGTGGTCGATACCGAGCCGATCCCGGTGGATTCGCCGCTGCTTACATTGCCGAATGTCCTCTATACCCCGCACATCGCCGGGTCTCTGGGGCCGGAGTGCGGGAGGCTGGGGCAATACATGGTGCAGGAATTTAAGCGCTATCTCGCCGGTGAACCGCTCCAGTGGCAAATCACCAGGGAGATGGTTGCCCGATTGGCTTAGGAACGTACAAAAAGTCGGTCAGTAAACCGTTTTACTAAACGGTGATTTGCGGAGTTGATGGAAAGTTTTGTATGTAAACCGGCAGACGTTCGGTTACGTATCTCCACCCCATACCATTTCTTCCCCCGAACCAAAAATCCCCCGCTGCAAATTTGAGTAAGTCTTTATCTAATAGGATAAAGCGAAAGTCCCCTTTCTGCAAAATTGCTCACGGAATAGCTAATTAGATAAATTGGTTATCTCGACCCCAGCACCAATAGTTCGCCATGTCCGCCCCTATCAAAATCTCGAAGTGCCTCTGCATGAACGCATGCCGGATCGGTGAGAGGGTGAACCGTGTTACCAACGCTTGATTTGTTCTTTCTCCGGTAAACATTAATTTTTATCGATCAGTTCTCCCCAACTGCAGAAACAACAAGGCCCCGAACATGAAAATCGGATTCCTGCGAACTCCTTCTGTGTCGATCCGTGCCGTCGTTCCGTAAACCCTCGTATTCTACGTATGAAAACCTCCCAGACTCCCTCAACCGCCGTCTTTACGGCGGCCTCGCCGCGCCGTCTGCTCGAGCGCAGACTGAACCGCTTTGGCCGCATTGTAGCGGTCATTGCTGCCGTCTCGGTCCCGCTTGGCCAGGCTGCATGGGCGGCCAATATGCCCGACTACTTTACCGGTACCACCACCGGTGACCTTGGCACGGCAACCAATTGGAGCGTGGGAATCAATCCCACGATCAGCTATGACGCGGTGTTTTCGCCTTATACGGCGGCTGGCATCCGCACGCTGAGTTTGGGGAACATCACGGTGGGCTCTCTCGATGTTTTGGCAACCACCGGCGTCTTTGGGATTCAGGATAGTACCACAGGGGCGCTCAATACCACGATCACGCTCGGCGGCTCCGGTAACCTGGGTAACTCAGTCACCATTGGCCAGGCGAACGATCTCCTCTATGTCGCCAGCGGCGCGACGTTGAACCTCTATGGCAAGAACGGCAGCACCGGCACGGGGGTGCTGGGGATTACGCTCGGTCAACAGCATGGCAATTTTGATATCGCCGGCACGGCCGACATCGGCTCAGTGATTTCCGACGGCGGCAATGGATACGGGATCGCGCTCAACGGGGCCGGTACAGTCGCGCTTTCCGCCGCGAACACCTATACTGGGGCGACCACGATCGGCGCCGGCACCTTGAAGCTAAACTTCGCGGATACGACATACACCTCCACCGCGCCGACCAACAATATCATCTCGTCCAGTTCAGCG
>Ga0302320_10017564_pt1 | contig 14514 bp, 14 predicted proteins | sample Bog_T0_3_FD_202130 | JGI IMG/M metagenome (GOLD analysis project Ga0302320, IMG submission 202130) | Peat permafrost microbial communities from Stordalen Mire near Abisko, Sweden - Bog_T0_3 | ecosystem: Environmental > Terrestrial > Soil > Wetlands > Peat | place: Sweden: Abisko, Stordalen Mire...
GGATCTGGCGGCCTATATCACGCAACTGGGGCAGTGAGGCCGGGCTTCACGCCACGTTGAGTTGTTCTTCTTCGCCCGGGAACAGCGCGTTCGCGGCCTCCAACGGCAGGGGCCGGCTGAAGAGAAAACCTTGTCCCTCGCCGATGGCGCCCAGGCTTCGGACGTGGTCGAGTTGCTCGCGAGTCTCGATCCCTTCGACCGTCACGACCATGCCCAGTTGCGCCGAAAGCCGGGCGATGTTCTCGATCAGGACATCCGCCTTCCTGTCGCGGCCCAATTGGCGCGTGAACGACTGGTCGATCTTCACCTTGTCGAGCGGCAGCCGCATCAGATGGCTCAAGCTCGAATAGCCGGTGCCGAAATCGTCGAGGGCGATCCTGACCCCGAGGGCGCGAACGCGCGCCAGCGTCTCCTCGGCGATTTCATTGCCGCCGAGCAGCGCGGTTTCCGTGATTTCGAGTTCGAGGCGACAGGGGGGGAGCCCGGACATTTTCAGTGCGCGCGCGACGGCGTCGTAGAGGGATTCCGACTCCAGTTGCTTGGTCGAAACATTGACGCCGACGCGGACATGGTCGGGCCAGTTGACCGCGTCCTGACAGGCGCGTTGCAGCGCCCAGCCGCCGAAGACATTCATCAGATTGAGGTCTTCCAGCACGGGGACGAAAATGCCCGGGGACACCTGGCCGCGGGTCGCATGTCGCCATCGCGCGAGCGCCTCGAAACTGACGATCTCCTGGGTCTCGAGATTGACGATCGGCTGATAGTGAAGCTCGAAAGCCCGCGCGGCGAGGGCGGCTTGCAGATCCAGTTCGAGCAGGCGCCGCGCGTGCGCCGTCGCGCTCATGGAGTCCTCGTAGACGCGGAAACGTCCGCGGCCCTCGCGCTTGGCCGCGTAGAGCGCCATGTCGGCCTGCTGCAACAGGAAATCCGTCCCGGTGTCGCCGCCCGTCGAGACCGAGATGCCTATGCTGGCCCCGACCGCCACTTCGGTTCCATCGAACGTGGAGGGACGGGAGAGTTCAGCGATCATGCGCGCCGCGACGGCCTCGACATCGGTGGCGAGCGAACCTCGGCGAAGCACCACGAATTCATCTCCGCCCCATCGCGCGATCAGATCGTGGGGACCGGCCAACGCGGTAAGACGAGCGCCGGCGCCGGCGAGAACCCGATCGCCGATCTTGTGTCCGAGCGTGTCGTTGACCTGCTTGAAACCGTCGAGATCGAGGAACAGCACTTCGATACTCTCGCCGGTGACCTGAGCCGCCGAGACGGCCAGGGCCAAGGCCATTTCGAACGATCGGCGGTTCAGCAAGTTGGTGACCGCGTCGAAACGCGCCATGCGGTCGATGACCCGCTCCGATCGGCGCTTCTCGGTCACGTCCTGAACGACGAGCACCCAGCCGCCGTTGGAATTGTGCTTCAACGTCAGATCGCAGACTTCGCCGCCCGGGGTCTCGATTTGCATATAGCTTTCGCGGTCCCGCGCGTCCTGGGTCTCCAACGTGGTCAGCAAGCGATGGCTGTCGTCTTTCGAAAAGGTGCCGCGACGCGCGCCGAGTCGCAGCAGCGCCTTGAATTTGATGTTCGTGATCGGCCTGTTCGCCGGCAGACCGCAGAATTCCGCGAATTTGCCGTTCGAGACCAGAATGCGCATGTCCGACGAGATCATGCACATGCCATGCGACATGTTGTTGATCGCGAAGTTGAACTGATCCGCGATCGAATCCGAGCGTTCCCGGTACGCCATCTCCGAGAGCAGGATTTTACGCAACCGAGCGGCGGAGGAGTAGATGAACCACGAGAGCGGCCCCATCAATATCGCGAGCGACCAGAAGCCCCCGCCGCGGACCGCGAACCCGAGAGACAGCGGCAAGGTGACGACGGCGACTTGAAACCCGACGCCGTAGCTGATCGCGAAGTTGCGCACGGCGATGCTGAGCGCGTTCGTCATCGCGACGAATAGGCAGATCGTCAGGATGAGGGGATCGTTCGAAGACGAAAACGCCCAGCAGGCCAGCGCGCCGTTGCAGAAGAGATAAGTCGTCGCCCCGAAAACATAGATGCGCTCGTATTCGCGAATTTCCACGATCCCGCGCTCGCGCCGAAGGGCGTTGTGGGAATGAACCAGGCGCACGCGGACGGCCGTGATGACGATCGTCGCGAGTCCGATCAGCCAGGGCGTCCATGTCTGGGTCATCAAGGCGCAGGATAGGCCGCACAAAGCCGTCAATGTGGAGCCTGGGATGATCGTGCGCGAGTCCGCGAACAACGCATCCACCAGGCCGCGCCGACCCTCGGCGGTGCTGCCGGTCTCCTCTATTGAAACGATTTCGTCCGCCATCGCGTTCGCGCCGCCCACACCGCACCAATGCGCACACAACCACGAAAGTCTTAACGCACCGTAGGCGGTTCATTAAAAGCCGGCCCGAACAACCTGCTGTTTGTAACGTTGTTTCAAGGATTATCTCGTATATGAACGTTTTGACGGCGGAATTGCTGATGTCGATAAATTCAAACACCAAAATTGCCGCTCCGCGGAGACAAAAGACCCGGGGAGACATCGGAGGTTTTGTTTTCGCCGTTTTGCGGGAACAGGACTTCGCTCGCGCGAAGGAAGTCGTGCAAGGTTTCGAGCGCTGGGATGCCTTCGATGATTTTGTTTCAGAGCGGGACGGAGGCTATATCGGGCTGTCTTGCGCCGGGCTGTCCGTCTATCAGGTAGATGTCGACATCCGCGATTTCGAGCTTTGGACGTTCCACTCGAGAATTCACTCGTCGATCCAGACTCTTGATGATTTCGCCGCGCTCATCCACGCCTTTCGGTCTCACCCGCACCCCTTCGTCAACGGCGTCTTGTCGATCGATTGGCGTCGCGCCGCGCCGGAAAACCGGCAACGCAACGGACGCTTCCGCCTTCCGATCTCGCCGATGCGCTACCAGCAATGGCTCGAGACGCTCGCTCGTCTCGATATCCTTTCGCAGATCCCTTCGATCGACGTGTACGCGCGTTTCCTGTTGGAATCGTGGGCCGAAAGCATTTGAACGGTCGCGAGGCGCCGGTCGCCGCGGATCAGGTTTCGGCGGCTTCGCGGATTTTTCTTCGCCCGATCGCGTGTTGGATATCGCCGGTGGGATTTGAGGAGTCGCCGAACAAGCGGCGCTGTTCGTCGAGCGTCGATACATAAAAGGGGTAGCGCGCATGCGTCTTTGCCCGTAGCGCGTGACAATCGTAGGCCATGAGCGCCCAGCCGCCGTCGAGATTGGGGTACTCTCGCGGCGCAGCCCAACGCGTCACGGCGAGCATCCGTCGGAACGCGCCTTGATTGTCGGCCCGGCACGCCCCGGTAATGAAGTCGGCGTTGAAATACTGCTCCGCCAGGAATCCCGGGCGCATGGTGATCAGCGGCATTTCCGGATATCGTCGAGAAAATTCCAGACGATTCACGTGTTTCGAGGCGTCGATGAGGCATTCTCCCGCCTCCAGATGAGGCGTGATCACGTCGCCGAACGGAAGCATGGCTGGCAGCGGCGCGCTCATCGCCGCCGAGATGTGGATTCGGATCGAACTCGCCAGTTCCCCGTCGATGAAGACCGCGATCAGCCAGGCATTGGGCGATTCGTCGAATTTGTCATGAAACAGGCCGGACGGGCGGGGCGCGATCGTGCCGTTACTGGTGTAGGCCTCGTGGCGCATCCTGAAGATCGCGGCTTTTTCTTCCGCCGTGACCGCCCTGCGATATTCCACGTGTTCGAGCAATTTCTGAATGCGCTCGACGAAACTCGATTTCCCTATCTCGGAATCCATCGCAAAAACCCCCAACCAGCGATCAACGCTAATATTTCATTAAAAAGAGCACCTTTATGCGCGGGCCGCCAGCAGCAATCTCCGGTATTCCCCAGGCGAAGCTCAAACACGGTTAATTTTGTTGAGGGTTCATTAACGTTATCATGTAAAATTTTACGGGAAGCCGGAAGACTATGTCTCGGACGCAATCCCGCCCGCGGGCGTTTTCGTTGGACGTACAGGCTTCCGCGCCGTTCGTTGGCGCAGTCGTCACGACTCGCAAGCGAACGTCTTCGGCCGCGACACGGAGCCGCGGGGGCGACTTGCGATGGCGAACGCGAGCGGTTGAACCCAGAACGCTGGCTTTCGATCTCGCGACGATTTTGCGCGCGGCGTTGGGGCGTTGCTTGATCGGAAGATTTGAGGGGAGGGTAGGGACGTCGGTGGAGCGCTCGTCATCGGGAGCAACGCGAAGTGATGACGCAGACCGTCGCTTCCGAATCACGCCAGGATCAACCCCTTCATCGGCTTCACCGCAATAGTATCCGGGAACACCGCGCGCGCGAGCACGTCCGCCGACAATCCCAGATGCTCGGCGAGCACGCCCTTCAGCACGGCGCGCAAATCCGTCGTGGGTTTCAGATCGCGCGCCTCGTAGAGGTCGGCGGTCCGCAACCCCGGCCAGTCGGCGATCACCCGGCCGCCCGCCAGCGCGCCGCCGGCGAGGAACGCGACCGTGGCGGTGCCGTGGTCCGTGCCGATCGTGCCGTTGATATGCGCGGTGCGGCCGAATTCGGTGATCGCGACGACGACGGTATCCTTCCAGCGCGGGCCGAGCTCGCTCTCGAACGTGGCGAAGACGCCGTCGAGGCCGCCGAGCAATTGCGCGAGCCTTCCCGTCGCGCCGCCCTCGTTGACATGGGTGTCCCAGCCGTCGACCGCGAGCGCGCCGACGCGAGGGCCGTCGTCGGCGCTCATCAGCCGCGCGGCGCCGATCGCGGCTTTCTTCATCTGCATCGCGACGTCGCCGCCGGGCTTCAGGGCGTCCATGCCGCTTTTGTTCGCCATCCGGTCGGCGTCGATGCCGGCTTGCAGGGCGCGGGCGAGCGCCGGGTCGGCATGCGTGTAGAGGTCCATCAGCCGGCCGACGAGATCGTCGGTCGGCGGCGTCAGGCCGGAGGGCGCCCAGCCGAGGATCGGCGCCGGGCCGCGCATGACGAGCGGCGCGGTGTAGCCGACCGCGAGCGCCCTCGCCGCGCCGACGCGCTCGCCCTTGGGCAAGGCCGCGACCGCGCGATTGAGCCAGCCGCTGTCGGTGTGTCCGGGCGCCGGCATGCCGCTTTCGAGCACGTCCTGACCGTCGAAATGCGAGCGCTCGCGATAGTTGCTCGCGGTCGCGTGCACGATCATCGCCTGCTTGGCGTCGAACAGCCGCGCGAAATTCACCATCGACGGATTGAGGCCGAAGAAATCGTCGAGCTTCAGCGCGGCATGCTCGCCGTCCCAGCGCAAGGCGAGATCGCGATGCAGATCGGCGTATTGCGGATCGCCGATCGGCGCGACGGCGGAGAGGCCGTCGAGCGCGCCGCGCAGGATCACGACGACGAGACGCGGATCGCGCGCCTCCGCCGCGCTCGCCCAGCGCGGAATGGCGGCGGAAGCGAACATCGCGCCGGCGCCGGCGAGGAGGTCACGACGGCTCGGATGGGGAAAGGTGAAGAACGTCACGTTTCATCTCCTCTGGAATTCGGGCGACAGAATCAGCAGCGCATAGGCCTGTTCGACGGTTTCGGCGCGCGTCACCGCCAAGCGCGTCGCGTCCGAAACATCGGAACCGAGCACCTCGTCGACCAGGGTCAGCGGACGCGGCGCCTGTTTAACTTGATGCGCGAATTGCGTCGCGAGTTCGACGCGGGTCTTCATGCCCTCGGGAGAGGTCCAGGCCGCCGTCTCGTCCGGCCAGCCGTTCGGCCCGCCGGGCTGCCATAGCGGCATGCCCAGAACGTTGAGCGCGTTGAGCGCGGGGCCCGGATCGCTGGGGTCGCGCTGGAACGCGCGGAACGTCGCCATCGTGAGTTGCCAGGGATCGCGGATTTTCGTCGGCGGCGCGCTCCACGCGACGGGGTCCTCGACGAGCGCGCGGGCCAGCGCGGCGAGGTCGCCGTCCGTGTCGCGAAAAACTTTGGCCAGCCGCTCGACCAGAGCGGGGTCGGGCGAATCGGCGACGAAGTGGCGGGCGAATTTGCGCGCGATATGTTCCGCCGTCGCGGGCTCACGCGCCAAGTCGCCCAGCGCGGCCTCGCCCTGCGCGACGCCGTCCTCGGTGTAGAGGCGCCCGCGCACGACCGCCGCCAGCGGCTCGTGCGCATTGGCGTTGAATACGAAGGTTCCGGGCTCGCCGAGCTTGCCTTCGCGTCCGGCGATCGTCCAGCCGGTGAGGATGTAGGCGAGTTGCGTGACGTCGTTCTGGGAATAGCCGGAGCCGACGCCCATGGTGTGCAATTCGAGGATTTCGCGCGCGAGATTTTCGTTGAGGCCCGACTGATTGTAATGGCCGGCGACAGAGTTCGGGCCGACCGACTGCTGGTTGTCGAGAAAGTTCAGCATCACCGGATGCTGCTCGACCGCGAGCAGAATGTCCGCGAATCGGCCGAGCACATGCGGGCGAATCGCCTCGCGCTCGAAGGCGCCGGCGCCGCCGCGACCGATGTTGCTCTTGGCGACCGAGACGCAGAAGTGATTCGACCAGAACGCCGTCAGTCGCTCGACGAAACCGATCGGCGCCGCGTAGGCGCTCGCCAGCCGCGCTTTCGCGTCGGCGCGGAACGCTTGCTGTTGCGGCGGCTGCTCGGGCGCCATCGCCGCGGCAGGCGCCGCCGCGGGCGTGGCCTCCGGGAACAGCAGCGCCGCCACATGCGGCTCGGGCATCGCCTTCGAGGCCAGAAGGCCGAGCGCGAGCGCGTCGCGCTCCATCTTGCGGCGCAAGTCGTAGGCGTAGACCTCAACGAGGATTTGCGGAGTGGATTTCAGCGCGGGATCCTCGAGCCGGGCGCCGCCGGCCGTCGCGAGTTCGGCGAGCAGCGCCTGCTGAGGGTCGCCTTCGCCCGCGCTCTCCCCAGCGCGGGCTCCCAGTCCGAATCGGTTGAAAGCCACGGCCCATTTGGAGGACGTCACCGTCATGTCGATGTTCCTTTTTCGTCGCCGTCCCCGGCGCGATTATGTCCAGTGATCCTGACCTCAGCATGAATAAATCCAGGAAAACGACGCCGTTCGTGGCCTCAGGCGGGCAAATTCGAGTCATTATCGAGGCGACGCCTCGCGGCGAGATTTTCGCGGGCAAATTCGCGTGAATCGCGGAATCGCTATATGGTATCCCGCGTTGGCCATTTCAGACGGAGCCCCATGTCTCAGACGCGACAGATCCTCATCGTCGACGATGACACCGATTTGCGCCAAGCTCTCGGCGAGCAATTGGCGATGCACCCCGAATTCGCGGTCGCGCAGGCGCACAACGTCGCCGCGGCCCGGACGGCGATTTCCCAGACCCCGCCCGATGTCGTCATCATGGACGTCGGTCTGCCCGACATGGACGGGCGCGAGGCCGTGCGGCTGTTGCGCTCCGAGGGGTTCAAGCGCCCCATCATCATGCTGACCGGTCGCGATTCCGATGCCGACACCGTCATCGGACTGGAGGCAGGCGCGAACGACTATATCGTCAAGCCGTTCCGTTTCGCGGTGCTGCTGGCGCGCATTCGCGTCCAGATGCGCCAGCATGAGGCGAGCGAGGAAGCCGAATTCCTGATCGGGCCGTATACTTTCCGGCCGGCGACCAAGGTGCTGATCGACGCCAAGGGCGCCAAGCTGCGCCTCACCGAAAAGGAGGCCTCGATCCTGCGTTTCCTGCATCGCGCCGAACGGCAGAGCGTGCCGCGCGAGACGTTGCTGCGCGAGGTCTGGGGCTACAACGCCAACGTGACGACGCACACGCTGGAAACGCATATCTATCGCCTCAGGCAGAAGATCGAGGACAATCCGACGGAGGCGCGTCTGCTGGTCACCGATGGGGGCGGTTATAAATTGTTGCCTTGATCGCGCCGAGGGGGGCGTCGACGCATGAGTTTGGAAGACGACGTCCGGCGGCTGGCGGCCACCCGGCCGTTCAACCTGCTGCCGCGCGAAGCGGTGCAACTGCTCGCCTTCACCTGCGAGAAGCGCGCGCTGAAAGCCGGCCAGACGCTGTTCAGCGCCGGGGAACCGGCGGACGCTGGCTATTTCGTGCTGACTGGCGAGATAAGCCTCACCGCCGGCGGCGAGGAGCGGCGCGCGGGGCCCGGCGCGTTGATCGGCGAGACCGCGCTTGTCACCGAGGTCCCTCGCGGCGCCGAGGCGCGCGCGAAGGTCGACTCGACGCTGTTGCGCGTGTCCCGCGACCAGTTCCGGCGCGTGCTCGGAGAATTTCCGGAGGCCGCGGTTAAACTGCATGCCGGCGCATCGGCTCGCACGCGCGAATTGTTGAACCGGCTCGAGTCGGTGCGCGCGCGCGCTTTCGAGGTCTAGACGCTATAAAGCCGCCTCGTGAGAGGCGGCCCAGCTATGTCAAAGGTCAGCACCTGTCTCTGGTACGAGAAAGACGCGGAGGCGGCCGTCCACTCTTATGTGTCTTTCGTACCCGACTCTCGCATCGAGCACATTCAGCGAGGGCCGGCGGCTTGGCCCGGTGGCGAAGCGGGCGAAGTGATCCTGATCAGCTTCACCTTGGGCGGACAGAAGTTCCAAGCCTTGAATGGCGGCTCGCGCGCCGACTATGGCTTCGCCGCTTCCATCTCGATCGCGCGCGCCGATCAAACAGAAGTCGATCGGCTTTGGAGCGCGCTGACCGCCGAAGGCGGGGCTGAGATCATGTGTGGTTGGCTGCGCGACAAGTGGGGCGTGCCCTGGCAGATCGTCCCCACCGCGCTTCCGCGTTTGCTCGCCGACCCCGACCCGACGGTCGCCGTGCGCGTCTTCGCCGCCATGACCAAGATGATCAAGCTGGACATCGCCGCACTGGAGCGCGCGGCCGCTGGCGAGTGACGTAGCTCAGCGTCAAATCGCACGGGAGGCGACTTTCGCCGACCGCGGGTGAATGAGTTTGACGTGACCGGGTCGCGCGGGCGCGGGGATCACGCGGTTTCGCCCGTCGCGTTTGGCTTGGTAGAGCGCCGCGTCCGCGCGGCCGAGCAGCGTGCGCGCATCGACCTGATCGGCCCTGTCGGTCGCGCAACCGATGCTGAGGGTGATTCGCACCTGCGCCGTTTCCCAAGGGAAAGCGTGTGCCGCGCAAGCCGAGCGCAGTTCCTCGGCGATCGCCACGGCGTTTTCCGCATCGACGCCCGGCAACAGAATCGCGAATTCCTCGCCGCCCTGACGCCCCAAGACCGCGGCGAGATCGCCGACCGAATCGCGGATGATGTCCGCTACGCGAATCAGCGCGAGATCGCCGAATTCATGACCGTATTTGTCGTTGATCGACTTGAACATGTCGATGTCGCACATCAGCGCGCTGATCGGTTCGTCGAATACGCTCGATTTCGCGAAGAGCCGCGCGGCCGCCGTGTCGAATCCACGACGATTGAGCAGTCCCGTCAGCGGATCGCTTTGCGTGGCGATGACGAGTTCGTCTCGAACGCGGCTGAGATTCCGCATAGCGCGCGCCCGCTGGAAGGTGAGGAGAGGGCAGACCGCCAGGGGAGCGACGACGGATATCGTCATGCCGATTCGCCAAAATTGAGCGACGGACAAAGTCGCCGTGAAATCCACGCCCGCGACCGCGTAAATGATGATCAGAGTGAACGCCACCGAGACAAAAATGGAAATAACGGTCGTGATGACGACTCTGCGAACGACGTTGTCGCTGCTCGCCCCGTCGCAGACGCGAACCCCCGCCGACGAGCCTCGTGGCTCGATGCCGATATCGTCGCCCGGGGCGGACGTTCGGGCGAATGGTCTATCGGCTTTCACTGCGTTCCTCCCGAGACGGGGTGAATCGAGGCGCGCGACATGAAATGCGAAGACTCGCTTCCGGCGGCGACGACCTCGCGCGCCCGGAATCCGGAGGCGGCGACGACGCGGTTTCGGCCTTCGCGCTTGGCCTGATAGAGCGCGGCGTCGGCCCGCGCGAACACCGCGCGCGGTTCCGCCTCGCCCGCGCTGGCCGCGAACCCGATGCTGAGCGTGATCCGAGCCGATCGATCGTCATGTTCGAAAATCGTGGACTCGCAGGCGGATCGGATGGTCTCGGCGACGTCCGCCGCGGCGTGCGCGTCGGGGCCGAGCAAGAGAACCGCGAATTCCTCGCCGCCATGTCGTCCCAACACGCAGGCGTGACCGATCAACGACCGGCGAAGCACGTCGGCGACCCGCTTCAGCGCCTCGTCGCCGAAGGCGTGGCCGTGCTGGTCGTTGATCGCCTTGAACCAATCGATGTCGCACATTAGGGCCGCGATCGGCTGTCGCGCGGCGCCCGCCCGCTCCGCCGCGGCGTCGAAACCCCGACGGTTCAAGAGGCCGGTGAGCGGATCGCTTTGCGCGATTCGCGCGAGTTCGTCGCGGGCGGCGCGCAAATCGCGCATCGCGATCGCCATCACGGCCGCGAATACCGGAGTGACGCACGCGGTGACGAGCGTCGAAATCGCCAGCGCGATTTTCCAGAATGTGACGACGTCGAGCGTTCCCTCAGAGCGGAATCCCAGAAGCAGCGCCGCCGCCAACCCGGTCAAAATGTCCGAGACGACTATGGCGAGGAGGGTCTCCAACGCGATCTGAGGGCCCACTTCGGCCAGCTTCAACGCGAACGCCTTTCGACCGAACATTCTCGGACATCCCTCGCAAGAAGAGACAACCTATGCGTGTTCTCGTAAACGCCGGCTGAATCACGATGGGTCTTTTCTCGCTTTTGGCTTCAATTCTTATGCGACGTTTGACACTCCCCTCGGACGGGTCTTGTGTGCGCGAACTGGCGGCGCCTGTTTTCGCCGCGACAGGAGGCCGAAATGACGGAGCCCCCGATCGACTGGTGCGCCGCGCATCCGCCCAGCGCCGAGGATATCGATCGTTTGGCCCAATCCGCCTTCGACCGATTGCCGGCCTCGTTTCGCCGCCTCTGCGAGGGCCTCGTGATCCAGGTCGTCGATTTTCCCGACGACGAGACGCTCGACGAAATGGGCGCGCAAACCGAGTTCGATCTGCTCGGACTGTTCCGCGGCCGCGGCCTCGCGCATCGGCCCGCGAGCGACGAAACGGGCGCCTTTCCCAACATGATCTGGCTCTATCGTCGCCCTCTGCTCGACTACTGGTGCGAGGGCGAGGACACGCTCGACGCCGTCGTCGCGCATGTGCTGATTCACGAGATCGGCCACCATTTCGGCCTCTCGGACGACGACATGGAGGCGATCGAGGCGCGCGCCGAGTGACAAATCAACGCGTTAACGTGGCCTTCACAAGGGCGTCACGCTGGGCGTACACTAAGAGTCGCGCCGGGTGTGATCCGACGTAAGAACACGCGAGGGAACGGAGCGTCGAATTGACGATTCATGTTCAGGCTGTGTCGCCGGAGACTTGTCCGGCCTTGGTGCTCAACGCGGATTTCCGTCCGTTGAGTTATTACCCATTGTCGATTTGGTGTTGGCAGGACGCGATCAAGGCGGTCTTCCTCGATCGCGTGAACATCGTTTCCGAATATGATTTCAGCGTGCGCAGCCCGAGCTTCGAAATGCGGCTGCCTTCGGTGGTGTCGCTGAAGAGCTACATCAAGCCCTCGCGCTTTCCCGCATTCACCCGCTTCAACGTGTTCCTGCGCGACCGCTTCACTTGCCAATATTGCGGTGATCGCGACGACCTGACCTTCGACCACGTCATTCCGCGCTCCAAGGGCGGCGTCACGACATGGGAAAACGTCGTCGCCGCGTGCTCGGCCTGCAATCTCAAGAAGGCCGACCTGATGCCCCAGGTAGCGCGAATGTTCCCGGCCTGTCCGCCCTACCAGCCCACGGTGCACGACCTGCATCAGAACGGCCGGCTGTTCCCGCCCAACTACCTGCATGCGAGTTGGATGGATTATCTCTATTGGGACAGCGAGCTGGAGCCATAGCCGCTGGCGGGCGTCCGCGAGGATTTCGAGCCGCTGTTTCCGTCATGGCTGGGCTTGACCCGATCAGCGCCGGGTTAGGCCAGCCCGCGCGTGGCGTAGGGCAGAATCAAACGCGCCAAATCCGGGGCGCTCTGGACTTTCCGGACGAGGAAACGCGCCAACGGGCCGATGGCTTCGCCTCCGCCCATTCAGGGTGATGACGCTCAACTCAGCGCCCATCGGCACAAGCCGGGCATGACGGAGTGCTCCGAACCCGCGTTCACAAATCCGTCAACCTGTCGCTCCGCCCTTGCAAGGCGGCAGTACGCTTGTTATGTGTCGACACATAATAAGCCACCTTATAAACGCCAACGCGGTTCCTCATGGGAACCGGAGCCCACCGCTATGTCCAATCCTCGACGGCCGCTCGGTTTCCTGTTGCACGAAGTCGCCCGGCTGATGCGCCGGCGTTTCGAGCAGAAGGCGTTGTGCGCCGGCCTGACGCGGTCGCAATGGCAGGCGATCGCCTATCTCGCCAAGCACGAGGGCATCCACCACGGCGGCCTCGCGGACCTCATCGAGATCGAGCCGATCACCCTGACGCGCATTCTCGACAAGCTGGTGGAGCGCGGTCTCGTCGAGCGTCGGCGGGATGCAACCGATCGCAGGATCTGGTTGTTGTATCTGACGCCGGCGGCGCTTCCGCTGCTCGACGAAATACAGCCGCTCGCCGAAGCCACGCGCGCCGAAGCGCTGCTCGGCGTCTCCGACGAAGACCGCGACCGGCTGGGGCGAACGCTCGAGCGGATGAAAACCAACCTCACCGCGGCGAACCGGGCCGCGACCGTCCTGAAGGAAGCCCATTATGGCTGACGCCATCACCAACGCGCGCGTCTCCGCCGAGTCCGCGCCCGCGGTCCCGACGCGGCTCGACACGTTCCGCGAGTTGCGCAAGACCGCGCCGGAAGGGGAAGCGCCCGGCAAGCCGACGCCACCCGCCGAGGAGACCCACGCGCCCGCGCCGTCCAAGCCGATGCGACGGCCGAAGCGGAACTGGAAACGCCCGTTCCTGTTCGCCCTGCTGCCGGTCGCGCTGGTCGCGGGCGGCTATTACTACGTGACCGGCGGCGCCATCATGTCGACCGACAACGCCTATGTGCAAGCGGACATGGTGGGCGTCTCCACCGACGTGCCGGGAACGGTCGTAGAGATCGACGTGCATGAGAACGAAACGGTGAAGAAAGGGCAGTTGCTCTATCGCCTCAAGCCCGACACGTTCCAGACCGCGCTCGACGGAGCCAAGGCGCAACTCGGCACGGTGCACGATCAGATTCTCACGCTGCATGAGAGCTACAATCTGTCGCTCGCGCAGATCGCCCAGGCCGAGGCGGATCTGGCCTTTTTTCAGACCCAACTGAAGCGACAGCAGAACCTGCTCGCGACCGGGGCGGGCACACAGGTCGGCGCCGATAGCGCCAAGCACGATCTCGACGACACCACGCAGAAGATCACGGTCACCAAGGCGCAGGCCGCGGCCACGCTCGCGCAATTGGGCGGCGATCCGAAGCAGACGATCGAACAGAATCCTTTCTATCTGCAGGCGAAGTCAGGCGTCGACAACGCGCAACGCGATCTCAACGACACCGTGGTGAAGGCTCCGTTCGACGGCGTCGTGACCAATGTCGATGCGATCCAGGTCGGCTCGTATCTGCTAGCCTCGCAGCAGGCATTCAGCCTGGTTTCGACTACCCACATGTGGGTGGCGGCGAGCCCGAAGGAGACGGAGCTGACCAATGTGCGGCCTGGACAGCTTGCGTCTATCAGCATCGACACCTATCCCGGCGTCGAGTGGAAGGGAGAGGTGCAGAGCATCAGCCCCGCCTCGGGCTCGAGCTTTTCGCTGCTGCCGGCGCAGAACACGACCGGCAATTGGGTCAAGGTCGTGCAGCGCATCCCCATGCGCGTGCGCATCGACAACGAGGCCGGCAAGCCGCCGCTGCGCGTCGGCATGAGCGTCACGGTCGACGTCGACACCGGCCATCCGCGCGGCCTGCCGGATTTCGCGACGCAATGGCTCGGCCCCGAATGGACCAAGCGTCTCGGCCTCGAAGTGACCTCCCATGGCTGACGCCGCGCCTAAATACGCCAATCGCGGCGCGATCACCGCTTGCGTGATCCTCGCCGTCATCATGCAGGCGTTGGACACGACCATCGCCAATGTCGCGCTGCCCTATATCCAGGGCAGCGTCTCGGCGAGCGCGGACCAGATCAACTGGGTGCTGACCTCCTACATCGTCGCCGCCGCGATCATGACGCCGCCGTCGGGCTTTCTCGCCAACCGGTTCGGGCGCAAGCGCGTGCTGCTGACGGCGATCGCGGGCTTCGTGCTCGCCTCTATCCTCTGCGGCATTTCGCAATCGCTGATCGAAATCGTCGCGTTCCGCTTGATGCAGGGCCTGTTCGGCGCGGCGCTGGTGCCGCTGTCGCAGGGCATCTTGCTCGACATGTACGACGTCAAGGAGCGCGGTTCGGCGATGGCGTTGTTCGGCGTGTCGGTGATGGTCGGGCCGGTGCTCGGCCCGGTGATTGGCGGTTGGTTGACGGAGAACATCACCTGGCGCTG
>Ga0302320_10017565_pt1 | contig 14514 bp, 11 predicted proteins | sample Bog_T0_3_FD_202130 | JGI IMG/M metagenome (GOLD analysis project Ga0302320, IMG submission 202130) | Peat permafrost microbial communities from Stordalen Mire near Abisko, Sweden - Bog_T0_3 | ecosystem: Environmental > Terrestrial > Soil > Wetlands > Peat | place: Sweden: Abisko, Stordalen Mire...
TCGGGGAAGCCGCCAAGCGCGCGACCGATCAGTTGAACAGCTTCATCAACGAAGCGTCCCAATCGGTTCCCACCAATGCAGCACCCAAGGCGGCCACCCGGGCGCAAAGGGAAATTGGATTTGCCGCAACGCGGCTTTTCGCTCCGGGCAACGATGTCTCCTCGCCCACGAATCGAGCGGCGTTGATCAAGGCCTTAGTCGATTATACGCAAGTGAGCGAAGCGGATGCGACGAAGACGGTCGATGAATGGACTGATTCCTATCGGCAGCTGCAATCCGAGCTGTCCGATGTCAAAGCCAAGGCGGAGCAAAAGGCCAAAGACGCAGCGGACGCAGCCGCGAAAGAATTATCGACGGCGGGAACCTGGTTGTTTTTCGGTTTGCTGCTGGGGCTGCTGGTCTCGGCGGGCGGAGGAATTCTCGGGGCGGAATTTGCCCTCAAACAGGCGAGGAGAACGCGGGTCACTCAAGTACCCGTCAATTAACACGACTTCGGAAAAATAAAAAAATATGCACACCTTATTATATCCAATGTTGGGAAGTTTTATTTGGGTCGGCGGTGGATCGGCAGGCCTGGTGCTGTTGATTCTGTTGGTGGTTCTGCTGATACGATAAACCCTGGCCGCCGGAAACACGGCTTGGCACGCCCTCGCTCGTGCCGCTTGGCACGTCTCCAGCTAAGTGCTATCTTGACGGAACTGTATGAAATTCTTGAAAAGATGGGCCTTACTGACAGTCGCGCTCGGCCTGAATCTGGCCCTCCGGGCGGATTCGCCAACCCAGGTAGCGACTCTGCCGCATCCCGGGCAGTTTTCCGTCGCCGATTATCGACTGCTATCGCGGGCGGTGCATGGCAATGAAATGGAGTTTGTCTTCGGTCAAATCGGAAATGAGAAAACCAGTGATAATTCCGTCAAAACGTTCGTGCATCATATTTTGGAAGATCGCAAGAAAATCAATGACAGCTTGACGCAACTGATCAAGCTAAAGCAAGCGACCTCACCGGGAGCGGCGGATGTCGCCGATGCGACGCTGTTACAGCAACTGGGCACGTTGTCCGGATCGGATTTTGACCGCCGCTATATGGATTCCGTGGTCCGGGAATATCAGACGGCCGTCCAGGATCTCCAAAACGTCAGCGCTAATGCCACTGATAGCGACTTGCGAACCTGGGCCAACGAGACCTTGCCGATCTGGCAGGAGCATTTGCAAATGGCTCAAAACACGGATGCCGCGGTCGTTAACGGGACGGCAACGGCCGGAAAAGGCTAATTAAGCGGGCGGGGGCATGACGCATTTAAGTATCAACTATGAGTTCAATTCTTGCGGCCAAGGCGGAGTGGGAAGATATCACGATACCGTACCCCCTATCCAACCAACAAAGCTGCGGCGAAAGGGTGGAAGATCCTTTTCGCCGATACGGAGATGCGGTGGCCTGTTTGGAATGGGACGACCATTGCACGATTGGCAAAATTGAGACCTTGAATCCGCGGAGCGGTGGCGCCACTTCCCTATTGTTATATCTCAAATCGCTGGCGCTCAAACACGATTTCCTGCTGTTTGGAAATCCCGTGGTTTATCCACCAGCAACGTCCTTCCCCGCCACCTCCCTGCTGTCGCAAGAAGAGCTGGAAAGCTGGTTCGCCCGCCTCGGCTTTTTGGTGCACAGGAGGAGCAAAGGAGTGCCTGATGCCTGGTATCCCCGCCCAGGGGATTGACTGACTCAAACCTTTAGCGGTGCGTGCCGGTTGATTTGCCGCAGTCCGAAGTTCGCTTGTTCCAAAGCTTCGAGGATGGTATGGCTGTCAATATCGGTCGCACCGAGTTCATTCAGGCGGTGTAAAATAACGAGCCGTTCTTCCAAAAGATCGCGAGATAACGCCGGGTTGGAACCAACCGGTTCCGGCAATTCAGTTTCCAACGTGCGCCAACGATTTACAAGGTCATCTCTTTCCATTTAAACAGTATGGTTGAATTTTATGGTATAGCGACACCAATCATTGTGACAATCGCGCCCGCTGGCGTCTGGCCACAAGCAGCGAAATCCCCAAGCATTTGTAGCAGCTTGAACCTTGCCATGGCGGATTAAAGCGGGACACCGCTGATCGGGAGATATTTCGCTGCGACCGTTACGCGGAGCGATAAGCGCGATATGCACTATGCATTGTAAACGGTCATTTTGCATGATGAACGGTCCTCTCAGGGAAGTGGGGACGGACTCTCAGCTCCCCGTTGACAATCAGTCAATTCGGGTAAAGGTTTTATCATGAAGACCACGAATCAAAATTCACAGGGGACAGCCGTGGCGGGACAAGCCGCCAATCCTGCCAGCGAAGAAAAAAATCCGCTGAGTGTTGACACGGTGGTGGCGGAAATTCACATTCAAGCCCACAGCGTGGGGCCGGTGCTCGAGGAAATCCTGCAAGCGGGTCACGCGCTGGTAAGGACGACAAAAACAGATAAAGTTCTGAAGGCTTGAAAAAATGCCCGTAGCGATTGACCCCGTAGCGAAAATCATCTCGGCAAGTGTACGGGACCTGGCGGCTCATGCCGGGTTTAGCCGGATCGGAATGGATCGTGAGGGTTGGATCTCATTTGGGGTCGGGACCCGGGTGCACGAGAAAGTTTTGGCCGCCCGCGTCGGCGCAAATCCGGAGTACCGAACAGAGGTCCACCTCGAAGTGAAGGTGCCGGTAGACGAATGGCAGGCGGTCATTACCGGGCGCATGGATGGTTACAGTTTGGGCAAAGCCGGCGCCACCATTGAGGAGTTCAAGACGGCCGCGCTCGTCCCCGGCAGAAATCTTTCCCAATTACCCGGTTTTGAGCGGCACCGCCGCCAGTTAATGCTCTATTGCGACCTATGGACCCGATTGGGAAACGCGGTGGCGACGGCGCAGATTGTCTACGTTGACCCCGATAGCGGACGCGAGGAAATCATCGTCATTGAATTCGATGCGTCCCAGCAGGCGGAACGAACCGAATCACGCCTCCGGCAACTCCTCACAGAATGGAATGCCAAAGAGCAAAGCCGTCAGCGCAAAGCGGCCTTTGCGGACGCGTTGCCTTTCCCGCATGCGGCCCCGCGCGCCGGCCAGCAACGACTCATTTCCGCGATTGAGGATTCGCTCGAAACCGGCGGCCATTTGCTGGCAGAAGCCGCCACGGGCTCCGGCAAAACCGCCGCCGCCCTTTATCCGGCCTTAAAACACGCGTTGCGGACCGGCCGGCAGTTGGTTTTTCTTACGTCAAAAACCACCCAGCAAACCCTGGCGGTGAAAGTCTTGGAAACCATGAACCGCGACGACGCTTTTCGGGTGGTTCAGCTTCGGGCGAAGGAAAAGATGTGCGCCAACGACCGGGTGTTTTGTCATGAGGACGTTTGCCGGTTCGCCCGGAATTACCCGGCCAAAATGGAACGTTCGCAGTTACTGGATCGCCTGCTAACCACCGGCAATCCCTCGCCGGACGACATTTTTGCGAAGGCCAAAGCGGAGGAGGTTTGCCCGTTTGAAGTCGAGCTGGAGCTGGCCCGGCACGCGGACGCAATCGTCGCCGATTATAATTATGTTTTCAATCCCGGCAGCGCTTTGATGCATTTAAGGGATGAAGGCTTACGGGAGGCGATCCTCGTGATCGATGAGGCGCACAATCTGCCGGATCGCATCCGCGCTATTTTCTCGCCCGAGTTGAGCGAACCCGCGGTCAGCGCTGCTCTCGATTTGGCGACGAGACTAATGGTTAAACCGGCTGAGGCGGCGGGACCGCAACTCGCCTTTTCCCTGGCAATCGGGGAAGCTTCGAGCGAATTGCCGAAAGTTTTGACCCAGGCTCGCCAGCTCCTTCGGCGCTGCGGAACTCCTTTGGCGGGGGATAAAGATGGCGCGGCCGAAATTGAACTTCCGCAAGCCGGGTTTTTGGTGCTGTGGGAAAAATGGCAAACCGCTTTCTTCGGTTATATTCGCTGGAAACAAAATGAAAAGCTGTTCCTCCAGAACGATCCGATCGTGGATTTTCATTTTGCCCTGCTGCGTTTTATGGCGATTTTGCGCTTTGTACCGGAGGTTGGAAATTCGGGCCAATCATCGGGCTTCGCACCCATCGCGCAACGGCGGGACGGCAAACTGTCTGTGTCGATTCTCTGTCTGGATCCGGCCATACCAGTGGCGCCCATTTTTCGCCAGGCCAGCTCCGTCATTTTTCTTTCCGCGACGCTGCAACCGTTTGACATTTTTGGGCGCATGCTGGGGCTGGAGAAAGCACGGGTGAGCCAGCTCGCCGTCCCCTCGCCGTTTCCGCGCGCGAACCGGCGCATACTGATTTTGCCGCAGGTTCGCACCACTTATAACGAACGGGAGAAACATCTTCCCAAAATCGCGGAGTTCATTGCGGAAATTGACCAGGCCCACGATGGGAATAAACTGGTCCTCTTTCCTTCCTACGATTTTCTCCGCAAGATTTTGGCCCGCATTTGCGCCCGGGTCTCACCGACGGTTCCGGGTCGGCGTTCCCTGCCGGAGCGGTTACAGATTCAATCGGCGAACGCCACTGACAAGGAGCGACGCAGTTTGCTGAAAACGTTGTCAAATCCGCCGACCGGCGGAATCATTTTGCTGGCCGTCCTGGGCGGGGTGTTTGCCGAGGGTGTCGACTATCCGGGCGAACTTCTCGAAACGGTGGTGGTGGTCTCTCCGGGATTGCCGCAAATCAGCTTCGAACGGGAATTATTGCGCCGTCATTTTGATGAAGCGGGCGAGAACGGGTTCGAATATGCCTACCTGCAACCGGGCATGACGCGCGTGATTCAAGCCGCCGGGCGTTTGATCCGAACGGAAACCGACCGGGGCGTGATCGCTTTGATCTGCGGGCGTTTTCTGGAAGAGGCATACACCGAACGGATGCCACGCGACTGGTATGATGGGTCGCCGTTGGAATTGATCTCGGAAAAACCGGGCGCAGACATTAAGAACTTTTTTGCCGGCGGCGGAACCGTTAAGAACTGACTGGCTCCTCAGCAGATTATCCCCGCCGTTGGGGGTTTTCCGCTTCAAAAATAATCACCGGTCTTGCGCCGACGGATTGATGGTCGTATCTTCCTCAGCGACTTTTTCCGCCTTTTCCGGAGCAACTTCTGCGGTGCCGTCCTCTTGGGAAACCCAGTTCCGGCCGAATTTCTCGCGATACACGATCTCGCTCAGCGCCAACCGCCCGCCGTAGGCTTTCTCCGGTTCCTTGGCAAAACCGATCGCCAACAGCGCAATTATTTCGCTCTCCTTGGGCAGGCCAAATTCCTCGATCACCGCGCCGGGATCGAATCCTTCCATCGGCGCCGTGTCCAATCCGTAGGCCTCCGCCACGAGCATCATGGTGGTCAAGGCAATCATTGTGTGGCGATTTAGCCAGACGGCTGACGGGAACTCATCCAGAAAATCAATCGCCATCTCCTTTATTTTTTCCACCTGGTCCGCCTTGCCCGCGCCCCGGCGAACCCCTTCCTGAAAGATGGCGTCCACGTAATTCTTCCAATCATCCTTGATGGCAAAGGCGACAATTATCACCGGCGCCTCGCCGACCTTGGGCTGATCCAGCGCCGCTTTTTGCAAGCGCAGCCGGTTCTCCATTTCCCGAACCACGAGAAAACGCCAGGGCTGCAAGTTGTAACCCGATGGGGCCTGAAGCCCAAACCGCAGGATCGCCTCCACGTATTCGTCCGGAACCGGATCGGATTTGAAATGGCTCGTCGCCCGCCGATCAATGAGCACTTGGGTTAACGGCTTAAGGGGACCGCCATTCACGTCGGTTATGGGGAACCGAACCGGCTTGTCTTCAAATAATGCTGGTTTCATATCCGTATTCCGGGGCAATCTAGGTGGAAGGCAAGTTCCCTGGTCGGTCAGACTTGAATGATTGTAAGTCGTTCCTTCTTTTTCACCTTGCCTTCCAAAACTTAAAATCGATGGGAACATTCCAGCCGCGGTTCCCCTGTTGCTAGCAGTGGTTGTGCCTTTTAAGAAACCGGTCGGTGAGTTCCAAGACTGACACTACGATAAGGTCCTCAACGGAAAAGGATTATAAAGCTGAATTGGGTTCCCGGCCCGCATAAACGTGGTGGAGGCGGCTTCCTGCAATGTGCAACCTAAAATTTGCAAATTATGGGCCAACTTCGAGTTAAGCCACCGTCCCTATCGCCTTATCACCCCTCGCCATGCCAGCAAAGTTAACGGAGATTGCAATTCGCAAGCGCTGGTTGCATTTTGCAATCCGTACTCGCTAGATGAAGCTGCGCAACTGCGGATTCTCTTGAAAACGAATACTTTATATGCCTGCGGATTGGCACGGCAACGGCTAGGAAAATCGCCGCAGGGAGACGTTGGCCGATTTTGACTTGGCCTTCCTAAAATATGATTTACCGGACCAGGTCCAGTCACATTCACCTCGCGGCCGCCCCTTATAGACCCCTCGCGGCCGCCATTCTAATTTTTTTCGCCGGGGTTTTGTTGGTGGGTTGCAAGAAGAAGACCCCTCCTCCCCAACCGCCCGAAGTCCAGATCATTACCGTGGCCACCACCAATGTCCCGATTTTCGAGGAATGGATAGGCACGCTCGACGGTGACGTGAACGCGCAAATCCGGGCCCAAGTGACGGGCTATTTACAGACGCAGAGCTACGCCGAAGGCAGCGAAGTGAAGAAGGGGGATGAACTCTTTCAAATTGATCCGCGACCGTTCCAAGCGGTTTTGGATCAGGCGGAGGCCAAGCTGACCCAAGATCAAGCCCAAGCCGAAAAGGCGCAACTGGATCAAAACCGCTACACCCCGCTCGCCAAAGAGCAGGCGATCAGCCAGGAAGAACTGGATAATGCCGTCCAAGCGAATCTCGGAGCAAAAGCCCAGGTAAAGGCGGATGAAGCCCAAATCGAAACCGCCCGGTTAAACCTTGGCTTCACCAAAATCATCTCACCCATTGACGGAATTGCGGGGGTGGCCCAAGCCCAAATTGGTGATCTGGTCAGCCCAGGGGGAAGCGTCTTGACCACGGTATCGACGGTCGATCCAATTCGCGTTTATTTCCAGGTGAGCGAACAATCGTATGAAAGTTTTTGGCGGCATTATATTGGAACCACCGACACGAATAACACGGTACCGCTCGATTTGATCCTTTCGGACGGTTCCCGCTACCCGGCCAAGGGGAGATTCTTCTTCGCTGACCGGCAGGTAAACCCGAATACCGGCACGCTTCAGATAGCCGGGCACTTTCCCAATCCCAACTTCACCCTGCGTCCCGGCCAATATGGGCGGATCCGGGCGCAAACCCAAACCCGCACCAATGTCGTGATGCTTCCCCAGCGCGCCGTGACGGAATTGCAGGGAACTTACCAGGTGGACCTACTGACCGAGACGAACAGTGTGCATCTCCAGTCCGTGAAAGTGGGGGACCAAATCGCCTCCGATTGGCTGATCGAAAGCGGCCTTAAAACCGGCGACCGGGTGGTGGTCGAGGGCACGCAAAAAGCGCGGGAAGGAACGGTGGTAAATCCGCAACCGTTCGGCCGCGGCACCAACCAAACTCCCGCCCAGCCGGACGCGGCCTCCCCAACAAATAAGTCGCAATAGGCATGATTTTTCGAGCGCGTTCGCGATTTGTCCATGTATAGATTCTTCATCAACCGGCCGATTGTCGCCATGGTGATCGCCATCCTGATGGTGATCATCGGGGCGGTGTCGATGTTCACCCTGCCGGTGGCGCAATTCCCCAATATCGTCCCGCCGGAAATTCGAATTCAAACCACCTATGTCGGCGGCGACGCCCAAACGCTGGCCGAGTCGGTGGCCACTCCCATTGAGGAACAAATGAGCGGGGTCGATAACATGAATTACATGTATTCGATCAGCGCCAATAATGGCGTCATGCGCATGGGCGTCAATTTCGATGTCAAGACGGATCCGAACATCGATCAGGTGCTCGCCCAATTGCGCGAGAACCAATCGGAGCCGCAGCTCCCCCAGGATGTGCGCAATTACGGGGTCACGTTGTTGAAATCGCCGACCACACCGATGATGCTCGTCGCGCTTTCCTCCCCGAAAGGCACCCATGACGGCACATTCCTCGCCAATTACGCCTACATCAATCTGGTTGACCAAATCACCCAGCTTAAGGGAATTTCGAACATCCAGGTTTTCGGGGCGGGACAATATGCGATGCGTTTCTGGGTCAAACCCGACCAGCTCGCGAAACTCAACATAACGGTAAACGACCTCGTCAATGCCCTGAACGCCCAAAACACCGTTAATCCGGTCGGGCAGCTGGGCGGCCCGCCCACTCCCAAGGGACAGGAGTTTACTTACGCGATTACGGCCCAGGGCCGGCTGGTCACCACCAAGGAATTCGGCGACATCGTGATCCGCGAGAATAGCGATGGCTCGGTCGTGCGCCTCAAAGATGTCTCCCGGGTGGAACTGGGCGCGCAACTTTATAACATCGTCGGGAAACTGAACGGCGAACCGGCGGCCGTCATGGCCATCTATCAATTGCCCGGCTCCAATGCGCTGGAGGACGAAAAGGAAGTGCTCAAGTTGATGATAAAATTGAAACAGAGCTTTCCCGCCGACTTGGATTATGTGGTTTCTTTGGATACCACGCTGGCCATCTCCGAAGGGATGCACGACATTTTCCGCACCCTGATCATCGCTCTCGTGCTCGTGATTTTCGTGGTCTTCATTTTCCTGCAAGGCTGGCGTGCCTCCTTGATTCCTTTGCTGGCGGTGCCCGTTTCGCTCATTGGAACTTTTGCGTTCTTCCCGCTGTTCGGATTTTCGCTAAACACGCTCTCACTCTTCGGTCTCGTTCTGGCCATTGGCTTGGTGGTGGACGACGCCATCGTGGTCGTGGAAGCCACCGAGCGTCATATCGAAGACGGCATGGCTCCGAAAGAGGCGGCCTTAAAGGCGATGCAGGAGGTCTCCGGCCCGGTGGTTTCCCTGGCCTTGATTCTCGCGTCGGTATTCATTCCAACGATATTCATCGGCGGCATTACGGGGCGGCTGTACCAGCAATTCGCCGTAACCATTGTCATTTCCGTCATGCTTTCGGCGTTTAACGCCTTGTCATTGAGTCCGGCCCTGGCGGCGAAATTGCTCCGGCCAAAATCAAAAGACAAGCCGGTCGGACCCTTGGGAAAATTCTACCGGGGATTTAACCACATATTCGAAAAGGCCTCGAACGGCTATATCAAGGTCGCCGGGGGACTTATCCGGAAAAGCATTTTTACGATGATCATGCTGGTGGTCATTGGGTCCGTTGCCATCTTTCTCGGCGCACGACTGCCAACCGCGTTTCTTCCGGAGGAAGATCAAGGGTACGCCTACGTGGTGGCCCAGCTACCCTACGCCTCGTCTTTGGAACGTACCGATGCGGTCTGCAAGAAAATTGAGAATATCTTAAAGAATACTCCGGGCGTCAAATATCATACCACCGTCGAAGGGTTCAGTTTGTTGAGCCAGGTTCAGGCCACTTACAATGCCTTCTTTTTTGTGACCCTCAAACCGTGGAGCGATCGCAAGAGCAAGGACCAACAATTTCTCGCGATCCGTTCCCACATCAACCAGGAACTGGGTAAGCTTCCGGAAGCCCAATGCTCGGCCTTTCCCCCGCCCTCCATTCCGGGGATCGGCACTTCCGGCGGCTTTACCATGATGCTGGAAGATCGCTCCGGAAAGCAGGATCCCACCTTTCTTACCGACAACGTGAACAAGTTCATGGATGCCGCGCGCAAACGTCCGGAAATTGCCGGATTGCTGACAACGCATCTTCCGTCCGTCCCGCAGCTGTTTGCGAAGGTGGACCGGGACAAGGTATTGAAACTGGGCATTCCCTTGAGCGATGTTTATCGAACCCTGCAAACTTTCATGGGCGGTTATTTTGTCAATTATTTCAATCGCTTCGGCCGCCAGTGGCAGGTCTATCTTGAGGCTGAGTCGCAATATCGCTCCCACGCCGAGGATCTCGGCCAGTTTTACGTGCGCAGCGCTCAGGGACAGGCGATTCCCATTTCCGCGTTCACGGAAATCCAGCACCGGACGGGCCCCGAATTCGTGATGCACTATAACGAATACCCATGCGCGCAGATCAACGGTTCGGCGGCGCCGGGCTATAGTTCCGGCCAGGTGACCAAAGCCTTGGAAAAAGTTTTCGCGCAAACGATGCCGGGCGATATGGGTTACGATTATTTCGGCATGTCGTTTCAGGAGCAAAAGGCGGCCGAAGGGGTTTCGTCGGTCTTGATCTTCAGTCTTTCCATCCTTTGTGTCTTCCTTATTCTGGCCGCACAATTTGAAAGCTGGTCCCTGCCCGTCAGTGTTTTGCTGGGCACTCCCACCGCCATCCTGGGCGCCTTTCTCGCCCTGACGCTGCGCGCTTTTCAAAATAACGTCTATGTGCAAATCGGGTTGATCATGTTGATCGGCCTCGCCGCCAAGAACGCGATTTTGATCATCGCCTTCGCCAAAGCCGAATATGAGAAAGGCAAATCCATTGCCGATGCGGCCCTGGCGGGCGCCCGCATCCGGCTGCGTCCAATCCTCATGACGTCGTTTGCGTTTATTCTCGGTTGTCTGCCGCTCTGGCTGGCGACCGGCTCGGGGGGCGTTTCCCGGCAGACGCTGGGGACGGTCGTCATCGGCGGCATGCTGGGCGCCACCTTTGTTGATATATTCATCGTACCGGTCACGTTCACGATCGTGGAGACTTTGTCCGCACGCTGCTCAAAGAAGAACCGGGAAGAGCATGCTCCGAAACCGCCGGAGCCCAATGGATGAACCGACCTAACCGAATCTTTGGTCGCGAACTGTCCCCCGGGCAACTCTGGCGGGGCACCATAGTTTTTTTGGGCGTTCTATTCATTGCCGGCTGTGCCGTTGGTCCAAATTACACGCGGCCGGACGTCCACGCTCCGGCAGTTTTCCGGGGCACTTCCGAAACCTCGACCAATTCCTTCGGCGATTTGCCGTGGTGGGAGACGTTTCATGATGTGGCTCTGCAAAACCTGATCCGCATGGCACTCACCAACAACCTGGACCTGCAGCTCGCCTACACCCGGGTGCAGCAAGCGCAGGCCGTTGCCCAAGAAGCGCGTGCGGCACTTTTTCCGGCCGTACAATATGGCGGCCTCGCCGGGCGCGGCAAAAACGTGGGTGCAAACAATACTCCATCCCCCACCGGGGTTAGCGGAGCTATATTTGCCGCGGATGTGAATGCCTCCTGGGAAGTCGATCTCTGGGGGCGCATCCGGCGTTTAACCGAGGCCGCGCGGGCGCAATATTTTGCCAGCCAGGAGGCCCAGCGCGATGTCCGTACGTCGATAATTGCCCAAATCGCCCAGGATTATTTTCAACTGCTGGGTTTTCGCGCGCAATTGGCGATTGCCCGGGATAGCACGAATTCCTTTGGGCAAAGTTTAAAAATATTTACGCAGCGATTGCAGGGGGGCGTCGCTTCCCGGTTGGAAACGTCCTCCGCCGAAGCCCTGCTGGATTCCGCCGCCGCCGCCATTCCGGATCTCGAACGTCAGATCGCGCTGGCGGAAAACCAGATCAGCATTTTGCTCGGTCAAAACCCCGGACCGATTTTAGCCGGTGACACTTTTCTGGATCGCCAGACTCCGCCGGAAGTGCCGCCCGGCATACCTTCCGCTCTTCTGGAACGGCGGCCGGACGTCCGGGAAGCCGAGCAACAGCTTCGTTCCGCGAATGCGCAAGTCGGTGTGGCAAAAGCGGATTTTTTTCCCCAACTGGATTTGACCGGCCTGTTTGGAACGACCAGTACTGAGCTCTCGGCCCTCACTTCCGGTGGCTCGCTGGCCTGGAGCATTGGGGCTGGATTGACCGGGCCGCTCTTCGAGGGGGGGCGGATTAAGGCGCAGTACCAGCAGGCCCTGGCTGCCCGGCGCCAGTATGCCCTCCAGTATCAAGCAACTGTCCTGAATGCCTTGGAAGAGGTCTCGGATGCCCTGATTTCGAAAGATAAACTGGCGGCCACCCGGGTTTTTCAAAGCCGCTCGGTTGCTGCGTACCAAGAGGCGGTAAAAGTCTCCATGGAACGTTACAAGCTCGGCAATGCCAGCTATTACGAGGTGCTGCAAGAGCAACAATTGCTCTTTCCGGAGGAAAACACGCTGGTACAAACCGAGATCAATCAGCTCGCCAACATCGTCCAGCTCTATCGCGCTCTGGGAGGTGGCTGGCAGAATTAAAAGAATCTTTTGATCCCCGGCACGATTTAAGCTTTTCAAAAGCCGAATGTCATAGCTTGCAAAAGAGTATTCTTATGAATCCGAAACTGCATCGAAAAAGACGGGAGGAAATGTCCGACGAATCAGCCCGATTCGAGCGCGCCCACTACAAGCGGTTGCGTCACGAAAAAAACTTCTCCGAAGACGAACGCGGCTGGGCTGGTCAATACGGCCAGCATCCGGTCAATGAAGAGGAACAGAGCGGTTTCCGCACAGAAACCGGTAATCCCACCTAATCGCCCGGTCATTTCCCCTCAATACGTTCGAGCCCAGTTTCCGCCGGTCCGGACAAAACCGCCCCCGTTGCGGCGAAGCGCGAACCGTGGCACGGGCAGTCCCACGTCTTCTCCGTTCCATTCCATCGCACAATGCACTGCATGTGCGGGCAAACCGGTGAATGGAGGAATAATTTGCCGTGTTTATCGCGAAAAACCGCAACTTTTTGCCCATGGTATTCCAACACATCTCCTTCATCCCGTTTAATTTTGCTGATCGGTTCGTGCTTCTCCACTTTCAGCCATTTTTTCAATACCAGCACCGGATAATCCTTGTTCTCTTTAAAGTACTTGCCGGTTCCGAGTAAAAGGTGTTTCCGGCGAACATCAAAGAGCTTAGCCCATGGATTCGCCTTCTGAAGGAAGGAATCCACGGCCATCATCGCCCCCAAGGTTCCGAAAGTCATGCCGTTCCCACCAAAGCCGGTTGCGACAAATTGACTTTTTGCCGTTTCCCCGATAAATGGCAGCCCATCCGGGGTTTCGATGACCTGACCGGACCAGTGATGTTCGATTTTTGCCTCCGGTATCCGCTTGAGCAGCGCTTTCTCCAATTGCTGGTACGACTGCAAGGTGTTTTCCTGCTGCCCCGTCTTATGATCTTCGCCGCCAAAAATCGCGTAGTCGAACCCACGCTGCCGATCGACCCTTAAATAGTGGTACGGATTGTCCGTATCCCAAAATGAAGCTTCCGGTGCCCTGGCTTTCGGGATTCGCGCGCCGATGGCATAGCTCGTATAAAGGAAAAGTTTCGTCTGGAAGAGCGCCGCCGAGATTAAATTCGATTTGCCCATCAGGGGATTGTGGGTAGCCAACATCACATACGAACAGCGAATTTTATAGTCTCCTATTTTTACGGCCAGAACCTCGGATTCGATTTCGTTCACCTCGGCTTTTTCAAATACATGGCCGCCATTGCCGGGGATGGTTTTCAACAAAGCCGCCAAATATTTGAGCGGATGAAACTTTGCCTGGCCGGCAAATTCAATCCCCGGAAGATTCATAAAAGCCACGGATTCGCGATATTCGGCGGAGAAACCCAATTCGTTCGCCAACGCGGCCTCGCGCTGAAGAAGTGCGGTCTCCTTTGGCGATTTTGCCGGCTGGCCAAGGTGGTAATAGCCAGGGATGCGAACGAAATCACATTTTATTTGTTCCTCGGCGATAATCGCCTCGATCTGGTTGATCGCCGCCATTCCGCCTTCCCAAACATTCCTGGCCGCTTTCTTCCCAAACTTCGATGCCAAGTCCGAGAGCCGCACATCCGTGACACAAGTCAGGTGGGCCGTAGTGTTGGTTGTGTCAAACCCGCCGCAGCGACCGCGCTCAACCAGGGCGACCCGATATCCCGCCTTCTTAAACAAATATGCCGCCGTCACTCCCGTGATGCCCGCCCCAATGATGGCAACGTCCACTTCAAGGTTTCTTTTGAGGCCCGGAAACTGCGGCAGGGACGCGGAATCAATCCAATAAGAATTTGTGTTCAAGGTTGCCATGTCCAAATTCTAGCAACTGTTGCGCCCGCACATTTGCCACCGGTTCGGCGGATTCCATTTTTCATCACATTGCGATTTGCATTACTCATCGGCATTTTGCAGTGGCAAAGCAACGGCCGGAAGGACCGGCGAAAAAACCGGGGATTTCTGCGCCCGGGTTTGCCAAGGTAATTCGAATGCCAGCCGGGGTCCGGCTTAAACGGGTGACTTTTTCATTGCTGAAAGAATACCTCCTCGGGTATTCATTGGCCCCGATGCATTTGGGCAAAATTCAAATCTTTCCGATCAAATCTTTGGATGGGGTTTCAGTTCAGCAGGCGAAGGTCACGGAAGGGGGTATTCTCGAAAACGACCGCATATATGCCATTTTTGACCAGGAGGGACGCGTCGTCAATGGCAAGCGCACCGCCCGCATCCACGAATTGCGCTGCACCTTCGATGACCAGATTAAAGACGT
>Ga0302320_10017567_pt1 | contig 14513 bp, 18 predicted proteins | sample Bog_T0_3_FD_202130 | JGI IMG/M metagenome (GOLD analysis project Ga0302320, IMG submission 202130) | Peat permafrost microbial communities from Stordalen Mire near Abisko, Sweden - Bog_T0_3 | ecosystem: Environmental > Terrestrial > Soil > Wetlands > Peat | place: Sweden: Abisko, Stordalen Mire...
TGTTAAGAACCCGCCAGCGCTCGACCACCGGCGCAGTCGTCCGGTCAGCCTTCTTGGTGGTTCAATTTCATGGGGTGTTCACCCCATGTCACGCGTTCACGCGAACGCCTATGATCGCATTTATGAGTTATCAAAGCGTCAATCCCGCCACCGGCAAAGTCCTGAAAAAGTTCAAGGAAATCACCAATAAGCAACTGGAGACGTCGCTTAAAACGGCCGCGACCTGTTTTGAAACGTGGCGATTTAAGACTTTTACCGAGCGCGCGGCAGTGGTCGCCAAAGCCGCCGCGATCTTGCGGGCGCGCGTGGATGAATTTGCCAAGCCGGTGACGCTGGAAATGGGCAAGCTCATCGCCGAATCACGCGGTGAAGTGGAGTTAAGCGCGGACATCCTTGATTACTACGCCAAGAACACCGAGAGTTTTCTCGCGCCGCAAACCCTCAAGCCGAGTTCCGGCGAGGCTGTGATTGAAATGACACCCTTCGGCGTACTCTTCGGCGTCCAGCCGTGGAATTTCCCTTACTACCAGCTTGCGCGTTTTGCCGCGCCGAATCTGATGGCGGGCAATGTGGTGGTGGTGAAGCATGCGGGTTGCGTGCCGCAATGCGCCATTGCCTTTGAAAAGCTCTGGCTGGAGGCGGGTGCGCCTGCCGGTGCCTACACCAACCTGCTCATTTCGTATGAGCAGGTGAATCGCGTGATTGATGATTCGCGGATCGAAGGCGTGGCCTTGACCGGCAGCGTGGATGCCGGAAAACGCGTCGCCGCGCGCGCCGGACAAAATCTCAAAAAATCCACAATGGAACTGGGCGGCAGCGATGCGTTCATTGTGCTGGAGGATGCCGACCTGGAAAAGACGGTCAAGTGGGCGGTTTGGGCGAAGATGAACAACATGGGCCAATGCTGTGTCGCCGGGAAGCGGTTCATCGTCGTCGAAGCCGTGGCGGACAAATTTCTTGAACAATTTCAAACCGCGCTGGCGGCCTTCAAGCCCGGCGATCCGATGGAGGCGGCGACGGCGCTCGGCCCGCTGTCCACCGAAGCCGCTTTGGTGCAACTGCTCGGTCAAATCAAACGCGCCGTCGCCAAAGGTGCGAAGCTCGTGCTGGGCGGCAAACGGATTGATCGCTCGGGCTCTTATATGGAGCCGACGATTCTCACGAACATCAAGCCCAGCAATCCCGCCTACCACGAAGAATTTTTCGGGCCGGTCGCCCTGTTCTTCCGCGTCAAGGACGAGGATGAAGCCGTGGCGCTGGCGAATGACTCCGAGTTCGGCCTGGGCGGCTCGGTGTTCACGGCGGACGTCGCGCGCGGCAAACGCGTGGCCAACCGCATTGACACCGGCATGGTGTTCATCAATCACCCGACGTGGACTTCAGCGGAATTGCCCTTCGGCGGCATCAAGAATTCCGGCTATGGCCGCGAGCTTTCCAGTTTGGGAATCCAGGAGTTTGTGAACAAAAAACTGGTGCGCGTTAGTTCCATTGACGCGCCCGCTTGAAAGCGATTTCTCCAATCCTTTAAAAATATTCCCATGCCTACAAAAAATAAAAATTCTGCAAACACCGAGAAACCCGTTTGGTTTATCACCGGCTGCTCCACTGGCTTCGGCCGTGAGCTGGCCACCCAGACTCTGGCGCGCGGTTTTCGCGTGGTGGTGACGGCGCGTAAGCCCGAAGAAGTGGAAGCATTAGCAGCAACGGGCGAGGCTATGATTCTCAAACTTGATGTGACGGATAAAAGCCAGATTGACGCGGCTGTAAAAGCGGCCGAGAAAAAATTTGGCGGCATTGACGTGCTCGTGAACAACGCGGGCATCGGCTATTTCGCGGCGATCGAAGAAGGCGAGGACAAAGAAGTGCGCCGGATGTTTGAGATCAATGTGTTCGGCCTGAGCCGGATGATTCAAGCGGTGTTGCCGGGAATGCGTCAGCGTCGCAAAGGCTGCATCGTCAATATCTCTTCGCTCGCCGGGCTGCGTTCCGCGCCGTCGCTGGGATTTTACAACGCGACGAAGTTTGCTGTCGAAGGTTTATCGGGTGCGCTGTTGCAGGAAGTTGAACCGCTGGGCATCAAAGTCGTCGTCGTTGAGCCGAGCGGCTTTCGCACCGATTGGGCCGGGCGGTCGGCGAATGAAAGCAAAAAGCAAATTGCCGACTACGCGAAAACGGCGGGCGCGTGGCGCAAAGAAATTCGCGCTGATTCGGGCAAGCAGCCCGGCGATCCCGTGCGCGCCGTGCAAGCCCTGATCGCGGCTGTGGAATCGGCGAAACCGCCGCGTCATCTTTTGTTGGGCAACGATGCTTACGATGGGGCGATGGCCAAGCTCGACGAGTTGCGCAAAGATTTTTCGGCGGTGGAAAAAATTGCGCGCGGAGCCGATTTTCCACAGAAAAATAAAACCACCCAATAAACGAAACTTTACCAAAACAAAAAACATCATGAAACGTTCACTCATCACCCTGATCATCGTCGCGTCGGCGCTCGGCTCACTGACGTCGGCCAAGGCCGCCGTCGAAACCTATAACATTGACCCTGTGCATACCTGGGTCGGATTTTCCATCGCCCATTTCTTCACCAAGGTGCCCGGCTATTTCGGCAAGGTAAAAGGAACCATCGTCGTGGATCGCGACCATCTCGAAAACAGCACAGTCGAGGCTGTCATCGGGGTGGCCAGCATCACCACGAACACAAAAATGCGCGACGATGATTTGCGCTCGACCAATTTCTTCGATGCCGCCCAGTTTCCGTCCATGACCTTCAAGAGCGAGTCATGGAAAAGCGCAGGCGACAATACTTACGCTGTGACCGGCATCCTCACGATGAAGAACATCGCCAAGGAAGTTGTGCTCACGGTGAAGTCACTGGGTTTTGGCCCGGGTATGAAGGGTGCAGCAATCTCCGGCTGGGAAGCCTCGCTGACGCTGGACCGGCGCGATTTCGACATCACTGCCGACCAAGGTTTAATCGGCAACAGCGTGGATGTGCTCATCAATGTTGAAGCCGATCTGCACAAGTCTGCGATTGCAAAACAGTAAGTGACCGCGAAAGCATCAAAGATGTTTTCGCCATCGTTATAACTCCTCGCAATTAGATTTCTATGAAACAGAAAATGAAAGCCGCCGTGGTGGTGCAGTTCGGAAAACCTCTGGAGCTACAGGAATGGGATATTCCAACTCCGGGGCCGGGCCAGATTCTCGTAAAGACCGAGGCCTGCGGCGTCTGTCACACGGATGTTCATGCCTGGCATGGCGACTGGCCGCTGAAGCCGACGCCGCCGTTCATTCCCGGCCATGAGGGCATCGGCCCGGTCGTGGCCGTTGGCGCGGACGTGACGATTGTGAAAGTTGGCGACCGCGTTGGTGTGCCATGGCTCTACTCGGCCTGCGGCCATTGCGAGTATTGTTTGTCGGCGTGGGAGACCGTTTGTGCGGATGCGCAATTCGGCGGCTACACCAAGAACGGCGGTTTCGCGGAATATATTCTAGCGGATCCAAATTACGTCGCCCATATTCCCGCTGGGCTAAAGTCCACCGAAGCGGCACCGATCATTTGCGCCGGCATCACCACTTACAAAGGCATCAAAGAAACGGGAGCGAAACCCGGTCAGTGGATTGCCATTTCCGGCATTGGTGGCCTCGGTCATCTGGCTGTTCAATACGCGAAGGTCATGGGGCTGCGCGTGTGCGCGATTGACGTGGATGACGCCAAGCTTGACCACGCCAAACGGCTCGGTGCCGATCTGGTCGTCAATGCCAAGGCCGGCGATCCGATCGCGGCGGTGAAAGATGGAACCGGCGGCGGCGCACATGGAGTTTTGATCACCGCCCCCTCGCTTGGTGCTTTCAAACAGGGGGTGGGCATGACGCGCAAACACGGGACATGTGTGCTGAACGGTTTGCCGCCGGGTGAATTTCCAACGCCGCTCTTCGAAGTGGTGGCGAACTGCATCACCATCCGCGGCTCCTTCGTAGGCACGCGCCAGGACATGGCCGAAGCCCTCGCCTTCGCGGCCGAAGGCAAGGTGAAAGCCGACATCGAGCTTCAACCGCTGTCCGCGATCAACTCGGTTTTGGATCGGCTGGAACACGGCCGAGTGGCGTCGCGGGTCGTGATCGACTTCGCGGCCCGTTGAAACGACAAACAAATTTTCCGACATGATCTGGCTGCGCGCGATAACTTCTTGGACATGAATACGAAACCAGTCATTTATATTAACCAACCAGAACTCCACCGGAGTGGGCGCGCGGGTTGGTTGCGCGCCGCTGTGCTTGGATCGGACGATGCCATCGTTTCGACCGCGAGCCTGATGATCGGGGTCGCGGCGGCCTCGGCATCGAAAGCGGCTGTGTTGGTCGCCGGCGTGGCAGGGTTGGTGGCCGGAGCGATGTCCATGGCCGTGGGCGAATATGTTTCGGTCAGTTCGCAACGCGACGCTGAGCAGGCGGACATTGGGCTTGAAACGCACGAGCTTGCGTCAGAGCCGGAAGCCGAATTGCAGGAGCTGGCGCTGATCTATATTAAACGCGGTTTGGAGAAAGACCTTGCTTTGAAAGTTGCAGAACAACTCAGCGCCCATGACCGGCTCGGCGCGCACATGCGCGATGAACTCGGAATTGACCAGGCATCCCTCGCACGTCCGCTGCAGGCGGCATGGATTTCAGCCGCCAGCTTCGCGTCCTTCGCCATCGTGCCCATCGTGGCTCTCCTCGTCGCGCCGGCGACCTGGCGTATTCCCATGATTGCCTTCTTCTCGCTGGTAAGTCTCGCGGTGCTGGGGGCGTTTGGCGGTCACCTCGGTGGCGCGCCGCTTGGCCGGGCCGCGCTGCGAGTCACCATCGGGGGTGCCCTCGCCATGACCGTAACTGCCGTAATCGGTCGAATCCTCGGTGTTTCGGTGGGCTGATAAAATCGTGAGCGTTTAATTTGTATTACTTAATTTTTGCCGACTGAACTGGAAGACACCATGCACGCGATGGTATTAAACAAAATCGGTTCCTCGCTGGAATGGACCGAACTCGCCGATCCACAACCCGGTCCGGGCGAGATTCGAGTGAAGGTATCTGCCTGCGGCGTCTGCCGAACGGATTTGCACGTCGTGGATGGCGAGCTTCCCAACCCCAAAATTCCAATTATTCCAGGGCACGAAATTGTTGGGCGGATTGATTTGCTTGGAGCTGGCGTCGAGGGCTTGAAAATTGGTGAGCGCGTCGGTATCCCTTGGCTCGGTCATACCTGCGGTGTCTGTCGGTATTGTTTGGAGCACCGCGAAAACCTTTGTGACCATCCACTATTCACCGGTTATACCCGCAACGGTGGTTTCGCGACGATGGTTATCGCCGATGCGCGCTTTGCCTTTCCGCTCGGCGAAACCGGTAGTGACGTTTCGCTCGCGCCATTGCTCTGCGCCGGTCTGATCGGCTGGCGTTCACTCGTCATCGCTGGCGAGGGGAAAAAGATCGGACTCTACGGCTTTGGCGCTGCGGCCCATATCATCGCGCAGGTTGCAAAATGGCAGGCACGAGAAGTGTTTGCCTTCACGCGACCAGGGGATTTATCCACCCAAGCCTTTGCGCGAAGCCTCGGCGCGATTTGGGCCGGTGGTTCTGATGAGCGGCCCCCGGAGTTGCTCGACGCGGCGATTATTTTTGCGACCGTGGGCGACCTTGTGCCGCTTGCTTTGAAAGCGGTTCGCAAGGGTGGTCGCGTCGTTTGCGCGGGCATCCACATGAGCGACATCCCGAGCTTTCCGTACCAGTTACTTTGGGAAGAGCGACAACTCGTGTCGGTTGCGAATCTCACGCGACAGGACGGAATTGGTTTCCTGCGCCTGGCACCGGACATGGGACTCATCACTAAAACTACAAGTTATCCGCTCAACCAAGCCAATCAGGCGCTCGGCGATCTCCGCGCGGGGCGCTTTGAAGGCGCGGCAGTGCTGGTGCCATGAGCACAGCCAAGGCGGCGCGTTGGCTGTTTGATTTACGGTCGGGTTTCACCCCATAGCGCCTGCAAGCTGGGTGGGTGAACCTCATGGTCATGGACAATAAAACTTGGCTCATCGAAGCGGAGGTGGCGGCTTGCTTCATCGCGGTGGCAATGGTCGTTTCACTTTAATGTCTGGCCTTAGTCGGTGGACGAGTCTGGCTCGCAAATCAAACATTTTTGTCACACTGACGGCCAACCAAAAACACACATAAATGAACACGCTCGAAATCAAAGGCGACTGGAATATCACCAAGGGTAAATTGAAACAAAAATGGGCGAAGCTCACCGATAATGATCTCCGTTACAGCGAAGGTAAGCAGGAAGAACTGGTTGGCCGAATTCAAAAACTCACCGGCGAAACCCGTGAAGTGGTCGAAAACACGATCAAGGAATATTCCGCCGGCTGCAGTTGCAAGTAAAACCAAACCAGGAACAGCCATGCCCCAAGGCGATAAATCCAGCTACACCGACAAACAGAAACGCCAGGCGGCGCACATCGAAGCCGGTTATGAGCAACGCGGTGCCAGCGTGAAAACGGCGGAGGCGCGAGCTTGGGCCACCGTGAACATACTTTCCGGCGGCGGCATGAAGAGCGGGTCCGGCCGGAAAAATCATTAATCAAAACACGATTCGTCTATGAAAACTGAAATCCAAGTCCCGCCCTCGGCAGAACCCGATGCTGCTTCCGAGACCGCTGCCAGCGAATCGGAGGCGCTCCTCAAGGATCTCGCCGAACAAAAAGATTTGCATCTGCGATTGGCTGCCGATTTTGATAATTTCAAAAAGCGCAGCCGGCAGGAAAGCGAGGCGCGCGCGGTGGCGCAAAAGGAATCGTTTATCGTTGAATTATTGCCGGTGATTGACAATCTCGAACGCGCGTTGGCCGCTGGCGCATCGCGAGACTCGGCGCAGTTTCATCAGGGAGTGGAGATGACGTTGAAACAACTGCAACAGGTGCTCCGTCAGCACGGCGTCGAGAGTGAGGACATCGTCGGCAAGCCGTTCGACCCGCACCAGCATGAAGCGCTTTCACAAGGCCATGATGCGGCGCGACCCGACCACGCCATTCTCCAAGTGATCCAGCGTGGCTACCGGAAAGGTGCGAAGGTAGTTCGTCCGGCTAAAGTGATCGTGAATGACTTGACGGCTGCCAAGCCCACCCGCCATGGCCGTTGAATTCAAAGATTATTATCAGGTCCTCGGCGTGACGCCCAAGGCGACGGACGACGAAATCAAAAAGGCTTTCCGCACGCTCGCGCGCAAGTATCATCCCGATGTCGCCAAGGACAAAAAGTCGGCGGAGGAAAAATTCAAGGAAATTAACGAGGCCAACGAGGTTTTGAGCAATCCGGAGAGCCGCCGGAAATTCGATCAGCTCGGTGCCGATTGGAAAACGGGCGGACAGTCTCGCCCACAACCAAGTCATGGCGGAAGCCGATCCGCCGGACGTGCAACGCGCGGCGGGGAAAATGAATTTCAATTTGAAGGAACGGGCTTCAGCGATTTTTTTGAACAATTTTTTGGTGGACACGCTGGACGAGCGCGCGGAGGTTCGCCATTCGAATCAGAAGAATTTGCCAACGGTCACGAGGAACCGGAAGCTGCGCGTGGACAGGATATTCAAGGCGACATTCTAATCACGCTCAACGAGGTGCTCCAGGGAGCGATGCGGGCCATCTCGGTGCGCCGAAACAATGCCCGCACTGGTCGGGAAGAAACCCAGACTTATCAGGTGCGAATTCCAAAGGGAGTCCAGGCAGGCCAGACTATTCGAGTCTCAGGCAAAGGCGGCGAAGGATCGAATGGCGGCGGCGCTGGCGATATTTATTTGCGGGTGCGTTATGCACAGCATCCCGATTGGCAGGTGCGCGGGGCCGATCTGATCGGCTCTCTGGAGTTGGCTCCGTGGGAAGCCGTTTTGGGCGCAACGGTCCCCGTGCCGACCTTGGAAGGCAGCGTTTCTGTCAAAGTTCCCGCCGGTTTTCAGCAGGGACAAAAACTGCGCGTCCGAGGCAAAGGATTGCCTGCGGGTGGCACCAAGCGTGGCGATCTTTACGCCGAGGTCTCCATTCAAGTTCCCACAGACATCAGCAAAGAGGACGAGCTTTTGTGGAAACAGTTGGCGACCCAATCCACATTTAATCCGAGGAAGCCCGCTTGAAACAAATGAGGTTATGAATACCGATTTCCAAAAACAGCAAGGTGTCAGCCTGTCCGTCCGCGGACTTCGGAAGAGCTACAACGGAATTGAAGTGCTCAAGGGCATTGATTTCGAGGTCAACGCTGGAGAAATATTCGTCATCATGGGGCCGAGTGGCAGTGGCAAATCAGTGTTGTTGCGCCAACTCATTGGTTTGGAAGAGCCGGACGCAGGAGAAGTGCTGATCGAAGGCCAGCCGATTCAATCACCAGATGTCCCCTCCCGCTTCCGGGTGGCGATGGTTTTCCAATCTGGCGCGCTGCTGACCTCGATGACCGTCGGCGAAAACGTCGGATTTTATCTAACCGAACATAATTTAAAACCGCCCGGCGAAATCGCGGAGATTGTTTCCAAAGACCTCGAACAGGTTGGTTTGAAAGGCGCCGAAAATAAAATGCCCGACGAACTTTCCGGCGGCATGCGGAAGCGCGTGGCCATCGCCCGGGCGCTGGCCGTCGAACCGCAGTTGATTTTTTATGACGAACCGACCAGCGAGCTCGACCCGGTTTCAGCGGTCAGCATCGCCGAGGACATTGTTAAACTAAACGAGCGGATTCATGCCACAACCCTGGTGGTATCGCATGATCGCGGTCTGGCGTTTGGGATTGCCCACCGTATCGCGTTGCTTGATGAAGGCTGCATCGTTGCCATCGGAACGCCCGACGAAATCAAGTGCAACCCCGATCCCCGCGTGCAACGTTTTTTGCACGCAGGCATTATCCGCAGGGTGGCCAAATCAGCCCATTTGCCGCCGGTTGTTCCCATTCCAGCTCAAGCGCCGCAATAATGCGGCTGTGGTTCGGACAAATTCCCCAACCAAATTCAAAAGACTCACATAGGGTTTCGCCCCAGATTAAGAAGCCTTGTCATAGTCATCACGGTCGTGATGCTTGGGTTCATGCCCTTCTGGACGCAATCCATCATCACTAAACTGGGCCCGACACGGGTGAGTGAGCCGGAAGTGGAATTATCTTCCCTGCCCTGCATTTTCTCGGCGGTCTCGCGCCCACGGCCAAAAGCGAAGCCGCCTGCCCGCGTATCTCGCCGGCAGCGGCAAATACCGGTTGCCGTGAAGCTGTATTCCGCCGGGGCCGGTGGCCTGGTTATTCGCGCGTGATCTCGGTAATCACGACGCGCATCCAACCTTGATTGCGTTGCTGGATGTAGTCCAACCGCCATTTTTTCCAGCCGCGTTTCTGGCATTCGGCCCTGGCAATGGTCGAGGCCGCTTCCTTAACGTCTATGTCGCGTTCGGCCCCGGTTGAAGGCGTGCCCTGTTGAACATGGATTCTAAAATGCCGCGCATCCTCGTTGGAAATAAAATACCTGGGCTGGGTCGGAAGGGATGCATTGAAATCGCCATTGAAGGAGTGCTCCCGGGAAGTGGCGCAGCCACCGAGCAATACCAAGGCGGCCGCGTTGACCGACAACAGCCATGGCAACCAGCAAACCTGGACGCTTCTTCTCCTGAACCAGTTTCCCTTCATGCTCGGTGGTGATGGGATGAAGGGGCGGTCAACTTTTGGTGCGGAATCCGCCCACAAAATAGATGATCAGGCATATCAACAGCAGCAGGCCGATTCCGCCGCCGCCGATGACCGGACCGCCAAAGTAAAACCCGCCGCCGCCGAACAAAAGCAGCAGGACCAGCAAGACGATGATTAGATTCATGGGTATAGGATAACTCAACGCAGCAGCTTTTCAATGGGGTGTTCTCCCCATCCTGCCGCAGGGGCCGCCCGCCAGTCGTTGCGCAGAGGTCTCCATTTACTTTCCGTCGCTTCGCTGTTAAAACTTGCATGTGCTCAATTCCGCCGCCATTTGGAAAAATCTCAATTCGCCGCGCCTATTGTTTCTCATCGCCGGGCCGTGCGTGATTGAAAATGAAAAAATTTGCCGCACCGTCGCCGCGTCGCTGGTCAAGACGTGCCAGCAACTCGGAATTTTCTACGTCTTCAAGGCCAGTTTTGACAAGGCCAACCGCACGTCGGGCAAGGCATTTCGCGGACCCGGCATCGCGGCCGGATTGAAAACGCTCGCCGGCATCCGCGAGGAATTCGGCGTGCCGGTGCTGACCGATGTTCACACCGAGGCGCAGGCCGACGCCGCGGGCGAAGTCGTGGATATTTTGCAGATCCCCGCGTTCCTCTGCCGCCAGACGGATTTGATCGAGGCCGCCGTCGCCACCGGCAAAATCGTGAATCTCAAGAAAGGCCAGTTTCTCTCGCCAACCGAAATGGGGCGCGTCGCGGAAAAAGCGCGGCTCGCGGGTGCCAAAAAAATTCTCCTCACCGAACGGGGCACCACCTTCGGCTACAACAATCTCGTCGCCGACATGCGCTCGATTCCGATCATGAAGTCATTTGGCTTTCCCGTGGTGTTCGATGCGACCCATTCGGTGCAACTGCCCGGCGGCGGTGGTGACAAGTCGGCGGGCCAGCGAGAATTTGCGCCGGTGCTGGCGAAGGCCGCGCTGGCCGTCGGCGCGAACGGCTTGTTCATCGAGACGCATCCGACGCCGGAAAAGGCCTTGAGCGACGGGCCCAACATGATTCCGCTTGGCGCGATGGCGGCGACGCTGAAAAGCCTGCTCAATATTTTCCACGCGCGCTGAAATGACCGCACCCGTTTCATCCCCGCTGAAGAAGCAGCTCGCGCGCGTAAAACTTTTCTTGTGCGACGTGGACGGCGTGCTGACCGACGGCTCGATTTTCATCGGCGGCGAGCACGAGTTCAAACGCTTTAACATCCGCGACGGCCTCGGCCTGGTGCTGGCCCGGCGCGCGGGTTTGAAGATCGGCTGGGTCTCCGCGCGACCGTCGCCGGCGACAAAACTACGCGCGGAGGAATTGAAAATCCATTTTCTCATCCAGCAAGGTGATCGTTTGAGCAAGACCGGCGCGATTGAAGAACTGCTGGCGAAGGAGAAATTGAAATGGGACGACGTTTGTTTTGTCGGCGACGACATTGTGGACCTGGGGCCGTTGAAGCGCGCCGGTTTGGCGGTGGCGGTGGCGGACGGCGTGGCCGAAGCCCGGGCGGCGGCGCATTTTGTGACGCAGGCGGCGGGCGGGCGCGGGGCGGTGCGCGAAATCCTGGAAATGATTTTGCAGGCGCAGGGAATTTGGGAACCGTTTGTGGCGCATTATTCGGAATGAACAACCCGTTGAACAACACCGGCCTGGTTTTCTCTTTGTTACTGGTGCCGGAATTTTTCGCCGCCACCGTTTGCGCCCAGCAAAACACGACGGGACACGCGAACGATTTCTCGTCGGTTGAATATTTTGAACCGCCGCACCAGCAGCAGATGGAATCGCGATTGTCGGGCGCAGAAGCCCGGCCAGAACCGGGCGGAATGCTGGTCATCCAGCAGCTCAGGCTGGAAACTTTCGACACGAACGGCGCGCCGGGATTGATTGTGAAGGCGCCGCACTGCGTTTATGACGTGGTTCATGGCGTGGCCAGTTCGCCGGGGCACCTGCGGCTGGAGACGGCCGATGGCAGCTCCCACGTCGAGGGCGATGGTTTTTTATGGCTGCAGGCAAATCAAAAGCTCTACATTTCAAACAATGTGCAATCGGCAATTGAAGCCGAACCGAAAAAGAAAACCGGATTGTGAAAAAAATTTATCTCATGGCGTGGCTGATTCTGGCCGGCGGCGGATGTTTGCAGGCGCAAACCAACGCCCTGCCCGCGCCGGCGCGCACACAGACGCGGATCGACTCTGAAAGCGCGGTCTTCGACTTGACCTCGCGGCATGCGATCTATCGTGGAAACGTGCGCGTGGATGATCCGAAGATAAAATTATCCTGCGAGGAGTTGACCGCTGATCTGCCGCAGTCAGGGGGCCACGTCGACCATCTGGTCGCCCTGACGAACGTGGTGATGGATTCCGTCGATGACAAGGGCCAGACGACTCACGCGACCAGCGACAAGGCGATTTATGATTACAAGGTGGTGAACGGCGTGACGAATGAGCCGATCACGCTGACCGGCAATGCGAAGGTTGAAAATGCGCAAGTGATACTTACCGGCGAGCCGATCATATATAACCGGGCAACCGGCAGCCTGACGGCGACAAATCAACACATGATCTTCAAGCAAAACTTGGCAAGCGCGCTGGCAAGCACCAATTTGCCGGTCGAAAATTTGCCGGTCGAAAAAACGAATTTTCCACCGGTCGCGACTCCGGGCGTTGACAAAAGCTCCATTAACCAGCCGCCGCCCTGATTTCAAAATGGAAAAAACACCTTCCTACCATCTGCTGCTCACCACGGAAAAACTGGTGAAGGAGTATCGCGGACGCCGCGTGGTGAACGGCGTTTCGGTGGGCGTGGGCGCGGGCGAAATCGTCGGGCTGCTCGGCCCGAACGGCGCGGGCAAGACGACGACGTTCAACATGGTCGTCGGCGTGGTGAAGCCGGATGAAGGCGCGGTTTTTTTTCAGGACCACAAGATCACCACCCTGCCGATGCACAAGCGGGCGCGGCTGGGCATCGGTTATCTGACGCAGGAGCCGTCGGTGTTCCGCAAACTGACGGTCGAGGAAAACATTCTGGCAATCCTGGAAACCTGCAAGCTGTCCGGCGAGGAGCGCGCGGTGCGGCTGAAATACCTGCTCAACGAACTGGATTTGACGCCGATTGCGAAGAGCAAGGCGTATCAGTTGAGCGGCGGCGAGAAACGACGACTGGAAATCACGCGCGCACTGGTGACCAGCCCGAAATTGCTGCTGCTCGACGAGCCGTTCAGCGGCATTGACCCAATTGCGGTTTATGAGGTGCAGAAAATTGTCCGCCGGTTGAAGGAGCGCGGGCTGGGCATTCTGATCACCGACCACAACGTGCGCGAAACCTTGAAGTTGATTGATCGCGGCTACATCATCCACAAAGGTCAGGTGCTGGTGGAAGGTTCGGCGGAATTTCTGGCGAACGATCCAAAGGCGCGGGAAATTTATCTGGGGCCGGATTTTAATTTGTGAAACGTAATGGTTAAATCGTCAACCGCACTGAATTTGCCCGGCTTGCGATACAACGATTCGACAAAACAACGACTAAAATGGCAAACGCATCCATCACGGTTGAACAGTTTTTCAAGGAGCACGCCGCCGCGCTGCAGATGCGGCTGCTGTCCGGCGAGGTGAACTTGAAGCGCACCATCCGCGAGCCGACGGTCAACCGGCCTGGCCTGGCGCTGAGCGGGTTCACGCAGTATTTCGCCTACAAGCGCGTGCAGGTGTTCGGCAACGCGGAGGTTTTTTACCTACGGTCGCTGACCCGCGAGCAGCGCGAGTCGCGTTACGCCTATTTGTTCGCCTACAAGATTCCCTGCATCGTTTTCAGCCGGGGGCTCAAGCCGGACCAGGGATTTCTCGCCGCCGCCGAAAAAGCGGGCGTGCCGGTTTTTCAAAGCCCGCTGGTGACGATGAATTTCATCAACAGCGCTACACTTGAGCTGGAAAACATGTTCGCCCCGCGCGGCACGGAAATCGGCAGCATGGTGGACATCCTCGGTGTCGGCGTAATCATCAAGGGCGAGAGCGGCATCGGCAAGAGCGAGGCGGTGCTCGCCCTGATCGAACGCGGCTACAGCCTCGTGTCCGACGACGTGACGAAGGTTTCGCTCGTCGGCGGCCACGAAGTCATCGGCACCAGCGGCGAACTGACCCGTAACCACATGGAGATCCGCGGCATCGGCATCATCAACGTCGCCGCCATGTTCGGCATCAAAAGCGTCCGGCAGGACAAGGTGCTCAATTTGATCGTCACACTCAAGTCCTGGAACGAGGTCTCCGACGTGGACCGGCTCGGCATGGAACAGGAATTTTCCAAGGTGCTCGGCGTGGACATTCCGCACATCACAATTCCCGTGCGGCCCGGACGCGACCTGGCGCGGCTGGTCGAGGTCGCTGCCTACCAGACCAAATTGAAGCTGGCCGGCTACAACGCCGCGCAGGAACTGAACGAGCGCCTGATCGCCCAGATGAACCCGGGCACGCCACCCGCCGCGTAAAATATCATGGCGCGGCCGCAACACATGATCTAGCTTGGCGTGGGCAAACCGATGAGCGCAAAAAAACTAACCGACGTTGAATTTTTCACCAAGGAGCTGACCGTGGTGAACAAGCTCGGCATCCATGCGCGTCCCGCCGCGCTTTTCGTCAAGACCGCCAACCGGTTTGCCTGCGACATCTTCGTGGAAAAGGACGGCGAAAAAATCAACGGCAAGAGCATCATGGGCCTGATGATGCTCGCCGCCGGCCCCGGCAGCAAACTCACCCTGCACGTCAAGGGCGCGGACGCCGATGCCGCCATCGCCGAG
>Ga0302320_10017569_pt1 | contig 14513 bp, 14 predicted proteins | sample Bog_T0_3_FD_202130 | JGI IMG/M metagenome (GOLD analysis project Ga0302320, IMG submission 202130) | Peat permafrost microbial communities from Stordalen Mire near Abisko, Sweden - Bog_T0_3 | ecosystem: Environmental > Terrestrial > Soil > Wetlands > Peat | place: Sweden: Abisko, Stordalen Mire...
GCTTCAAAATGGAAAACAACTACCAGAATACTCAATAATGTCTGTCTGAAATAATCAAACCAAACATAATGTGTTTGCCAAATGTTGTCTGATTTGAGGTCTACATGCATAAATTCATATTGTTTGAGGAAATCTTCATCATCCGTCGGATAATAAAAATATTTGATAATTCTCCAATTCAAAAACCAATTTTTGGCTTTTTCAAGAAAATCTTTCTCTTTCGGATTACTCTCAATATCAATTTTTAATTTTATTGGGTTTGAAGAGAGATCACCATCATCGAAATTAGGCAATACTGTGGTTTTCTTAAATTTGCTTGGTGAAAGGTTTGGGGAAAGTATCGAAGATGGTTTTATGTTTTTTTCTCCCGGGTCAGTCTTTATCGCATCAGAAAAGCTCGAGTCTATGGAAGCAATAAGTCCAGTCCTGGCTTCCTTCTTTCTTTGATTTTCACTTGAAGGCAATAACTCATTATCCGAATTTTTATTATTGCTAAAAAATTGATTTTGATTATCGGTTGATTTTCCTAACAAATTTGGTGATTCTAATTTTATAGCTGATCTTGAGCTGGGGGCAAGTTCTTTTATATTATCTTCGATTTGTAGATTACTTTCATTAACTTTAATGAAATGCAATTGTTTTTCATTTTTGGGAAAGTGTTTTGATTTTATAGAACTTATTACATTCAGAATGAGAAAAAGATGGAGCAAGAAGAGGCTCTCTAAAACAACAAAAAGGCTTGCTAAGGATAAATTCAACAAGCTGTTGAAACTCAAAGAGGAGAAAACTATGTTGGAAAATGTGTAAAAGACGAATTTCTGCCAATATAGCAACATAAAAAAAAGCACGATCTCCCAAACAATTAGGGAATGAGCCAGTTTCAATATTCGAATTATTATGGAGGTTGATGTGTTTTGGGCAATCAATTGAACAGAGAGATACACGATTGCCAAAATAGCCAGATTTTTGCAAATATATTCTCCATTATTTTCCAAGAAATAAGGTAACACTCCATAATAAGTATAGAGCTGAGGGAGGACTCTCTTATCTTCTTCAGGTGTTTGAAATTTGTAAAAAAAAAATAATGTTGGAAGCGATGAACTGGAGTTTTTGAATATTTCCAATACGTTCGGAGGGTATTTTATTTCAATATATTTTATGAGGTAAATCAATTCCGTTAACATTAAACCTTGCAAAAGCATGGGCGTTCCTGAAGCCAACGCAGAATTCGCATAAACAGCGCCAGTGGCAACATAATAAGTGGTTTTCGTTTGAGTTTGTGCCGATTCTATTGCGTTTTTTTCACTGTTAGAAATAGGTATATAATCGAATAAAGAAATGTCTGTGGTATTGGATTGAACGATGACATTTTCCAAGGCAACAACATCATCAGGCAAAAGAAGGTTATAAGTTAATTTGGGCCCACCGACAATTGTTTCATTGGTTGAGATATAAATGACGAACGAATATGATGAAGAAGAAGTGATTTCGTATGTAAAATCTGAACTTTTGAATCCTTGGATTGTCACTTGAGAAAATGAGCTTATCTTTGAAACCATTATGGGAAAAGTGTATGTGAAATCTAAATTGATTTGAGTCACATCGTTTGTATATGATAAACTTGGGGAAATTTGAGGTTTATCCACGATTTGTTTAGAACCTAAAATAATAAAATTTTTTAATTAAAAAAAGTTAAAGTTACTTGGATCATAGAATTCGGAGTCGGAACACATATAATATTGTAGCAAAGAAATTGTTTGATTTGTTTTTTGGAGATAATATTCGTAATTTGTTTTTGAATAGTCAATGGTGAGATTCAAGAAGAGGGAATATAGGTTTGAGCTGAAACTTTTAGAGTATTTCAAATTCAAGAGGAAACTGTTGTTAGACGAACTGGAGTTCATTATTGATAAATGGGAAATTTGCATGTCAGTCTCTCCAATCACACTCACTGCCAAAATATCATTGATATTTGCTCTTAAATAATCCCAAGAGTATGTAAAAGTTAAGATGAAATTTGATGGGTTATTGGTTTCATTGACAATAAATGATATCCCTATTATTGGGTTACATATACAATTTGAATTTAAATAATAATTATTTGTGCAGACTTGACATGAAGTTAAAGAAGTACATTTCAAGCAATTTGACCCACAATTTTGACACAAATTGCCATTGTTTTGGTTTGGAAACATAGCATCCGGGCATGTCTGATTACAAACTCCCTGATATAAAACATTTAAGCTGTTAGAACATGAAAGACATTGATTGCTGCTGGTTCCACTACATGATTTACAACTAGAATCACAAACAAAACATGTTTTACTAACTTCATATTGATAAGTTCCAATCGGACAAGCATCCACACATTCTCCTTGGTTAAAGTATCGATCGTCTGCACATTCGAGACAATCAGTAAAAAGTGGTCCTTGACATTTAGAACAATAAGGGTTGCAAATTTCACAATTATTGATATCGGAATCTTGATATGTTTGATTTGGGCATGGAGAGAAGCAACTATTATTATATAGGGAGGAGTTATCAAAACAGCTGATACACAAAGTACTTTGATTCTGGCATTGTTCGCAATTTGAATCACAAATCAAACATTGTTGGGTCGTTGGATCTAAAAAAGAACCAACACTGCACTGTGCCATACATTGTCCAGTGATGGTATTGGAAATTTTTGGAGAAGCACAGACATAAACACATCCACTGTCATCCAGATAAGTTCCATTTTTGCATTTGATACAATTAGAGGCTGAAGGTCCAGTGCAACCGTCACATAAGTTGGAACAGTCTGAACATTGGGTTGCAGAGGATTGATAAGTGTTTAAAGGGCATGAGCCAAAACATTGATTTTGGTATAAAAAAAACAAAGAGGGACAAGTAATACAATCCAATGATGTGGAACCTTGACATGTCGCACACAATGTATTGCAGATAACACATGTTGTTCCGTTGAAATAATAATTGGAAGGACATTGGAAGAGACAAGATCCGTTAAACAAAATTGCAGAACCATTAGAGCATAACGTACAATTTGATGCTGCTTGACTGCAACTACTACATGAGTCATTACATTCGTTGCATGTCGATTGTCCATTTTCAACATAATAGTTTAGAGGGCAGTTATCAACACAAGAGTTATTTAATAAATACCAACTTTCATTGCAACTAAGACAATTTGTAGCAGAAGTTGTGCATGTTAAGCAAGGAGAGGAACACTCTTGGCAACTAGTTCCATTTTGATAAGAGCCATCTGGGCAAGTACTTTCGCATTTTTCATCCAAAGTCAGCAAAAACCCGGTCGCGCAATTCGTGCAACCAGTTTCTGTGCAAGCTGTGCAATTAGATGGGCATGGCAAGCATTCTTGTTGGCAAGTGTTGACACAACTGGTCCAATAAAAACCTGAACGACACGTACAAGATCCAGAGGCAAGTTTTGCATTGGTTGTGCAATTTGTACAAATGAGTGGTGATGAGCAATTAAGGCAAATACTATTGCAAGGAGAGAATTCCAATACCAAGTCTCGAAAGCCGAAACTCCCGGATGTGGTAGTAGGAACCAAACTTATTGAGAAGGTATAATTGGCAAGAAAAGATTGGGAAATCGGAATGACTTGGTTGTAAATTCGTTCATTAGTATTACAAGCGAGACTATTGTTCGTGACATTAGGTGAAAACATAACATTTTGTTGAAAAGAAGTTGTAGATCCACCTGTTGGAGGTGTGGAATTTAAATAGACAGTCATCGTTTGGCCAGTAGAAGCAAAATAAATTAGAGTGCATTTTATAATGATCGAATAAATCGGAAAATTTGCAATTTGAGGATACATAGTGAGAATCTGGAAGGAATTAGTGCTTGATTTACCGAAGACGAAGGTTCCTGTGGGTGTTATTCCTCCAACCAAATCCATTTGGGAACAAAGGTTTATTACTTGAACAAGTGATGTGTTAAGCTGGTTCCAATTTCCGTCAAAAATTTTAAATTTTGATGAGTTTAACGAGCTAAAGGTCGTATTATTGAAATCCGTTAACACTGGTATAGGGCCTTGAGATTGTGATTGCTTAATCAGAAGGAAGGAGAATAAAAAGAAGCAAATCATCGTAATTAAAATTCAAAAGGTTTAATTTATTGAACAAAAAAGAAAGAAATAAAAAATAAGTCATCAAGCAAAAAATAACTGGAAGTTGCAATGAATGAAAATCATATTTTCTGTCAAAAAAATTTAATATTGAGAAATAAATAAAAAATGGGAGAAGAAAATTAAAATTATGCAAATGGTTTAATTAAAAAGCAAATTATAAAAATCCAGAATTTTTTCTGAAAATTTGTCAATATCATAATTTCAAATCTGAAAATTCCGAGGGAAAACCAAACAAAAAAACCCTGTTTTAATTAAAATAAGTTTATATTTCAAAAATGCTCAAACATTCTTTCAGTTTTTCCTCTCCATCCTCAGATATGAAACCATTGCACATTTCGCTCTCTAATTTTGACCACAAAAAAAAAGACCACCTCCAAATTTTGATTAAAAAGTTGGGTGGCATCTATGATGAAAATCTCGAATACAGCACTCATATTCTTGTGGCTTCCAATGCGCTCTCAAACAAATACAAAGTAACACCCCCCCCCCCCCCCACTTTTATCACCCCCTCACCTATTAAAACAATTACATTATTATAAAAAAGAGTGCAACTCTCTTAAATATACCAATAGTCACCAGCAAATGGCTTTACAAATCAATAGAGAATGATAATTTTTTACTAATTGACGATTTCAGATTACCGATTTTTAATGATCTCAAATTCGGAGTTTTAGGCTTCTCTATGGAGGAAGCTGAGAAAATAAAGGAACATTGTGAAAAAAACGAAGGTAAGATCATCGACACGATAAATGAAATCATGATCACTCAAGATCTTAACCTCATCTTAGTGAAAAGCTCGGAATATAAAACTTATGAAAGCTTTCTCAACACCTTGAAAACACCAGTTGTCAATGAGAATTGGTATCAAATTTGTCTCCAAAGGAACGTTTACGTGAAGCCTGAGCAATTCCTGCTTGGACATAAGACCTTGTATAATCAAATATCAACACAAAGGGAAATTTTCCAGAGTGAAATGAAGATTTTATCAGAAAACAAACTAAGGAAATGCATGAAAGAAATAGACTCTGGGGATAGTTCCTATTGGTTTTTGGGAGATTGTGTGGTGAATTTCTTTAATATTGAGGAGAGTTATGATAAGATATTGAGAGATATTGTGAATATTGGAGGAGGGTTCTACGTCAATCAATTCAATGTCGCAGTGACACATTTAATTACTCAGGAGTGTCAAGAGGAAGACCTTGGGAAATTTAAACGGTCAGGCAGTAATTTCTTTGTTTTACATCCACTTTGGTTGAAGGATTGCTTTTTTTATAAAAAGAAAGTGTCGGAATTTGAATATTTTTTAATGCCTGGAGTGAATTTGAGAATGAATTCAGAGGAGAACAATTTCTCAAGAAATAGGTTTTTAATGAAGAAACCACCATCATTTGAAAATAATGAGACGAATTTCAGTTTGAAATTTCCAAGAGAAAAAACACAAATTCGAACAACGCAAGAAAACAAATTTCCAAAAAATAGTCTCAGCAAAGATAACCCACATAAAACAACATCTTTATCCCCTTTTAAAAAAGATTGTCAGATACAAATAAAATCCTTCATATTTATGAATCAATATTTCTTCATAAATACATCAGATTTTAAGGAATTGAGGGGGTATCGACAAAAGATATTGGAAAATTCAGGTAAAATGGTCGATAATCCCAAAAATAACAAATCTTCGATATTTTATGTGTTATCAGATGGGGTTTCTTCTTTACGTATCAAATCACAAAAAGTCGAAAATGTCAATTACGTGTCTTTCAGATGGATTGATTACTGTTTGGAAAAGAAACAAATCATTAAAAATTATATGGATTTGAAACTGATACAACTTTCTCCATTAAATTTCAAAATGCCCATGAAATGTTTTAAAGATACGTGCATGTATGTCTCTGGGTTTCCGACACAAGAAAAAATCGTTTTGAAAAGCTTGATGACAGTTATGGGAATTCAAATTGCTTATAATAAGTAGCTAAAAATATGTTTATATTTGAGCTAAATTTTTTAAAAGGGAGAAAATTTCTCATTTGATTTGTGAAAATCCGAAAAATAAAAAATACCAAGAAATCATGGAAATGAGGAAACAAGGTGAAAATGTGCCAAAAATTATAAAGGCAGAATGGATTTTTAGATGTTTAAGGGAAGGAAATATGGAAAATGAAAGTGACTACCTTTTTAGGCAATGATCAACACATTGCATAATTTCGATTATTTCAATGATCATTTAATCTCTTTCATTTTGAAAAAATGATGTCTCAAAAATTTAATTTAATGACTCCTAAATTGAATTAAATTTTAATGGCTCTAAATTTTAATGAAAAGAAAAATATCGTAGTCAAAAAATAAAAATTGTCTACTTTTCAAATAAAAAATTAAATTGATTTTTGAAATAATTTAGAAAAAAAATTTTGGAGTTTGTTTTTAATTATTCATGAATTAAGTGAAATTTTTTTCCTAGATTTTGTTTTATCTAATTTAAAAATCAAACCCTATGAAAAAGCGTTCCTCTTCTTCAAGTTCGTCAGAAAAGAATTCTTCTAATAAAAGCTCGAATTCATCATCCAGTTCCTCTTCCCGTTCTCGAAGCAAAAGCAAGGGTGAACGTTCTTTAAAAAAACAGCGTGACACATTCAATGTTTTGCACACTCATGGTAAAATGAAAGCTGAAAGAATCAAAGAAGCATTTGGTTACACAAATGATGATAATCCTTTTGGAGATACCCATTTGTCGAAACAATTCATTTGGAAAAAAAAAATGGATGAGATGGAGAAATTGGGGCAGGAAATCAATATATCTTCCAATGAATTACTTCAAAAGCAAGAGGAATTCATCAAGGATATTGAAAAGGTGAAGCAGAGAAGGGCTGAACGAGAAATAGAAAAGCTTAAACTTGATGACCAAAAGAACGTTTTATCAAGGGAAAAAGAGGAGGAAATTTATGAGCAATGGTTGGAAAAAGAAGACAATTTTCATAAGGAACAATCCAAAATAAGGTATCTCTATTTTTTTTTTAAAGAGTTGAATTTATGCAAACATTTTTAGACCTTTGTTGAGAATAGAACAAGGAAGGCTTAAGCCTATTGACAATTATGTTCGGGTGTTGCTGCTTTATCAAAATAAGTTGGCATATTCTGAGTCATTTGAAAATTATATGAAGAAACCCATGACAAATTTAAAACATTTGTCCATTGAAGAATTGAGGGATTTAGTGGAGGAAGGAATAGTTAAATATATACATGTTTTTCATTTTTCATGATTTTTTTTTAATTAGTACCTAAAATCACAAAAAAGCTTTGAAAATGTTGAAGAAGGATTTGAAGGTTATTGGCAAGCTTTGATACGAATTTCCAGTGAAGTTTTGGCTTTAAAAGAAAAAGAAAGCCTGAAAACTCGAGGATTTTCCATGGGAAAAAATGATAATTATTATCTGAAAGAAAAACAAATTATTAATGAGGATTATGAACAAGAGATTAAAGATATGTTGAGACACAAAAACATCAAGGAATTGCAAAAATTAGAAGATGAAATCAATGAATCCTTACAAAATAAAGAATTCACGATGGACATCGAGTATTGGGACTTAATCCTCAAAAAACTTGACTTTTATAAAGCCAAACTCAGATTGGACGAATTTTATAATACTTTTCTTTCGAAAAATGAGGAAAAAATAAAAATGAGCACTGAAAAATACCCTCATAACATCAAAGTGATTGAAGAAAACATCGCTGTAGGAATCAATAGTCCTTATTTAATCGAATGTGAGAAAGATTTGGAACATTTGGCAATTACCGAAGAAGACAATATGTATGATATTCAAACTGAAAGAAAGAAAGTGTTGGAGGAAGAAATTAGCAAGGCGTTGAGTACTTTGAGAAAAAATCTGAAAAAAAAGAAACAAGAATATCAAAAACAAATGCAAAATGCGAACAACATCAAAGGGAGAAATAATGATATGGAAGATCAAAAAAATTATAATGAAAGTATCAATAAGATGATGGATGAGGAAATTAATGATCGGGCTGTTGCCGAACAAATTATGAATTTTGAGAGATCCAAACCTTTGAAACCAAATGAAGAGAAATTTGAGGATCTTGTGGAAATTAAAAAGGTACATTTAATGAAATCATTCATTTTTTTATTAATGAATTTATTTTCTATATATTTTTTTTATTTTTATCTAATTTTTGTATATTTTTCTTAATTAATTATTATTTTTCAATTTATATTTTTATTTTTTAATGATCAAAAATGTTTTTTTGGTTTTCTTTTTTTTACAAATTTTATTATGAATTTTGAATGTTTTTTTATTATTAAAAATCATATTTGTTTTTCTTAGATTTATGAATGGACCGAAAAATATAAACCCAGAAAACCCATATTTTATAATCGAGTGAAAACTGGTTACGAATGGAACAAATATAACCAAACCCATTACGATTATGATAACCTTCCTCCTCGAGTGATCCAAGGCTACAAATTCAACATTTTTTATCCAGATCTTATTGACAAGAAAAAGACCCCTGAATATGTATTGGAACCATCGGAAAATCCACAATTTTGCATTATAAAATTCAAGGCTGGCCCTCCATATGAAGTTCTAAAAAACAAATAAAAATTAAATCAAATCTAAATTATTTGAATTTCATAGGACATCGCCTTCAAAATTGTGAATAGGGAATGGGATTTTGCAGATAAGAAAGGGTTCAAATCGATATTTTCAAGAGGGATTCTGCATTTGTATTTTAATTTTAAGAAATATAGGTATAGGAGATAAATGTTACCAAAAAAAAGCTTGAAATAAAATTTTGAGTTTTTTTGGCTTAGTGCAAATCGCTGAATTTTTAAGGAAAATTTGAACTTTTAATTTTTAATTTTGGATTTTGTTTATATCACTTTCTATTATTTTCTTTCTGTTCTTTTTATTCCTTTCTCTATTCCAAACTTCCACTCATTATGAATGGTAATTCTTCATTAATTTGATAATTGTATGTTTTCTTTTTCTAGCCGCTGCAAAAAAAGAAGATCAAATTCTCAAAAGCTTGAAAAATTATTTAACTAATAGCAAAGTTTCGATCCCCTCCAAGTTTCTTTTCTTAAACTTAAGAAATTATTGAAAACTTTATCTTTTCAACCCCAAGTTTCAAAGAAAAAGATCTGATGGAGCTTTTGCAATTGAACGATAATGAATTCGAGAAAGTTAGAAAAGTTGAGATATTGGAGATTTTTGTTTTTCTCTAATTTTTTTTTTATATGAAGATCTTCATTTCTACCGAAAATTCCTCTAACTATGACATTTCAGAAATTCTTAACAATCTAATGGTAATTTTCATATTCTCATTAGTTTTTTCTTTGGGTTAATATTTTTTTGTCGTCCTATTGATTCGCTAAGAAAAGAGGCTTTTTAGGGAGTTTGGGAAGAGATAAAAGTGGGAAATCAATTGTTTTTCTAAATGTTTCCAAAATAGATCAATATGTGGTACATTTTGAGAAAACTTTAGAGAAAAATTTAAATATGCAAAATAATTTTTGTTTTTAATTTTTAATGAAAAGGTGAAGCATTTAAAGGTCTTCAATGAAATCTTCGACACTCTTTTGTTAGGAAGTCCCACACAAATTGTTTCAGCTTTGATTGATTTGTCAGGAATTAATTTTCTCTCTTTGCCCTATCAAGTACCCAATCTTTTTATAAAAAAACCAATATTTATCATTAGTTAAACGAATTTTTGCTCCTTCTTTCTAAATTTCTTGAAAGTGATACATATATTCTTGAAAAATTGATACTAATAGAGCCACATTCAAGTTTTTTTCAATTCTTTTGGAGGAAAATCTCATGCCAAATCTCACAAGAGACTCTGCCTAAAATAATAGCCCTGTTCTCGAGAAAAGAGGACATTCTATATGGTCATAATTTCGTTAAAAGTTTTCCTTTACAATATATGAAATCCTACCTGGATGATGGCCTTATACCTATTAAATATGGAGGGACCTCACAAATGTTCAGACATGTAGTTTGTAATTATTCTTTTGAGGACTCAGATTTGTCCACATTCGATAACTCGTCTAGTCAGAGACCAAATGTTTTCGTTACCAGTTCGTTTACATATGATGTTCAACAAATAGATAAATTGAAGAAAAAGGTAGCTTTTGTTGAATCAAATGTTGAAGAAATTGTAAAATTATAATTCTGTGTGGTTAATTATAAAGAATCTTTTTTTTCTTCTTCTTAGGACGCGGAAATCAATGATTTGACCAGAGAAAAATCAGAAATTTCCTTAAAAAAGAAAATGCTAAAGGAGTTTAAAGAAAAAGGGAAGCTAAATAGTCGGATTCCATTTACGAAAGATTTCAAAGAGTTGGAGCAGCTTTTACAAGAAAACAAACGGTTGAAAGAGGCTAAAAATATAAAACCAAAAACGATGAAAAAAGTTTAGAGAAAATATATTTTATTTTTGTGATATTAGAATGAATTTTCTGCACATATAAATCAGTGAAATTAATTGATTTTAATTTTCAACACAATTTATATTAAACATATTAAAATTAAGCTTGTTTGATTTAGTTTTAGCCTTTAAACATTGAAGTGTATCTGAATTTCGATTGAGTTTTCATCGATTGAATCAATTGTTCCCTAAAAACAAAATAAAAATAATTTATATGTATCATTTACTTCGTCATTCCTGTGTCTCGAACGCTATTAAATTCTTTAAAAGGTCCTTTGTTTGTAGCTACATCCACATTTCCCAGGTAACCTCTAAATAATGAAATTAGATGATAATAATTAAATATTAGAACGTTTGTCTGAGTAATAGTTGGGTATTATAGATGGATTCTGCCCCTAAACCCCATATTTCTAAATCACATATCTATTATAAAGATGACAAATAAATAAAAAATTCTTAATATCAAATTTTATGATTTTTAAAAAAAATCAACCTTTAAATTTTTGATATGAGGACTGATCAAATATCCTGCTTCATATGTCTTATCAAAAGGTGAGCAGTAGCTCTTGTTTTCAAGATCCTCGCCATCAAGCCATATCCTAAATGATTTTTTACTGAATCCTCCAAAACCTAATGTAATTTAAGATTTTTGAAGGAAAAATTAATCTTTTTCATACCAAGCCCAACCTTCGCCACATTTTTCCCGTGCTCGCTAAACCAAAGATATTGATAATTTTTTTCACACTCGTGGCTCCTCAAGGCGTAGTAATTTTTGAACTTAGGGTAGAGAGAAAAAAGATAAGATTCCTCATTCCCATGGAATATGGCATCATTTTTCCACATAATTCTAGAAAACGCCCCAAAAGCATGTTTAATTGTTTCCTGTTTACCTTTCTCACCAACCTGAATTTCCTCATGTTTAATCATAACAAATGTCGGACCTTCATATCCTAATTAAAAATAATTTCAAATTTTTCATAAAAATTAAATAAAATATTAAAGTTTTTAAAATATGTAAATTCTAAAATAAAATCAAAATATTAATAAACCTATCAGTCCATTTACGATTTCTGCAAAATTAAAGCCATGTTTCCCACTCGAATATAAAAGTTTAACTCTCTTGGATTGTTGCAAGAATGGATTTCCCAAATAAAAAAACGCCAATAATTCATCTGTCAAAATACTCGATTGCATTTCCATAATTGGTAATTTCAGAGAAAGTTGAGGTTGCAGAAATTTTGAAAGGAAATATAAGGTGACACATTCATTAACGTATACCATTTGCTGTTTTATGCTGATGATCATATTCCATAGAGTTGTGACTCCACTTTCTAAATCTATAATAGAATCTGCGAAAATTTTCAAGGCCAATTCATCTAAGGGATGATCAATTTTATCAAAGTTAACAATTCTTAAAATGTCCTTTGTATAACATTAAAATTTTCATGTTAAAACATTATTATGTTGCCTTGAGATATTCAATGCATTCGACATAGCTAACTCTTGATTTTTTCAATTCTTCTTTGTTTTTTAAACTAAATTTCTCAGAAGAAATGATCGCCAACATTTCTGCCTTATCAAAACCTCTATAATATGTAACGTCTCGATTCTCCTTTGTGAGAAAGTCCACTTATGAATTTTATCACAATTAGAAATATGCAAATAGATCAATAAAAAAACCGCTTTGGATGAACCCTTCAAAAGTAACTGAACCTTCATTGCTGTTAAACCTCATAAAATCGTAAATTTTATCTCCTAAAGTCGGATTTTCAAGAAACAGGTCTTTGAATAATAATGGAGACAATATTTTGACCCCTTTTTTGCTATATAAAAAACATCACAAAAGAATCAATGATTTCAATATAAAACTTCAGCTCCTTTAAACTAAGTTTTTCAAATTTATCGTTTAGTAATCCACGCTCTTTTTCATCAAAAAAGACAATGTTCGGAGGGTCTCTCGCTGAAGCACAGGAATTTCCCATTGAAATGAAAAAAGAATAATAACTTTTATTAAATTTATTTAAAAAAATTTACAACAAAGTATTATAAGAAAAAAATAATTTTATTCTGTTTTTCCATCAAATAAATTTAAATTACAGTTCAGATTTCAGAATATGATGAAAAGAGAATTTTTAATGTAAATTTGCTCTATAATGTAGATAATATGCCATTTATTCATTTTCCTATACAAAAATCCTGAAAAAGAACATCTAAAACATCTTCTACATCAATTCTACCAACTATCCTACCCAATGAACTCACTGCATTTCTTAATTCCTCGCCGCAAACATCAATCTATTTCAAAATTCACTAACTTCAAAAAAAACAAAAACTTTATTACAGGCATTTTTGCATTTAAAAATTTGTCTAAATGCATCTTGCAATTTTCCAGCTCTACTCTATGTCGAACCTTTGTAATTATTTTTAATCCTCCTGCATTCATTTCAATCTCTTTGTCTAACTTATTTTAATTTAAATATTGAACTTATGAAAAATAATAAATTTAGATTTGTTTTTTTTTTTGAAAAAAATTAAAAAAATATTTTTGGTTACTTGTTTTTTGAGAGTTTGGATCAAATTTTGAATATTTGTGAATTCTTTGCAAGAAATGAAGATAAAATTCTTCACACTTTCAATATCAGATTTCATCTCACACAAATTTTCCGGAAATTTCATATTTTTTATTTTGTCAATTTTATTGATAACACCAATAATTTTCGAGTTTCCAACACTTTTATTTACTTCCTCATTGATCAAGCCATTCCTAAACTTCACTATTTTCTGTTCAAAATCAAGTTCAACATCTTCAATATCAAGAATGAAAAGATTTATGTTGGAATTTTCGGATGATAAACTGAAAAAATCTTATTTGAAATCGAATTTCGACAACATTTAAAATTTAAATACATAGATCTCCTCATGCCTTCCTTTTCAATAGCATCATTGGAATCTCTTAAACCTGCAGTATCGAATAAATTTATCTGGTACCCAGCTATATTAAGTGAAACTGATAAAATATCTCTGGTGGTTCCTGGAATATGAGAAACAATTGCCACATCTCTTTTTGACAAAAGATTTAACAAAGTGCTTTTTCCTGAATTAGGGGGACCCTTTCATATATTAATTTTGTTTTATTATTGTGAGATTTAATAAATTTTACTATCAAGGAAACTTTATAACCATCACGAATAATCTCACCTAAATGATTGTCATTTAGATGATTTTGGATTTCTTTGGAAATTTCTCTCACTTTGGTGTTGGTTTTAAAAAAAACATCATTTTGGACATCTTCCTATATAAAATATTTAATTTTTTGTTTTTCTTTTGAACAAAAAAACTTGGTCAGATTCAAAATCAATGAAAGCTTCAACATGAGCTTTTTTAATTCCAATTATAGAAATTAATGATTTTTTAAAAATATTTATACCCAAACACCTAATCAGTTCAATCCTCCATTTTTCCAATAAAGAGCTTGCTTCCCCTAGATAATTTCATGTAGAAAACTCCTTTTTTTTCAAAAATTAAACCCATATGTTGTTGCAAAGATTGAATTCTTTGTTCTTCTGTTTCCGCATTAATTAAATCAGAAAGTCCTTCCACCTTTATTTAAAAATTCATTTTATCTTGATTGAAAAAGGAAAAAACTTGCAGCAGATCCATTTTTCCATTTAAAAAAGCTCTTTTTGAAAATTCTCCCTAAAATTATAATTTTAGACCGATATTTACTTTAAAATTACTTGTTCTGCCAATCGAAATTGTTTGATTTTGCTTAATTCAGTCATGAATTTATTTTGGACTGCTTTGCTACCATGTATATGAAATTCCACAATATCCTCCCCAGTGAAACTTTTTCCTTCAGGAAAATATACTATCAACCCTTGATCAATAATATCAATTTTTGAGATTTTTTTCGGTTCATTT
>Ga0302320_10017571_pt1 | contig 14510 bp, 13 predicted proteins | sample Bog_T0_3_FD_202130 | JGI IMG/M metagenome (GOLD analysis project Ga0302320, IMG submission 202130) | Peat permafrost microbial communities from Stordalen Mire near Abisko, Sweden - Bog_T0_3 | ecosystem: Environmental > Terrestrial > Soil > Wetlands > Peat | place: Sweden: Abisko, Stordalen Mire...
ATACGCAATTCAAATCGTGGACACCATGAAATCGCTATAAACCCTACTTGGCAATGAGCTTGACGGCGATACGACTAAGTTAAACCGGACAGCAGTGATTTTTGATTACCGCTGCAAACTTCCAGAACTCTTGTCCGCCAGTTCCGGGGCGCTACCCTTGCGGCGCTATCCGCTGCAAAGATGGGATAGGATGAATCCCAGCCGAGAAGACACATGACCGCGACTGCAAAGGAACTCCGAAAGCCCGCTTCGAAGAGATCATCACCCAAAGTCCCGCCTGCCAACAAAGGCCGCTCCCAACGCGGCGATCTGGCCCCTGACCGCATCGCCGCGATCCTCGATGGCCTGGACGAAGCCTATCCACAGGTGGAGTGCGCGCTCACGCATTCGTCGCCTTGGGAGCTGCTGGTGGCGACGATTCTTTCCGCGCAGTGCACGGATGTGCGCGTGAATTTGGTGACTCCGGAGTTGTTCAAGCGCTTCCCTACGCCCGCCGCGATGGCCAAAACCACGCTTCCGCAGCTTGAAGCGCTGATTCGGACGACGGGGTTCTTCCACAACAAGGCGAAGTCGATTCAGGGCGCGGCGAAAAAGGTGCTCGCGGAGTTTAACGGGCAGGTTCCGCAGACGCTTGCCGAACTGATTACCATTCCGGGCGCGGCGCGCAAGACGGCCAATGTCGTGCTGGGCGTTTGCTTCAAGAAAGCTGAAGGGGTTGTCGTCGACACGCATGTCTTTCGCATTACGCAGCGGCTCGGACTGGCCAAGGGCGATACGGCGGTCAAAGTGGAGCAGGAGCTGATGCGCGTGATTCCTCAGGAACGGTGGATCGATTTCTCGCACCAGATCATCCATCACGGGCGGCAGGTGTGCGACGCGCGCAAGCCCAAGTGCGATCGCTGCAACCTGGAGCAGATCTGCACGTCGAAAGACAAAACCTGGAAATCATGACAAGGCAGCGAGTCAGCCGGTCGGCAAGTTAACGAGTCAGCGGCGGCGGTGGGCGCACAGGGGCTCAGCTTCCTTGAGGCAATGCTCTGAGGATTGCAGCGATCAGGCCGGGAATGTCAGAGGGATCGGCTTCAGCCGCAGGCTCCCAGCCGGCCTGGCGCAGGGTCTGGCTGGTGATAGGGCCAATCGAGATGGCCGATACGCCAACGAACGGCCAGCCGACGCCAGCGGCCCGGGCTGCCTCTCGAAGGTTGGTCACGCTCGACGAGCTGGTAAACGTGGCCGCGTCAATTCCCTGCCCCAGCGCCTGTCGCAAATTTGCCGGCGCGTCTTCCGGCATGGCATTCCGGTAAGCATCCACCACATCGACAAACCCGCCTGCCGCGCCGAGCGCATCCGGGATCACATCGCGCGCTATCGCCGCACGGGCAATCAGGATTCTCTCCCCGGTCACATCGCCGGCAAGTCCATCTGACAGGCTTTCCGCCACATAGCTTTCGGGAACAAAGGTAATGCGGAGCCCGGCATCCGCGGCAGCTTTCGCTGTGGCGCTGCCGACGGCGGCCACTTTGAGCCCAGCGTGCCCAGAGAGCGAAACGCCAAGCGCGCCCGCACGGTCTCTGAGCGCCGAAACTGCATTCGCGCTGGTGAGAATGAGCCAACGATAGGAGTCGAGCCGGCCGATTGCAGCATCCAGCGGGGCAAAGCTCAAAGGAGGGCGAATCTCGAGGACGGGAACTTCGACCGCCTCCGCGCCCAGCGCGCGCAGGCCCTGGCTGAGCTTGCCTGCCTGGTGGGCAGCGCGGGTGACGAGCACCCGACGGCCGGCCAGCGGCTGCTCGCTCACCGGGCAGCTCCGCCGTTGGCCTGTGCTTCAAGCAGAGGTCCCGCTCCGGCATCAAGGAGCATCTGCGCGGCCAACTGCCCCAGAGCTGCTGGTTCGGTATGGGCTTGCGGAACGCGGTGATGGATGCGCACGGCTGTGCCGCTGTCTGGCGCGGCTACGACGCCGAATATCTCGACCCAGGGCGCATTGGGATCGTCGGGGTCCGCGGCCATGTCAATCCGGCAGTGAATGCCGATGGGGACCTGGCATCCGCCGCCCAGAGCGGCCAGCGCGGCGCGTTCGGCGGTGACAGCAAACCGTGTGGCCGCATCGTCGAGGAAGGCGACGGCGGCAATGGTCTCCGTGTCGCCCTTGCGGGTCTCGATGCCCAGCGAACCCTGGCCCGCCGAGGGGCAGAAATCCCCCGGCTCAAAGCGCTCGCGCACCCATTCTGCCTTGTCCAACCGGTCGAGACCGGCGGCGGCCAACAGGATCGCTTCGACTTGCCCTTCGGCCAGTTTGCGCAGACGCGTGTCCACATTGCCGCGGAACTCGACGGGCTCGATGTCGGGGCGGATGGCCTTCAACTGGGCGCGCCGGCGCTGGCTGCTGGTGCCCACGCGCGCGCCCTCGGGCAGCGCAGCCAGGCTTGCATAGTTCACCGAAACCAGCACGTCTCGCGGGTCCACGCGCGGCGGCGTCGCGGCAAGCGTAAACGGCTCGGACAACTCGGTGGGCAGATCTTTGAGCGAATGCACGGCCAGGTCTACGCGGCCCTCGGCGAGGGCTTCTTCAATCTCCTTGGTAAACATTCCCTTGGAGCCGACCTGGGCGAAGGTTACTTCCTGGAGCCGGTCGCCGGTGGTCTTGATGATTTCGATCTCGACCGCGTGTCCCTCGCCACGCAGGAGCGCGGCAATGTGGTTGGCCTGCCAAAGCGCGAGTTGCGAGCCGCGGCTTCCGATACGCAGATTCATCGCCTGCTCACCTCATGGGTGGCTCTCATCGCGGAGCCATCGGCTGGCTCGATTGCGGCTGGCTCGATTTTAGATTGGTCCGCCGCAGTTTCGGTTTGCGGCGTTGCGGAAGCGGCTTCACGCTCGGTGCCGGTGGGCAGCGACCAGGTGTCGCACAAGGCTTCAAGACGGACGGCATCGTCCTGCCGCGCAGCCTGCTTGAGCGCCTGCATGGGTGGATGGAGGAACTTGTTCACCAGGCCGCGGGTCAGCGCCTCGACGGCGGCGATCTGCTCGGCCGTGAGCGAACCCAGCCGGGCCTGTGCGCGGCGAAGCTCGGCCTGTCGAATCTCTTCCGCCTGGTGCTGCAAGGCCACAATGGCGGGAGCGACGTTGACGGTGCGCTGCCGTTGGTGGAAGCGCAGAACCTCGGCTTCAATCAGCGTTTCGGCGTCGTGCGCCTCGCGGCTGCGCTCGGCCATGTGAGCCGCGGCCACCTGCTGGAGGTCGTCAATATCGTAAACAAAGATGCCTTCCAGCTTGCCCATCGCCGGGTCCACGTCGCGGGGGACGGCAATATCGATAAAGAACATGGGCCGGTTGCGGCGGCGGTGCATGAAGGCTTGGCCGTGCTCTTTGCGGAAGATGGGGTGAGGCGCGCCGGTGGAGCTGATGACGATGTCGGCCTGACTGGCGGCTTCGTACAGCTCTTCAAAGGGAATGACGCGGCCCTGGAAGGGCTCGGCCATGCGCTGCGCGCGCTCCATGGTGCGGTTGGTGACGAGGATGGCACCTGCGCCCTGCTGGACGAGGTGGCGGGCGGCCAGTTCGCTCATTTTGCCGGCGCCGACGAGGAAGACGGTGCGGCCCTGGAGCGAGCCAAAGATCTTGCGCGCCAACTCGACCGCGACGGAGGCGATGGAGACGGAGTTGGAACCGATTTCGGTTTCAGAGCGGACTCTTTTGGCGGCGGCAAAGGCGCTCTGGAGCAGGTGCTCCAGCTGGCCGGCTATGGTGCCTGAGGCGCGGGCCACGGCGAAGGCTTCTTTGACCTGGCCGAGAATCTGCGGCTCGCCCACGACCATGGAGTCGAGGCTTGCCGCGACGCGAAAGAGATGGCGCACCGCCTGCTGGTCGCGCTGCTGATACAGGTGGGGCGCAAGAACTTCAGGCTTCAGGCCGAACCGATCTTGCAGGAACGAGGTGAGGTCGGTCTCCGGCGACTCCAGGGCTGCGAGGAGTTCCACGCGGTTGCAGGTGGAGACGATCATGCACTCGGTGACGCCGGGCATGGCGGCCAGCGCGCGGGTGACGTCAGGCAGTTCGTCGCGGGAGATGGCGATGCGCTCGCGCACTTCGATGGGCGCGGTCTTGTGGTTGACTCCGATGATGGCCAGGGTCATTGCGGACCGAACCTGTGGACGCGGCTGAAGACATTGGCCACCAGCACGGCCAGCATCACGAGGAAAACGCCACCGGCGAGGTAGGCGGCCCGGCGGCCGCGCAATCCGGCGCTGCGGCGCACAAAGAGCAAGGTCACGTAGACGGCCCACATGGCAAAGGAAGCAATCACCTTGGGGTCGCGGAAGTAGGCGGCGCCGAGGACCGTCTCCTGGGCCAGCACGGAGCCGATGAGCAAGCCAACGGTCATGCAGGGAAAACCAAACTCCAGCGTGGCGTGGGCGATGCGCTCCAGAGTGTCGAGGGGCGGCATCCAGTCCAGCGGCAACCAGGAGGAGTCTTCCCCGGGCTTGAGTTTGCTTTTGAGGCGACGCTCCTGGACCAGATAGAGGATGGAGGCCAGGAGGCTGAAACCAAGAGCCACGTAAGCGGCCATAAGCGCGGCGATATGGGCCACCAGCCAACTGATGCGGACGCCTTCGGATGGAAACATGTAGCGCTCGGCGCCGAGGGCGGGGACAAAGACAACAAAGAAAGTGATCGGCAATGCAAAAATTCCCAGGGAAATGGCATCGTAAAGCCACCAGACCAGGAAGAAGAGGCTGGCCACGGCGAAACCCAGCAGCGACTCGACCTGGCGCGCGTCCACGGGCATCCAGCGATGTGCCTGGGCAAGCATCTCAACAATGGAGACGAGGTGGAAGAAGTAAGCCATGCCGGCCAGATGAACGCAGCTCTTGCGCCAGCGGATGAGGCCATAGAGCACGGCCGGGAAGACGGCGATGCTTCCAGCCGCATAGAGGATTGCCGCTACTCGGAGCCAAAGTAGGTACATTGCAAGATTTACCTTAACGGCGTTCCAGACCAGTATACTGTGATGCAAATCACCAAATGGCCAGTAGCCGCCCGGCTTGCTCCAGTTTAAGGAGTTTGGCTTTGATCTCGTGTTCTCCCGTTGGCGGGAGTTCAGCGGCTTCGCACTCGCGGGTGGTCACTCCGGGATTGCATTTTCCGGGCGCTTGCGCTGCGCAAAGGTGAATGGGGAAGGGTATCTCCGCGGCGAGCGGTTGGGCCTCTGATCGGGCGAGGGCGTCGATGTGACGGGAAAGGGGACACTGCAAGGTCGGATGCGTGGGATCTGCCCATCTGCCGCTGACTGCATGAAAGATGGGCGGATCCCACGGTTTGCGGGCAGAGCAAGCTATGAGCTTCCTGCCCGGTCCAGTTGCATTCCGGCTTATTGCTGCGGAACGGTGGTGGTCGTGGTGGTGGATTCAGAATGCTCCTCGTGAACCGGATGCGAGGTCGTGGTGGTGGTTTGCTTCTCCTTCACTTCTTTCCGGTGATGGTGGCGCCTGTACTTGGTTTTGCTCTCGGTGGTTTCAGTGGTTCTGGATTCGGGGTGGGTTTCGCCGGCGGTTCTGGTGGTGGTGGTGGTGGATTGCGTTGCTTCCTGCGCCATGACAGGCAGCGACATGGCGAGCACAACGAGCGGGCCGAATACGGCAGCGCAGAGTTTGCTTGATCTCATTCGATTCTCCTTATGTTATGGGGAATAAAACACTTAGACTGCGCACGTATTCCGGCCGTGACGCGCTGCTTACCTTGCAGTGTTTCTAGGGTGGCCGATTCATAAGCGCAATACTGTGCAGGACGGCTCAGGGCCCGAAAGAGGCCATCCGGTGCGCCACACGCCGGCCGGGGGTGAGCGCGCAGCACAGGAGCCTGGCGCGGGCAGGCCGCGACTCTTTCGTACCATCCGCGTCTATATCAGGAGGAGCATCCTTGTATCGCTTTGCTCAAGAATGCCGGATCGGAGAGGTGAGATCGCCTCCCGGGCCGGCGCGCATGGGCAGATGCATGAAATGCCACCCAGCCAGACGGGGTTGCCCGACGCTGGCTATACTGATTGCTGGTGCAGTAAACAATTCAGCCGCACGGCTGGTAACCCGATGAGGTCAGCAAATACCATGAGATCGCTCTTTGAACGGCTGCGCTCGCGCCGTCTCGCATCAGCTTTTGTCCTTCTTGCCACACTCTCGGCCGCCATTGTGGCGGGTTCGTTTGCCGCTCACGGAGTTCGCGGGCAAGAAAGCCAGAACTCGAGTGCCGATGCCACACCGCTTAAGGTCTTCAATTCCACCGTTCCTCCCAACGAGTTTGTAAAGATCGCCAAGCAGGTGGGTCCGGCCGTGGTCAACATCAACACCCAGACGCTGCCCAAGCAGAGCGCCAACAACCCGCATCGCAATCCGCACAACCGCGTCCAGCCCAACCAGCAAAATCCCGGTGACGACGATCAGGGCGATGATCAGCAGCAGGGCCAGAATCAGGGCCAGGGCAACTTCCAGGACTTCTTCAACCGCTTCTTCGGTGGCCAGATTCCCGGCGGGCCGGATGGCGGCGAGAACGGTGGAGGCGGCATTCAGGAGTCGCTCGGTTCCGGCTTCATCGTCGATTCCAAGGGCTACATCATCACCAACAACCACGTGATCGACAAGGCCGACAAGATATTCGTCAAGCTCTCCACCGATCCCGACAATCAGGACGAGGGCCGTCCGGCGCGGGTAATCGGCGTGGACAAGGCTACGGACCTGGCGGTCATCAAGATCGACACCAGCACTCCGCTGCCGACCGTGAAGATGGGCAACTCCGATACCGCGCAGGTGGGTGACTGGGTTGAGGCCATCGGCAGCCCCTTCGCGCTGTCGCAGACGGTGACGGCCGGCATTATCAGCGCCAAGAACCGGACCATCGAGCCCGGCGCCAGCGGCCAGTTCCAGCACTTCATCCAGACCGACGCAGCCATCAATCCGGGCAACTCCGGCGGGCCGCTGCTGAACATGAACGGCGAGGTGGTTGGCGTCAACACGGCCATCTTCACGCAGTCCAACGGCTACCAGGGCATCGGCTTTGCCATGCCGTCGAACACGGTGGTCGAGGTCTACAACGATCTGGTCGGCGCCAGCCACAAGGTGACCCGCGGCTCCATCGGGATCGAATTCCGCGAGGGGCTCTCCGGCGCTGTCAACCGCGTCTACGGTTTCAAGAACGGCGTTCTGGTGCAGAGAGTGCATCCCGGCGGCCCGGCGGAAAAGGCGGGCATCAAGGTGGGCGACATCATCACCAGCATCGACGGCCGCTCGATCAAGGACGGCGATGACCTGGTGAGCGAAATCGCCAGCCGCAGACCGGGTTCGACTGTTCGCCTGGGCTACCTGAGAGACGGCAAGCAGGCCGACACCACGGTGACCATCGGTGATCGCGAAAAGGTATTTGCCGATCTGGGCAACCCGCAGAGCGAGAGCGGCCCCGACGAGAAGGGCGATCCCGGCGAAGCCAAACTGGGCGTGGTGGTGCGTGAGATCACTCCAGCCACGGCCGCCAAGCTGCATACCTCCGGTGTCGTGGTTCAGTCGGTTCGTTCCGGCTCGTTTGCCGATCTGCAGGGCCTGGAGCCTGGCCTTGTGATCGTCCGCATCAACAAACAGCCCACAGGCAGCAAGGAAGAGTTTGATGCCATTGTGAACAAACTGAAGACCGGGGACGACGTGGTGTTCGAAGTGATTGACCCGCGCCACCCGGACAGTGGAATCAACTACCTGGGCGGGACATTGCAATAGGATGAGGTTGCGCCGGCCGCGGACTTTCCGCGGCCGGCGCATTTCCCAAGGCTGTCCAGAAACCCTATACAGGGCTCGTTTTTTCCCTTGTCGCCCCGCAAGACCATCCGCTAAACTGCTGGTTAAAGTCTCGGGCAGAGCATTCTTCTTTATAAGGCAGGAGTAAAATGCCATTTTTCCGAGCAAGTCTTGCATATGCATTGTTTGTTGCCTTGGCTGCGTCGCCAGCCATTGGCTCCGGCGTTCCCACCGCATCCAAAACGGCCCATGCGCCGGCCCGTCACCACAAAAAAGCGAAGTCCCACAAACTGCACGGTCAGCAGGCGATTGAGCCCGCGCGCGTGAAAGAGATCCAGCAGGCGCTGATCCGGCAGCACTACCTGACCGGAGAAGCCAATAGCAAGTGGGACGCAACCACCATTGCGGCCATGCAGAAGCTTCAGGCCGATCAGGGCTGGCAGACCAAGCTGATGCCCGATTCACGGGCACTGAAGATGCTGGGCCTGGGCCCCGATTACTCCGGCGCCATCAACGCCAAGGGTTCTTCGTTTGCCGATCCACCACCGGTGACCACCATTCCACCGCCGCAGGCGGAGGGCTTTGCCGCGGCGGCCGGCGTGAGCCGCTGATCGAGCCACCGAAGAGCCGATTCGTTTCTGACAGGAATGGCCGCCCGAGGGCGGCCATTCTTTTTTGGAGCGCTGCAAAGCACCACTCAGAACCGGAAGGCCGGCATCCCCTTCAGCAGGAACTCATACCGCGGGCGCAGCGTGTCCGGGCCGGACGTGATCGTACTGTCGAGATGAATCAGCGAGTCGTCCTTGTCGTACTTCGGCCAGGTCGGCAGGCCGGGACCGTTGGGGTCGCCCGTCCTGGCGAAGTTGGTCCAGTAGCTCATCATCTCTTCGCTCAACTTGCGGTCCTCGGGCCGCACCGTTTCACCAAGGCGCGAATCGAGCGTGCCAAAGACATACTCGATATCGTCGGAGTGGAAAGCGAAGGTACCAAGATGATATTTGCTGGGCAGGGCGCGCAACTCGAAGTGATAACGGTAGACCGCGGAATCGCCGGTTTTGCGCTGTGCCTCGATCCACTTCCAGGTGCCAAAAGCGATAAACGCATCGCCGCCGTAGGCGCCCGCCGAATCCGCCGCCTGCTCGTCGGTTTCGCCGGGGTAGAGCTTGAGGAACTCCTCTGCCCGATCCTGGAATAGACCGGCGACCATGCCCTTCCACTTCTCCACGGTCATGCCGTTTGCCAGAAAGGCGCCTTCGTCGCGGTTCCAGCCGGCCAGCAACGGAATATGGGCCTGCTTTCCGGCGGCATAGGTATCGGGAACCGGCTCAGTCAGCAATCTGCCGTCGATGACGGTCGAAAAGCCGCCCTTCTTGCTTTTGACAGCTTCGAGGAGCTTGTCTGTCGGCAGGGCGCGCAACTCCGCAAGCGATTTGACACCGAGCGAAGCGACCCACCCGTCATCTTTTTGGGCGCGCAACTCCAGCGTGTCCATCGGCAACACATCGCTGAAGGCGCCGCCACTTTCCCCAATGCCTTTGGCGAAGAGCCCTTTCGCAAGGGGCGACGCCATCAGCGTGCTGACCGCAAAGGAACCGGCGCTCTCGCCAAAGATGGTCACGTTGTCCGGATCGCCACCGAATTTGCCGATGTTCACTTTGACCCACTGGAGCGCGGCAACCGTGTCGAGCAGGCCATAGTTGCCTGCCGTGCCGTTGGCCTCTTTGGCCAGGTCCGAAGTGGCCAGAAAGCCGAAGACGCCGAGGCGATAGTTGATGGTGACCAGCACCACGCCCTCGAGGGGCAGGAAATCGCCGCTATGGCGCGGCTCGGAGCTGGCGCCGCCGGAGTAGCCGCCACCGTGGATCCAGAACATCACCGGCAGCTTGCCTTTGCTCTTTGCCTCGGCGGGCGCGAAGACATTCAGGAAGAGGCAATCCTCACTCTCGCCGCCGTCGAGAAATACCATGTCGTCAAAGACGCGGCCCTGCGCACAGCGGGAGCCGAAGGTGGTGGCGTCCCGTTCGCCCTGCCATTTCGCCGGCGGCTGGGGCGCCTTCCAGCGCAGATCGCCCGCCGAGGGCGCGGCATAGGGCAGGCCGAGAAACGCGTTGACCTTACCTTCGTTGATGGTCTTGCCATGGACCTTGCCCTGCTCTGTCTTCACTTTCAGCGGGTCGGCAAGCATGGGCTTGGAGAGCGCCAACGCAAACCCGGCCACGGCCAGGGCGCACATGAGTTTCAATCCAATCTGCATTTGAACAATCCTCCACACAACGCGTTGCGCATCCCTGAAGAAGGCTGCGTTTTTCAGAATTTGAACGTCGGCATCCCTTTGAGCAGAAACTCGTAGCGGGGCCGCGCCGCGTCAGGACCCGCAGTGACGGTGCTATCCAGGTGAACGATGGAGCCGTCCTTGTCGTATCTGGGCCACGGCGGCAGGCCGGGGCCGTTGGGATCGCCGGTTTTTGCAAAGTTGGTCCAGTAGCTCATGAACAGCTCGCTCATCTTCCGGTCTTCCGGCCGCCAGGCCGACTCGGGCCGCGTGTCGAGCGTGCCAAAGACGTACTCGATGTCGTCGGCGTGGAAGGCATAGGCGCCTTTGAAGTACTTGCTGGGCGGGGCGGCCAGCTCGAAATGGTAGCGGTAGACCGGCGACTCGCCGGTCTTTGCCTGCGCCTCAAGCCACTTCCAGGTGCTGAAGGCAATAAACGAATCGCCGTAGTAGTCAATGGCGGAACGAAGCGCCTGGGCATCGGTATCGCCGGGATAGAGCGCGAGGAACTCCGCCGTGCGATCGGGGTACAGCTTTGCCGCCATGTCCTTCCACGAATCGACTGTGACGCCGTCGCGCACGCGAATCACGCCCTCGTCGGCGTTCCAACCCGCCAGCAGCGGCACATGGGCTTGGCGGCCGGCGGCATAAGTATCGGGCACCGGTTCGACCAGCACCTTGCCATCGATATTGGGAGGGAAGCCGAGCATGCCCCTCTTCAGCGATCCCTCATGAATCTTGTCGGCCGGCAGCGCGCGCAACTCGGCAAGCGACTTGACGCCCATCGATTCCACCCAATCGCCGTCTTTCTTCTCGCGCACAACGAGCGGATCGTAAGCCAGCGAACCTCCGAACGCCGCGCCGCTCTCGCCGATGGCCTTCTGGAACAGTCCTCTGGCCAGGGGCGATGCGACCAGGGTGCTCACGGCAAACGAGCCGGCGCTCTCGCCAAAGATGGTGACGTTGCCGGGATCTCCGCCGAACACTCGAATATTTGCCTTTGTCCATTGGAGCGCGGCAATCATGTCCATGAATCCGTAGTTCCCCGCCGTGCCGTTCGCCTCTTTGGCCAGGTCAGAGGTCGCCAGGAAACCGAAGACCGCAAGCCGGTAGTTGAAGGTAATCAACACCACGCCCTTCAGCGGCAGGAAGTCGCCATTATGTCGCGGCTCGCCTCCGGCACCAGCCATGAATCCGCCGCCATGGATCCAGAACATGACCGGCAGTTTGCTGGTGGCCGTGGCGCCGGCAGGCGCATAGACGTTGAGATAGAGGCAGTCTTCGCTGGGCCCGTTATCGAGGAAAGCCATGTCGGGAGAGGCATGTCCGGGGATGCAGCGCGCGCCGTATTGGGTTGCGTCCCGTTCGCTCTTCCAACTGGCAGCCGGCTCAGGGGCCTTCCAGCGCAGATCGCCGACCGGAGGAGCGGCATAGGGCAGGCCCAGAAACGCATTCACCTTGCCGTCGTTGATGGTCTTGCCGTGGACCTTGCCTTGCTCCGTCTTCACGGTCAACGAGCCGGCCAACAGGGGCGTTGAGATTCCAAGAGCGAGCACCGCCCCAGCCAGGGTATAGACCACTTTCAATCCGGTCGACATCGGAAAAACCCTCCGCGCAACACCATATCAGGACGGGGCGGTAGACGGAGGAGTTTCACGCGGGCGCGCTGGAGCGTGGTGTCCCGGAAGCTCACATCAGAACCACGGGAAGGAAAAAGCAGATTCTTCGCTCACCACCCCCAAACTGAAAGGCGTTTGGGGCCCCTTTCACTCAGAATGACAGCCGCAATTCTGTCAAGAGCATCGGAGACGGGACACAACCGAACTAGAGCATCTCGGGCGCGAGCAGATCCGCGATGGTCTCGCGGCGGCGGATGAGCCGGGATTTGCTGCCTTCCACCAGCACTTCGGCGGGGCGAAGGCGGGTGTTGTAGTTGGAGCTTTGCGCCATGCCATAGGCACCGGCGTCGAGCAGCGCCACCAGGTCACCGGGCTCGAGCGGTGCGAGTTTTCGGTCGCGGGCAAAAAAGTCTCCGGTCTCGCAGACGGGGCCGACCACATCGACCGCGCGCTGCTTCCCTGCTCTGGGCCGTACGGGGACAATCTCGTGATGGGCCTGGTAGAGGGCGGGACGGATCAGGTCGTTCATGGCCGCATCGACGATGACGAAGGTCTTTTTGCCGTTGCGCTTGACCTGGAGAACGCGGGCTACCAAGGCCCCGGCCTGTGCAACGAGAAAGCGGCCGGGCTCGATCAGCAGCTTTCCCTCGAAGCCGGCAAGAGCTTGATGGATGGCCGCGGCGTACTCCTGCACCTTGGCCGCGGCGTCGAACTTTCCGGCATGGTAGTCGATGCCCAGACCGCCTCCGGCATCGACGGCCTGGAGCACGATGCCCTGGCGCCGAAGCTGGCGCAGCAGCTTGTTGACCCGCGCCATGGCCGCGCCAAAGGGCTCGGCGGAGCGAATCTGTGAGCCGATGTGGACGCTGACGCCGTGCGCTTCAAGCCAGCGATTGCCGGCGACAGCCTTGTAGAGGGCCAGCGCCCGGCGAATATCGATGCCAAACTTGTGCTCGCGCAGGCCGGTCGAGATATACGGATGCGTCTCGGCAAAGACGTCCGGGTTCACGCGCAGGGCAAAGCGCGCCTTGATCTTGAGCTTGCGGGCGCAGGCGGCCAGCAGCGCCAACTCGGCCTCGCTCTCTACATTGAATTCAAGGATTCCGGCTTCGAGGGCCAGATCGATCTCCACCGGTGTCTTGCCAACGCCGGAGTAGACCACCCTTCCGGCAGCCTCAGGCGCCACGGCCAGCACGCGTTGCAGCTCGCCGCCGGAGACGATGTCGAATCCGGCTCCGCGCTGGGCGAGCAGCTTGAGAATGGCCAGTGCGGAGTTGGCCTTGACCGCGTAGCAGACCAGGTGGTCGCGGCCGGCCAGGGCCTGCTGAAACAGGCCAAGACGCTCGACCATCTGATCGGCTGAGTAGACATAGAGCGGGGTGCCAAAGCGCCGGGCCAGCGCCTCCAGGGAAACCTGGCCGCAGTGCAGGGCGCAGCCTGGCAGCGGATGTTGAAACGGGCGCGGGGATGAGCCTGAAGAGAGTGCCAAGATGCGGGTCCAGGGAGCAGATGCTCTCTTGAGCCTACAGCATCCCGTTCAGACGATTGGAGGGCCTGGGTAAAGGAATCGCTCAGTCTTCAGGCTGGCGCAGCCACTCGGCCAACAGGGCGGCAACCTTGCGCGGCTGTTCGTAAGCGGCAAAGTGGCCTGCGTCGGGCAGCAGGTGGAACTCGCAACCGCCAGGCGCCGAGTGGAAAGCTTCCATGTCGGCTGGGGTCACGCCGGGGTCCTCGCCGCCGGCAACGGCCAGGATGGGCGCGTCGATGGTGGCCACGGTGGGGACGGAATCGGGCCGCGTGGCCAGGCCTGCCTGAACAGCCACCAGCGCCTCCGTTGTGAGCGTCATGTGGGCACGCAGCTCGGCCACAATCCCAGGCCGCCGTTCGCGCGCGGTGACGCCGATCAGCGTCTGCGCCATGCCGTCAAGGATCGTGCTGCTGTTCTCCGCCCGCGCCTGGGCGATGGTGGCGGCGCGGCGAGAGAGGTTGGCTTCAGCATCCGGCTGAGGTTTGGAGCAAATGAAGGCGAGACCGTTGATTCGCGCGGGGGCCTGGCGCCACAGTTCCAGCAGCACGTACCCGCCGATGGAGCAGCCGGCAAAAGTTGCTTCCTGAATGGAGAGATGGTCGAGAAGGGCAAGAACGTCGGCGGCAAGTTGCGCCATGGTGAGAACCGGCGCGTCAGGAACAAGGGGAAAGCTGCCCAGCGGCAGGTTCCGGCCCAGCTCTGAGCCGCCGTGCCCGCGCAGATCAGGGACAATGGCCCGCACACCGGCAAGGTCTTCGATCATCGGCCGCCAATACTCGCCATCCAGCGGTGTGGGGTGGAGGAAGACGACCGGCTGACCCGCCCCGGTATCCCGGAAAGCGAGCCGTGTTCCGAGCGATTCGAACGTACCCTTCATACCTTAGGAGGATACGCCCCTGGCAGTTCCAACGGCTCCTCGGGAATTCCAATCCAGCCGGCGACATAGGCCACGCCGACAAACCCGCCGGAGAAGAAGAACCCGAGAACGGTGAGAATGCGGACCACGGCGACATCCCATCCGTTGGCTTGCGCCAGCGCCAGGCACACACCGGCGATCTGGCGGCCCACAATCGGCCGGACCAGCGGCCTGCCCGGCATGGACTGCGCCATGGGAATCACCGCGCCGCAGTTTGAGCAGAACCGCGCGCTGGGAGGCAACCCCGTTCCACATTGATGACAAAATACGGCCATCTTCAAACCCTCCTCAGGAATCCCCAACTAATCAACCGGGAGTTCCCCCGGCTCTGCCGGGGTGGCAGTAGCAGTTTGACATTTGCGGGAGTCCATCCAAGAGACTCCGAGAGGTGAGCCGCCAA
>Ga0302320_10017572_pt1 | contig 14510 bp, 8 predicted proteins | sample Bog_T0_3_FD_202130 | JGI IMG/M metagenome (GOLD analysis project Ga0302320, IMG submission 202130) | Peat permafrost microbial communities from Stordalen Mire near Abisko, Sweden - Bog_T0_3 | ecosystem: Environmental > Terrestrial > Soil > Wetlands > Peat | place: Sweden: Abisko, Stordalen Mire...
GTTCATGGGCGCGGGCGGCAAGGAGACGGTGCCGCGCCGCGGCTGCGGGGGCGGCAAGCGGCCCCGGGCCGGGGGCGAGCGCCCGGCCGGCGGCCCCCCCCGCCCCGGGCCCGGCGGCCGCCCCAAGCGCCGCTTCGGGAGCTAGGCCGTGCCCATCGATGACGCGCTGCGCCAGGCCCTGGACAAGGTCCCCGAGGACCCCGGCTGCTACCTGTACAAGGACGAGGCCGGCAAGGTCATCTACGTGGGCAAGGCGGTCAACCTGCGGCGGCGCGTGTTCCAGTACTTCCAGGAGCGCGCCGACCTGACGCCGAAGAACCGCCTGCTGGTGGCCCAGATCCGCAGCTTCGAGACCGTGGTGGTGGGCTCGGAGATGGAAGCCCTGGTGTTGGAAGAGAACCTGATCAAGCGCTATCGCCCGCGCTACAACATCCTGTGGCGCGACGACAAGCGTTACCCCTACCTGCAGCTGACCCTGAGCGAGGACTACCCGCGCCTGCTGGTCACCCGCCGCCCCCATCAGACCAAGGACCGCTTCTTCGGCCCGTTCGTGCACGTGTCGGCCATGCGCGAGGCCCTGCGCCTGGTCCACCGGCACCTGGGCGTGCGCCAATGCGACATCGTCATCGACCGCAAGCTGGAGCGGCCCTGCCTCTACTACGACCTGCACCAGTGCGAGGCCCCGTGCGTGAAGTGGGGCGAGACGCTGGAGCAGTACCAGGAGCACGCCCGCCAGGCCCAGCTGCTGCTGGAGGGCCGCCAGGACGGGCTGCTGCACGAGCTGGCCGGGCGCATGGAGGCCGCGGCCGCGGCCCAGAAGTACGAGGAGGCCGCCCGATGGCGCGACAGCCTGCGGGCGGTGGAGCTGGTGCGCCAGCGCCAGCGGGTGGTGCTGGCCGAGCCCAAGGACGTGGACGTGGTGGCCCTGGCCGAGGCCGCGGACAACAGCGCCGCGGTGAAGGTCTTCTTCATCCGCGGGGGCAAGCTGACCGACTGGCAGGACTGCCGCCTGGCCAACGCCGAGGCGGCCGAGCCCGGCGAGATGCTGGGCGCCTTCGTGAAGCAGTTCTATGCCGGGGCGTCCGCGGTGCCGCAGGAGCTGCTGCTGAGCCACGCCATCGAGGACGCCGAGGCCTTGCGCCAGTGGCTGACGGCCAAGCGCGGCACGCGGGTCGAGGTGGCGGTGCCCCAGCGCGGCGGCAAGGCCGACCTGCTGCGGCTGTGCGAGGCCAACGCCCGCGAGATGCTGCGCGAGGAGGAGGACGCCGGCCGCCGCTTCGGCGAGCGCCGCGGGCCCCAGGCCCAGGTCTCCGCCGCCCGCGACCTGTCGGCGGGCCTGGCCCAGCTGCAGAAGGTCTTCCGCCTGGCGGCGCCGCCGGGGCGCATCGACGGGTTCGACATCTCCCATTTCCAAGGCAGCCACACCGTGGCCAGCATGGTGGTGGCGCTGGACGGCCGCCCGGCCCGCGGGGAATACCGCCGCTACAAGGTGAAGACCGTGGCCGGCGTGGACGACTTCGCCAGCATGCAGGAGGTGGTGGGCCGCCGCTACGCCCGGGTCAAGGCTGAGGGCGGGCCGTGGCCGGACCTGATCATGATCGACGGCGGCAAGGGCCAGCTGGGCGCCGCCATGAAGGCGCTGGCCCTGCTGGAGCTGCAGCACCTGCCCGTCTTCGGCCTGGCCAAGCGCTTCGAGGAGTTCTTCGTGCCGCACCGGGTCGACAGCATCCGCCTCAGCGAGCGCGACCCCGGCCGCCTGCTGATCCAGCGCCTGCGCGACGAGGCCCACCGCTTCGCCATCACCTTCCACCGCGAGCTGCGCGCCAAGGCCATCACCCACAGCCGCCTGGATGACGTGGCGGGCGTGGGGCCGGCCATGAAGAAGCGCCTGCTCAAGGCCTTCGGCAGCGCGGACGGGGTGGCGGCGGCCACCCTGGAGCAGCTGCGCCAGGTCGAGGGCGTGGGCCCGCGCCTGGCGGGCCGATTGAAGGAAGCCTTGGCTCCCCCCGCCGCCGGGCCGGCCCCGGCGCCCCCGGAGGCTTGAGCGTGCGGCGCCTCTTCGGCCCGCTGGCCCGCCTGCCCGTGTTCCGGCGCCTGAGCTGGCAGCTGGCCGCGCTGACGCTGCTGCTGCTGGTCAGCGGGCTGACGGCTTTCGGCGTGCTGGCCTGGCGGGCGGCGGCCGACGACCTGGAGCAGGCCCTGGGCCGGCGCCTGGTGGCTTCGGCCCGCCTGACGGCCCTGCATCTGGAGGGGCAGCGCCTGCCCCAAGGCGTGCCCGAAGGCCCCCAGGCCCAGCGCCTGGGGGGGCAGCTGTCCGACTTGGCCGACGCCGCCGACCTGGAGCGCCTGCTGCTGCTGGACCTGGACGGGCGGGTCCTGGCCGATTCGGCCGGGCAGGCCGTGGGCAGCGCGCCCTACGTCTACCTGGCCTTGGACCAGGCCGAGTGGGTGGCGGCCCAGCGTGGCGATGCCGAATCCACGACGCTGTTCAGCGCCGCCGGCGGGCGCATGTTCAAGAGCGCCTTCGCGCCCCTGCGCGGCCCCGACAAGAAGGTCCGTTGGGTGGTGCGGGCCGAGGCCAGCGCCCGCTTCCTGGACGAACTGCGGCGCCTGGCCCTGCAACTGCTGCTGTTGGGGCTGCTGGCCCTGGGGCTCAGCTTGGCGCTGGCGCTGGCGCTGGCGCAGCCGCTGGTGCGGCCCCTGCAGGAGCTGATCGGCGCGTCGTTGCGCGTGGCCGACGGCGATTTCGGGGCCCGCGTCGCCGCCGGGCGGCGTGACGAGCTGGGCCGCCTGGGCGCCACCTTCAACCAGATGGCCGAGCGCCTGGGCGCCCTGGTCCGCCAGCGCGAGCGCCTGGCCGCCTTGGGCGAGGTGGCGGCGGGCATGGCGCATGAGATCCGCAACCCCCTGGCCGCGCTGGCGGGCTACGCCCAGCTGGCCGAGCAGCGGGTGAAGGGGGACCCCGCCGCCGCCCGCCACCTGCGCGAGGTCCTGCGCGAAGTGGCCGTCGTCGACGGGTTCATCCATGATTTCTTGGCCTATGCCCGGCCGCGCCCGCCCAGCCTGGCGCCCTGCGACCTGGGGGCCCTGGCCGATGCGGCGGCACGGGTGGGCCTGCCCGCGGCCAAGCGCCGGCGCTGGCGCCTGAAGCGCGGCGGCCTGAAGCGACTCAGGGTCGTGGCCGATGCGGGCCAGCTGCGCCAGGTGCTGGTGAACCTGCTGACCAACGCCCGCGAGGCCCAGCCCCAGGGCGGCTGGGTGGAGCTGACGGTGGCCGCGAAGGGCGGCCTGGCCCGGGTGAGCGTCCGCGATGGCGGGCCCGGCGTCCCTGCGGCGGCGCGGGAGGGCTTGTTCAAGCCCTTCGCCACCACCAAGCCCATGGGCACCGGGCTGGGCTTGAGCATCGCCCAGGCTTTGGTCGAGCGCATGGGCGGCCGCATCGACGTGGACAGCGTGGAAGGGGAAGGCAGCTGCTTCACCGTATGGCTGCCATTGAGAGGGTCCGACTGACCATGGCAGACATCCTCATCGTCGACGACAAGGCCAGCATGCGCACCATGCTGCGCGAGGCCCTGACGGCCCAGGGCCACCGCGCCCGCGTGGCCGGGGGCGGCAGCGAGGCCCTGGTGGCGCTGAAGCGTCAGCCGGCCGACCTGGTGCTGACGGACCTGAAGATGCCCGGCCTCGACGGCCTGGAGCTGACCCGCGAGGTCAAGGCCCGCTGGCCCGAGACCGCCGTGGTGGTGATGACCGCCTTCAGCAGCGTCGAATCCGCCGTCGAGGCCATGCGCGTGGGCGCGGCCAATTTCCTGGCCAAGCCATTCAGCCTGGACGCGCTCAAGGTCATCGTGGACAAGGCCCTGGCGCTGGGCGCGCTCAGCGGCGAGAACAAGGCCTTGCGGGCCCGCCTGGCCGAGGGCTACCGCTTCGACGGCGTGCTGGGCCAGGGCCCGCAGGCGCGGCGCCTGCACCCCTTGGTGGCCAAGGTGGCCGCGGGTGACGGCGCGGTGCTCATCACCGGCGAGAGCGGCACCGGCAAGGAGCTGGTGGCCCGGGCCATCCACATGAATTCGGCGCGCGCGGCCGGGCCCTTTGTGGCGGTGAACTGCGCCGCCCTGGCGCCGGGCCTGGTGGAGAGCGAGCTCTTCGGCCACGAGCGCGGGGCCTTCACGGGCGCGGTGGGCCGGCGCCAGGGCCGCTTCGAGCTGGCCCATCGCGGCACCCTGCTGCTCGACGAGGTGGGCGACCTGCCCTTGGACGTGCAGGTGAAGCTGCTGCGCGTCCTGCAGGAGCGCACCATCGAGCGCGTGGGCTCCAGCACGCCGGTGCCGGTGGACGTGCGCCTGGCCGCCGCCACCCACTGCGACCTGGCGGCGCGGGTGAAGGAGGGGCGCTTCCGCGAGGACCTTTACTTCCGCCTGGCCGTGCTGCCCATCCACCTGCCCCCCCTGCGCCAGCGCACCGAGGACCTGGAAGGCCTGGCCGGGCACCTGCTGGCGCGGCTGCGGCCCGGCCCGCAGCCGCCGCGGCTGAGCCCGGAGGCCTTGAAGCGGCTGAAGGCCCACCGCTGGCCCGGCAACATCCGCGAGCTGGAGAACGTGCTGCAGCGGGCCCTGCTGCTGTGCGGCGCCGACGGATTGATCAAGCCCGCCCATCTGCCGCCGGAGCTGGAGGCCAAGGCCCCCCGCGGCCAGGGGGACTTCAACCAACAGGTCGAGTCCCTGGAGCGGCGCCTGCTGGTCCAGGCCCTGCGCGACGCGCGGGGGAGCCAGTCGGCGGCGGCGGCGGCGCTTGGGCTGAGCCGGCCGCTGCTGATCTACAAGCTGAAGAAGTTCCACCTGGACCCGGCCGCCTACAAATCCCCTAAGGGGCGCGTGAAGTGAGGGCGCTGGGCCTGGCCCTGCTGCTGGCCTGGGCTGCGGGCCCGTTGAGGGCCTTGCCGCCCAGCGTGCAGGCCGAGCTGCCGGCCTTGCAGGATGCCGAGCGCCGGCTGGAGGACGCCACCCTGGCCCTGGCCGCCGCCCGGCGGGAGGCCCTGGGGCCGCAGGAGGACGTGGCTGCCGCGCGGGCCCAGGCCGGCGCCGGGTGGGGCTCCTGGTGGCTGCGCCACCGCTTGGCCCAGTTGAAGGAGCGCTTGGACCGGGTGGAGTCGGCGCGGCAGGCCCAGGTGGCCGCCCATGCCGCCGTCTTCGAGCTGCTCAGCGGCTTGGAAGAGGAGCTGCGCGCTTCGCTGGAGCTGGGCCTGGGCCGGCGGGAGGGGGGCCTGGCCGCGGATTGGCGCCAGGAGCAGGCTTGGCGCCAGCGGGTCGAGGCCCTGGAACAGGGCCTGGAGAGGACCCCGGGCACGGGGTCCCAGGAGCGCCGCCTGCTGGCGGAGGCGCGCCTTGAGCAGCTGCGCCGGGACCAGCGCCTGGCGCTGGCCCTGCGGCGTCGGGGCCAGCTGTCCCAGGCCGACGCCGAGCAAGCCCAGCGGTCGCTGGACCGGTCCCAGGCCGCCTGGCTGGGGCGCCTAGGACGTTAAAAAATTTGACAGTTTTGGGTCTTCGCGCATTTTTGGCCGCGTTCAGCGCCGGTCAACCCCAAGGGCAACGTTTGTTTTAAGCTTTTTCCCGCCGCTCCTTTGGCATCCAATTTGCATTATCAGAAGGTGCCTCCCATTTTTCAGGAGCACCGATGAGCCTAGGACCCGGACCGTTTCAGCTCAGCGCCGTGGCGGCCATCCTCAAGGTCTCCCGTGCGGTGGTGTTAAAGCTGGTGCGCCAGGGGGACCTGCCGGCCCAGCGCACCCCCCGCGGGCTGCGGGTGGACCTGGAGGCCCTGAAGGGCTGGGTGGAGGCCCAATGCGTGCACGCGCGCAGCGAAGCCGGCGGCCTTGCCAAGGGTGGGGGAAACGCGTAGACTCTGGCGCGGGGCCTGTGCCCCTGAACGAAACTCCTTTTATTTCAAGGCCTTTCGCGCCATGAGCCGCAACGACGACGGCTTCAACCTCGATGACATGATGGAGATCTTTGGCGACGCCGTGGCGGCGCCGTCCAAGGCTCCTGTGGCCACGGCCCCGGCCGCGGTGCATGCGCCCGCGCCGGCCAGCGCGGCGGTCAAGGCCCAGCAGAGCGAGGGCCTGACCGGGGAAGAGCTGGCCCTGCTGGAAGCCTACGAGAAGCAGAAGCACGAGAAGCATCAGCGCGAGGAAGAGGCCCGGCGCAAGAAGGATCAGGATGCCAAGCGCATCCTGGAGGATTACGAGAAGGCCCAGGCCCAGGCCCGCGAGAAGGAAGAGCGCGAGCGCGCCGCCCACTCAGCCAAGCGCGAGAAGGAGCTCGAAGAGCTCAAGCGCAAGGAGGAGTTCCAGCTCAACGCGCAGAAGATGGCCGAGGAAGAGGCCAAGATCATCGAGGAGTTCGAGCGCGAGGCCCAGGCCCAGAAGGAGCGCCAAGAGGCCGAGCGCAAGGCCAAGGAAGCCGCGGCCCAGGCCGAGTTGCAGCGCCTGGCTGAGCAGCAGAAGGCCGAGGCTTCCCGCCGACAGGCCGAGGATGCCCAGCGCGAGGACCAGCTGCGGGTGCAGGCCGAATCGGTCAGCAAGAAGGATAGCCGCCTGCTGGAGCTCCTGGCCAAGGCGCAGCAGGACCTGCAGGCCCCCTCACTGCCGCCCTTGCCTGGCGGCGGCGCGGCGGACCCGGCGGCCGCCCCTTCGGGCCCCAGCGCCGCGGACGTGCTGCTGGACATAGAGCAGAAGGAGAACGACGCCTTTTGCTCCATGCTGGATGAGACGCGCAAGGCCATGTTCACCTTCTTGGCCCCGCTCATCGGCATCAAGGCCGCCACCAACATGCTGACCAAGACCGTGGAGAAGGCCCGCGCCAAGGCCCCCGTGGTGCTGAAGGACGCGAACTGGAAGATGGACGGCAGCCTGCGCGACGACGGCAGCGTGGACAACGAGCGCCTGCTGAAGAATGTGGGCAGCTTGCCCGCCCTGGGCCGGGTCAACGGGTACCTGGCGGGCCTGCGGGAGCTGGTGGGCCTGCGCCTGAAGGCGGTGGAAGCCGGCCTGGGGGCCACCACGGCTGGCGAGATGCACAACCGGGTGCTGGCCACCCGAGAGCATTTCGGCGGCAAGCCTTGGCCCAAGGAATGGGTCGACCTCTTCTACCAGGAAGTGGTGGGGTGACCGCAGCGCTACCCGGGGGGGGAGCGAGGCGTCCGGCCGAGGGGCTGGGCGCTTTTTTATTGGGCCGGCCGCGAAGCGGCAGGTGACAAAGGACACAGTTCTGGCCCTTGGACAAAGGGCCAACGGCGGCAACAATGCAGCGTCTTTCGAGCATCGCTCAGGTGAGCCTATGAAACGCATCCCTTTGATCGTCCTCCTGGCCGCAGGCCTCCTTCTTCCGAAGCTGCTGGGGGCCGTCCCGCTGTACCTGAACTATCAGGGGCGCATGACCCAGACCGGCGGCTTGCCGGTGCCGGACTGCCTCACCAACACGGTGACGATCAACATCTACAGCGTGGCCTCGGGCGGCACGGCGCTGTGGACCGAGCCGGAATCGGTGGCCAGCAAGAACGGCCTTTTCAGCGTGGAGCTGGGCCACAGCTCGGCCATGACCCTGTCCTTTGACCAGCCCTACTGGCTGGAGATCGTGTGGTGGGGCACCACCATGGCGCCGCGCCAAGCCTTGGACACGTCGCCTTACGCGTTCCGCGCGGCCACGGCGGACCAGGCCACCACCGCCACCGCCGCCGCCGGCTTGATCCTGCCGCAGGCCTTGAGCTACGCCGGCGCGGGGAACCCCGCGCTGAGCGGCAGCAACTCCTTGGGCACCGGATTGCAGGGCCGGGGCGCCACCATGGGCGTGCAGGGCCAGGCCCTGGCTTCCGGCGCCAGCGGCGTTTACGCCGACTACAACGGCATCGGCGGCGCTTACGCCCTCAGCGTCAGCGGCCCCGCGCGCTTCTTGGGCGGCCCGGTCAGCTTCACCGGGTCGGTGGATTTCAGCGGCGCGGCGGTGACCGGCCTGGCGGGAGGCGTGCCCAACCCCCTGAGCCTCACCGGCGCCAATGCGTCCGGCGGGATCCTCAGCGGCACCAACAGCGCGGTCTCGGGCGCCGGCGTGGTGGGCCAAGGCCAAGCCTATGGCGTGTCCGGCGTGGCAGCCTCGGCCACCGGTGCCGGCGTTTACGCCACCAACAGCATTAGCGCGGGCTATGCCATGCAAGCCTATAACCCTGGCGGCGTGGCTCTCTACGCCCAAGGCGCCATCTCCGTCACCACCGGCTCGGAGCCGGCCATCTATGTCCAGGGCCCTTCGGGCAGCTTCCTGCCGGGCATCAAATCGCTCAGCGGGGGCACGGGCCACGCCGTGGAAGGCAGCAACAGCTTGTATGGCGGCCTGGGCGTGCTCGGCGGCGACCTCACCACGGGCTATCCGGGCGTTTACGGCATCAACAGCACCAACAGCTCGCAGTCCTTTGGCGTGCACGGCGAGAGCCCTTTTGCGGTGGGCGTGCTGGGCGACGGAGCGGTGGGCGTGGAAGGCAAGGTCACGGCCACGGGCCAGGTGGGACTGCTGGGCGATTACGGCAACTTGGGCATCGCCCTGCGGGTCAGCGGCCCGGCCCAATTCTGGGGCGGCCCGGTCAGCTTCACCGGCGGCGTGGACTTCAGCGGGGCCACGGTGACGGGGCTCAGCGGCGGCGTGCCCAACCCCCTGAGCCTGTCCAACAACCAGGTCGGCGCCATCATCGCCGGCACCAACACCAGCGGCAACGGCGTGGGCGTGGCGGGTTCGGGCGCCAATGCTGGCGTCTCGGGCACGGCCAGCTTCGGCGGCACGGGCGTGGGCGTGCTGGGGCAGGCCAACTCGGCCACGGGCTACGGCGTGCAGGCCGTCAACGCCAGCGGCGTGGGCCTTTTCGCCCAGGGCCAGGGCGGCATCTCGGTCACCACGTCCACCACGGTGCCGGCCATTTACGCCCAAGGCTTCGCCGGCGGTTTCGCGCCGGCGGTCAAGGTGTTGACGTCTGGCACGGGGCATGGCGTGGAGGCCACCAATACCTTTGGCGGCGGCCTGGGCATCCTGGGCGGCAACCTCACCAACGGCCAGATCGGCGTCTACGGCTCGGCGGTGCAGGGGCCCGCGGGCATCATGGGTGAGTACGCCACCGGTCCCGGCTTGCTGGGCCAGGGTCTGGTGGGCGTGGAGGGCAAGGTCACGTCCACGGGGCAGACCGGCATGCTGGCCGATGGCGGCGGGGCCCTGGGCACCGCGCTGAAGGTCAGCGGCACGGCGCTGTTCTACGGCGGCCCGGTCAGCTTCACCAGCGCCGTCGATTTCACGGGCGCCACGGTCACCGGCCTGGCCACGGGCGTGCCCGTGCCCCTGACCCTGACCGGCAGCACCCCCGTCATCGGCGCCGTGATCAACGGCATCAACAATGGTTCGGGCTGGGGCCTTTACGGCAGGAACAGCCAGCCCGGCAGCGAGGACGGCCAGGGCAACATCCTGACCCCGGGCGCCGGCGTCTACGGCATCACGGCGGTCAGCCTGTCGGCCGGCGTGGTCGGCGTCAGCACGGCCGTCTCAAGCTCGGCCGGCGTGGTCGGCATCGGGCAGACCGGCATCTTCGGCCAGACCACCGCGGCCGGCGGCAACGGCGGTGAATTCCAGGCGTCCAATGGCACCGCCGTGGACGCCCGGGGCTTGAACGGCGCCAGTTTCCAGGCCCAAGGCGGCGTGGCCCTTGCCGTGGATGCGGGCACCAACACCGGCACGGCCTTGAATGTGACGCGCGGCTTCAGCAGCTTCTCGGGCCCGGTATCCATGGCGTTCGGGTCGGCGCCCAATAACGCCGCCCTGTCGGTGAGCGACAGCAACATCGGCAATGGCGGCTCGGCCATCGCCGGCTACATCAACGTGTCCGGGTCCGCGGCCGTCTATGGCCAGTCCTACGACACGGTGGCCCCGGGCCCGGGCAGCCCCTCGAGCGCCGGCATGCTGGGCCGGGGCGCGGTCGGCGTCATCGGGCAGAACAGCATCCCCGCCGGCGTCGGCGTCGTCGGCAACATCGATGCCAGCGGCAACACCAACAGCATGGCGGTCTTCGGCATCAACGGGGGCCTGGGCGCCGGCGTGAGGGGCCAGGGCGTCACCGGCGTGGCCGGCAGCGCCAGCGCCAATGGCGGGGTCGGCGTCTTCGCCTCAGACAACGGGATGTCCGGGGCCTCAGCCCTGATCGCCAGCGGCGCCAGCAACTTCATGGGCCCGGTGAATTTCTACGGCCCGGTCAGCGGCCTGCCCGGCGTCAACGTGCCCCTGAACCTGACCGCCTCGGCGGCCGCACCCGTGATGACGGCGCAGAACAACGGCAATGGGCCCGGCATCTCGGGCACCGCCTTGGTCGCCAACCAGGCCGGCGTGGTCGGCGAGAACGACGTTTTCAACGGCCTGGGCCTGCTGGGCCTGTCCGCCAACGGCCTGGGGATCGTCGGCGTGGGCGGGGCGGTGGCGGTGTCGGCCACCGCCACCGGGGCCACCGGCATCGGCGTCTACGCCCGCGACAATTCCGTCTATGCCGCCATTGAAGGCATCAACGACAACACCAGCGTGAGCAACAGCGCCATCTACGGCCAGACCAAGGGCGGCTACGGCGTCTATGGCTACTCGCTGGGGGCCAATGGCGTGGGCGTGATGGGCCAGGGCAACATCATCGGCGTGCAGGCCTCGTTGAACGGGACTTTCGGAGACGGCTTCAACGACAACGTGAACACCAGCGGGAATGCCGCCTACCTGGTGAACACGGGCGGCAACGGCGTGTATGGCTCCGGCACCACGCATGGCGTGCAGGCGGGGCTGGCAGCCAATACCGGCGATGCGTTCTACGCCAATGTCAGCACCACGGGGAACGCGGCGAATCTCAACAACAGCGGCAGCGGCGCGGCGCTCAATGCAACCGCTTCCACGGCTGGAAACGTCGGTAGTTTCTCGAATAGCGGCAGCGGCGCAGGGGTCTATGGGGCTACTGGGGCCTACACGTTCGGCGTCATCGGCTCCAACACCACGAACTCGGGCTACAGCGGCGGCGTGCGGGGCACGGCGGGCGCCGGCCTGGGCGTGGAGGGCGACGCCACCACGGGCACGGGAGTTTACGGCACGGCCAGCGGCGCCGGGGGCACCGGCGTCTTCGGCCAGGGCGTGGCCCACGGCATGAACGGCACGATCACCGGGGGAGCCGGTGACGCCTATTACGCCAATATCGCCACTACCGGCAATGTCGCTAACTTCCAAAATACCGGCACCGGTGGCGGCCTGAATACCATCATCACCGGCGGCAGCGGCGGCGCCACGTCGGTCTGGGGGCAGAACAGCTCCACCGGTGGCGGCAGCGTGGGCGTGCGGGGCACCTCGTCGGGCGCGTCCGGGATCAACTATGGCCTTTATGGCGACGACCAAAGCGCCTCGGGCGTCGGCGTCTATGGCATCAACTCTGGCGGCGGCAACGGCGTGGCGGGCAATTCCAGCGGGGCCGGCCATGGCGTGGTGGGCAGCGCCAGCGGATCAGGCAATGGCGTGGTCGGCAGTTCCACAGGCACGGGCGCGGGCGGTCAATTCAGCGGCGTGACCGGCGTCGCCGCCGTCGGCACCCAGGTCGGCGTGGTCGGCTCGACCACCAGCTCACCCCCGGCGGCGGGCTTTGGGACCGGGGTCTATGGCGTGAACACCAGCGCATCCGGCAACCAAGCGGCCGTCTATGGCAATTCCACAGGCGGGCAGTCCGCGTCGGTGGGCGTTTTGGGCAACGCCAGCGGGGCCGGCACGGCCATCGTCGCCCAGCTGACCACCCCCGCTTCGGGCAGTGCGGCGCTGATCGCCACAAACACGGCCCCGGGCGGTTATGGGGTGAAGGCGGTCAACTCGGCGGCCACCACGGGCGGTGGCGGCGCGGCGCTTTACGTGAATGGGCCCATTCAAATGCCGCAGACCGGCTACACCGATGGCAATACCAGTGGCACTTCGGTCTCGTTCGGCAATGCCAATGCGGTGGCGGGGCGCATCGTTTTCAGCGCCGGCCACACCATCGCCACCTACCTGGTCATCCCGGATACCTTCGTGACGGCCAATAGCGTGGTGTTGGTCAGCTTCTCCAGCGTGAACCTGCCGACGGCGCCGGGCGTGATGGTGGAGGTTTCGGCCAATAGCTTCAAGGTCATGGTCGCTTCATCCCTCGTCTTGGCGGCCGGCGACGCCATGAATTTCGTGGTCATCAACTACTAGGGCCGGAACCCTGGCCCCTTTTTCCATGGAGGGAAGATGTCCGTCAATATCACCAGCGCCACCCCCAACAGCGACGGTTCGATCTCGGTCGCCTTCGGCGCCAGCGCCCCTGGCTTCGGCGACAGCTTCGTGGCGGGGTCGGGCGCGCTTTGGTATGGCTCCAGCGCCGGCGGCGAGGGCGCCAGCGTGGCGGCCAGCGGCTCCGATGCCACCGGCCTGGGCGGCACCATCCCCGCGTCCGCCAATGGCGGCAGCGTCTTTTTCTATGCCCAGGTGCAGTGGAGCGGCAGCGGGACCGATAAGTCGGTGGAGCAGAGCGTGGTGGCGGTCGCAACCGGCGGCGGCGGGACCAGCGGTGGAAGCGGCCCGGGCGGCAGCGGCAGCGGCGGCAAGGGCGGCGACTGTGGCGACGGTGGCAAGGGCGGTGACGGCGGCAAGGATGGGGACAATGGCAAGGGTGGCGATGACGGCAAAGGCGGGAACAACGGCAAGGGCGGGGACGATGGGAAATGCGATGACAATGGCAAGGGCGGGGATGGCAAGGGCGGCAATGACGGCCACGGCCACTAGACCCTGAGGACGCAGGACTAGGAACTTGAAGACCCTCCGCTCGATCCTTCGCAAGCCAGCGCTGGCCGGGGCCCTTTGGGCCCTGGCCGCGTTGGCGCGCGCGGGCAGCATGAGCGGCGGGGCCTACACCAATGAGTGGAACGATTGCGATAGCGGCGGCAACACCCGCAGCGGCGGCAGCTATCAGCTTTGGGACGCCGTGTCCCAGGTCGGGGCCGGCGATTTTTTGGGCGGCGTCTATGAGCACCTGGCCGGCTTCATCCAGGATCATTACAGCCCTACCCCGACCGTGACCCCGTCGGCCACCCCTACGGCCACGCCCACGGCCAGCCCTACGGCCACGCCCAGCGCCAGCCCCACCTGGACGCCGACGGTGTCGCCGAGCTGGACCGAGACGTTCTCGCTGACGCCGACGCCCACGGCCACGCCCACGGTCACGGACAGCTGGACCCTGACCTATTCGCTGACGCCGACGCCCACCTGGACGCCCACGGTCAGCCAGAGCTGGACCCAGACGTTCTCCATGACCCCGACGCCCACCGCCAGCCCGACCATGACCGCGAGCCCCCAACCCACCCTGGAGCCCGGCATGGGGGTCGTGTGGACCCTGGGCGCGTGCAATCCCTTCGGGCCCCGCTCGTATGCGGGCTCGGTGGCCTTCAACGGGAAGCTGTGGATCCTGGGCGGCGACGACACCACCGGCGGCAACGACCTGGCCGAGGTTTGGAGCAGCCCGGACGGCCTGAACTGGAGCCTGGTGACCGCGTCGGCGCCCTTTGGCCCGCTGGCCCAGATCCACCCGGTCGTCCTGGGCTCGACGCTGTATGTGATCAGCGGGTCCACCAATGGCGGCGGGGATACTCCGGACGCGTGGTCCACGACCGACGGGACGAACTGGACCCACATCAGCTCCACGCTGCCGTTCAGCGTGGACAGCTACGGGGCCGCGGCCTTGGCCGGGAAGCTATGGGTGCTGGGCGGCTGGAACGGATCCGGCGGCACCAACTCCATCAGGAGCTCTAGCGACGGCGTCAATTGGACCACCGTGGCCGGGCCGTTCACCCCCTTCGACGACGGCGAGGCGGTGGTGATGAACGGCCAGATCTGGCTCTACACCGATAACCACGAGGTCTGGGTGAGCCCGGATGGCGTGAGCTGGACGTCCAAGGGGAGCACGTCAGGCATTGATGGCAACGCCCAGTTGGCCGCCCATGGCGGCGCGCTATGGCTGGTCGGCGGGGACGACAACACCAACGCCCACAATGCGGTGTGGTACTCCTACGATGGCGCCACCTGGACCCTGGCCAGCAACAGCACGGCCTTGGGCCCCCGCACTGAGCACTGCGCCGTCGATTTCAACGGGCAACTGTGGGTCATGGCGGGCATGGAATGGAACAGCCCGGTCGTCTACACCGATGCCTGGTACTCGCCGCTGTTGGGCACCGTCACGCCGGTGCCCTGTGCGCCCACCCCCACGGTGACCCCGACGTGGACGAGCTCGCCCACGGTCACCCCCACGTCCACACCCACGTGGACGCCGACGGTTTCACAGAGCTGGACCCAGACGTTCTCGCTGACGCCGACGCCGACGTGGACGCCGACGACTTCGCCCACGGCTAGCGTGACGCTGACCCCATCCCCGACGCCGACGTGGACGCCGACGACTTCGCCGACGCC